>Ga0136614_10000482_pt1 | contig 19875 bp, 22 predicted proteins | sample AntDrymUQ2792106_2_FD_106643 | JGI IMG/M metagenome (GOLD analysis project Ga0136614, IMG submission 106643) | Polar desert sand microbial communities from Dry Valleys, Antarctica - metaG UQ279 (21.06) | ecosystem: Environmental > Terrestrial > Soil > Desert | place: Antarctica: Dry Valley... | reverse complement strand
GCGTGACGTCCCGGCCGTTGTACGTGGCCGGCTCACCGCTGAACAGCTGCTTCAACACGTCGAGTGCTTCTTCGAGGATCGCGAAGCGCTCCCCCGTCGACCCGTATCGATACCCGAACGCCTCGAACTCCTCCGCCATCCATCCGGCGCCGAGCCCCAGATCGAGTCGCCCTCCGGAAAGGTGGTCGATCGACGTCGCCGCCTTCGCGAGCAGCGCGGGATGGCGGAACGCGGCGCAGATGACGAGGGTCCCGAGCCGGACGCGGTCGGTGACCGCGGCGATGCCGGCGAGCGTGGTCAGCGGCTCGAGCGACGCGATCGGGGATGGATCGGCCCCGTACCTGGCGAAGGAGTAGAAGAAGTGGTCAGAGACCCAGACCGAGTCGAACCCCAGAACCTCTGCCCGGCGAGCCCACTCGGCCGCGTCGGCGAACGTGATCCGTCCGGTCGGAAGCGAGAACCCGTAGTGCGGCAGGCTCAGCCCGAAGCGCATCCGGCGAGGATAGTCAGGACGTCGGGTCGTAGACGCTCAGAGTGCCGTTCAACAGCACCTTGCCGCGAGCGTCTCTGATCACGACGGCGCTGAATCTCCGCAGACCCTCGGCGAACGAGCGATAGACGCCGCCCTCGCCACCGGAGTTGAGCGTCCTGATCTGGCCGACGACGAGCTCTCTCCGTGCATCGCTCCCGACGAGCCGGACCTCGAGTGGGAGCTGGTTGGCTCGTACCTCGCTCAGACCACTCACCAAGACGAACGCGAGGTCGTCGCCCGACGGGGAGAGCAGCACCAGCGCGTCGCCGCGACCTCCCCGGAGCCGAGGTGAGAGCAGCGTCGAGATCTCGGCGATCGCCTCGGGATCCACCTCCGGCAGCTGGAACACGTCCTGGATCTTCTGTACGGCATCTCGCTGCTCCACGAGGGCTGCGGCCGCGCGCTCCTCGGCTCGCTCGGCACGTCCCGCCATCACCGCGCCCCAACCGAGACCGGAGAAGGCGAGCATCGCGGCGAGCACGCCGGCCGCAGCGACGCGGCTCCGCCGCGGCGCCGCGACCCGCCGCCGTCCAGCCACGTCCCGCACGGCCCCGACCACACGGTCCTCGAGGGCTGCGGGTGGCTCGGCCGGCGCCACCGAGAAGGCGAGCGTCGCCGCCGCCCGCTGGAGCTCTCCCGCTTCCTTCCGGCACGCCGCGCACCACTCGAGATGGCGATCGACCGACGATGCGTCCCCGTCCTTCAGCACGCCGAGCGCGTGCTCAGCGAGACGCTCGCGCACCGTCAGACAGTTCACGGGATCTCCTTGCCTTCGTTCGCCCGACGGACCTTGATCATCGCCGTGCGGAGCCGCGTCTTCACGGTCCCGAGCGGTATCCCGTCGGCCTCCGAGATCTCCCTCGCCGTCAGGCCGCGGAAATACGCCCTGGTCAGCAACGTTCGTTCGGCGTCCGTCAGGGATGCGAGCGCTCGGGTCGCCGCGTCTCGCTCCTCGACCACGTTCTCCTCGTTCGCCCCGGGAGCATCCGGCACCTCGTCCATCAAGACGAGGGTGGGGCGGCGAGCGCCGGTTTCCCGGCGGAGTCGGTCGACGGCGAGATTGTGCGCGATCGTCATGAGCCAGGTCGACAGGCGTCCCCGCGCCGGATCGAATCGCGCGGCCTTGCGCCACGCCATGAGGAAGACGTCCTGAGCGAGCTCTTCGGCGGCTTCTCGCGAGCCGAGAAGTCGCATCCCGAGGGAATACACGGGGCGGCCGAACCTCGCGTAGAGAGCGCGGATGGCATCGTCGTCACCGTTGAGGAGACCCTCCATCAGTTGTTGCTCCTCCCTTGGGAGGAGCGGGCCTTCGGGCCGAGCGTCCACTCGGTTCCTCTCGGTATACGGCGGCTTCGGGGGTCGAAGCTTTGCGGAGCCTTGCCCCCGATATTCGCACGGTTGCGCTTGGACGGAAACAGGCCCGAACCGGTCACGGACTGACCGGAGAACCGAGAAGAGTAGGCTGACGCAACACAGGTAGCGAGATCCGCGCAGGGAGCGCTGACCAGGTGATCAAGAGGTCGAGGACCGCCCGAACGCTGCTCGGCGCCATCATCCTGGTCGCGGGGCTGGCCTCCGGCGCCTCGGCCCAGCCGACACAGACCTCTGTGATCCAGCTCTCCCTCGACGGCGTGGTCGATCCCTTCGTGGCCGACTACCTGAGCAGCGGCATCGACGGCGCAGACGACGCGGACGCCGTGCTCCTCACGATCGACACCCCCGGCGGCCTTGACTCCTCGATGCGGGAGATCATCAAGGCGATCCAGAACTCGGAAGTCCCCGTGCTCTGCTACGTGTCGCCCGAGGGAGGGAGAGCCGCGTCGGCGGGTGCGTTCATCCTCGTCGCCTGCCACGTGGCAGCCATGGCACCGGCCACGAACGTCGGCGCGTCGACACCGGTCGGGATCGGGGGCGTCACGCTTTCCGACAAGATCGAGGAGGACGCCGCCGCCTACATCCGTGGCCTCGCCGAGCAGCGCGGGCGGAACGCCGAGCTCGCCTCCCGCTTCGTGACCGAATCGAAGAGCATCACGGCCGAGGAGGCCCTCGAAGGCGACATCATCGATCTGATCGCCGACTCGGAGCCGGCGTTGCTCGAGGAGGCCGACGGCACGGTCGTCGAGACGGTCGACGGCGTCACCGCGACACTGCAGACGGCGGGAGCCGCGATCCAGGAAGTCGACATGACCCCCGGCGTGAGCTTCCTCCACGACCTGTTCGACCCGAACCTCGCGTTCATCTTCTTCTGGCTCGGTCTCGCACTGATCGTCCTCGAGCTGATCGTGCCGGGACACGTCTTCAGTGGCACGCTCGGCACGATCCTGCTGCTGACCTCGATCGCGTCGTTCGGTCTCCTCCCCGTTCGGCTGATCGGGATCGCCTTGCTCGTGGCCTCCGTCGTGTTCTTCGTGGTCGAGCTCAAGATGCCCGGACTCGGGATCTGGTCGGCTGCGGGGATCGCGTCCCTCGTTCTGGGAGGTCTCTTCCTCTTCGATCCCTCTGGCGGCGTCCGTGTCTCCCCGTTCGCGATCGTTCCCGTCGCCGCCTTCATGGCCCTGTTCTTCGGCTTCGTCGTCGCCAAAGCCCTCGCGATGCGGAACCTCCCTCCTGCGCAAGGACCGGAGGCGGTCGTCGGCCGAGAGGGAGTCGTGCTCGCTGGCGGTCTCGACCCCGAGGGCGTGGTCCGCGTGGCGGCCGAGGAGTGGAAGGCCAGATCGGCGACCGGCTTCATCCCCGCAGATTCGAGGATCCGCGTGACAAGGCTCGACGGGCTCGTGCTCACCGTCGAGCCGATCGGATCCGAGCACGCGCCCGCCGGCGGCGCCCTGCCGGCCCGAGGAGGGAACACCTGATGGACTTCACCGACCCGGCTTTCATCGGCGTGGCCGTCGCGATCCTGCTGGTCATCCTGTTCCTGGCCAACGCGATCCGCATCGTGCCGGAGTTCCAGCGGCTCGTAGTGTTCCGGCTGGGCCGGCTGCTCGCGGTGAAAGGGCCCGGCCTGATCGTGCTGATCCCGATCGTGGACAAAGGCGTCAAGGTGGATCTCCGGGAGTTCTTCCTCGAGATCCCGCGGCAGGACTCGATCACGAAGGACAACGCGCCCATCGCGGTCGACTTCATCACGTTCTACAAGGTCGTCAACCCCGCGGATAGCGTCGTGCAGGTCGGGAACTTCGCGGGCGCTGCCCAGGCGCTCGCCTCCACCACGCTGCGAGCGGTCATCGGCGACATCCCCCTCGACGACGTGCTGGCCAAACGCGACGAGATCAACCAGATCCTGCGGCAGAAGCTCGATGAGGTAACCGAACGTTGGGGCGTGAAGGTCACGAACGTGGAGATCCGCGAGATCATCCCCCCGCCCGGCGTCCAAGAGGCGATGACGCGGCAGATGTCCGCGGAGCGCTCCCGCCGAGCGATCGTGCTCGAAGCCGACGGCACGAAGTCCGCTGCGATCACCGTCGCGGAGGGCAACAAGGCGTCCGCCATCCTGAACGCGGAGGGGAGCAAGGCGTCCGCGATCCTGACGGCCGAGGGCGAGCGGCAGGCAGCGATCCTTCGTGCCGAAGGGTTCGCGCTGGCCTTGGAAACCATCAATCGGCAGGCGGCGACGGCAGATCAGAAGACGATGAGCCTGCAATACCTGGACGCGCTCAAGCAGATCGGCGGCTCGGCGTCATCCAAGATCGTCGTGCCGATGGAGCTCTCGGGCCTCGTCGCCGGGCTCGTCGCGGTCGCCGACCAGGTGAAGGGCGACGGACGGGCGTCGACCGGATAGAACCCGGAAGCGACCCGTTCTCTCCCGCTCGTGCTGTTGGCTTCAGGCGTGTTGGCTGCGTGGTCGGTGACGTGGGAACCGCGAGGCGTGGACCGGTGTAAGCAGCCGTGAAGGGAAGAGCTCCCGTGGAGGGCCGACCACTGGAGGAAGCCGAGCTCGCACGGCGAGCCCGCGAGGGCGACGACGTCGCCTACGAAGAGCTGGTGAAGCGGTACGGGCAGATCGCCTTCCGTGTCGCCTGGCTCGTCACGCGCGATCGCGCCGAGGCGGAGGACTCGGCTCAGGAGGCATTCGTGAAGGCCTACTACGCGCTCCCACGGTTCCGACCGGACTCCCCTTTCCGCCCGTGGTTGCTCAAGATCGTCGCGAACGAGGCCCGGAATCGAGCGCGGTCGACGCGTCGGCGCCAGGGCCTGGCCCTGCGCACGGCCGCGGTCTCCGACGTGGACGCGGTCCCGCCCCCGGAGACCGCGGCCCTCGCGCAGGAGGATCGAGAGATGCTGGTCGCCGCGCTCAACCGCCTGCCGCCACCGGACCGCGAGGTCATCGGGTACCGGTTCCTGCTCGGGCTCTCCGAGAGCGAGACGGCCGACGTCCTCGACGTGCGGCTGGGAACGGCCAAGTCCCGGCTCTCGAGGGCGATGGCGCGCCTGCGCGCGGTGATCGAGGAGCCGGCATGAGCGAACGCCTGCGTTCGATGGCTGATGACGACCTCGGTGCGGCGCTGTCCACGCTGGACATCGAGTGGCCATCCACGCCGGGGATCGCACCCGCGGTCATGGCGCGTGTCTCGACGCAAGAGCATCCGGGCCTGGTCCGACTCCCATTGTCCCGCCCCAAGCGGGTGATACTCATCGCCGCAGCGACCGTGCTCCTCCTGGCCGGCGCGGCGGTGGCCGCGAAGATCATCATCGACCTGGGCGCGGTGGTCCTCGATGTGACTCCGAACCGACCCGGACTCCTCCCGACCTCATCGATCGCTCCCACCGGTGAACCGGTGACCCTCGATGAGGCAGCCCTCCTGTTGGGACGCGACGTCCCGGTCCCCCAGCGTCTCGGTCGACCGGATCGGGTCTGGGCCGACGAGGTATCCACGGAGGTGGGGGATGTCGCGCGAGTCACACTGGCGTGGCGATCACGACCCGACCTTCCGGAGGTCTCGGACACGCCATACGGAGCCGTCCTCATGGTCTTCGAGGGCGACGCCAACCTAGCGTCGAAAGATGTCTACGAGGACACAGGTGTCCTGCAGTTCGAGACGGTCGACGGCGTGGACTACTACTGGACGAGGGGCACACACCTTCTCGAGCTGCTCACCAGCGAGGGCGTCGTGTCCGTGCGCGTCGACGGCAACGTGCTCCTATGGCGGGACGGGCAGCACACGATGCGCCTCGAGACGGCCCTGACCAAGTCCGAAGCCCTGCGGGTCGCCGGCCCCGCGGGAACCTCTTGACCCGGGCCGGTGTAGCAGTGGCATCGGACCGACGAAGGAGGGATCGGCATGAGGCGAGGGATGCTCCTGTGCGTGGTGGTGGGCGCGGCGATGGTCGTCCTTGGGGTGCCCGGCGCGGCGCTGGCGGGCGGTGGCTGCCACTCGGGCGTCACCGAGAACGACGCGACCGGTGAGAAGAACGCCACGATCCGCATGATCGACGCCTGCTTCACGGCGACCGTGACCACCGTCGATCCCGGCTCCCCCGTGACCTTCGCGAACACGGACCTGGGTGTCACCCACAACGTGGGCGGCAACCAGTGGGGTCAGTTCGAGGACATGCTCGAAGGGGACGCCTTCACCGTGACGTTCGACGAACCAGGTCTCTACCCATTCGCGTGCAACTACCACCCGGGCATGACCGGCGCGATCGTCGTCGGTAGCGGGAAGGGCGCGGGGGGCGACGGCTCGGGCATCACGGTCGAGCCCGTCGAGGCGTCGGCACCCCAGACCGTGACCCGCGTGGTGGCTGAGGACCAAGGGCTTCCCACAGGGTTGCTCGCAGGGACCGGCTTGGTCGGCGTGGCGCTGGGCGCGGCGATCGCGGTCGGACTCACCCGTTCGGGAAGGAAGAGCGCGACCACCTGAGGGTCAGGCCGGGACGGCGAGCCCCGCTTGCTGCATCGCGAGCTCGAAGTCATGCCGGCTGGACACCGCCTGGAAGGCGGCCTCCGTCGTGATCTTCCCTTCCTGAAGGAGGATCAGGAGCGACTGGTCGAACGTCATCATCCCGTAGAAGTGGCCGTCGGCGAGCACTTCCTTGATCTCGCTCGTCCGCTCAGGGTCAACGATCCGCTCGGCGATCCGGCCGTTGTTGACGAGGATCTCCAGGGCGGGCGTCCGTCCACCGTCCACCGTGGTGACGAGCCGCTGGCAGATGATCCCGCGGAGCGTCCCGGCGAGCGCCAGCCGCACCTGCTTCTGCTGGTACGGGGGGAAGAAGTCGATCACGCGGTTGACGGTCTCGGTGGCGTCCACGGTGTGGAGCGTCGAGAGGACGAGGTGCCCGGTCTCGGCTGCCTGGATCGCAGCTCGCACGGTCTCGGTGTCGCGCATCTCGCCGATCAAGATCACGTCCGGGTCCTGCCGGAGGGCCGCACGGAGCGCCGCGTGGAAGTCCTGCGTGTCGTTGCCGATCTCGCGTTGATTGATCGAGGCCACCGCGTCGCGGTGAAGCACCTCGATCGGATCCTCGATCGTCACGATGTGTACCGGCTTGGTCTCGTTGATGTGGCCGATCATCGAGGCGAGCGTCGTCGTCTTGCCCGACCCGGTCGGTCCGGTGACGAGGATCAAGCCTCGATGCTCCTCGGAGAGCTGCCGGACAGCGTCTGGCAGACCCATCTCCTCGAACGTCGGGCCGCCGAACCGGAGCCGGCGGAGCACCATCGAGATCGAGCCCCGCTGCTTGAACACGTTCGCGCGGAAGCGACCGATGTCTTTGAGTGAGTAGGCGAAGTCGATCTCACCGTTCTTGTTGAACATCTCCTTGCGGTCGGCGGGGATGATCGAGTCGGCGATCGCGGCCGTCTCGACGGGCGTGATGGGATCTCGCTCCATCCGTTCCAGCCCGTCCGGCAGTCGGATCATCGGCGGAGAACCGACCTTGACGTGCAGGTCAGAGCCCTGACCTTCCATCAGGTCTCTCAGCCAGCCGTCGAACTCCGCCACGGCGGAATCCGTGTTCTCCACTGCGCCACACCTCGTCTCGAACGGATCCATGGATGGGCATGCGGAGCACACCCGTTCCTCTCCCATCGGTCGTTCGGGTAGCGAACTTCAGCCAGCGCCCCGAGCTCGTCCAGGTCACTCGCCGGCGACGAGACGGCAGACGGAACCCCTGTCCGCGAGGGGCTCGAACGAGCGCAGGTGGAGCCGGGGGCGCGACCCCTCCAACATCCCCTCGAGGAGTCCCCGGTGCACCGTGCACACGAGCTCTCGATGCTCCTCGAGCAGGTCTCGGAACGGGCAGCTCCTCAGCGCGATCTCGACCGATCGGTTCCCGCGGCGGCGGAACCGCGGGTCGAACCCGGCCTCTGCCAGCGCGTCTCGAAGGGCGGCCAGGTTGGGTCCGGGGCGCCGGGAGCCCGGCGGTGGGGCGTGCCTGGTCATCAGGTAGTCACCCCATTCGCGGGCGAGGTTCTCGGCACCCGTGCGTGCGCGCGGCCCCTTGATGAGCGTGGCGAGGATGTCCGCGAGCAGCCGGTGGTCGCGTCCTTCCCCGTTGTCCATGGGGACAGCGGTGTAGACCGTTTGCGGTCGTCCGACCGCCGACGGGCCTCGTCGCGTCTCCGACGCGACGAGGCCCGCATCCACCAGCCGCCGCAGGTGCGGACGGATCGTGTTGGCGTGGAGGCGGAGCCGCGTGGCGAGCTCGCGGACGGGGACGGGGCGCCCGGAAAGGCGCAGGTAGCGGTAAAGCCGATAGCGGGTGTCGTCCGCGAGGGCCTTGTGGATCTCGATCGGGGCGGGTTCGTTCATCGACGCATCTCGTACGATGGGCTTTGCACGGTTCGCACCGTGTCAACCAGAGCTTAGACCCCAAGAGCCAGCAGAAGCTGGGAGGGAGCCCGTGGCCACGGAGGCACAGGTCCGCGAGGCGCTGAAGGGCGTCAAGGATCCGGAGATCGGCCGGCCGATCGATGAGATTGGCATGCTGAAGTCCGTCGACGTGGACGGTGGCATCGTTCGCGTCCACGTCCTCCTCACCATCGAGGGATGTCCGCTCAAGGACCGGATCACGAGCGACGTCACGGCCGCCGTCCAGCCGCTCGATGGTGTGGAGCGGGTCGAGGTCGAGCTCACGCCGATGAGCACCGAGGAGCGGGAGAAGCTGGTTTCGGGGCTTCGCGGCGGCGCCCCCGCCGCGCCGGAGACCACGATCTCGTTCCCTCCGCAGACGTCGATCATCGCGATCGCCTCGGGGAAGGGCGGTGTCGGCAAGTCCAGCGTCACGGTGAACCTCGCGGCCGCCCTCGCGAAGTCCGGTCGCTCCGTCGGCGTGCTGGATGCGGACGTGTGGGGGTTCAGCGTCCCGCGGATGCTCGGCGCGCTCGGCAAGCCGGTGGGCTTCAACGACATGATCCTGCCGCTCGAGGCGCACGGCGTGAAGGTGATCTCGATGGGGCACTTCGTCCCCGAGGAGACCCCCGTCATCTGGCGTGGTCCTATGCTGCACAAGGCGATCCAGCAGTTCCTCGGCGACGTCTGGTGGGGAGACCTGGACTTCCTGCTCTGCGACCTGCCGCCGGGCACGGGCGATGTGTCGATCTCCCTGGCCTCCTTCATCCCCGGGGCGTCGATGCTCGTGGTGACGACACCGCAGGACGCGGCCCGCAAGGTCGCCGAGCGCGCCGGGAAGATGGCGGAGCGAACGAACCTGCGACCGCTGGGTGTCATCGAGAACATGTCGTGGTTCGTGTGCCCGCATTGCGGCGAGCGCGAGACGATCTTCGGCGAGGGTGGCGGCCGCGAGGCGGCCGAGACACTGGGCGTCCCGCTGATGGCACAGGTCCCGCTGGTGCCGGCGCTGCGCGCCGGAGGCGACGAGGGCGTGCCGATCGTGGTCTCCGACCCCGACTCCCCTGCCGGTGTCGCCCTGAGCGAGGCGGCCGAGGCGGTCGTACGCGCCACGAAGTCGAAGGTGGGAAAACCGCTGCAGCTCATGGCTCGGTGACGCCGGCATCCGCCTGATGGGTGTGCTCACCTACCGGCCCGAGCCCTCCGAGTTCGCGTGGACGTTCGGCGGCGTCGCACCCGTTCGGACCGTGGAGCCCGGCGACATCCTCGAGCTCTGGACCGAGGACGCGTTCGGAGGCAAGGTGCGAGGGCCGGACGACTGGGTCTCGCGGGTGATCGAATTCCCGTTCGTGAATCCGCAGACAGGCCCGTTCTTCGTGGACGGCGCCGAACCTGGAGACACGCTCGCGATCCACTTCGTTTCCATCGAGCCGTCGAGGGATTGGGCGTCCTCGTGCACGGTCCCGCTCTTCGGAGCGCTCACGTCGACCCATCAGACCCCGACGCTGCAGGAACCGCTCGCGGAGCGCGTCTGGATCTACGAGGTCGATCGGGCAGGCCGCACCGTCACCTACCGAGCGACCGAAGGCGATCACGTCGCGACGCTTCCTCTGGATCCGATGCACGGAACGGTCGGTGTCGCTCCGGCGGCGTTCGAGGCACGATCGTCCCTCGTGCCGGATGCCCATGGAGGCAACATGGACACACCCGAGATGCGCGCCGGCGTCACGTGCTATCTGGGTGTCAACGTGGAGGGCGCCCTGTTCTCGATCGGCGACGGGCACTGCCGGCAAGGCGAGGGAGAGACCTGTGGGGTCGCCGTCGAGGCGGCGATGGACACCGTGATCGCGATCGACCTCGTGAAGGGCCGATCGACTCCGTGGCCGCGCATCGAGAGCGACACGCACATCATGTCGACCGGGTCGGCCCGACCGCTGGAGGACGCGTTCCGGATCGCGCACGCGGACCTCATCGCGTGGATGGGCGAGGAGTACGGCCTCGAGGCCCTCGACGCGTACCAGCTGCTCACCCAGGTGAGCGAGTCCCCGGTGGCGAACGTCGTGGATCCGAACTACACGTTCCTGGCGAAAGTCGCCAAGACGTATCTCCCCCGCGCCGACGCCTACCGCGGCACGCACGCGAAGATGCGAGAGATCGGACGGTCATACCGGGCCGGTCGCTGAACGCTGGACCGCCCATCGGCGACCAACCGTTGTGCCAGCGCGTGCCACCCCGTTTGACTAGTCAGCGACCGGGAAGGTAGGGTCGCTGGCGGCGTCGAATGCGAGTCATCGCACATCGGGGGGTGGGCGGCGAGGCTCGGGGATCCGGGTACGCACGCGCCGACTGGTCATGTCGTCGGCACGAAAGGGGACTCGGACCAAGCGAATACCGTCTGGATCGTCATCCTGACCTCGGACAGGACCGGTCCCTTCGACTGCTATAGCCATGTTCGATGGAAGTGAGGAGGGAGTATGCAACGCCGCACATCGATCCTTACCGCGGTCTCTTGCGCCCTGGCGCTCGCAGTCTTCGGACCAGCCTTGGGCGCGGCCGCGGATCCAGATGGCCAGCACGGCGTCGATGAGGGCCATCTCCTGGGAACCGGCGAGTACGGAAAGATCCAACTCGTGGACGTCGTGGACGTAACCGACACGCCGGATCTGATCGCAGACGTCACCGTCTCACCCGACGGCAACACCGCGTTCCTCGCCAACTGGGGGGAGCCCGACTGCGCCGGGCCCGAGACGGGCGGTCGAACCAGCCCGGATGCCGGCGCCTACGTCATCGACATCTCCAACGTGGATAACCCCGCGAACTTCGTGGAAGGGGAGTTGATCGGCTTCATCCCCTCGCACCAGGACACCCGCCCCGGCGAGGGCATGCAGGTCGTCGAGATCACCACCGCAAGGTTCAGCGGCGACGTTCTCGTCATGAACAACGAGCAGTGCGGCCCGCAGGGCAAGGGCGGCGTGTCACTGTGGGACGTCAGTGATCCCTCGAAGCCGCGGAGGCTCTCGGCGAACTTCGGCGACCGGGACCCGGGCGACCGGGACGCTAACGAGATCCACAGCGCGTTCGCCTGGGACGCTGGAGACAAAGCCTATGTCGTGGTGACGGACAACGAGGAGTTCCCCGACGTAGACATCTTCGACATCACCAACCCGCGCCGTCCGCGCCTGGTAGCGGAATACGACCTCAACGAGTTCGGCGTGAGTCAGCCAGACCTCGGCCTCAACGACTCCTTCCTTCACGACGTGGTGGTGAAGGAGATCGACGGCCGCTTCATCATGCTTCTGTCTTACTGGGACGGCGGCTACGTGTTGCTCGACGTCACCGACCCTGCGAATGCCGAATTCATCGGGGACTCAGAGTTCGCCGAGGTCGACCCCGAACTGCTGGAGTCGCTGGGCGTCTCGCTCACCCCCGAGGGGAACGCACATCAGGCGGAGTTCACGATCGACAACGAGTTCATCATCGGCACCGACGAGGACTTCGCGCCTTACCGAACCGATGACTTCGAGATCACCAGCGGTCCGAATGCGGGCGTGTACCCGTCGGTGATCGTGCCGGGCGGACAGCCTCCGGCGATCCTGGACGATCTCACGCTCAGTGGACCGGTCGTCTACGGCGGCTACGGATGCCCCGATTCGGCTCCCCTGCCGAGCCCCGAGGACATCCCCGGATATCTCGACATGCTGGAGTCCGGCGACGAGACGATCATCGTTCTTCAGCGGGGCCCATCCGGCGACCCGAATGCGCCCGAGGAGGCGTGCTTCCCCGGCGAGAAGGCCCACGAAGCGGAGCTGGCGGGATGGGATGCGGTGGTGTTCGTTCAGCGGCACGTTGATCAGGATGAAGCGTTCTGTGGTTCGGGCGCCTTCGTCGACGAGATCGTAGCCGTCTGCACGACGCACGAGGCGTTCCACGCGCTGTTCAACCTGGAGCCACTCGATGGGCCGTGGACCTACCCCGAGGACCTTGATATCGGAACCATCGGCGAGAGGGTCGAGGTCGGGTCGATATTCGACGGGTGGGGCTACGTTCACCTGTTCGATGCGGATACCCTCGAGGAGCTGGACACCTTCGCGATCCCCGAGGCGCATGATCCCGCCTTTGCCTTCGGCTTCGGCGACCTCAGCGTCCATGAGGTGGCGGTAGACCCGCAGGACCCATCGCTCGCCTACCTGTCGTACTACTCGGGCGGACTGCTAGCGATCCAGATCCAGTGCTCAGACCCGAACGACAAGAGCACCTGTGAGCTGGTGGAAGTGGGCGGCTACCTCGACCCAGATGGGAACGACTTCTGGGGCGTCGAGACGTTCGTTGGAGAGGACGGGTTCACCTACATCCTTGCCAGCGACCGTGACAGCGGTCTGTGGATCTTCAGAGATCCTTGACTCAGGATGCAGATCCGAAGGTGACGAGAGGGGGGCGGGAGACCGCCCCCCTCTTCTCACAGGCGTGGTGAGCCGATCAACGTTCGGGAGCCGTCCGATCAGCCGTCCGTCGCCGGTTCGGGTTCACGCGTCTCGGCCGACTCGCCGCGGCCGGGCGTGGTGGGGCCGGCACGCTTGGAGACGGCCCAGTAGATGAGGAGCCCGCTCGCCACGATCGCGACGGTGAGGGCCGTCCACTGCGAGCCCGTGAACGGTCCGAACCGCTTGTCGATCCGGACGGAATCCTCGAGCAGCCGTATGCACCCGTACGCCAGCCCGAACGTGAGGGTGGCCACGCCTTCCCGGCGTGGTGAGCGGATGAACCACCACAGGAAGGTGAACAGCAGGGCGGCCAGCAACATGTCGTAGAGCGCCGTCTGATGGACGCCGACGCCGCGTTCGAGGACCTTGCCGGCCGCATCGGTCAGGGTCGCCCCCGCTCGATCGATCGTCTCCACGAATCCGCCGCGAAGCGTGGCCGTGCAGGTCTCATCCACACACGAGAACGGCGGCGCGAGCTTCCCGCCCTCGTAGGTCCAGGCCAGCAGCCACGACGTCGGCTTCCCGAGGTGGTCCCCGATGATCAGGTCCCCGATCCGGCCGATCGAGATGCCCAGCGCCAGGCATGGGGCGATCGTGTCCGCGACCTGGAAGAAGCGGAAGCGGTACTCCTGTCGCTTGATGTTGATCGCGTTCGCGATCGTCGCTCCGGCGATGCCTCCGAGGAGTGAGATCCCGCCCTCCCAGATCTTGAACCAGTCGAGCGGGCTCGCGAACTCGGAGACGTGAGCGATCACGTAGGCGACCCGGGCGCCGATGAGCGAGCCGACCACCGACCAGAACACGATGGAGCTCGCGAGACCTTCGGGGATGCCACGCCGGACGGAGAGCTTCGTGAACAACCAGGCCCCCGCCATGAACCCGATCGCGATACCGAGGCCGTGCGGGGAGATCGCGATCGAGTCCCCGAACCGGAAGCGGTCGAGGACGGGCCAGCCGACGGACGCGATCGTCTCGAACATCGCGGGCGAGTCTATCGGTGGGCGGAGCGTGGCCAGAGCCGCGCGACCGCGCGACCGAACAGGAGGCCGCTCGCTACGTCGCTCGGATAGTGGACGCCGAGGGCGACGCGGGACGCGGCGACCGAGGCGTCCAGGGCGGTGAGGGCGGCCCGGCCGAAGGCACCGATGCCCAGCTCGCGCGCGGCCACGCGCGTGAACGTGGTGAGGACCGCCGGGTGGCTGGAGGGCCACGACGTGCCGTGTGGCTCCGCGATCATCCGGCGGGCGGTCTCCGGCGACGCCAGGAACGGCCGAGGGCGATCGACGAGGCGCTTCGCTCCCTGCAGGAGCGCCCAGGTGGCGCCCGCGCCCGCCAGGGCGCGGGCACCCTCGCGGCGGCGGCCGGCCAGCGCGAGCGCGCCGGCCGCCGCCCCCGCCGCGTAGAGCGATCCCAGCTCGGTGATCGCTCCGAAGAAGCGATCGGCCGCCTCGCCGTGCTCGGCGTTGGCAGCCTTGAAGAGGTTCTCGTCGAGCTCTCGTCCGTCGCCGGTACGGAGCGCGGCGTAGCCGATCGCCGCTCCCCCCGCGGCGAGCGCGGCCGCCCACGCGATCCGGCCCAGCTCCCGACCCACCCTCATCGCGAGCCATCATGCGACAATCGTCGCTGACCGTCAGAAGACCCTTCCGAAGGGCCTCGGGAGTCACCATGCGACGCGAACCGGAAGATCCGAACGACGCGATCCCGGAAGGGAAGCCCGCCTTCGAGTACCGGCGGGAGAACGCCGGGTTCAAGTCGGTCGCGCTCGGCACCGCCGCCCTTCTGCTCGTGATCTTCGCGCTTCAGAACCTCGACGATGCGAACATCGACTTCCTGTTCTGGGACTGGGACGTGGCGACCTCCTTGCCGATCGGTATCGCGGCCGCGCTCGGATTCGTGATCGGGTGGAGCGTCAACTGGTTCCGTCGGCGGGCGAAGAGGCTCAGGAGACCGGAAAGGGCAGGAAGGAAGGACTAGGCGCCGGCTTCGATCTGGCGCTTCTGCCCCAGGGTTCCGTAACGGATGCCGAGTTGTGCGCCACCGACGGCACTGAGCCCCGCGGCGACGAGCCGGCCGAGCGGTCCTCGGAAGCGGTAGGTCACCTCGTGACGGAGCAGGCTTCGGTCTCGAGGCAGCCGTCCGATCGACGTGTCGACCGTGGCATCGAGCGGTCCCCGTAGCCTGATCTTCGCGTGGGACGGAGGCTCCCATCGCAGGATCTCGCCGCGAACCATGACTCGGACTCCCATGAAGGACATCACCACCGAGTACGTGGAACCCACATCGAGCCCTCCGTCGGGCACCCGCACGCTCACGACGTGGCGCTCCCAGTGCGGGATGTTGGCGGGATTGCTCACGACCTCCCAGACCCGCTCGGAGGGAGCGTCGACCTCGACGGAGAACTCAGTGGTGCTCATCCGATGTCGGCGCTGCCACTGGACCATCCACGCCACCACACCAAGCGCGAAGGCGCGAGCCGCACCAACGCCTCCGCGCCCGGGTCGATGTCGGTCGCGAGCGCCCGAGCCGACTTCGCGCCGCTCCCGAGCTCGTCGAGGATGTAGATGGATCCCGTGCCCTGCACCATGGCGCCCACCATGTCGCGAGCGCGCCATTCGGACGCCTCGTCGACCGTGAGCGCCGCCGGCACGTCCGGGCCCGCCGCCGCGAGCGACAGCGTCTCTGCCGGCAAGGAGGCATACAGCGCGAAGGCGTCGGCCCGCCATCGTGCCGGCACGACGACCGGGCCGCGGTCTCCCACGAGCGTCAAAGCGCCGACGCCGTCCGTGCCGAGGGGCTCACTCACCTCGCGCGGCAGTGCCGAGAAGGGATCCTCGCCCTTGGCGGAGCGCCGGAACGTCTCGTGCGATGCCGACGTCCCGCCCCAACGACCCTTCCCTTCCTGCACCCCGTCCTCATCGACGAGGGCGGTCCGGTCGAGCTCGATGCCGACGAAGACCCTGCCGGGCGGTGTCCACGCGAAGGGCACCTGCCTGGCGTCGAACGCGTACCCGGCGAAGAATCGCGCGTTCTTCTTGCTGAAGGCCGCGGTCGCTCGAGCGATCGAGGTGGCACCGGCCACCGCATCCCCCCAGGTGCTGCGGTCGAGGGCGTCGTAAAGCTTCGCCTCGCCGGTGAACGAGACCGCGAGCTCGCCGTGGCGAACGAGGCCGGCCGCGGAGGGATCCTTCCGCCAGGCCCGCGTTTTGACCGAACGCCGGGAGGTGGTCAGCCACAACCTGCCACCCGAGTAGGCGAACACGAGCGGCGTGCAGTGGGGCCCGCTCGGCGGGGACGTGGCGGCGTAGCAGAACTGGCCCTCCTCCAACACGGATTGGACGGCGGTGGAGAGGAAGCTCATGCCGTCACCTTCGCACGGGCGGCGAGCGGCGGCCACGAGAGCATCAATCCCGTCCAGACGAGGTGGCTCGCCAACGGGGCCACGACACCTCCGCTCCACGTCGCCAGCGACGTCCACAGGGCACCGCCCACGAGCGCGCCCGCGAGCAACGGGCCGCTGGCCCATGCCGCGTTCACGCCGACGGCTGCGGCCCAGGTCAACAACGCGCCCGTCGTCGAGGAGGTCGCGTCCTGGACCTCGGGCAACACGAAACCACGCCAGAACAGCTCTTCACCAGGCACCGCGACCGCGAGCGTGAGCGTGAGGGCGGTGAGGAACGAGGTCTCTTGCGTGCGGCGATAGACGTCTACCACCGCGCGCTCGAGCCGCGGATACCGGGCGGCGAGGCCGACGACCAGCCGCGTGGCAGCGTACAGGGCCGTCCCCGACGCGATGCCCACCCCGGCGGCGACTGCGACCTCTTCCTCCGGACAACAGCTCGGATCTCCGGTGAGGAGCGACGCGACCCCGAGTACCGCGAAGGTCGTGGCGGTCGCGGGCCAGAACGGAAGGCGGTCGCGTACGACCCTGCGCCACACGACGACCTGCACGACGATCCCCGCGAGGATCACCGCGACGGACATCAGCCCGCCGGCCCGAAGGAGGAGGCGAGGAACCGCGTCTTCACGGCGACCTCGGCGGTGAACGCCGTCACCACCGCGAGGTAGTAGAAGCCGGTCGCCGACTGTACGGCCGAAGCCCGCTCACCCTTGAGGACGGCCTTCACGAGCCAGGCGATCAGCGCCGTGGCCGCCACCATGCCGAGCGCGATCCACGGTGCCAACGCACCTGCGGTGAGCAGGGGGTTGATCGACGCCGACGTCTCCACGCCTGAGAACCCAGCGCTGATCACGGCGATCGCTGCCACGACCACCGACACCAGGAGGATCGTCGTCATCCTGTCGATGGGGCCTCGCGGCAGCTTCCGATCGGTCAGGTACCAGTGGCCGAGGAGCAGACCGTCCGTCGCCGCTCCCAGCAAGCCGGCGCCGGCCGCCAGCTGGAAGAGTGCGAGCGGATACGACTGGTGGCCGGCGCCACCCATCCAGACGAGCACCGCGAGCCACGCGGGCACGCTGAGCAGGCCAACCACACGGGCGGCAGCCGGCTGACGCGCGAACAGCAGCACGGTCCACACCGCGGTCGCCACGACGGCCGCGATCGTCGTCGCACGCAGGGCGCCGCCGGAGGAGTACCGATCGATGACAGCCGACTCGACCGAGAGCCAAGTGAGGACGGCGAGCACCGTGAGGATCGCGCCGAGGAGCTTGAAGAAGCCGCGCTTCACCTCCGTCCAGAGCGGGCTCAGCCACAGGAAGACTGTCGCCCCGGCCACGGCCTCGGCCAGGACGACGGCCATGACGCCCGCGACCCCGATCACGCTCGCATCGCGCGGGAGTCTATCGGTGGCGCTCTCGGAGACTGCCTCCAGGCGTCCGGCGCGCACCGGGTAGGCTGCGCCGATGGAGGACTGGCGTTCCTACGACGACGTCGCGGAGACGTACGGACGCGTGCACGCACCCCGCTTCGCGGAGGCGGCGCGCGACCTCGTCGGCGCGCTCGCCATCAACGAGGGAGAGCGGGTTCTGGACGTCGGAACGGGAACGGGCGCAGCGGCGAACGAGGTCGCGCGCACGGGCGCGAAGGTCGTGGGTATCGACCGCTCGCTGGGCATGCTCTCGGTGGCGCACCGCGAGCGCCCGTCGCTGCCCATCGTGGCCGCGGAGGCCCTCGATCTTCCCTTCCGCGACCGGACGTTCGACGTGGTCCTCGGCAACTTCGTGTTCGCGCAGTTCGCCAAGGTCGAGACGGCGTTGTTCGACATCACGAGGGTCCTCGCGCCGGGTGGCCGGATCGGCTTCACGACGTGGTCGGACGGTAAGGACGCGTTCCAGGACACCTGGATCGAGCTCATCGAGACCATGATCCCCCGAGATCTGCTGGCTCCCGCCTACGCGGGGGCGTCCCCGGGCCACGATCGCTTCAAGCACCCCCAGGCGGTCGAGGACGCGTTCCGCAAGGCCGGATTCCGCCAGATCCGGACGGAGCGGAAGCGCTATCAGTGGACGTATCCGCGGAACGATCTCGTCGAAGGCATGGGGACATGGGCGGTGGGTCGCTTCGCCCGCAACATGCTCGGCGAATCGAGCTGGGCGTCGTTCCTGGAGCGCGCCCGGACGACGTTCGCGGATCGCTTCCCGGACCCGCTCAACGACTTCCACGACGTGATCATCGCGGTCGGCGCCCTGCCTCACTGAGATCGAGAGTCAGGCGCCTATGGGGCGCATTTGCGTTTCCTTGCCCGGCGGGGCCTCGTGGTAGCGTCGCGGGTCGCGTCTGGAGGGAGGCTCATGCGGCGCACCGGGATCGCGGCAGTCGTCTTCGCCATCGGGATCGTCGTCCCCGCCTGTCAGAGCGACGGGAGCGGTGGAACGGTCGACGAGTCGCGAGCCGGGTACGGGGGGATGGGGATCAGTCCTCCGACCACCCCGGATGGGATCTCCCTGCTCGGTCCCGAGACCTTCCCCTGCCAACCGGGAACCGACGGCGCCGGCTACACGAAGTACGGGGTCGGCCGGATGCGCCGTGGCGGCCTCGAACGCGAGAAGCTCGAGCCGGACCACATCATGATCGGCGGACACGGGGTCAACTTCCATGGGACCCGCCGGGTCGTGGATGGGGGAACGATCGAGATGGAGATGGACGAGGACTACTTCGGGCCAACGGTGCTGAAGGGCCCGGCCGGAGCGACCGTCACGATCGAGTTCGAGAACGAGGGCATCCGCGCCCACAACTTCAGCGTGCCGGGACAGGACATCGACCTCGACTGCGGCGTCCGAGCACGCGATGAGGTACAGGTCGTCTTCCCGCGCTCGGGCCTGCTCGCGTTCACCTGCAAGTTCGGCGCCACCTCGGGAATGCGCGGGGCCCTGACCGTCGAAGCCTGACCGAGCACTAGCTCAGATCGAGCACGCGGAACTCCTCGGCGTGCTCGACACCGATCCTCTCGCCGGCCTCGAGGGCGTCCTTGCCCAGGAACTCCTCGAAGAATCGGATCCCCTCGGACAGCTGGCTGTCGTGCTTCGCGAGGGCCGCCACCTTGGCCGGGAGATAGCCCGAGATGTCCTCCACGTGGTTGGGCTCGTTCGTCCATCCGAGCCAGAGGTCGAAGACGTCCTGCGTCTCGAGACCCTGGGCGAGCTGCTCGGTGAAGAAGTGCGGGTTCCCGCTCCCCGGGTAGCACGCATCGAGCGCGACGAAGCCCGAGGCGCGATGGTCGGCATGGTTGTAGTACCGGTTCTCGAAGAACCTCGATGGTGCGACGTACACTACGTCGACGTGCGCGCTGGCGCACCGCGAGGAGGACGACATGAACGCGGCGGTCTACACCCGGATATCGCGCGACCCCGAGGGTACGGCGTTGGGCGTCGCACGGCAGGAGAAGGACGCGCGCAAGGTGGCGAAGACGCGCGGGTGGACCGTCGCGGCCGTGTTCAGCGACAACGACGTCTCGGCGGGGTCGGGCAGGCGTCGCCCTGGCTGGGAGGCGTTGCTGAAGGCCGTTGAAGAGGGCGAGGTGGACGCCATCGTCGCGTACAGCTCGTCTCGCATGTATCGACGACCTGCCGACCTTCGCCGGTTGGTCGAGCTTTCGAAGGTCCGACCGTTGGACAT
>Ga0136614_10000481_pt1 | contig 19880 bp, 15 predicted proteins | sample AntDrymUQ2792106_2_FD_106643 | JGI IMG/M metagenome (GOLD analysis project Ga0136614, IMG submission 106643) | Polar desert sand microbial communities from Dry Valleys, Antarctica - metaG UQ279 (21.06) | ecosystem: Environmental > Terrestrial > Soil > Desert | place: Antarctica: Dry Valley... | reverse complement strand
GGCCAGAGCGGTTTCTCGACCGGCACGACCAGTTCGACGACGAACAACAACCAGCCGGCGACCGAAGCCGCACCCGCCGTCGCGCCGCAAGCCGCGCCCGCCGTCAAGGATGACGCGAAAGAGAAATCGGGCGCAGCCGCGTTGCCTGTCGCGAATAGCGTGAGCGTGCCGTTGCCCGTATTGGCAAAGACGAGTAACTAACCACAAGGATGAAGGATGAAACAATTGCTTTTCATCCTTCATCCTTCATCGCTCCGCCTTGCTTTTCACGAAAGGGGACCAAGATGAAGCACACGAATCGTCAAACAGCCGCACGCCGCAAAGAGCGCGGCTCGGTCTTGGCCGTCAGCGCCGTTGGGATGCTCGCCTTTATCCTCGCCGCCGGACTGACGGTTGACATCAGCCATTTTTATCTCGTCAAGACCGAGCTGCAAAACGCCGCCGATGCCGCCGCGCTCGCCGGCGCTTCGGCTTTGAACTCCGACGACGGCGGCATCGACAGAGCCAACGGATTCGCGAGAGAGTCGCTGAACAAGTATGGCTTCAACGAAACCTCTATTCCGGGAGAAAACATAACGGTTCTCTTTTCTCGGAATCTCAGCGGCCCGTATGTCAGCGCCGCCGCCGCGAAGGGCGATGCGCGCAACATCCGCTTCGTCCAAGTCACGCTCCCGCCGAGCGCGGTCAGCAGCACGTTTGCCGGCTCGGTCATCGGCAGCAGCATCAATCTCAACGCCACCGCCACCGCCGGCACGTCCGTTCCCTTGAACACTTTCTGCGACTACATCCCGGTGACGGCGATTGATAACGATCCTAATTATTTCTTTCCGGGTAACACCTACACGATCCGCCGTCCGCCGGGCGGCGCAGTCTCGCCGGGCAATTATCAGATTCTCGCCATCGACGGATCGGGCGCGAGCGATGATCGCATCGGCTTGGGCAAGGGTGTGCGGAACTGCGTCGGGGCCGGCTCTTACGTCCAGACGAAGCCGGGCGTCAACGCCGGCGCGGTCAGGCAAGGACTCAACACGCGCTTCGGCGACTACGGCGGCGGCCTCGATCCGACCGAGTATCCCCCTGACGAGAACGTGCAGGAGGACATCAACTATCAACAGTACCTCGACGCGCAGCAGGCGCGCGACGCGGGCCGCTCACCAGCGAGCGGCACTCATCAATCGCCCTCGCGCGGCACGGGCGCACGCAACCGCCGCGTCGTGCTGCTCCCGCTGATCAAGGCCAGCGAGTTCGATAACGGTCGCGATAGCGTCCGCATCAACCGCTTCGCCGCGTTCTTCTTGCAAACCAAAGTGGATAACGGCAACGGCGGCGACATCAGAGCCGAGTACATCGGCGTCCGCACCGTTTTGGGGCGCGGCGGCTACAACCCCGGCGGCGGCCCCGTCAGCCCCGAATTGTCGATCCCGGTAATCTATAAATAGGAGGTGAACGAAAATGCGCGCGCTAATTTTCAGCCATCGCAAATTCATTCGCTCACTGCTGCGCGACGAGCGCGGTACGCAGTTGGTCGAGTTGGCAATTGTTCTGCCGCTCGTCCTCGTCCTCTTCGGCGCGATTGCGGAGTTCGGGCGGTTCTTCTACGCCTACACCACGCTCTCAAAGGCGACACGCGCCGGCGCACGCTATCTCGTCAGCCAACCGCCCACCGGCGCGGAATACACGGCGGCTAAGATGGCGGCTCAAAACATCGTGATCTACGGCAACACGGCAGGCACAGGAACACCCGTCGTCGAAGGACTCAGTGCCGCGAACGTCCAGATCATTCCCAACAAAACCGGCGGAACGACGCAGAGCCAGACCATCGCGATCCAGAATTTCGACTACGTTCCGCTCTTCGACATCGGCGGCTTGATTCATCAACCGGGACTCTCTCTGGAGGTCAATCTCGGCGCAAGCAGCACGTTGCGGCAACTGGTCCAGTAATTTTCGAGAGGGGAGGCGAGCCATGAGGAGCAGCAACTTTTTCAAACACGACGAACGCGGCGCGGCACTCGTCGAGTTCGCTATCGGCGCGACTATTTTTCTGACGGCTATCTTCGCCGTCTTGGAGTTCGGGCGGCTGCTCTGGATGCACAACGCGCTGACCGATGCCACCCGCCGCGCTGCCCACTACGCCATGACGCAAGGCAACAACAATGACGCGCAGCTCGCGATCAAGAACGTAGTCGTCTATGGCAATCCCGCCGGCACAGGGACGCCGCTCGCCAGTAATTTGTCGATTGATAACGTGAACGTCAATTACAGCGGATACGCGCTGAGTAGCGGCACGGTGACGGTCGAGATTCAAGATTACGACTTCAATTTCGTCGTGCCGCTTTTCGGGACGACGCTCCAGATGCCCGCTTATCGCACCACGCTGACGGGCGAAAGCGCCGGCTTCATTCCCGATGACATCTGACGAACATTTGCACAGCGCGCGCAACCAACGAACAGACGACACGTTTTGAGCAAGAGCTACTCAACTATGAACCCGCTAACTTTCGTCATCCTCAGCAACGGCCTTGATACTTTGAAGGAACTGCGCGGCGCGCTGGCCGCCAGCGAGAACACGCGCCTGCTCGTGGCCGGCGACGATCAGGAACAACTTCACCCGGAGATCGTCCGCCTCAAACCCAACGCTGCGATCATCACGCTCGGCGCGCACCCCGACAATGACCTGCGCTTCGTCGAACAACTCGCCGCCGAGTGTCCACAGACCGCGATCATCTGCGCCTCTCCGAACGCCTCGCCCGACATGATTCTGCGTAGCTTGCGCGCGGGCGCGAAAGATTTCCTGCGCCTGCCGATCATCGCCGAAGAGTTTCGCACCGTGTTGGAGCGCACGGCGGAATTTTGCGCCGGCCAAGTCGCAGCACCGAAAAAGCGCGGGCGCGTCGTCGCCGTTTTTTCGAGCAAGGGCGGTTGCGGCACTTCCTTCATTGCGACCAACATCGCAGCCTCTTTGCAATCGCCGACCGTGCTGCTCGATCTCAACTTGCAGGCCGGCGATCTCTCGCTCTTCCTCGGCGTCGAACCGAAATTTTCTGTCGCCGATTTAGTTGAGAACCGCGCCCGTGCGGACGACTCGCTCTTGAAAAGTTACCTCGCGCCGCACTCTTCGACGCTCTCGCTGATGGCCGCGCCCCGCGAAGCCGACTTGGCAGACGACATCGAGCCGGAACACATCTTTGAGGTCTTGGAACTGCTGCGCGAGCGTTTTGATTATGTCGTCGTCGATCCGCAGCACACGTTCGATTCGATCACTTTGGCCGCGCTTGATCAGGCCGACGAGATCGTGCTGGTGTTGACGCTCGACATCCCGGCGATCCGCAGCACGCAACGCGCGCTCGCCATCTTCGACCGTCTCGGCTACCCGCGCCACAAAATCCGCATCGTCGTCAACCGCTGGTCGAAACAGATCGATCTCGATCTCCGCCAAGTCGAACGCTTTCTCGGCGAGCCGGTCATGACCTTCATCCAAAGCGACTACTTAACGGCGGTCAACTCGATCAACTTGGGCCAGCCGCTCGTCGAATCCGATCCGTCCTCGCGCATCGCCACCGAAATCCGCCGCCTCGCCGCGACGATCACCGGCCAGACGCTTGCCACCGAAGCCTGCGAGCCGCGCAAAGGACTCTTGCATTCATTCTTCCGCCGCCAAGCTGCGCCGGGCGAGGCCGACTACGATCTCCGCGCCCGCCTCGGCAAAGCGAAAGCGCCGGCAGCTATTTAACAGTTTTCAGTTTTCGGTTTTCAGTTTTCAGAGAAAAAGAATCTCGACGGAAACTGTTCATCAATAGACTGGGAACTGAAGGCTGAAAACCGAAAACTGAAAACTGAAAACTGAAAACAACTGCTCATGTCCCTACGCGAAAGACTTATTAGAGAGACGCCAACGAATGTCGCCGTGCTAACACGCGGCGAAGAGTCGGCTGCCGCGCAGCACTCGTTCCAAGAGATGAAGTCGCGGCTCCACCGCGCCATCATCAACCGGATGGACTTGACCAAGCTCGGCCAACTAGAGCCGGAGCAACTCCATGCCGAAGTCGCCAAGCTCGCCGAAGGCTTGCTCGCCGTCGAGCAGACGCCGCTCTCGTTTAACGAGCGCGAACGTTTGGTCGAGGAAGTCCGCCACGAGTTGTTCGGGCTGGGTCCCTTAGAACCGCTCTTGGCCGACCCGACCATCTCGGACATTCTGGTCAACTCGCCCTACAACATTTACATCGAGCGGCGCGGCAAGATCGAGCGCACCGATGTCACGTTCAAAGATGACGAACACTTGATGCGCGTCATCGAACGGATCGTTTCGACGGTCGGGCGACGCATCGACGAATCTTCGCCGATGGTGGACGCGCGCTTAACTGATGGCTCGCGCGTCAATGCCATCATCCCACCGCTCGCGCTTGACGGGCCCGTGCTTTCGATCCGGCGGTTCGGCAGCGATCCGTTGCGGATGAACAAGCTGATCGAGATCGGCGCGTTGACCAAAGACATGGTCGATATGTTCGAGATGTGCGTCATCGCGCGCTTGAATGTGTTGATTTCCGGCGGCACGGGCGCGGGCAAAACGACGCTCTTGAATGCGCTCTCCGCGTACATCCCCGAAGACCAGCGGATCGTGACGATTGAAGATTCGGCGGAGTTGCAGTTGCAGCAACCGCACGTCGTCCGCTTGGAGACGCGCCCGCCCAATATCGAAGGCAGAGGTGAAGTCACACAACGTGACTTGGTGAAGAATGCCTTGCGTATGCGCCCCGACCGGATCGTGATCGGCGAGGTGCGTGGCGGTGAAGCTATCGACATGCTGCAAGCGATGAACACCGGCCACGACGGCTCGTTGACGACCGTCCACGCCAACACCCCGCGCGACGCTTTGGCGCGGCTTGAGACGATGATCCAAATGACCGGAATGCGTTTGTCTGATCGGGCGATGCGGCAGCAGATCGCGTCGGCGCTCAACCTCGTGATTCAAGTCGCGCGCCTCTCGGACGGCACGCGCCGCGTCACTTCCATTTCCGAGATCACGGGGATGGAAGGCGAGACGATCACGATGCAAGAGATTTTCCAATTCGAGCGCAAAGGCTTGGACAAAGACGGCCAAGTCATCGGACGTTTCCGCCCGACCGGCGTGCGCCCCCGCTTCGCCGAACGCCTCAAGGTGTACGGGATGCAACTCCCGCGAGTGTTTTTTGAAGAGTAACCAGTTTTCAGTTTTCAGTCAGAGATATTCATCTTCAAACTGAAGGCTTTTAACTGAAAACTGAAAACTGAAAACTGAAAACCATGCTTCCCTTTATCGTTTTCATCTTCTGCCTGTTCGTAACCTTCGCGCTCTATTTGCTGGCGACGCAAAACTCTGATCAGCGGCGTGCGCGCCTGCGGCAGCGTTTGCAGGAGGCGTTGTTGCATTCGGCGCACGCCGAAGACGTGGAAGTACAACTCGCACGGCACGAGTTGATGAGCGAGATTCCGATGTTGAATCGCACGCTCATTCGCGTGCAGGCGGCGTTGCAGTTCAAGCGCGTGTTGGATCAGGCCGATCTGCACATCACTGTCACGCGGTTGATGATGTTCTCGTTGATGGCGGGAATGCTCGCGGCGTTGGCGGCATCGATGTTGACAATCTCGCTGATCCTGATCGTACTGGCCGGAGTCGTCGCGTCGGCAGTGCCGTTCGTCCACGTCTTTTGGAAGCGCAAGCAACGTCTGAATCTCTTCCTCGAACAGTTGCCCGATACGCTCGAACTGGTCGCGCGCGCGCTCGCCGCCGGACACGCCTTTTCGGAGTCGCTGCATATGATCTCCGACGAGATGCCCGAGCCGGTGGCGACGGAATTTCGCAAGACCTACGAAGAACAGAATCTCGGACTCTCGCTCAAGCTCGCGTTGGAGAATCTGACGCAGCGCGTCCCGCTGCTCGATCTCCGCATGTGCGTCACGGCGATCCTGATCCAGAAAGAGACCGGCGGCAACCTCGCCGAGATTTTGGAAAAAGTCGCGCACACGATCCGCGACCGCTTCCGCATCATGGAAGATTTGAAGACGCTGACCACCAGCTCGCGCATGTCCGCGTGGATTCTCTGCGGCCTGCCGATCTTCGTCGCCCTCGCCGTTTCCGTGATGAACCCGGACTACATGAGCGTCCTCTGGATCGACCCGCGCGGCCACTACCTGATCGGCGCGGCGCTCATCCTGCAACTGACCGGCATGATGATCGTGAGGAAGATTTTGCGGATAAAAATCTGAGAAGTCAGGAGACAGAAGCAAATTTCGGTCTCCTGTCTCCTGACTCCTGACTTCTGGTGAAACTATGGTTCTCATCATCACTCTTTCAACATTCGTATGCATCACGCTGGGCGCGTTGGCGGTGTATTGGACGATGTTCCGTCCGGCGAGCGCAGCGACAGAGCGTTTGCGGCGGCTGCATGAGGCCGGGCAAGGCGGCGATGTAGCGGTAGCTTCATCGATAATGCCGGAATCACCTCTCGCTGCCGGGTTGGCCGAGCGCGTGGCCGCGCCGCTCAGTAAGCTCGCGCCGCCGTCGGCTGCCGAAGCGCAGAAGTTGCAGAAGCAGTTGATGCAGGCGGGTTATCGTTCGCCGAACGCGCCGGCAGTTTATCGAGCCATTCAGCTCGTGTGTCTCGTCGGCTATCCGGCCATCGTTGCGCTCGCGTGCGCGTGGCTGGCGCGTCCGCTCGACAGCGCGGTGATGTGGATTCTGTTCGCGTTCGTCAAGGGCTTTTTCCTGCCGCGCTTCTTCTTGAAGCGTTTGATCAAGAACCGGCAGCAGCGCGTCCGTTGGGGCTTGGCCGACGCGCTCGATCTGATGGTGGTCTCGATTGAGGCGGGCCTCGGGTTGAATGCCGCAATGGTCAAGGTCGGCGAAGAATTGCAGGAAGTTCACCCGGACATCAGCGAAGAGTTTCAGTTGACGAATCTGGAGATTCGCGTCGGGCGCGAACGCGACGAGGCGCTCAGGAATCTCGCGGAGCGCACCGGCGTCGATGATCTCAAAAGCCTCGTGGCGATGCTGATTCAGGCGGATCGCTTCGGCACTTCCATCGCGAAGGCCGTCCGCATCTACGCCGACTCGCTCCGCACGAAGCGCCGCCAGCGCGCCGAGCAGGCCGCGCAGAAAGCCGCCGTGAAATTGTTGCTGCCGCTCGCGTGCTTTCTATTTCCGACGCTCTTCATCGCCATTCTCGGCCCGGCTGCCCTGAACCTCATCGACACGTTCGGCAAAATGTAAACCGATTGCAGAATGCGGATTGCGGAATGCGGATTGAAAAACAGAAAGCAGATTTTGGAATGAGCAATACAGAAATGATTTTGTCTTCTAATCCGCAATCCGCATTCCGCAATCCGCAATTTTAAGGAGGAAGTCATGCGCTATCGCACTATCATCGCCGTTTTTTTTGCGTTTGTCTTAACTATCGGCCTGACCGCCGTGTGGAGTGCCGAGACCGACGGGCGCGAGGGCGACGCCGCCGCTAATCTCGTCGCGGCGGACGGCTCACCGACCGGCACAGAAGACGCCGCTCCGAACACAGAGGTCGCGCCCAAGAAGAAGGGCAACCGCTTTGCGCGCTTCTTCAAAGCGCCGTTCAAAGCCGTCGGCAAATTGTTCAGCGGCGGGGATGACAAGTTTCAACGGCTCTCGGAAAAAGACGTGGCGAAGTTTGAGAGTTCGCCGCTGCTGCGCGTCGAAGATGCAAACTCTGAGGCGGCGGAAAAGAAACATGAGGGCGGATCGGCCAAAGACTATTTGGAGCGTGGGAAGGATTATCTGAACGACGGCAAGCTGAACGAAGCGATCACGGAATTATCGCGCGCCGTCTCCCTCGATCCGCGCCTCGTCAAAGCGCATAACTTGATGGCTGTCGCCTACGACCGCAAAGGCTTGCACGAACGCGCCAGAGAGTCTTACGCACGCGCGCTCGACATCACGCGCGAAGACGCGCAGACCTTAAACAATCTCGGCTATTCGCTCTACCTCAACGGCAACTATCGCGCGGCCATTGAACGCCTCAAACGCGCCGCCAAACTCGCGCCCGCCGACGAGCGCATCTGGAATAATCTCGCGCTCGCCCAAAGCCGTCTCGGCAAATACGACGACGCCTTCAAGAGCTTCAAGCGCGCGGGCGGCGAGTACACCGCACGCCTCAACGTCGCCGCCATGCTCGAACGCGCCGGACGCGAGCAAGACGCCATCGAGCATTACGAAGCAGCGCGCAAACTTCAACCCAACTCAGAGACCGCACTCCGCCGCCTCGCCGATCTCTACGGGCGCACCGGCCAAGCCGACAAAGCCGAGCAAATTCGCCAAGCCCTCGCCAATCGCGCAGGGGACCAAGTGGCAGCAGGAAACTGAAAAGAGAGAAGTCAGAAGTCAGAATTCAGAAGCCAGAATGAAGCCTGATCGCAGTCAATTGTTTTCTCCTGACTCCTGACTTCTGGCTTCTGAATTCTGAATTCTCACCAAAGGTGAACTATGACGAACATTCTCACTCGCATGGAGATCGAAGCGATGGGGCCGCCGGTCCCGGAGGAGTTGCGCGAGACGGACGTGCCGGAGTCGTTCTTGTGCGATCTGGCATTGAAGACGGTCGGGACGTTGCCGGAGCCGACGACGGCGGCGGTGACTGAGCGCTTGAAATTGCCGCGCGCGTTGGTGGAAGAGCTGCTGCACATGCTCTTTCGCGAGAAGATGATTGAAGTCAAGGATCAACTCGCCGTCGGCGCGACCCGTTACGCGATGTTGGATCGCGGATGGGAACGGATGGCGCGGGCGCAGAGTTTTTGCGGCTACATCGGTCCCGCGCCGGTTTCGCTCGCCGATTACGCGCACATGATGCGGCTGCAAGCGATTCCGTCGCAGGCCGCGACGATAGATGCGATCCGTATGTCGTTCCGCGATCTCGTGTTGCCGGAGTCGCTGTTGCAGACGCTCGGCTGCGTCGTCAATTCACGCCGCTCGCTGTTCTTGAGCGGCCCGCCGGGAACGGGCAAGACCGCCGTCGCCGAGCGGATCAACAATGGCTTGACCGGCGTGATCTGGATTCCCTACGCCATCGAGATCGACGGCCAGATCATTCGCATCTTTGACGCGCACAATCATCGTCCCATTACCGAAGATCATCTCCCGGCGACCGATTATGACCGCCGCTGGATTTGCATTGAGCGACCGATGGTCGTCGTCGGCGGCGAGTTGACTTTGGAGAATGCCGATCTGACTTGGAGCGCGGCGGCAAAATTTTATGAAGCTCCGTTTCAAATGAAGTCGAACGGCGGCACGCTCGTCGTCGACGACTTCGGGCGGCAGCGCGTCGCGCCTAATGATCTCCTGAATCGCTGGATCGTGCCGTTGGAACGGCGCGTCGATTATTTGACTTTGCACACGGGCAAGAAGATCGAAGTGCCGTTCGAGCAGTTGGTCGTCTTCTCGACTAACCTCAACGAGAAGGATTTAGTGGATGAGGCTTTCTTGCGGCGCATGGGCTATCGCGCGCGGGTTGAACCGCCGACGCCCACTGCCTACAGTGAGATTTTCAAGCGCGCCGCCGACGCGCGCGGGTTGCGCGTTGAACAGTCATCGCTTGATCACGTGCTGAACAACTACCTGATCGAGGGGCGGCAGATGAAAGCCTGCGAGCCGCGCGATCTGCTGGATCGCGTGACCGACATCTGCCTCTTCGAGAATTGCTCGCTCGAATTGACGCCGCGCCTGCTTGATCTCGCGTGGCGCAATTATTTCGGCACGTCGCACGGCTTCGCACATGAGGAGCGGCGCAACTCGACGGGCGAATTGCGCCAACACAGCGCGAGCTTGCGCCAGTTAGGGGACCAATATGAGCCTGACCCGTTGCAAATGTAACTCGCTCCGGTGCGCTTGCCGGATCACGCTCGCCGCGCGCGGGCTGCTGTGTGCGTCCGCGTTGCTGCTCACGCTTTCGGCGAATGCTTTTGCAGATCGCCTGCACCTCTCAGACGGCACAACACTCGAAGCCGACGAAGTATGGGACGATCCGCAGGGCGTCTGGTACAGGCAGGGCGGCGTGACATACTTGATCGAGCGCGCGCGTGTGAAAAACATCGAGAGGGCGCAAGGCGTGGCGGACGACGCGGCGAAACGTGGCTCAGTCGCCAAGTTAGTTGATCTCAATCACGCTGCCGTCGTCGAGACCGCTGCCGCCGTCAACGACAGCACGAAACTTTCGGCGGCCTCTACCGCGAGCGCGCAACCGGCGCAACCGATCTTGATCTATTTAGTCGGCGGCGCGAGCTTTGAAGTGGACGAAGCCAGCGAGACAACAGACGGCGTATGGTACAAACGCGGCAATCTTTCGATCTTTATCGAACGTTCGCGCATTGATCGCATCGAACGCGGGCGTCCTGTCATCGCGGAAGAAAACGGGAAAGAGCAGGTCGCGAAGCGCGAGCGGCGTTGGAGCAGCGGACGCCTACGGCTCGACTCTTTGATCCGACAGAACGGCGCACGCTTCGGCGTCGATCCCTATCTTATCTTTTTGGTGATGGAGCAGGAGTCGCACTTCAACAGCGGCGCGGTTAGCCCTGTCGGCGCGCGCGGCCTCATGCAATTGATGCCGGGAACGGCGGCGCGCTTCGGCGTCCGCAACTCCTTCGACCCGGCGCAGAACATCGCGGGCGGCACGCGCTATTTGAAACAACTGCTGGGCAGATTTAACAACCGTGTCGATCTGGTGTTGGCGAGTTATAATGCGGGCGAGGGCAATGTCATTCGCTACGGCCATCGCGTGCCGCCGTTTCGGGAGACGCGCAATTACGTGCGAAAGATCAGCAGTCGCTACGGCAGCCTCGCGCACGCGCCCACCGCCACTGGCAACAAGCAACGGACTAAATCGCGCACGCCCCAAGCTGAGGATGCGAAGCATGACACACAGACTGATGAAGCGAACTCCGGCCTCGCGCGCCACCGGCGTTGACGATTGCGGACGCGCTCGATTGCGGATTGGGACCAACGGATTGCGGATTGCCGAACCGGAGTCTGAAATCTCGAATCTCACATCTCGAATCTCACATCTCAAATTTGAAATCTCAAATCTGAGAGCGGGGCTTTCCTGCGTCCTCTGGACTTCTGCGCCCAGTGCGCTGAAATCTCAGGCGCGTCATCATCTCTGCCTGCTGCTCGCCGCCTTCTTCATTGGCGGATGTGCTGTTGGCACGCGCGCGCAGACAACACGGCCTGCTGTGCCGTCTCAAGCAGAGGCGGAAGTGTTGACCAATACTTCCGTCGTCAAACTCGTCCGCGCGCGGTTCAGCGACAAAACGATCATCGCGATCATTCGCGCCCGCCCGTCGCGCTTCGACCTCGCGCCCGACCATCTAATTGATCTGAAGAAAACTGGCGTCAGCGAGCGTGTGATTCTGGAGATGCTCGCGCGTAGCGGCGAGGAAGTAATGGTGGCCGATGATTCGGCGAGCGATTCGTTTGACGATCCGTTTTTTGACGACATGAAGAATTCTTCGCGCCGGCCCGATGGGACCAATGGGAGCGGCAGCGATCCGGGCGAGACCAATATCTTCGGCTCGAACAGCGGGGGACGTAGTAAAACGCGCTCGAAGATCGGAAACGGCGGGAATGAGGGGGAGACGCAGACGACCGGTTCGGCCAGTGTCCGCATCATTCGCCCGCCGGCAGAAGCGGGCGGTGCGCCGCCAAAGCTCGAACGCACGCCGACGCTCACCAACGACTCAATCATCGAGCTAGTCGATGCCGGGTTCAGCGAAGGCACGATCATTCGCCGCATCGAAGCCGCGCCCGCTAATTATGATTTCGCGCCCGCGAAGTTAGCCGAACTGCGCCGCCGCCGCGTCACCGATCTGATCATCAACGCCATGCGCGCCGCGATGGGCGAAGACATGAGCGGGCAGACAAACGGAACCGGCAACGCTCCGGCGCAAACGTCAAATGAATGAAGCACGACCGCAATAATTGTAGAGGCAGGGCTGGTCCCTGCCCGCCGCGCGAATGCGCGTTGCCCTTCATTAAAATTATTGGGCGCGCGCCGTATCTTATTTTCATCTGCGCGCTGATGTCGCTCGTGCTAATGAGCGCACTGATTGTCCCGCACTCGCGCGCAGAGCAGCCGCCGCGCCTGTCCGCGCCGCCGAGCCGTCCCACGCCGACTCCGCAGCCTGCACCAGACTCGCAACTCAGTAGCCCGGAAGACATCGACGACGACGAAGTGATCCGCGTGACCACTTCGGAGGTCCTGCTGCCCGTGACCGTGCGCGATGCAATGGGGCGGCTCGTCAAGACATTGACGCGCGACGATTTTCGCGTTCGTGAGGACGGGCGCGAGCAGCCTTTGAGCGGGCTGGAATTGCGGCAAGCGCCGGTCGATGTCGCGTTGATGATCGATGCGTCTTCTTCAGTCGCGCCGAGCTTTGAAGATTTCCGGCGCGCGGCTGACGAGTTCGCGGGGCGGCTGGCGAAAGATGATCGCGTCTGTCTGTTGAAGTTCGACGACAAAGTTGAATTGCTGCAAGACTGGACTTCAAGCCGCTTTCAGTTGCGGCGCGCGCTCCGGCGCATCACGCCCGGCATGTTCACGCGCTTCAACGATGCGCTCTATCTCACCGCGCGCGAACAGTTCAAGGGCGGGCAGCGACGCCATGCCGTCGTCGTCCTCACCGACGGCATCGACAGCGGGAACGGCTCCGCGACAAGCCAGACAGCGCTCCGCGCCCTGCTCGAAACCGGCGCGATTGTCTATGCCATCACCAACATCGAAATCCAACGCGCCAGCAAGCAATCCGAACTCGACACGCTGTTGAGTGCGCCGCCCTCAACGCAACGTTTCAATCAAATCAACATCGACCGTCTGCGCGAAGGTCTCCGCATTCTCGATCTGAGCGAGCAAAATTTAGACACCCTCACCGCCGCCACCGGCGGGCGTTTCTACAAACCCCAGAGCTTCGCTGCCCTCGATCAAGTCTATGCCGAAGTCGCCGACGAACTGCGCTCGCAATACGCGCTCTACTACTCGCCGCTCGACAAAACCCGCGACGGCAAATTCCGCCGCGTCCAAGTCCGCACACGCGATCTCAACCTCCGCGTCACCACCCGCATCGGCTACTTCGCGCCGCGCAGATAAATCTTCAGTTTCGCGTTTCGAGTTTCGGGTTGAAGACAATCTGTTTTTCACTCGAAACTCGAAATCCAAAACTGAAAAGTCTGGCATCCAGATTGTTATCTAAATAAAAGAGCATTAGCACGTACCGTTACCATGCAAGTTTTGGGGACGGGATTCAACCGGAGGACGCAAAATGGACGCAATCACACTGTTGAAGCACGACCACGACGAAGTGGAAGCTATCTTCAAGAAACTAGAGCCGACGACCGAACGCGCCGTTAAGACGCGCGAAGAGTTGTTCACCAAATTGAAACAGGAACTCGATGTCCACGCGCACATCGAAGAAAAAATCTTCTATCCGGTACTTAAACAAGAAGCCGAGACGCGCGCCATCACGCTTGAAGGCTACGAAGAGCATCACGTGATCAAGATGCTGCTCGGAGAGCTGGAAGCGATGTCGGTCGGCAGTGAGCAATGGGCGGCCAAGCTCAAAGTCTTGCAAGAGAACGTCGAGCATCACGTCGAAGAGGAAGAACAGGATATGTTCAAGAACGCCCGCGAGGTGCTGGACAAAAAGCAATTGAACGAACTTGGCGCACGTATGGAAGCAGAGAAGTCGCGCTTGACAACGAAATCAGCGCAGGCTTAAAAGAGAGGCCAGGGATGTCTTCCATCATTGCCATGTGTGCAGCGCGTTAGCACTGGCAATTTGACGGGAACACTTCAATCTCTCCATTAGCCCCGATACCACCGACCCGCTGTCGTGCGAAGAATCAACGGCAGCGGGATTTTATTTTCGGCGTTATCTGCCGCCGTTTTTGAGACCATGGACAAACGACAAGCTGGAAAACTCTCCAACTAAGCCGGGTGTCAGAATTGCCGCCTTGCTCATGAAAGCCATCCATATTGGAGTCATAAGGAAACGCATCTTGGTCGGTCTTCCTGTTCGCGTCCATGTGACACAGCTTGGTGTGGAAATGCAATCCATGTGAAAAGAGCCTAAGTCTTACTATTTCCTCAGTTATCCCTGAAACATCTTGCGGCATGATCATTGCTTGATAAATGACTGCTTTTCTCCCGCAAAGACGGGCAATCCGCAAAATAGCAGAGTGACAAGTGAAGTTGGCCGGTTCGTCTCGTCAAGGCGTCGGCTCTTGTTTGTCCCGAAGATTTTCAATTTAGCCGAGTGAGAAAGAAGAAAATGAAACCTATCAAACACGTCGAAAAGGGCGTCGCCAAGATCGCCGGTGGCATCTTCAATACGGTTCAGTTTTTCAACAAGTATCGTCCCAACGAAACTTTTACGCCGAAGTGGTCGGACAAGCCGCTCTTAAAATCTTGGCAGAAGTCGAAGCCGCCGCTCGGCTTTCCGCGCACGACCGACAGTCTATGTCCGAAGTGCGTGATCGAAGCGCGCGCGAAAATCTTGAGCGCCGATGTGATCGATCCGTCGATTCTGATCAGCGAGAAAGTCGGCGAGGTGAAGGCGACGATCATTGAGCGCAATGGCGAAATCTGGATGGTGAAGGATTGTCCCGTCCACGGCCACTTCGAGGACATCATGGCGATGGACTCGAAATTCTTGAAGCACATCGAATCGATGTTTCCGGGCCGCGACATTCAGGCGCACAATGATGAGGGCTTGCACGATCACGGGTCAAGTTCGATCAAGTACGGGCGCGGATCAGTTCTGACCATCGATCTGACGAATCGCTGCAACATGATGTGCGATCCGTGCTTCATGGACGCGAATCAGGTCGGGTTCGTGCATGAGCTATCGTTCGATGAGGTGAAGGACATTCTCGATCAAGCGATCTCGATCAAGCCGCGCCGCCAAATGTCCGTGCAATTTTCGGGCGGCGAGCCGACGATCTCGCCGTGCTTCATCGACGCGATCAAGTATTCGCGCAAGGTCGGTTATAACTCGGTGCAGTGCGCGACGAATGGCATCGAGTTCGCCAAGTCAAAAGAGTTTTGTCGGGAAGCGGCGGCGGCGGGCTTGCGTTACGCTTACCTTCAGTTCGACGGCATCGGCAACGACGCCAATTCGCACCGGCAAGTCGGCAATTTGTTCGACGTGAAGTTGCGCGCGATTGATAACCTGCACGAGGCCGGCGTCGAAATTGTGTTGGTGACGACGCTGGTCAACAACATCAATAACGATCAGGTTGGAGCGGTGATCCGCTTCGCGCTCGATAATCCGAAGAAGGTTGCGTTCATCTCGTTCCAGCCCGTTTCGTTCACAGGCCGCGACGAAGAGATCACGGACGAGCGGCGCATGGCGCAGCGTTACACCCTATCGCACCTCGCGCATGATGTGAAAAGCCAAGTCGGGATCACCGAGCCGACGCGCGATTGGTTCCCGCTCTCGCTGATGGGCGCGTTCGCGGACTTTGCAGACCTCGCGCACGGGCCTGACGCCGAATGGGGACAGGTCTCCTGCGGCTGCCACCCGAACTGCGGCGTCGGCACGGCGGTAATGATCGACAAAGAGACGAAAGAGATGCGGCCTGTGCCGGAATTTCTGAACATTCCGGGCTTAGTCCGCGACATGCGCGGAATCACAGACGCGGGGCGCGGTAAGTGGCCGACGAATCTGATGATGGGCCTCGCGCTCCTCAAGCACTACGACCCGTACAACGCGCCGACGCATTTCTCGCTCTACGAACTGTTCAAGAAGTTCGACAAGTCTTTCGGTTTGACCGGCAAGGTCTATGGCCGCGTTGACGGCGAGCGCACTGAGCAGGACATCAAAGCGCGCCGCTCGGATCGTTGGAACTTCCTGTTCATCGCGGGCATGTGGTTCCAAGACTTATTCAACTACGACTTCCGCCGCACGGAGATGTGCATCATCCCTTACGGCACACAGGAGGGTGAGATTTCTTTCTGCGCCTACAACACCGGCATCGGCTGGCGCAACATCATCGAGCAGATGCACCAGAACGCGACGGTCGCCAAGTGGTACAAAGAGCATGGTCGGCACGAGATTTTTGCGAAGGGCAAGGATGTCGAGTTGGCCTTTGATGCGCCGGTGGGCTTGAAGCTGAACGAGGTTGACTTGCAGCGTCCGAACCGCCCCGAAATGGCCGGACCGAAGACGGCGGCTGAGGAAGCGGCGATGATGCGAAAGCTCTATCAAGAGATGGTGCTGAAGCAAAAACTTGGTTCCGCCGAAGTCGAGAAAAACAAGCCGGTGCAGATTCAAGGCTTGGGCCGCAAGAAAGAAGATATAGTTTCGGCATAAGCCGTTTCTGACACGGTCAGACTTAACGCCCCGCGAATGTTCATCACACTCGCGGGGCTTTTTTTATCCGGGCGAAAGCAGGCGCTAAGTTTCCCCCCGATGAATAGACTCGGAAGAGGATTGAGTTTTGCTGTGAATAGCGGTAAAAGTCGCCTGCCGGGGTGAGGGCGGTAAACGCCGCTTGCGTCCATCCCGAAAATTGCGAGTGGTTCGGTGACAAACTGAGGCGGCATTTAGTCAGTACCGCCTGCTTAAGCTGGGCGGGTATTGGAAGCCGCACATCCGCCCAACTTAAGCAGGCGGTACTGACACGCGCCAACGGAGAGATGATGCGTGTGTTCGACTGCCTCACGACAATTTCGGATTCTCAGATACCCTACCGCCGCGTAGCTCAGTGTTCAATTACCCTCCTTGTCCTACTCGCGGGTCTCTGTCTGGTTTGCACCGCACAAGCTCAGTCCGGGGTCGAAGTTCGCGCAAAAGCTCAATACCGCCTCGATCAGTGGACGGCTGATACGGGACTTCCGCAGAACTCTGTTTATGCTGTCGTTCAGACGCGCGACAATTACATCTGGTTAGCCACCTTAGACGGCTTAGTGCGGTTTGACGGTGTGCGCTTCACGGTCTTCAACAAAAGCAATTCTCCGGGGATCAGCAACAATCGCTTTGTCTATCTGTATGAAGATGCACGAGGAGATTTGTGGGCGGGAACTGAACAGAGCGGTGTGGTGCGGCTTCATCAAGGACGTTTCACCAGTTACGGCATCGAGCATGGTTTGCCATCGCTCAGAGTCGTGTGGCTTAACGGCGATGCGAACGGCAGTGTCTTGGTCTATCCACCCGGTATGAAACCGGCAGTGCGTTGGTCGGGCGAGAAGTTTGTACCGTTTGAGCCTTCGTCCGTTTCCTCGCCCGTCGCGTCCGCCACACCGCGGGAGCCTCAGACTATTTTTTGTCAACAAGACTCAGTGCATCTCGGCTGCTTCGTCAATGAAAGTTATGAAAGATTTTTGTATGCCGACGGCTTCCCAAATTTTCGGTTGACCTTCTTTTACAATTCGGCGCAGGACACCACAAGGGCGCACTGGCTCGCAACCGCTGACGCAGGGTTAGTCAAAATCGAAAACGGAAAGTTCGTCAGGGCTTATACGAAGCGTGACGGTTTGCCTGACTTTCCCGTGCGAATTGTCACCGGCGCGCGTCTCAGCCTTTTAGCCAAAGACGAGCAAGGCGCGCTGTGGTTGACTGATACCGAAACGATGCAGAAGCAATTGTTGATGCGGCAACCGCCGGAGACCTTGTTAATCCCGGAAGAAGTGAGAGCCGCGTTTGCAGACCGCGAGGGCCATATCTGGTTCGGCACGACACGCGGCGGTTTATTTCGCGTCAGGCAACAATTCATCACGACTTACTCGAAACCGGACGGACTTTTGGAGAACAATATCTATCCGATCTATGAAGCTCGCGACGGAGTCGTCTGGATCGGAACGACGAAGGGACTTTTCAAATACGAGGGCGGAGTTTTTACACAAGAGAAATCCGCCGGAGCAGGGAATATCTCTGCCATTGCAGAAGACGGGTCGGGTCGGCTGCTGGTCGGCGGCGAGAATGTCCGGGCATTGGAAGGAGGAGGGCGGTCAATACCGATATTCGACGACAGGCCACAAATACGGATTATCTACGCCATCTACCCGAATGCGGACGGGACTCTTTGGATTGGTGGTCAGGGCGGGTTGGTACGCTTCAAAGACGGAGTTCCGACCGTCTATACGACCAAAGATGGTTTAGCCGGTGATGAGGTGAAGGTCATTATTGACGACGAGAATGGCGGCATATGGATTGGCATTTACGGCGGGTTGACGCATTACAAAGACGGGCGGCTCACTAGTTGGACGGAAAAAGACGGATTGCCGAGCCACACCATTCGTTCGCTTTACCAAGACCGTGACGGAGTTCTCTGGATTGGCAGTTATGACGGCGGATTAGCTAGATTCAAGGACGGCAAATTCACGCGCTACGACATGAAAATCGGGCTGCACAACGACGGCGTGTTTCAGATTTTAGAAGACGCGCAACGCAATTTCTGGATCAGCAGCAATCGCGGAATCTATCGCGTCCGCAAAGACGAGTTGAACGAGTTTGCCGAAGGCAGAAGAAGCACGATCACTTCAATCGCTTACGGCAAATCGGACGGGATGCTCAACGTCGAATGCAACGGCGGACGTTCACCGGCGGGAACAAAGACGCGCGACGGCAGGCTGTGGTTTCCGACCCAAGACGGCGTGGCAGTGATTGACCCTAAGAAAGTCACCGTCAATCCGCAACCGCCGCCGGTAGTGATTGAGTCGTTTTTGCTTGACCGCGCGCCAATTTCTTTTGACGGTGAAGTTAAAATCCAACCGCATCAGACAGATTTAGAGATTCAATACACCGCTCTCAGCTTCATCAATTCGGAAAACCTGAGATTCAAATACCAGCTTGAAGGACTGGACGCGGATTGGATAGAAGCGGGAACGCGCCGCACGGCTTACTATTCGCACGTCCCGGCGGGCGAATACACATTCAAGGTGATCGCTGCCAACAGCGACGGCATTTGGAATCAAGCAGGCAAAAGTTTGAAGATTACTGTCTTGCCGCCATTTTATAAAACGTGGTGGTTTCTCACTCTCGCCGGTTTGTGCTTGTTCGGTGTGGCGTCTGCGGTCTTTAAGACTCGCGTCAATCAAGTGGAAAAGGCGCGCAAGGCGCAAGAAGAATTTTCGCGCAAACTGCTCGCTTCGCAGGAACAGGAACGCCAGCGCATCGCCGCCGCATTGCACGACAGCTTAGGGCAAAGTCTGTTGATTATTAAAAACCGCGTCGCTTTGGCGCAGAGCGATATTGATGAAAAAGAAACGGTCGAAGAACAACTCGGGGAGCTTTCTGATTCGGCAACTTCCGCTATCGAAGAGTGCCGCGAGATTGCTTATAATCTGCGCCCCTTTCAAATCAGCCGTTTCGGTCTGAGCAAAACGCTCTACGGAATTTTTATGCGGATCAACGAAGTGACGGAGATCAACGCGACGACGGAGATTGACAATATTGACGATTGCCTGACGGACGAAGCGCAAATCAACGTCTATCGCATCGTGCAGGAATGCGTCAACAACATCATCAAGCATTCGCACGTCACCGCAGCCTTGCTGGCGATTCAGCGGACGAATGATGGAATCACTCTGTTGATAGCGGACAACGGGCGCGGTTTTGTGCCAACGGAAAACAACGGGGGGCATAACCAAACCGGCGGTTTCGGTTTAATCGGCATCACTGAGCGCGTGAAGATGCTGCACGGCAGTTATGAAATTGATTCGGCATCGGGGCGAGGCACGAGCGTTCGCATCAGGCTAACTAATCAGAAGGGGAGATAGGGAGAGGGGGAGAGGGTTGAACAGCTTTTGGCTTTTCTCTTTCAAATGGCAGTCGAACCCGGCAAGCATGGGAAATGCTCAACCAATCCCCCCCTCTCCCTTTCCCCCCTTCTC
>Ga0136614_10000480_pt1 | contig 19882 bp, 26 predicted proteins | sample AntDrymUQ2792106_2_FD_106643 | JGI IMG/M metagenome (GOLD analysis project Ga0136614, IMG submission 106643) | Polar desert sand microbial communities from Dry Valleys, Antarctica - metaG UQ279 (21.06) | ecosystem: Environmental > Terrestrial > Soil > Desert | place: Antarctica: Dry Valley... | reverse complement strand
GGGCGCGCGATCGCGCGCCCCGGTGACGGACTGGTGGCCCTGCCGGACGCCGTCTCGATCTCCAGGCCGGTGCGGTAGATCGTGGGGCGCAGCGGCCGGAGCACGCAGGCGGCGACCGACGCTGGCCACCTTGAGCACTATCCGCCGTCTGAACTCAGTGATGCAGGGCATCCGTACCCTCAAGCCGCAGAACGCGCGAGCCGATTACTGGCGGTGCACGACCTCGGCGGACCGATCGGCGTTCATTGGACTCTGCGAAATCGCGACCGGGTCACCCGCCTCGCGCTGCTGAACACGCTGCTCTACCCCGAGTTCTCGGAGGCGGTCGGGGAGTTCGTCACGGCACTCTCGACCCCCGAGTCCCGAGATGAGCTGACCAGCGCGGCGGGCCTGGAGCAGGTGATGCGTCTGGGCCTGGCGGACGAGTCGAAGGCCACCGACGAGGTGCTGTCCGCTGTACGCGAGCCGTTCGGGTCCGCGGATGCGCGAACGGCGCTCGCCGACGCGGGCATCGGGCTCCAGTTCGAGGGCTTCCAGGAGATCGGGGCGCAGCTGTCGTCTCTCGACCTCCCGGTGCGAGTCGTCTACGGTGCGCAGGACCGCATCCTTCCCGACGTGGCCAAGACCATGGCCCGGGTCGCCGCGGACCTGCCGCAGACAGTCGTCACCGAGCTCCCCGGTTGCGGGCACTTTCTTCAGGAGGAGGCCGCCGAGGAGGTAGCGCCGCTGCTGGCGGACTTCGTCGCCCCGGGGCCGTCCCGCTGATGCTGGGGCGGCAGGAGCGGTCGAGCTGGCGTGGCGGACATCGCGCCGGTCAGCCGGCAAGGAGACGGGTGGCGGTCGCCTTCCACGTGGCCGTGACCGTGGCTCCAGCACGCAGGTCCAGCCGCTCGGCGGAAGCCAGGGTGATCTCGGCGGCCAGCGGCTGAGGGACGGCCAGCCGGAGCCGCACCCGATTGCCGACCGTGGTCAGCGAGATCACCTCGCCTACGAGACGGTTCTGGGCCGAGCCGTGCCGCTCGCCGTCCGCCGCCTCGATTGCGATCTCCCACGGATACAGGCTCACCGCCACGGGGCCCTCTGCCGGCTGAGTGCTGCGCACCATCCCGCCGCCGTCCAGCTCGACATCGGTGAGCCCCTCCGCCCCGGCGCGGGCCGTGCCGGTGAGCACCACCGCTCCCGTGAAGTCGGCGACGAAGGCCGAATGCGGTGAGGCCGCCAGCTCGCTCGGGGTCCCCAGCTGCACGACCTGGCCCGCATCGATGATCCCCACCCGGTCACCCAGCTGGGCCGCCTCCGCGAAGTCGTGGGTCACGAGCAACGCGGGCGCCTCGGTCTCTCGCAGCACGCTCCCGAGCTCGCGCGCGGCTTCGGCGCGCGTGCGGGTGTCGAGCGCGGACAGCGGCTCGTCCAGCAGCAGCACCTCGGGTCGTCTCGCCAGCGCCCGGGCCAGCGCGACGCGCTGCCGCTCCCCGCCGCTCAGGGTGTGCGGGCGAGCGGAAGACCGCTCGGCGAGCCCGAAGCGCTCGAGCAGCTCCACGGCGCGCGGGCGTCGCTGCCGGCGAGGGATCTCGCGCAGTGGGTAGGCCACGTTCTGCCAGGCGGTCAGGTGCGGGAACAGCGCGTAGTGCTGGAACACGTAGCCGCAGCGGCGGCGCTCGGCGGGTACGTCGACGCCGCGTGCCGTGTCCAGCCACACCTCGCCGTTGGCCTGCACTCGGCCTCGGTCCGGGCGCAACAGCCCGGCGGTCACCTTCAGCACGCTCGTCTTCCCCGCCCCCGAGGGACCGGCGAGCGCCACGCACTCCCCCGGCTGCACGGCCACGTCAATGTCGAGCTGGAGCGGCCCTAGCTCGGTGGCGGCCTCGACCCTCAGCACCGTGACGTCACTCCGCCCGCCAGCCGCCCAGGGCGTCGCCGCCCTGAACGAGCTTGACCGAGAGCAGGATGGCGGCGGACACGGCCACCAGCACCGCCGACAGCGCCAGGGCCGACTCGAACTCGGTGGAGAAGCGGTCGTAGATGGCAAGCGGGACGGTCTGGGTTATGCCCTGGAACGACCCGGCGAACATGAGGGTCGCCCCGAACTCTCCCAGTGCGCGGCCAAGCGCCAAGGCCATGCCCGCGACGAGACCCGGCAGCGCCACCGGGATCATCACGCGCAGGAAGCCGCGCGCCTCGGAGGCGCCGAGCGTGCGCGAGGCGTCGAAGAGCGTCCGGTCGACAGCGGCGAAGGCGGTCATCGCCTGGCGGACGTAGAACGGCGACGCCACGAAGGTCAGCGCCACGACCACGCCGGCGGTCGCCAGGGAGAGCTCGATGCCCGCCGCCTCGACCGTGCCGCCCAGGATCCCCGCGGGACCGACGGCAGCGAGCAGGCCGATGCCCGCCACCGCCGGCGGCAGCACCAGCGGAAGCTCGATCAGCGTGACCAGCAGCGCCTTGCCGCGGAAGGAACGGGTGGCCATCAGGTAGGCCGCCGGCGTGCCCACCAGCAGAATGATCCCGATCGAGATGGCCGTGGTGCGCAGGCTGAGCCTGAGCGCGTCGAGCGCGCCCGGCTCACCCAGGCTGGCGATCAGGTCGGCCGGGCTGGAGTCGATGAAGATCGCGACGACGGGCAGCGTCAGGAAGGTCAGGGCGACGGCAAGACTCAACCCGAGGACGATCGGAAACCAGCCCGGCCTGGTCAAGGCGCCGGCCCGAAGCCGGACTCTTTCAGCGCGTCCGCGCACGCGCCCTGGGTGAGACCGTCGACGAATCGCCGTCCGAGCTCGGGCTCCGGGGCCTTGCTGACCACCCCGGCGGCGTAGGTCACCTGCGGCTCGAGATCCTCCGGCAGGTCGATCGCCTTCAGCTTCCCACCCGTGGCGTTCACGTCGGTCACGTAGACGAAGCCGGCGTCGGCGGCGCCCTGGATCAGCTTGCCCACGACGCCCTTGACATCGGGCTCGTTGGAGCGCACATTCGCGAGGATGGCCTTCTCCTGCCCCGCCGGCAACCTGGCCAGCATCGTCCGTGTGTAGGCACCGATCGGCACGGACTCGGAGCCGATCACGAGCTTCGTCCCCTCCTCGGCGACTCCCTCCACCGAGTCGATGTCGGAGTCGCCGGGCACGGCCAGCACGAACTCGTTGGTGGCGAACTCGACGGGCTCGCTGAGCAGCTTCTCGGAGCTCAGCTCGTCGGGCAGCCGGGTGTTGGCCGCGGCGTAGACGTCGACCTTCGCGCCCTGACGGATCTGCGCGGCCAGCTCGTCCGATCCGGCGAAGGAGAGCCTCACCTCCCCGTTCTGCTCCTCCTCGAACCGAGGGGCGCACGACTCGATCGCCGCGGTCATCGACGCGGCTGCGGACACCACCAGCCGCACGGGCTCATCAGCGTCTCCGCCCCCGTCGTCGCTGTCGTCCCCGCAGCCGGCGGCGACCGCCGCACAGACGATCAGCGCGCCCACGAGTGCCTTCAACCGTCGCTTCTCTCGATCATCACGGACGTCGCCTTGACCGCTGCCGTGGCGCGGACGCCAGGAGCGAGCTTCAGCTCCTCGGCGGCGTCACGCGTGACCGCGGCCGTGACCAGATGGGGGCCCGCCTCGATCTCGACCAGGGCCATGACCCCGTCGACCTCCACCGAGCGGACCACTCCGGGGAAGCGGTTGCGCGCCGACAGCCCATCCCCCGCGCGGTGGCGCGCCGGACGGCCGGACAGCCGCTCGACCTCGTGGCGAGGCACCCGGCGGCGATTGGCCGAGTCCCGCGTTGCACGCAGCTTGCCCGCGCGCTCCCAGCGGCGCAGGGTGTCCGGGCTCACGCCGATCGCGCGGGCGGCGTCGCTGAGCAGCAGGCCGTCGTCCTCCGCCATTGCCTAAGCATTGCATAGGCGTTCATCACGGGAATCGGCGGGATCACGGGCGGGCGATAGACTGGTGTTCGTGGTCGGGCGTCCGTCCGGCCTAAGTCGTGCCCGCGTTTCCGCAGTCGTTGCCTCTCAGCACCCTCCGCGTTTCGCAGTGCACATACCCCGGAGGGGAAACAAAGATGGCAACAGGAACCGTGAAGTGGTTCAGCGACGACAAGGGGTTCGGATTCATCACCCCGGATGACCCGGGCAAGGATCTCTTCGTGCACCACAACGCAATCCAAGGCAGCGGCTTCAAGTCGCTGACCGACGGCGCGAAGGTGAGCTACGAGGCCGAGCAGGGCCCCAAGGGCCCGGCGGCTGCGAACGTCCAGGTGCTCTAGGCCCACTCCGGGTCTGCGCGCTTCCAACTCAAGAGGAGGACAGGCATCGCCTCAAGTGGCAAAAGAAAGACCACGATGGCCAAGCTCAACCGCGAACGCCGGCTGCTCGAGCGTCGCCTGGAGAAGAAAGCCAAGAAGGACGCCCGGAAACGAGCCGCGGCAGAGCACCCCGCCCCAGCCGGCGACACGCTCCTGAGCACCGACCCGTAAGCCAGTCCCGGCCAGTCCCGGACGCAACGCGTTGCCTCGCAAGTAGGCTCCGGGCATGACCGTAGCTACCGAGAACGGCACCGCCCCCCCGTCAGCTCGGCGACTTCCTCCGGAGGAGTTCGAGCTCAAGGAGACGATGCTCCACGGCCACCGCGTGGCCTATCGCTCCGCGGGGCGCGGCCCGGCCATCGTGCTGGTACACGGCATCACGTCCACCTCGGCGACCTGGGAGCGCGTGCTGCCGTACCTGGCCACCCGCTTCACCGTAATCGCCCCGGACCTGATCGGGCATGGCGAGTCGGCCAAGCCGCGGGGCGATTACTCGCTCGGTGCCTACGCGAGCGGCGTTCGCGACCTGATGGTCTCACTGGGCCAGGAGAGCGCGACCTTCGTGGGCCATTCGCTCGGCGGCGGCGTGGTCATGCAGCTGGCCTACCAGTTCCCCGAGAGGTGCGAGCGCCTCGTCCTCGTGGACAGCGGAGGGCTGGGCCGCGACGTCAGCCTTCTCCTGCGCGCCGCGACGCTGCCACTGTCGGAGGTGGTGCTGCCGGTGATCGCCAGCGCTCGCCTGCTCGATGCCGGCCGGGCGGTGGGACGCCTCTTCGGCCGGGTCGGGCTCCAGGCCGGGACCGACATGGCCGAGCTGGCCCGGGGCCATGCCTCGCTTGCCGACCCGGAGGCCAGGGCCGCGTTCGTACACACTCTGCGCACGGTGGTGGACCCGGGAGGGCAACGAGTGAACGCCACCGACCGCCTCTACCTGGCCGAGAACGTCCCGTTCATGCTCGTGTGGGGAGAGGATGACCCGATCATCCCGGTGGAGCACGGACTAGCCGCCCACGACCTGGTTCCCTCGAGCCGGCTCGAGGTCTTCGAGGGCGCCGGACACTTCCCGCACATGGACGACCCGCAGCGCTTCCTCGACGTGCTGCTCGACTTCATCGATTCGTCGGACCCGGCCGACGCCGATCCGGAGAGCTGGAAGGACATGCTCAAGTCCGGCCGTCCGGGCTAGCGCCCGGTGCGGGCCGCCCGACGAGACGGGACGTGGCCGGCTACGAGCGTCTGGATCGACCGCTGCTCGCGGTGCTCAGCGGCAGCGACTGGCTCACGGCGGCCCAGATACGCGCCCGCTGCGCGGACCCGTGGGCGGTGCCGCTGGTCGACGACTGGCTCCGCGACGCCTCCGCGCGCGGGCTGGTCACCCCCCGCCGCTCGCCTTCGCAGCACGATGCCGTGGAGTTCCGTCTCACCCGCCGTGGGCTCAAGCGGACACAGGAGCGCGCCGGAGAGGTTGGCGAAGCCGGCTAGCTGCGCCCTCGCGGCAGCTCATCGCGCCGGCCGCGGTCGCCGATTCCGGCAGCGTCGGCTGCGCCGATGAGCCCCGCTGCGGCGATCACGCCCACGACGGTGCCCAGGAAGTTGAGCTCGAATACGTCCCCGGTTCCGAGCGCGCTGGCCACGATTCCGCCTGCGAGAGCACCCCCGATCCCCAGGAGGAGCGTCATTCCTACGCCTATGCGCTGTCGCCCGGGAAGGAGGAGGCGAGCGAGAACGCCGATGATCAGTCCGATGATGATGAGGCCGAGAATCTGCATGCACGAACCCTAGCCCGCGGGCGCACTGGGCGCGGACGCGCCACCCAATCTTGCGGCGATCCCTACCCTCCAATCGTCAGTGGAGACTATGGTCCATACTTATACACTGGACATAGCTCAGTCCACTGAAAACGGCGGCGGTGCCGGGACCGCATATGGGGTGTGCTTCCCTACTCCACATGGAAGCGCCGGCGTGTCGCCCACCACGACGAGTTCGCCTCGGGAAGGGCTTTCTGATGCTGCTGGTCGGCGCCCTCATGGCCGGCTGTGGTGGCGACGATTCCGAACCGGCCGGCGACACGGCCGGGGCGCGAGCCGCCGCCAAGCGCCTCTTCGACGCGCTGGAAAAGCGCGATGGGGACAAGGCCTGCGGGGAGCTGAGTCGGGAACTGACCCGGCGCGTGGGCGACCCCTGTCCCCGACGTGTGCTTCGCGCGCTGATCGGTCCTGAGGCGCCGCGCGATTCGGCAACGGGCCGAGTGCGCGCTGATCCCGATCGCGCCACGGTTTCGGTGACCTGGTCCACGGGCCACGGCGCGGCGGAACGGGTGGTGCGCCAGACAGTCCGCCTGGGCCGCGCCGGGGCGGGCTGGCGGGTGGACGCCGTGACCGGCGGCTGACGCGTCAGCGGGGCTCGGTGCCTTCGAGGCTGATCCCCCGCAGCGGCACGGGTGACGATTGGGCGATCGAGGTGGTCGTCTGCCCTAGCGTGGCGAAGCGGTCGATGACCTCCTCCAGGTGCTCGACGGACCGGATGTGGGCGGTCATGACGTAGCAGTCGTCGCCGGTCACCCGGCGGCACTCGACCACTTCCGGCGTGCCCCGCGCGATGTCGGCGACCTGCTTGAGCAGCTTGGGGGCGGGGCGGACGCGAATCACCGCGGTCAGCTCGTAGCCGAGCGCGCGCGGATCGATCTCGGCGCGGTACCCGGTGATGACGCCGTCCCGCTCGAGCCGCTGAAGGCGTTCGGTGACGGCGGGGGAGGACATGCCGACGCGCCGGCCGAGTTCGGCCAGGCTCACCCGCGCGTCGGTCTGGAGCTCGGTGAGCAACCGCAAATTGGTCGCGTCCAGGGCGGCCTCGGAGAAACGGCCGTTGCGCCTTCGATTCATAGCCACCATCGGCACAATACAAGCGATCAGGGGTGGTTGCGACCATCCATCACCTACATCATGCGGTCGCGATGGACGACCTGGCCAGCCCCGCCCCGAGGCGCTTGCCGGCGCGCGAGCGCGCAGTAGAGCTGGCGACCGGCGCCCCGCCGCACCTGTACTTTCTCGTCAGCGCGATCTTTCACTCGCTCGGGCCGTCCTTCGCCGTCCTCCTGTTCGCGCGCATCGACGTGCTCGGTGTGGCGTGGCTCCGCATCGCCTCAGCGGCAGCGTTCTTCGCGCTGTGGCGACGTCCATGGCGGGCAGTGCGCGGCCTTGACCGCGGGGGACGCCGGCTGCTGCTCGCATGGGGCGCCGTCCTGGCCGTCATGAACGTCTGCTTCTACAGCGCGATTGATCGGCTGCCGCTCGGGACGGTCGCGGCGATCGAGTTCGTGCCCGTCATCGCCCTGGCGGCGATCGGGGCTCGCAGCGCACGCAACGGGGCGGCCCTCGCGCTTGCGGTGAGCGGCGTGTACCTCCTCACCGACGTCCGGCTCGACGGCGAGCCGGTTGGAATGTCGTTCGCGTTCGGGAATGCTCTCTGCTTCGCGGCCTACATAGTCCTCGCCGACCGCATGGCCAAGCGCGCATCTCTCGGCGGAATCGACGCCCTGGCTGCGGCAATGCTGGTCGCGGCGATCGCGGTGACGCCGGTGGGCGGCTGGGAGGCGGCAGCCGCTTTCGTCGACCCGGCGGCTCTGGCGGCGGGTATCGGGGTCGGGCTTTCGTCGTCGGTCATTCCGTACGTCTCGGATCAGCTCGCGATGGCCCGGCTGCCCAGGGCCACCTATGCGCTGATGATCTCCTTGCTGCCGGCTTTCGCGACCGTGATCGGCATCGTGGTACTGGCCCAGGTCCCGACCTGGGCGGAGGTCGGGGGGGTGGGATTGGTAGTGGTCGGCGTCGCGGTGCATCGCCAGGCACCGACGGTCGCGGCCGTCGAGGCGGTGTCGTGAGTCGGTGGCTTGGTTCAGCGATAGCCGGTCGGGTCTGCCGGGCGTCCTGCGTCCTGGACTTCGACGAGATAGCGCCAGCAGTCGGGTTGGGAGCCGTCGAGGTCGGTGAAGCCGTACTCGCGCGCGAGGCCGCCGGAGGAGAAGGACCCGCCGTTGCGACGCTGGACCTGCGGGTCGGCGGCGAGGGCGGCGACGGCGCGGCCTACGAACCGTGGGCTCTCGGAGATCGCGGTGAAGTGCGGGTTCCCGGCCGTCGCGTGACGCCAGTTGGCTTCGGTGACCTGATAGTTGTCGAGCATCATCTCCGAGCGCATCCAGCCCGGCGTCAGGGCCACGGCGGTGCACCCGTGCGGCGCGATCTCCTTGCTCTGCGCGAACGCGAGCCGGATGACCGCGGTCTTGGCCAGGTCATAGAACGCCGAGAGCCGGTAGTTCTCTGCGTTGTACTCCAGCGTGCCGTCGGTCATCTCGACGACCAGGCCACCCGGCCGGCGGATGAGCAGCGCCAACGCGAAGTGGCTGGTGATCAGGTGCGTGTCGATCGCCAGGCGCAACATCCGCAGACCGCCGTCGAGGTCGTGCTCCCACACCGGCGTGTCCCACTCGGCCAGCAGCTCGCCGCCCCAGATGTCGTTGACCAGCACGTCCAGGCGGCCCCGCTCGGCGTCGATGCGCTGGACCAGCGCCTCGACCTGCGCCTGCTGCAGGTGGTCGACCTCGACCGCGATCCCCTCGCCGCCGGCGGCATCGACGAGCTCGGCCGTCTCCTCGATCGTCTCCGGTCGGTCGTACTCCGAACGACGCTGCCGGGTCGTGCGACCGGTGCAGTAGACCGTCGCGCCCGCCTCTCCCAGCGCGACCGCCGTGCCACGCCCAGCACCACGCGTCGCGCCCGCGACAAGAGCCACCCTGCCGGCAAGCGATCCGGCACCGTCGTTGTCGGTCATCAGCTTGGTCTCCTTCTCGTCGGGGCCCTTGCTAAGGCCCCCGCCGCGATGAGCCCTCCGAGCGCCGCCGCCCACACGGCCCCGGACCCGGCGAGGTGCCACGGCCAGTCGATCAGGTTGGTGGCCAGGAAGGCCAGGACCGCGGGAGCGAGCAGCCAGCCGGCCCAGGATGCGCGGGCCGCCCACACCGCTCGGGCACCGGCCGCGTAAAGGGCGAGAGTGAGGGCGAGGCCGACCACGCCCAGTTCCACAGACAGCTCCAGCGGCAGGTTATGCGCGAAACGGGTAGGCGCCGTGTCCTGATAGCGCTCAGTCGCGGCGAAGAATGAGTCGGCGCCGGTCCCGACCAGGGGGCGTTCCCATGCGGTGCGAGCTGCGTCGTCCCACTGCTCGACCCGCCCATGTGTGAAGTCCGTGGAACGCGGATCGCCGGCTGATGCAAACGCTGCCAACGTCGCGGGCGCGGCCAACAGCAACAACGCAAGAGCGGCGATCCCCCTGCGAAGACGGGGGTGGGAGCGTTCGCGGAGGGCCGCGTACGACCGTCTGACGACGGCCCAAGCCGCAGCGGCGAGGAGCACGATACCCAGCAACCCCACGAGGCGGCCCGATGACGCGGCCGTGCGGGCTGATGCCTGTCCATCAGCCACGACGGTGGCGGCCACGGCGGCGCCGGCGATCAGAGCGCAAGCGGCTGCCACGAGGGATCGCGGTGCCCTCACCGTTCTCTGTGGCCAGACGACCGCGGCGCCGAGCACGCAGGCGGCCAGGAAGGTCTGCGTACGGCTTCCGGTGAGGCCGAGCGACGCCCCTGCCACAGCGGCCGTGGCAGCCGCAAGGATGCTCAGCGCGGGCCTCGATTTTCGAGTCATGCCCACCACCAGAATGGGAAGCGCCGAAACCTCGAGCAAGCCGAGGGCTGGTGGGTACTCCAGCGTCCCTCCTGCGCGCCAGGTACCGCCGATCCGATCCGCGAAAGGCTCGGTGAACATGGCAGCGCCGTACAAGCCACTCAGACCTACGACGGCGGCCAGAGCGGCCAGGCCCGCTGCCAGGAACCGAACGCGTCCCGAGACCGCGACCTCCACGCCGGCGGCAATCGCGACGGCTGCGTAACCGGTCACGACTGCCGCCCAGCGCAGCGTCTCCGACGCGGGAACGATCGACCAGGTCGCACTCAGAGCGCCCAACGCCGACAGTCCGATCAGGAGGAGCACCGCCGGAGACGCCGCGATCCGGCGCGCGGCGTCTGGGTCGCACGCGACCGCGGCAAGCAGGGCCGCCGCCGCCAGGAAGACGAAGAGCACGCGTGAAGCCGGCAGATATCCACCTCGCGCAAGAACCGGCACGACGACAGCCGCGAACAGGGCGCCGCGAAGCAGGGCCGGCCAGATGCCGACCGCGGGGGTCGTGCGCACTACGGGTGCGGCCGTGGGAGACAGCCAGCGGATGAGGAGCCCGAGGGCCTCAGATGCGCTGTCGCGTCGAGCCGCGGTCCAGCCAAACTAGCGCCGCCACCCGTGCCGGGGGTCACGCTCGAGGAAGCCGTCGCACGTGCCGTGGGTGAGAAGGCTCACCATTCGGGCGGCGCCGACCAGGAGGGGTATCACGTCGTCAGAGTCGAACGCGGCTCGTCCCTCGGCTAGGAGGCTCCGCACGGTCCCCCGCACCTCCCGGAAGGTCGCCTGGTCTGCCGCGGAGAAGCGGCCCATGTCCACCGATCCCCGCTCGAGGAGTTTCGCAAAGGCCACCAGGTCGTCGTAGGTCGCATTGAGGACGTAGCTGTCCGGGTCGAACGCCGGCGGGGTCCCTCGGTTCGCGAGCTCATATGTGGTCCTCAGCGCTGTCCCGATCTGCCCGGTCAGCTTGTCGTAGTCGACGATGTCGGCCTCGTCCTGGGCGGTGTGGTAGCACGGCCCGGTGGCGTCGGTGAAGAACACGCTGGGAACGGCCACGTTCAGAAATGACACGTAGTCGCTCCGGCCCTGGCCGAAAATCCAGCTAAACATCGTCGTATCGAGCGGCTGTCGGTGAATAGCTCGCTTGACGATTCTCTGAAGCCGGCGGCCACCGGTCTCCGAGCCGACCGCGAACGTTGTGTCGCGCAAGCTCGGCAACAGGTTCGCGCCCTGGATGTCGAAGTTGACGTAGGCCACGGTGCGCGCGAGGGGGACGATCGGGTTCTGCGCGTAGAAGCGCGAGCCGATCAGGCCGTCTTCCTCTCGATCCCACAGGGCCAGCACGACGGATCGACGCGGTCGCGTGGAGGCAATCGCCCGGCCGACGCTGACCGCGGCGGCGACCCCGGCCGCGTTGTCGGTGGCGCCGTTGCAGATCGTGTCGTCCGGTTGCTCCGAGAAGCAGGCCCTTCCGAGGTGGTCGTAGTGGGCGCCGACGATCACGTACTCGTCGGCCAGGTCGGTTCCGCGGATCACCGACACCACATTCGCACCGCCGGGGAAGATCTGAAGGTAGGCATCTTCACCTCTCGCAGAGCGGTTGAGCCCCTTCGAGAACGGCTTCAGCTGACGGATCAGGAACCTGCGGGCGAGCGCTGAGCCACCGGTCTGATCTTCGCGACCCTCGAGGTCATCAGCAGCCAGCCGATAGACGATGGCCTCGCTGCAAACCCGGATGCTGCGCTCGCGAAGCTTCGCGCAGCGGTGCGCTGCGATGAGCCTGCGCAGACACTGAAGCCTGTGCCGGCCCTTGAGGCCAGCGCAGGGCCTCGGATTGAGCGGGTAAGGATACGCGCCGTCACCCGACCTGATGCTCTTCTGTCCCAGCCCGAGCAGATCTGCTGAGCCGCCGGAGGCGGGAACCACTATTGCTGCGGCGGCGAGTGTCGACAAGATGCCGATGACGGCGATCGTGCGAAGGCGCATGCTTTGCGTCCCTTCTGGCTTCAGGCCCTTCGTGGGCCTGAGTCCAAGCGAAAGAGCTGCATGGACCAACCACAGCGCCAAGCCTCATCCGTTCGGCAAGGCGGGGGGCGGCCTGTCGGGGCGATCCTACGGTCGGCTGGGGTGAGCGGTCAAGGCAATGGCTGGTGGGGGTAGGTCGTCCGGCGTGCTCACAGGAAGAACTGCGTCAGCATCGGCGCTAGCGCCTCAGGTGCGACCTGCCAGCTTTGGCCCTCCAGGGTGCGATGCCGCGCCCCCGGGATCGCGTCCGCGGTCGCCTGTGCCGCCTGCCGAAAGAGGTCCGTGCTCTCGCCACCGTTGGCGACGAGCGTCGGCACCGTTACCCTCACTGCCCGCTCGCGCGGCACCAAGCCGTCGCCCAGCACCGCGTTGTCATAGAACGCTATCGCACAACGAGAGCGCCCCGAGCGGAAGAAGCTGATTTAGGCAGGACGGAGTGGCCACGATTCTGCAGGTGGACCACGTGAAAGGCTATGCGGCATGACCAGCTCGGTCGAGGTCGTCGATCGAGGACATCGCATTACCTTCTCGTTCGAGGACCTCATGAGATATCACGGTCCGGCCTCACCGGGCGGAGTGGCCCACGCCTTCAAGGTCCTCGAGCGTGCCCTGCCGCTGCTCGGCCCGGAGGGTTTCTGCGAACGCCGCGAGATCACGGTGCAAACCGCCTTTGGGGGTCCCGGCGCGCGCGACGCGTTCGAAATGGTCACGCGCGCGGTCACCGGCGACCGCTTTCGCGTGGACTCTGGGCTCGCGCGTCCCGAGCGCGGTCGGGCGATGGAGCGTTTCGTCTTCCGGCTCGGCTACCGGGGACGAGTGACCACGCTCGCGGTGCGCGAGGGATTCGTGACCGAAGAGTTCATGGACCTCGCGCGCGCCGAGCAGCGCACCTCCGACCAGGAGCGGCGCCTGGACTTGCTAAAGCGAGAGATGGCCACACGCGTGATGGCTCGACCAGCGGGCGAGGTCTACGACGCCAGCAATCCGCAGAGATAGCCGTCGAGTCGACAGCCGCGGAAGCCTGAGTCGGGAAGGAGCAGGGGCTGTATTCGCGAAAAGCGTAGAGGTCCGGAGCGCGGCGCCCGGCATAACTCCTAGGAGGACAGAATGGCAACAGACCGTCGAACAGGCGGCAACACTGGTGGGATCGGCCTCGGCGGCATCCTGGTCATCGTCGGGATCGTTGTGATGATCGTGTGGAGCGTCCTGCTCGGGGTCATCATCGCGCTCGTAGGGCTCGTCGCCTTCGGCGGCTTCGCAAAAGGTAAGTGGTACTGATCCCCAAGCGGTGATAGTGCGGACGGGGGCTCGGGTCGGCGCTCCCGGTCTCAGCCACAAGGAAGCGATCCAACAGCCGCTCAATCGCCAGCCGCCCCTGACGAGCCGCTACGGGCTGAGGGTGCGTCACCCGCGCCTCGCGGTACCGTCGCCTGCGGGATACTCGCCAGGCCATCAACGGGAAAGGACCGGCCGATGTACGCACGGGTAGCTCGATGGGAAGGCGGCGATGGTGAGGCGATGCGCCGAGCGGCGGAACAGATAAACGCGTCCGACGGGCCACCTGAGGGTGTACCCGGCAAGGCCTTCATGCTGCTCATCGATCCAGATAAGGGCCAGGCCCTCGGCATCGGCCTGTTCGAAACCGAGGAGGACCGGCGCACCGGCGACGAGGTACTCAACTCGATGGACCCGCCCGGCGAGGGGCTGGGCCGTCGGGCGTCCGTCGAGATGTATGAGGTCGCCGCCGAGGTCAAGGCACCCGCCTGAGCCTCGTTCACGCTCGCTCGAAGGGCCTCGGCGCCGTAGATCGTCGTCGCGGAGTCGTCGTCCGGGCTATGAATCAGCCGTAGTTATCCCGGGTCGTTCGCATGCGGTCATCTCAGATCCGCCTCCAGTCGTATGCGCGGCGTCCCGCGGCGGGCAGCGTAACGCCGGGGAACTCGACCCCGTATGAGATCGCCGCTGGGAGTTGATCCGGGTTGCGAAGCCGCTTGCTAAAGCGAGTATCCCGCGGTTCCAGGGATGGCGTTCCCGAGAAACCGAGATCACCCGGACGCTCCCATCCTCGACACGGCCGGACCGTTGCGGCGAACCTATGAACACCTTTCACAACATCTGAGCGGTTTCTTCACCGGTGGCGGCGCGAGCGGCCCTAGGGTGCGTCCCGCATGGCGCCAATGGTCGCCGCGTGCCTGCTGCTCGCGGCAGCATCGCTCTTCGCCCCTTCAGAGCCGAGCTTTGATCCCTGGGCGTGGCTCGTGTGGGGTCGGGAGATCGCGCATTTCTCGCTCGACACGACCTCCGGCCCGTCATGGAAGCCCCTCCCGGTTGCGCTTACCACGTTGTTCGCCCCGCTGTCGGCGATCGACGACGGCATTCCGCCGGCGCTGTGGGTCGTGGTCGCGCGGGCTGGCGGCCTGCTGGCCGTGGGCCTCGCCGCCAAGGTCGCGGCCCGGCTGGCGGGCGGAGGGGTCGTGCGCCGCGTCGTCGCGGGCGGCGTGGCGGCAGTGGCGCTCGCGTTGACGCCTGATTGGATCCGCTACCTGTTTCACGCGACCGAGGCGCCATTGAGCGTATGCCTCGCGCTCTGGGCGGTCGACCGGCACCTGGATGGCAACCGCAACTTCGCGTTCGTGCTGGGGGCGATCGTCTGCCTGGCGCGACCCGAGCTGTTTGGCTTTCTCCTGCTTTATGGCGCGTACCTGTCCTGGCGCTCACCGGCAAGCCGCCCGCTTTTCGCCACGCTGGCCGTGTTGGTCCCAGCGGCCTGGCTGCTGCCTTCCTGGGTGGGCTCGGGTGATCTTCTCGCCGCCGGGGCGCAAGCACGCAGCGAGCCGTCGTGGAGCCTCTCGCATTCCCCGGCACCGTGGCGCGCTGCCCTCGAAGTGGCGCAAGGCCAGGCGTGGCTGGTCCTCGAGCTGACGGCGCTCGTTGCCGTCGCACTCGCGTTGGTGGCGCGCGGCGGCGCGTTTCTCCCGCCTCGACCCGCCCGGCCGGGCGCCGTGGCGGCACTGGCCGGCTTCGGCACCGCAGTCGTCGCTCTTTACGCGGCGATGACGGAGGCTGGCTTCTCCGGCAACCCACGTTATGTTCTTCCCCGCGCTCGTCGCCATCGCGGTTCTGGGCGGCGTGGGCGCCGGCCTGATCGTCGATCTCGGACGGCGCATGGTCGAACGGGTCGCGTCGCGGGCGGCCGGGGGCCATCTGTACGGGGGAACGGTGGGGGCCGCCGCCGCCGGCGCCGTTCTCCTGGTCGGGGCCGCGCCCGAGCTTCGCGACCACGTCGAGGCCGCGGACGCCGAGACCCGCGAGGCCATCGAGCGGTCACGGCTCCACGACGAACTCGAGCTCGCGGTTGACACGATCGGCGCCGACTACATCACCCGCTTCGGCCCCGCCACCACGAACCGCTCCTACCAGACCCATTTGGCCTGGGAGCTGTCGCTTCCCATAAGCGACGTGCACGGCACCGGGGGGCGCGGGATCGTCCTCAGCGCGCCCGCCCAGCCCATTGCCGGCGTGGTCCGCGTCTATCGTCGCGCCCGCCGCCGAGTAACGCTCGCCCGCGTGGGCAGCTGGACCGTCAGCACCCGCCCGCCGAGCGCCCGGCACGTCTTCACCTGGCCCATCGTGGGCTTCAGTCTTCGCGTCGCGGCGGCGCGCTACGGCCAGCCAGGAGCAACAGCTGGCTGAGGCCCGGGAGGCGCTGCCGGGCCTGGCCTAGCGCCGCTTCATCGCCAACCAATGGACAGAGAGGGAGGGCCACTGGCTCCCACCCGGCGCCTGGCAGACGTGCGTCGGCGTCCCGGTGTTCACCCCGGGTGAGAAGATCCACGTGGCCGTCGACGTCGGCGGCGAACGGTCCGCCTCAGCCGTCGCCTGGGTCAACGAGCAGCTGCACGTCGGCTGCGCCATCTTCGAGGGCGACCAGGGCGTCCTGGATTGCATCGACATGGTGCGCGACCTCGCCGGCCAGTACCAGGTGGCCGAGGTGATCTACGACCCCTGGAGGTTCGGCCAGGCCGCCCATGAGCTCGAAGTCGAGGGCCTCGTGATGGAGGTGTTCCCCCAGAACGACACCCGGATGGTGCCGGCCTCCAACACCCTCCACGCCACCATCACCGAACAGCGCATCACGCTGCCCGACGATCCCCGGCTGGCCCGCCACGCCCCCGACGCGATCGCCCGGCACGCCCGCCGCGGCTGGAGGATCGACAAGCCGAACGCCCACACCCACAACGACGCCATCATCGCGTTGTGCATGGCTGTGGAGCGGGCCGAGAACCCGCCCGAGCCCGTCCGGCTGCTCGGGTGGGTCTAAAACAGCAAGATGATGAGCAAGACGATCACGATCAGAGTGAGTACGCCGCCACCTATTGCCATATCAGCCTCCTCCTAGTCCGCATTACCCTGCTGGGCGATCATCTCATGGCGGACCCGCTCCCGGGCCGGATCACCGTTTGCGCAGCGCCCTTAGCGGGCCGAGAACCCGCCTCAGCCCGTCCAGCTGCTCGGGTGGATCTGACGAGCAAGCTGGCCTCAGGCCAACAAAGGGCGGGAATGAGACTGAACGGTCTCCCCTCTGGGTAAACGATCCGAGAATCCGCATCGGCACCAAAAGATGCGGTTCCCCGGGCGAGGCCCCGTGTCGTGACGAGCGGGGCTTCGTCCTTTACGCGGGGAGGACCGCGGATCGTTCTTACGATCTCGATGTTCTCCTGCGACACAGCTACTCCGAAAGCCCTGCGGCTTCAAAGGCCCGACGCCACCCGCCGGACTCAACGAACCAGTCCTGTCGTGCGGTTTTGCCCCGCGGCGAGTACTCCACGAGCATCCCCACGTCCTTCAAGGTGGTCTCTACCCCGCTGCTTCGGCCGTGGGCGACGAAATCGGCGCGTACTGCCAGTCGGTCTCCGCGGTCGACCACCCCCCGGATTGCGAAGCTCCACTCGCCGAACACTCCGTCGATGTCGGCATACACGTCGCGGACCCCTCATGGCCGATGTAGCGGTCCTTTGTCCCCACGGCGTCCATGCCTCTCATCCAGACCTCGGCGTCGGGCTCATAGAAGACGATCACCAGGTCCACGTCGCTTCGGTTCATCGCCGCGAAGCCGCGCTTGACGGACCAGCTGATGAGCCGCCTCCTGAGCGGCCAGCCGACGGGCAGGCGAAAGAGCAAGAAAAGGATCCTTGTGTGCGCGACTTTGCTCAAGTCGCGAGCGCGGCCTGTCGATCAAGGGGCGAGGTCGCCAAAGTCCACCACATCCACTAGGTTGACATTCTGCTGCTTCTGCCCTACGCTCAGGACACGCGAAAGGAGCCTTTGATGGCAGAGCTGATTCAGGTCCGCCAAGCCGCGCGGGCGCTCGGGGTGCACGAGAACACGATCCGCCGCTGGGAGGAGCGTGGGCTCCTGCGCGCCGTGCGCCTGCCCAGCGGCGTCCGGCGCTTTCGCGCAGAGGACATCGAGGCGGTGCGCGAGGGCATGTTCAGCGGCTTCGCCCCACTGCGCGAGGACGACGACGTCGTCCCCGTCACGCGCGTGCGCTCGATCGACTGACCCCCGTCCCCCGCCGGCCGTAGGGTTCGATGCCCCCCTGAGGGCGGCGAAGTGATGGGACCTGGCGAGCACCGGCCATGCGACGAGCAGTACTGGAGCCGGCCGTGGTCGACGGGTCTGTTCGCCGGCGACCTGTTCGAAGGTGTGCCCTTCGGCGAGCAGCCGACGGTGCTCTACACGCTCGAGGATCCGCCGCCCAGCTCCAGCCCGAGGCGCGCCGGCACCTGAAGGTCAAGCTCGCGGCCTACTGGGGCCGCGTCGCAGTCGATCCAACCGAGCTTCCGCTCACCGAGGCGGCCGGTGTAGCGGGGCCACGCCCGTTCGCGAGGAATTCGACGGTGTCGGCGACGATCGAATGGGCCTGGCGTCGGCCGCCGTCGCGGGCCTCGTACTCGCGCCACTCGAGCCGTCCGTCGACGGCCACCTGCCGGCCCTTGGCGAGATGTTCGACCGCGCTCTGCGCCGCGTTGCCCCACACCTCCACGTCGACGTAGTTGGAGCGCTCCTGCCACGCTCCGCCGGCGCGCCGCTGGGTGGTGTAGCCGAGGCGCAGCGTTGTCACGGCTGTGCCGGACGGGGTGTGGCGCAGCTCGGGGTCGCGCGCGAGCCCGCCGGTGAGCACGACGCGGTTGAGGTTTTTCACGGCAGGCTCCGCTTCTCGCCGTATCGCTGCGGGGCGCGCAAGGAGGGGCGCCCGTCCCGCGCCGCCGGCTGTGCGAGGTCGCTGCGGCCGGTGAGTGCCGACCGCTCGCGGCGGCGGGGACGGGCGTTGGGGGGAGACTGATCGGTTGGCATCGCTCTTGCTGGGACAGGTGCCGGGACGAGCGGCGTGGCCCCTTCGATTCGACGCGGTACGTCGGGGGGGGCCGCGCCCCGGGGTCACCACCAAGCGTCGGGCATCGCGCTGCGCCCCAGCTCGCGCGAGAGGCGCACGTAGTCCTCGGCCACAGCCGCGGCCTCGTCGATCGATCCCAGGCGGGGCTCGACCTCCCGCTGGTCGTCGTCGCCCGACGAGTCCGCCCGGCGATCGATAAGCCGAATCAGACCCTCCTCCACGCAGGCCACCAGCTCGCGCTCGATCCGCCGACCGTGTACGCCCCGAGCCTCTTCACCCGCCTGGGTGCGGTGGCATTCGCTGCCGCCGCCCCGACCACGTTGGCTTGGTCGTTCATCGTCCGACCTCGAGCCGCCGGCGGGCATCGCGCCTGCCCTCGGTGATGTGGCGGTTGACCCACGTGTACGTGCGTCCGCTGATCGGACAATCTCCTGGTAGGAGTAGCCTTGGGCGCGCATGTAAAGGACGAGCCGCTGCTGGGGCTTGAGCTGGCGCAGCTCCCCCACGGCCTCCTTGGCCTCATAAGCAGCCTCAGTCGAGCGCCCCGACGGGACCTGTGGCAGCACGTCGGTCGGGCGGTCGCGCTGGCGGTGGCGAAGCGCCGCGAAGACCTCGTGCTTGGCGACCGTGTACAGCCACGCGACGGCGTACTCGCGGTCGGGCTGGTGGCGCAGAAACTGCAGCCATGCCACCGAGCAGGCGTCCTCGGCGACCTCGTGCGACACCTGCAGCCGTCTCCCCACGCTGGCGACAAGTTCCGCGTGATGGGCCCGGTAACGGCGGGCATCCGTGCCTGGCCTCAGGTGACGAAGGCCGCTGATCGAGTTCGTGCCCGCCTCCCGCTGGCTTGATATGCCAGCGGACGCGTCTGCGCGCGAGGCGGTGATGCGTGCCGCGTGAGAGACCTGATGGGACCCACCGGATCTAGACCGGCGTCACCCCCGCTCGGTACCGAGCCGCCGGTAACTGCGCCCCCGCGTCCATCTGTCAGCCCGGCGGCGCGGACTCCCGGTTAATGCGCGGCGCTCCACCGGTCGATGGGTGTAGAAGGTTGGCTTTTGCGCAGCTCGCCCATGGAATCGAACGAGACACGGATGAAGGCCCTCCGGCGACTGTCGGAGGTGGCGGGTATCGCCACCTCAGCGATCGGGGGGATAGCGATGACCGGGTGGTTGCTAGATGTCGACGTTCTGAAGAGCGTCGTCCCGGGCCTGATCACGATGAAGGCCAACACCGCGCTGGTGTTGATGCTGCTCGGCGCCTCCTTGTACGCGACGGCTTCGGGCGACGAGCGCTACAGGAACGCGGTCCGCGTAGCGACGCTCGTCGCCTTCACCCTCGCTGCGGCTGTCTTCAGCCAGTACGTGCATGGTCACGACCTTGGGGTTGACCTGCTGCTGTTCTATGAGCCCCCGGGCACCGTCGGGACTGTGCACCCTGGCCGCATGGCTTCG
>Ga0136614_10000478_pt1 | contig 19980 bp, 21 predicted proteins | sample AntDrymUQ2792106_2_FD_106643 | JGI IMG/M metagenome (GOLD analysis project Ga0136614, IMG submission 106643) | Polar desert sand microbial communities from Dry Valleys, Antarctica - metaG UQ279 (21.06) | ecosystem: Environmental > Terrestrial > Soil > Desert | place: Antarctica: Dry Valley... | reverse complement strand
AGCACCTGACCCTCCCCGATCGACGCTTGACACCCGTTCTCCGGGTCCAGTAGCTTATACCTGAATCACCTCTCAGGTAAACCACTCAGGAGGGCGAGATGAAGCGAGGCCGATGGAAGAGCGCGCTGGCCGCGTCCGTGCTGGCAGCAGTGCTCGCGAGCGTCGCGGCGACAGCCTCGAGCGCCGGGCGCCCCACGGGTGTGGCGGCGTCGAAGAACCACACCGTCAAGGTCGGGGTCATCTACTCGAGGAGCGGACTTCTGAGCGCCTACGGCGCCGAGTACATCCAGGGTCTGCGGCTCGGGCTGCGCTACGTCACGAAGGGCACCAACACGGTCAAAGGCCACAAGATCGAATTCACGCTCGTCGACGACGCGGGCGATCCTGCCAAGGCCGTCTCGGCGGCCAAGGACCTGATCGGCCAGGGGTACAAGATCATCGCCGGCACCGTCTCGTCGGGCGTCGCGCTCCAGCTGGCCCCGCTCGCTCAGCAGAACAAGGTCCTCTACATCTCGGGCCCCGCCGCCTCCGACGCGATCACCGGCCTCAACCGGAACACGTTCCGCTCGGGCCGGCAGACCTACCAGGACGTGCTCACCGCAGCCTCGTTCCTCGGCAAGGACGTCGGCCGCAAGATCGTCGTCTTCGCCCAGGACACGGCGTTCGGCCAGGGGAACTTCGTCGCCGTCAACGCGGTGCTCGGAGGCAAGGGCCACACCGTCAGCCGGACGCTCGTACCGCTTTCGGCGACCGACTTCACGCCGTTCGCGCAGCAGGTGAAGAACGCGAGGCCGGACCTCCTCTTCGTCGCCTGGGCAGGGACGACGGCGCCGGCGATGTGGCGCGCGCTCGACCAGCAGGGCGTGTTCGATGCGACCAAGGTTGTGACCGGTCTCGCCGAGCGGGCGACCTGGACGACCTTCGGCGATGCAGCCACCAAGATCCAGTTCCTGTCGCACTACGTCTACACGGCCCCGAAGAACCCGGTCAACGACTGGCTCGTGAAGACGATGCGCAGGTCGGGTCGGGGCCAGCTTCCGGACCTGTTCACGCCGGACGGCTTCGCGGCGGCGCAGATGATCGCCCGCGCGGTCGACCAGGGCGGCGGCAACGACGTGGACAAGATGATCTCCGCGCTCGAGGGCTGGCAGTTCCTGGCGCCGAAGGGCAAGCAGCGGATTCGCCCCCAGGATCACGCGATGACGCAGCCGATGTTCCAGGTCAGGCTGCAGAAGAGCGGCTCGCGGTTCGTCCCGGTCGTCCTCAAGACGGTCTCGGCGGGGAACACGCAGCCGCCCTTGAGGAACTTCCCGTAGACCGAGGGTCTCGGACCGACGTGTCCGTCCTCCCCTCGATCCTCGCGACGAGGCACCTCGGGCTCGACATCGGTGGCGCAACCATCGTCACTGATGTCTCGCTCGAGGTGCGCGAGGGTGAGTTCCTCGGCATCATCGGCCCGAACGGGGCCGGGAAGACGTCGCTCTTCAACCTTCTGAGCGGGCTCTACCGGCCGACCGCTGGCACGGTCTCGCTCGACGGCCGGGACATCACGCACGACGCCCCGTACCGCAGGACGCAGGCCGGCCTCGGCCGGACGTTCCAGATCTCGAGCGTGTTCCCGCGCCTCTCCGCGCTCGAGAACGTCCGGCTCGCGGCCGAGGCGAAGCTCGGAGGCATGCTCCGCTTCTGGCGGCAGGCGTCGCACGTCCGCACCGCGGTGGACCGGGCCCGCTGGGCGCTCGGGCGCGTGGGCCTCGGCGCCAGTGAGCAGGTCGCCGCGGGCTCGCTCGCCCACGGAGACAAGCGGAAGCTTGAGCTGGCGATGCTGCTCGCGCTCGACCCGCGGGTAATCCTCCTCGACGAGCCGATGGCCGGGGTCAGCACCGCCGACGTCCCCCAGCTCGCGGAGGTGATCAAGGCGGTGCAGATCGAGGAGCGAAAGACGGTGCTGATGGTCGAGCACCACATCGAGGTCGTGACCGGGCTCGCCGAGCGGATCGCGGTCATGCACCACGGGGCGCTCCTCGCCTGCGACACGCCCGCGAAGGTGATGGAGAACGAGACCGTCCAGGCCGCCTACGTGGGCGACGCGCTGTGAGCGCGCTCGAGCCCGAGCGCAGGACACTCCTCGCCGTCGACGATCTCCACGTCCACCTGGGCGCCTCGCACGTGCTCCAGGGGGTCTCCTTCGCGGTCGCCGAGGGCGGCGTCACCGCGCTCCTGGGCCGGAACGGCGTCGGCAAGACGACGACGCTGCGGGCGATCATGGGCCTCGCGCCGCGGCGCGGCCGGGTGACGCTCGCGGGCGAGGAGATCGCGAAGCTGCCCACGCACCGGATCGTGCGGCGCGGCGTCGGCTACGTGCCGGAGGACCGGGACGTCTTCGCCGGGCTCACCGTCGAGGAGAACCTGCGGCTGGCCGAGCGAAACGGCACGGCGCGCTACGACCTCGTCTACGCCCTCTTCCCCGAGTTGCGCGAGCGCGCCGGCCAGCGCGCCGGGACGCTCTCCGGCGGCCAGCAGCAGATGGTCGCGATCGCGAGGGCGCTCCTGAACGAGAACCGGCTGCTGCTGATCGACGAGCCGACCAAGGGCCTCGCCCCGCTCCTCGTCACGGAGGTCGCGCGCGTGCTCGAGCAGGCGAGCGAGCTGGCGACGATCCTGCTCGTGGAGCAGAATCTCGGCGTCGTCCATCGGCTCGCCCGCGACGCGATCGTGGTCGACCAGGGGCGCGTCGTCCACACCGGGCCCGCAAGGCCGCTGCTCGAGGACCCCGCGCTCGTCCGTCGCTTCCTGGGCGTGTCGGGAGCTGCGGTGTGAGTACCTTCGTGCTCCTGACCATCACCGGGCTCGGGCTCGGCGCGATGTACTTCCTGATCGCCTCGGGGCTCTCGCTCATCTACGGCCTGATGGGCGTGCTCAACTTCGCCCACGGCGCCTTCCTGACGGTTGGCGCCTACTCGAGCTGGTGGCTGTCCACCCAGCTCGGCGGGGTCGGCTCGGACGTCCTGCGCTTCCTGCTCAGCGCCGCCTTCGGGCTCCTCGTCGGAGCGGTTGTCGCCGCCCTCGTCGAGCTCGTGCTGATCCGGCCCCTCTACCAGCGTCACATCGAGCAGGTGCTCGTCACCGTCGGCCTGTCGCTGGCGATGGTCGCGTGGGTGCAGGCGACCTGGGGCCCGACCGAGCGCGTCTACGAGGCACCGAGTTGGCTCGCGCGGACGACCGAGGTCTTCGGCGCCCGCGTCCCGAACGACCGCTTCGTCGAGATCGGTGTCGCCGCCGTCGTCCTGGTCGGCATCGTCGCCTTCCTGCGTTACACCCGCTACGGCCTGATCATCCGCGCCGGCGTCGAGAACCGGGCCATGGTGACGGCGCTCGGGATCGACGTCCGGCGGGCCTTCACGCTCGTCTTCGCGATCGGCGGCCTCGCGGCCGCGCTCGCCGGCGTCCTCTCGGGCGTCTACTTCGGCGGCTCGATCGATCCCGACCGGGGGACGTCGCTGTTGATCTTCGCCTTCATCGTCGTCGTCATCGGCGGCCTCGGCTCGATCATGGGCTCCGCCGTGGCGGCCGTCCTCGTCGGGCTGGTCCAGCAGTACGCGAACTACTACGGCTCCGAGTATCTCGACTTCTCCGTGCTCGGCGACCTGTCGGTCGTCCTCATGCTCGCGATCACGCTGCTCGTGCGTCCGAGCGGGCTGGCCGGGAAGTGGTCGGTGGCGCATTGAGGCTCGCCCTTCGCCTCGGCCTTGCGGCGGCCGCCTTCGGCCTGCTCGCCGTCGTGCCCCAGTTCTCGATCGACACGCACGGCGTCTTCTCGTCGGAGCTGAACAGCCCCGGCACGCTGCAGGTGCTGGCGTTGATGCTCGTCTTCGGGGCGGTCGCGCTCACCTACGACCTGCTCTTCGGCTTCACGGGGCTGCTCTCGTTCGGCCACGCCCTCTACTTCGCGGTCGGCGTCTACCTGACCGCGATCGCGACGACGAGGTGGGACTGGGCCCTCTGGCAGGCGCTACTCTTCACCGCCGCCGTTGCCCTCCTCGTCCCGCTCTTGCTCGGGGCCGTGAGTCTCAGGGTCGGCGGGATCGCCTTCGCGATGGTGACGCTGGCCTTCGCCGAGGCGGGCTCGAAGCTGGTCAACCAGAACCCGCGTGGTTGGACGGGTGGGGAGGAGGGGACCGCGGTCGGAAACCTGCCGGACGCACTCGTCGGCGTCCTCAACACGAAGCATCTCTACTGGATCGCGCTGGGCTATCTGATCTTCGTCTTCGTCGCCGTCAACTGGGTCGTCGACTCGTCGCCGGGCCGCGTGTGGCAGGCGATCCGCGAGAACGAGCAGCGGGTCGAGGTCCTGGGGCTGCAGCCGTTCCGCTTCAAGCTGATGGTGTTCGTCATCTCCTCCTTCCTCGCCACGGCCGGCGGCGTCGTCTACGCGCTCCTGATCGGCAGCGCTGGCCCGAGAGTCACGACCCCGGCGTTCACGCTCGCGCTGCTGTTGATGGTCGTGATCGGCGGCACGGGCACGCGCTGGGGCGCGATCCTGGGCGGGGCGCTCTACACGTTCCTGGACTACCGGCTCGTCGAGTGGTCGGACAAGGCCTTCATCCGCGAGTCGCCGGACCTCATCCGGCAGCCGCTCTCGGAGCCGCTGTTCGTGCTCGGCACGCTCTTCATCCTGCTCGTGTTCTTTCTGCCGGGCGGCCTCGCCGGTCTGACGTTGCCGGGCGGCAGGCGGCGCGGGCTGCGCCTGCTCGAGCAGAGCGTGCGCACCGAGCCGACGACCGGCACGGTCGAGGACGAGGCCGACCCGGGAGTGGAGGCGCGCACATGAGCGTCGCGACGGAGGCGGTGAACGGCGAGGTTCGCCTCGCGTACGAGGTGCGCGGCACCGGGCCTCCGCTCCTGCTGGTGCACGGCCTCGGCTATGCACGGTGGGGGTGGGAGCCGGTCGCCGACGCCCTCGCGGAGCGCTTCACCACCATCCTCTTCGACAACAGGGGCGTGGGGGAGAGCGACGTGCCGCCGGGCCCCTACACGGCGCGAATGATGGCGGAGGACGCGATCGCGATCCTCGACGACGCCGGCCTCGACCGTATTCACGTACTCGGCACGAGCCTGGGCGGCATGGTCGCGCAGGAGCTCGTGCTCGGATGGCCCGAGCGCGTCGACCGGTTGGTGCTCGCGTGCACGACGCCGGGCGGGCCGGCCGCTCACCCGATGCCGCGCCAGACCGTGCTGCTGCTCGGCCGGGTGATGCTGATGTCGCGCAACAAGGGGCTCCGGCTGCTGGTCGAGAACGCGCTCGCGCCCGGCGCCGGACGTCCCGAGCTCGTCGAGCGGATCCTCGCCCACCGGCTGAGCTCGCCGTTCGATCCGGCCGGCTGGCAGGCTCAGGCCGCGGCCGGTGTCGCCTTCGACGCGCTCGAGCGGCTCGACGCGATCTCGGCGCCGACGCTGGTCCTGCAGGGCACCGCCGACGTCGTCGTCGACCCCCGGAACGCGGAGCTGCTCGCGCGGCGGATCGCGGGCGCGCGGCTCGAGTTCTTCCCGGAGGGCGGCCACCTTTTCTTCTGGGAGGACCCGCAGCGCTTCGTCCAGGTCGTCGGCGAGTTCCTGTCGGAGGCGTCGTGACGGGCTCGCTCACCCTGGGCCGGTGGCTCGTGGACCGCGCCCGCGCGACCCCGCGGCGGATAGCCATCGAGCACGAGGGCCGCGAGGTGACCTACGGCGACCTCGAGGCCGCGTCGGAGCGCTATCGCGGCGAGTGGCTCGACCGCGGCTTGCGCCAGGGCGACCGCGTGGCGACGCTGACCGGGAACTCGCCCGAGCACGTCGCCGTCTTCTTCGCCTGCGCCAAGGCCGGCCTCGTCCTGACCCCGCTCAACTGGCGCCTCGCGCCAGCGGAGCTGGAGTACCAGCTCGGCGACGCCGATCCGGGCCTCTTCCTCGTCGAGGACGAGTACGCCGGGCTCGCCGCCGCCGCAGGCCCTCCGTTCGAGCGGCTCGAATGGCCAGGTCCCGGTGCCAGGCACGGGGACCTGGCCGCCGCCGACACCGTGTCCGCAATGGGCGTGGCCGACGACGACCCGCTGCTACTCGTCTACACCTCCGGCACGACCGGCAAGCCGAAGGGGGCGCTGCTGACGCACGCGAACTGCTTCTGGACGAACCTCGGTTTCGATCTTGCGACCGGCGTGTCGAGTGACGACGTCGTCCTCCAGGTGCTGCCGCAGTTTCACTGCGGTGGCTGGAACGTGCAGCCGCTCCTGGCCTGGTGGAAGGGCGCGACGGTCGTGCTCGAGCGGGGCTTCGACGCCGTGCGCTGCCTGGAGCTGATCGAGCGGAGAGGCGTGACGACGATGATGGGCGTCCCTGCGGTCTACCTCTTCCTGGCCCAAGAGCCCGGCTTCGACTCCGCCGACCTGTCCAGCCTGCGCCGCGCGGTCGTCGGGGGTGCCCCCATGCCCGAGTCGCTGCTCGCAAGGTGGCACGACCGCGGGGTCGCCGTCGTCCAGGGGTACGGGCTGACGGAGGCGGCGCCGAACGTCCTCTGCCTGCCGCCGGAGGACGCGCTCCGGAAGCGCGGCTTTGCCGGCAAGCCCTACCCGTACGTCGAGGTCGCCCTCCGCGACCCGTCCTCGGGCGCGCTCCTCGACGGGCCGGGCGAGGGCGAGCTCGTCGTCCGCGGCCCCAACGTCTTCGCCGGGTACTGGAAGAATCCGGAGGCGACGGCGGCCGCGTTCGCCGACGGCTGGCTGCTGACGGGGGACGTCGCCGAGCGGGACGGGGAGGGCGATTACCGGATCTGCAGCCGGGTCAAGGACATGTACATCTCGGGCGGCGAGAACGTGTACCCGGCCGAGGTGGAGGCGGTGCTGCACGAGCATGCGGCGGTGGCCGAGGCGGCGGTGGTCGGCGTCGAGGACGAGCGCTGGGGCGAGGTCGGGGTCGCGGCCGTGGTGCTCGCGGAGGACGCGGCTGCGACGGCCGGGGAGATCCTCGACCACTGCCGCGCCCGGCTTGCGAGATACAAGGTGCCGCGCGAGGTCCGCTTCGTCGACGAGCTGCCGCGCTCGGCCCTCGACAAGGTGCAGAAGGACGAGCTTCGGACCCTGCTGGAGCGGGAGCCCGCGAGATGACCGAGATCGTGCCGGTGCCGACCGGAGTAGGGGGTCGCACGCTGCGTAGTCGCGGCGCCCGCACGCGCGCCCGCCTGCTCGAGGCCTCCGAGAAAGTCTTCGGCGAGCTCGGCTACCACGATGCGTCGATCGTCAAGATCACCGAGGCGGCCGGGGTCGCTCAGGGCACCTTCTACCTCTACTTCGCGAGCAAGAAGAAGGTCTTCGACGAGCTCGTCAAGGATCTGAACCGGCGCGTGCGGCACGCGATGAAGGAGGCTTCGGTGCTAGGGGAGACGCGGGTCGAAGCCGAGCTGCTCGGCTTCCGCGCGTACTTCGCGTTCACCGCCGAGCACCCCGCGCTGTACCGGATCATCCGCCAGGCCGAGTTCGTCTCGCCCGAGATGCTCCGCTACCACTACGACCGCCTCTCGACCGGTTACGTCGCAGCGCTGCGCGCCGCGATGGGGAGCGGCGAGATCGGGAGCATCGACCCCGAGGTGACGGCCTGGGCGCTGATGGGCATGGGCGAGCTGCTGGGCATGCGCTGGATCCTCTGGGGAGACCGCGAGGAGATGCCTCAGGCGGTCCTCGACGAGGTCGCCCGGATCGTCACGTGCCTCCTCGAGCCGCGCGCATGACGCGGGTCGGGGTGGCCGCCACCGCGTCCTACCTCCCCGACCGGTGGCTGACCGCGGCCGAGATCGGGGAGGCGAGCGGAATCCCGGAGCAGGTGCTCGTGGAGAAGTTCGGCCTGCGCGGCAAGCACATCGCGGCCGCCGACGAGCACGTGAGCGACCTCGCGGTGGCCGCCGGGGAACGCCTGCTCGCCGAGCACGGCGTCGAGCCGGCCTCGATCGACGTCGTCATGTACTTCGGCTCGATGTGGAAGGACTACCCCGTCTGGCAGGCGGCGCCCTGGATCGCGCACCGGCTCGGCTGCGCGAACGCCTACGCGATCGAGTACGACAACGTCTCCTGCGGGACCCCCGTCGCCCTGCGAATCGCGCGCGACCTGCTCGTCGCCGAGCCGGAGCTCCGCACCGTGCTCGCCGTCGCCGCCTGTCGCGAGTCGTACCTCCTCGACTACCGGAACGAGCGCTCGCGCTTCATGTTCAACTTCGGCGACGGAGCGGCCGCAGCCCTGCTGGTGGCGGACGGCGGCGCGAACGAGCTGCTCGGCTCGCACGGAATCACGGACGGGTCGCTCTCGCTCCAGGTCAAGGTGCCCTCGGGCGGCAGCGTCGACCCGGAGGGCCCGCACCGGTGGCTCGACGTCGCCGACCCGGCGGCGATGAAGGAGCGGCTCGACGAGGTCAGCCTGCCGAATTTCGTCGCCGTGGCGGAGCGGGCGCTCGAGCGCTCAGGGGCGGGTCTCGCGGACGTCTCCTACCTGTGCGGGATCCACATGAAGCGGTCGATGCACGACGCGCTCGTCGCGACGCTCGGCGTCGATCCCGCCAGGACTCACTACCTCGACGACACGGGCCACATGAGCGGCGTCGATCCACTGCTCGTCCTGGACCGAGCCGCGCGGGCCGGCGAGCTGCAGGACGGCGATCTCGTCCTGCTGCTCGCGGCCGGTACGGGCTACACCTGGGCCGCCAGCGTCGTGCGGTGGGGCCCGGTGCGCTGAAACCGTGTCGAAAGGCGCTCGCTTGCGACGCCGACCAGAAGAGGCCCGCCGGCTGTGCCGGCGGGCCGCTCAACCCGAGCCGCAAAGCGGCAGGCAGTCGGTCGCTCGGAAACGAGTGGTTACGAGACCTTGGGGGCCCGGGCGCCGAAGGCGTCGGCGACGCGGAGGGCGTACTCTTTCTGCAGCTCGAGCAGCTCGACTCCGAGGTCGAAGCCGGCCTCGATCGTGGACTTCATCACCGCGAGGGACTGCTTCTGGGTCTCGGTGGCGAGACCGGCGAACTCGTTCTTGGTGGCCATGTGAGGCTCCTTCGGGTCGGGTGGGAGTTGCGTAGTCTACCAAGCATCCTGCTTGGTATGTCAACGCGGGTCGGCGAGGCCCCGGTAGACCCGGAGCAGCGTCTCCTTCTGCTCGTCCGTCAGCCGGGCGTCCAGGCGGATCGCCTCCTCGACCGTTTGCTGCGGCCGCTCCTCCTCGTCCAGGAGCCCGGCCCGCGCGTAGAGGGACTCGACCGAGACGTGCAGCGCGTCGGCGATACCCTTCAGGACCTGTGCCGAGGGCCTGTAGACCCCGCGTTCGACCTGGCTCAGATAGGCGTTGGAGATCGAGGCCATGCCCGCTACCTGCCGCAGGGAGAGGCGGGCGAGCTCTCGCTGCATGCGGATGAACTCGCCCACTCCCTTCGCGCTCCCGTCGTCCGCGGGCACGCGTCCGACCCTACCGAAGGGAGGTCGCCGTGACCGCCGTTGAGGACCTGAGCTACGGCCTGGATCTGAGCGGCGCCGACCCAGCGTCGATCGGCGGAGCCCTCGCTGCGGCGGCCGCGAGGCTCGTCCGACGGCCGGACCGCGTTCTGCCGGCCGCCGCGGGGCTCGCTCTCGAGGAGGCCGGGGTGGCGCTCGGCGTCGCCCGGCGCCTGCTCGGCGGAGACGGTCAGCGTGCGGCCGAGCCCGACCCGGGAGACCGCCGCTTCAAGGACCGGGCGTGGACGGAGAACCCGTTCCTCGCCGGCCTGCTGGAGAGCTACCTGGTCGGCTCGCGCTGGGCCGGCCGCCTGCTCGAGTCGGCCGAGCTACCCCCTGACGAGCAGCGGAAGGCGAGATTCGGCCTCGAGCTCGCGCTCGACGCGCTCGCGCCCTCGAACCTGCCGTGGCTGAACCCCGCCGTCGTCAAGGAGGCGATCGACACCGGCGGGCTGAGCGTCGCGCGAGGGTTGTCGAACTTCGTCCGCGACGCGGTGGAGAACCGGGGCCTGCCCCGCCAGGTCGACCGCACGCCGTTCGAGCTCGGCCGCAACCTCGCAGCCACCCCGGGCCGGGTCGTCTTCCGGAACGACCTGATCGAGCTGATCGCCTACGAGCCCCGGACGGGCACCGTCTTCGCCCAGCCGATCGTGTACAGCCCGCCGTGGATCAACAAGTACTACGTGATGGATCTCGCGCCGGGCCGCTCGTTCATCGAGTTCGCGGTGCAGCGCGGGTTCACCGTCTTCGCGATCAGCTACCGGAACCCGGATGCGTCGCTCGCGGAGCTGACGCTCGACGACTACTTCCGCGATGGCCTCCTGACCGCGCTCCGGCAGGCCTCGGAGATCACGGCCTCGCCGCAGGTCGACGTCGTCGCCGTCTGCCTCGGCGGCACGTTGACGATGATGGCCCTGGCTGTGCTCGCGGCCAGGGGCGAGTCCGAGCTCGTCGGGTGGACGACGCTGACGAACTCCCTCGTCGACTTCTCGGAGCCGGGCGTGCTCGGCGCCTTCACCGACGAGCGGACGATCGACCGGCTCGAGCGGAAGATGCGCAGCCGCGGCTACCTCGACTCCACCGAGATGGCGGGCACGTTCACGTGGCTTCGGGGCAACGACCTCGTCTGGAACTACGTCGTCTCCGGGTGGTACATGGGCAGGGAGCCGCCGGCCTTCGACATCCTGGCGTGGAACGAGGACGCGACCCGGCTTCCGGCCGCCATGCACTCGCAGTACCTCCGCTCGTGCTACCTCGAGAACCGCCTCGTCTCACCGGGCGCCTTCTCACTCGACGGGACCCCGGTCGACCTCTCACGGGTCGAGACCCCGCTCTACGTCCTCTCGGCGCAGAACGACCACATCGCCCCCTGGCGGTCGGTCTACCGGACGACGCAGCTGGTCGCCGGCGAGGCCCGCCACGTGCTTACCTCGGGCGGCCACATCGCCGGGATGGTCAACCCGCCCGGCCCGAAGGCGAGCCGCTACGTGAATGACTCCGTCCCGGCCGATCCGGAGGAGTGGCTCCGCGGCGCCGAGCTCGTGCAGGGCAGCTGGTGGGAGGACTGGGCCGACTGGGCGGCGCAGCGGTCGGGCGAGCGGGTGCCGCCACCAGTGCTGCCGGAGGGGCCGCCGGCTCCCGGGGCGTACGTCCACACCTGATGCCCGCCGCCCTCGTGACAGGCGCCGCGGGCGGGATCGGCCGTGCGATCGTCGAGCGGCTCGAGTCGGAGGGCTGGTCGGTGCACGGGGTCGACGTTGAGGATGCGGACCTCGCGACGCCCGAGGGCAACCGGACGGTCGTCGACGCGGCGCTCGAGCGCTTCGGCCGGCTGGATGCGGTTGTCCCGAGCGCCGGCTTCCAGCATGTGGCTCCCATCCACCAGTTCCCGGAGGAGCGGTGGGACGCCCTGCTCGCGGTGCTCCTGACGAGCCCGTTCCTGCTTGCGAAGTACGCCTGGGAGGCGCTCGTCGCCTCGGGGCAGGGGCGGTTCGTCGCCGTCGCTTCGGCGCATGCGCTGGTCGCCTCGCCGTTCAAGGTCGGCTACGTCGCGGCGAAGCACGGCCTGCTGGGGCTCGTGAAGACGCTCGCGCTCGAGGGGGCCGAGCACGGGCTCACCGCGACGGCCGTCTGCCCGGCCTTCGTGCGGACGCCGCTGGTCGAAGCCCAGATCGCCGCGCAGGCCCGCGCCCACGAGCTGGCGCCCGAGCGCGTGCTCGAAGAGGTGATCCTGGCGCCGCACGCCGTCAAGCGCCTGATCGAGCCAGAGGAGGTGGCGGCGACCGTGGCGTTCCTGCTGGGGAAGGGCGGCCGCGCCTTCACGGGTGTGCCGGTGACGATGGACCTCGGCTGGACGGCCCGCTAGGGCGCGGGCTGCCGCTACCCGGCGCGGTGGCCCTCCCTGGATCCTTGCCTCGCACCGCGTGTCTCGTGTCACCGACCGCGGCCACTCTCCGGACCGACCCCTGGTCGAGGATCGCCTCGAGCAGCCGGCCGGAGGCCAGCACGTGCTCGCGGGCGAGCGCCCGCGCGCCCTGGGGGTTTCGCGCTTTGATCGCGAGCGCGATCGCGCGATGCTGCAGCTCGTTCCGCTCGTAGAGCTCGTCGATCTCGCTGCCTGCGGCCCACACGGCCTGGCTGAGGAAGGTGCGCCGCGCCGCCTTGGCCAGGCGTGCCACGAGCGGGGAGTCCGCGGCCGCGTAGATGACGTCGTGGAACGCCTGGTTCGCGCGAACCCACTCGCCCAGCACCCCGCGATCCTGCTCGTGTGCCGCACCCAATCGCCTGAGCTTCGCGGTCATGGCGCCGAAGTGCGCGCCCGCCGCGTCGAGCTGCTCCAGGTCGGCGGCGGTCATCCGTGGCGTCGCGAGCTCGGTGGCGAGGCTCTCGAGCTCGGCCCGCACGAGGAACGCCTCGCGAAGCTCCTCGCGGGAGAGCGTCCGCACGCGAACGCCGCGGTTCGGGACGAACGAGACGAGGCCCGAGGCGGCGAGCCGGCGGAGCGCCTCGCGGATCGGCGTTCGCGAAACGCCGAACCGTTCCGAGAGCGTCTCCTGGCGAAGCACGATCCCGGGAGCGAGCGCGCCCGAGACGATGTCCGCCTCGAGCGCGAGCGCGACGTCGTCTGCCTTGGTCCCGGCTGCCTCCACCGCCGCGAGCCTCACGCCCTGTAGCAGGGTTTCCCCCATGCCTTCAGTGCTGGAACTGCGCCTCCTCGGTCGAGCCCCGGAGCGCGAGCGTCGAGCTCTCGCCGCCGGTGATCGCCTGCAGGACTGCATCGAAGTAGCCCGCGCCCACCTCTCGCTGGTGGCGCGTCGCGGTGTAGCCGAGTTCCTCGAGCGCGAACTCGTGCTCCTGGAGCTCCACATAGGCGGTCATGCCCCGCTCCGCGTACCCGCGCGCCAGCTCGAACGCGCCGGCGTTCAGCGCGTGGAACCCGGCCAGGGTTACGAACTGGAACCGGTACCCCAGCTCGCCGAGGCGCCGCTGGAACCCCGCGATCGCCCCGTCGTCCAGGTGCTTGCGCCAGTTGAAGGAGGGTGAGCAGTTGTAGGCGAGGAGCTTGCCGGGGTAACGCTCGTGGATCCGCCCCGCGAACGCCTCGGCCTCGTCGAGGTCCGGCGTCGAGGTCTCGAACCAGAGCAGGTCCGCGTAGGGCGCGTAGGCCAGCGAGCGGGCGATCGCGGGCTCGAGCCCGGCCTCGACCTGGAAGAAGCCCTCGGCGGTTCTCTCACCCGTGATGAACGGCTGGTCGACCGGATCGACGTCGCTCGTCAGCAGGGTCGCGCTGAGCGAGTCGGTGCGCGCGTAGATCAGCGTCGGCACGTCGAGCACGTCGGCCGCGAGCCGCGCCGACACGAGCGTCCGGATGTGCTGACTCGTCGGCACGAGCACCTTCCCGCCGAGGTGACCGCACTTCTTCTCCGAGGAGAGCTGGTCCTCGAAGTGCACGCCGGCAGCACCCGCCTCGATCATCGCCTTCATCAGCTCGAACGCGTTCAGCGCGCCGCCGAAGCCGGCCTCCGCGTCGGCGAGGATCGGCGCGAGCCAGTTCGTCCCGCTCTTGCCCTCGGCGCGATCGATCTGGTCTGCGCGCAGGAGCGCGTTGTTGATCCGGCGGACGAGCGCGGGTGCGCTGTTGACCGGGTACAGACTCTGATCCGGGTAGGTCTGTCCGGCGAGGTTGCCGTCCGCGGCGACCTGCCAGCCGGAGAGGTAGATCCCCTTCAAGCCGGCCCTCACCATCTGCACCGCCTGGCCCCCGGTGAGCGCGCCGAGAGTCGGCAAATAGTCCTCGGTGTGCAGGAGCTCCCAGAGGCGCTCGGCGCCGAGCCGGGCGAGCGTGTGCTCGATGCGGACGCTGCCCCGAAGCCGGTCGACGTCCTCCGGGCCGTACGGGCGCTCGATCCCGTCCCAGCGCTCGCCATCCCAGGCCGCGAGAGCCTGATTGCCGCTGCCGTTCGTGCTCATGGGAACTCCTCTGCTGATGTTTAGGATCCGAGATTGGGGCGAATGAGCATACACCACCGCTCAGACAGGCGATTTCGGATCCAAGATTGCGTCCGTACAATCGAGCCGTGGAGCCGCTGTACAGACCGCAGGGGGTCGAGGGGCGCTGGCAGCGCGCCTGGGAGGAGGAAGGCCTCTACGCGGCTCGACCGGATCCCGCGCGCGAGAGCTTCGTGATCGCGCACCCGCCGCCGAACGTGACGGGGGAGCTGCACATCGGCCACGCGCTCCAGCTCTCGCTCGCGGACGCGCTGGCGCGGATGAAGCGGATGCAGGGGCTGAACGTGCTCTTCCAGCCGGGCTACGACCACGCCGGCATCTCGACGCAGGCGGCGGTCGAGAAGCACCTCGCGAAGCAGGGAACGACGCGCCAGGAGCTCGGCCGCGAGGCGTTCGAGGCCCGCGTCTGGGAGTGGCTGCACGAGTACGGGCGCACGATCATGGGCCAGTTCCGGGCGATCGGGGCCTCGCTCGACTACGGGCGCGAGCGCTTCACGATGGACGACGCCTACGTGCGCGCCGTGATGCGCTTCTTCGTGCACCTCTACCGCAAGGGCTGGATCTATCGCGCCAACCGGATCATCAACTGGTGTCCGTTCCACGGGAGCGCCCTCTCCGACCTCGAGCTGGTCGACGCCGACGTCGACGACGCGCTCACGTACGCGCGCTACCCACTTACCGACAGCGACGGGCACATCACGATCGCGACCGTACGGCCGGCGACGATCCTCGGCGACGTCGCGGTCGCGGTGCATCCGGGCGACGAGCGCTACCGGCACCTCGTCGGCCGCGAGGTCGTCGTGCCGCTCGTCGAGCGCCGGGTGCCGGTGATCGCCGACGAGCGCGTGGAGCCCGCCTTCGGCACCGGAGCGCTCAAGGTGACCCCCGGACACGATCCCGTTGACTTCGAGATCGGCCGCGCCCACGGGCTGCCGGAGCCTTCGGTGATCGGGCCCGACGGCCGGATGAGCCACGAGGCCGGCGAGCTCGCCGGCCTGACGCAGTCCGAGGCCGGCGAGCGCGTGCTCGCGTGGCTCAGGGACCGCGGCCAGCTGGAGAAGCGCGAGAGCTACCGGCATTCGGTCAAGCTCTGCGAGCGCTGCGAGTCGCGGATCGAGCCGCTGATCTCGCTCCAGTGGTGGTGCGCGATGGGCGAGCTCGCGCGACCTGCGATCGAGGCGCTGCGCGAGCGCCGCGTCCGCTACCACCCCGAGTCGCAGCACCGCTTCGCGCTCGAGTCGCTCGAGGCGGCACCGGACTGGAACGTGTCGCGCCAGCTCTGGTGGGGCCACCAGCTGCCGGTCTGGTACTGCCCCGACCGCCACGTGACGGTCGAGGAAGCCGAGCCCGATGCCTGCAGCGAGTGCGGCTCGGCGGAGCTGACGCGAGACGAGGACGTGCTCGACACGTGGTTCTCGTCGGCTCTCTGGCCCTTCGCGACGCTCGGGTGGCCGGACGACACTCCCGAGCTTCGTGCCTTCTATCCCGGCGACCTGAACACGACGGCGCGGGAGATCATCAGGCTCTGGGAGAACCGGATGATCTTCACGGGCCTCGAGCTGATGGGCGAGGTCCCCTTCGCCGACGTGATCATTCACTCGACGGTGCTCGCCCCCGACGGGCGCCGGATGTCGAAGTCGCTCGGCACGGGCATCGACCCGACGGACGTGATCGCCGAGCACGGGGCCGACGCGACCCGCTACGGGCTCCTGAAGATCTCCTCCGCCCAGGACGTGCGCTTCAACTACGGCGCCGTCGAGGAGGGGCGCAGGCTCGCGAACAAGCTCTGGAACGCGAGCCGGCTCGTGCTGCAGGCTGCGGGCGACGAGGAGCCGGCCGCGCGTCCGCGCACGCTCGAGGAGCGCTGGATCCTGGCGCGGATCGACGTCGTCCGCGCCTCGCTCGAAGTCGACTTCGCGCGCTTCGACTTCTCGCACGCCGTCCAGGAGCTGTACCGCCTGACGTTCGACGACTTCTGCGACTGGTACGCCGAGGCGATCAAGCCGCGCCTGTACGCGCGCGACGGGGACGCGATCGCCACGGCGCTGGCGGCGCTCGAGCGGCTGCTCAAGCTGCTCCACCCGGTGCTCCCGCACGTGACGGAGGAGATCTGGTCGCACCTGCCTGCGCGGGGGAGCCGGCTGATCGTGTCCGCCTGGCCCGAGCCGCTCGAGGCCCGGGTCGAGGCCGGTGCGCTCGAGCGCGTGCAGGCCGCGGCGACGACCTTCAGGCGAAGCGGCGTGCTGCCCGCCAAGCTCGACGACGACGAGCGGCGCATCTTCGACGCGGTCGTCAGGCCCGAGCGCGCCAGGGGAAACGGCAACGTCGAGGCGGAGCGGGCGAGGCTGCGACAGGAGATCGAGCGCGCCGAGGGGAAGCTCGCGAATGAGCGCTTCGTGGCCAAGGCGCCGTCCGAGGTCGTCGAGGCCGAGCGGGAGAAGCTCGACCGGTATCGCCGCGACCTCGATGCGCTCGCAGACTGAGTGGATCGAGTCGCTCGACCCCTGGCCGAGCGACGGCTTCGGGCTCGACCGGATGCTGGCACTGCTCGCGGAGCTCGGGAACCCGCAGCTTCGGTACCCGGCGATCCATGTGGTCGGGACGAACGGCAAGTCGACGACCTCGCGGATGATCGAGGCGCTGCTCGCGGCCGAGGGCCTCGAGGTCGGCACCTACCTCTCGCCGCACGTCCGCGCCTGGAGCGAGCGGATCCGGATCGGCGGCGCCGAGACCGACTTCGAGCGCGCCGTCGGCGCCGTTCGCGGGGCGGCCGAGCAGGCGGGCGCGACCCAGTTCGAGGTGCTCACGGCAGCCGCGCTGCTCGCGTTCGCCGATGCAGAGGTGAACGCGGCCGTCGTCGAGGCCGGCCTCGGCGGCCGCCACGACGCGACGAACGTTCTGAACACGTTCACGGTCGTCCTGACGAACGTCGCGCTCGAGCACACGGAGGTCCTCGGTCCGACGCGGGACGCGATCGCGCGCGAGAAGCTGGCGGTGATCAGGCCACGGTCGAGCGTCGTGCTCGGCGAGCCGGAGTGGGCGCCGCTCGCCGAGGAGGCCGGGGCGGCAGAGGTCGTGCTTGCCGCCGCCGGTGACAACGTCGATCTCGCGACGAAGGCCGCGGAGGCGTTCCTCGGCTACGTCGTCGATCCGGCCCCGGCCCGCGCGGTCTCGCTGCCGGGACGCCTGGAGCGACGGGCCGACGAGATCCGCGACGGCGCGCACACGCCCGATGCGGTCTCCTACATCGCGCCCCACCTGCCCCCGCTCGGTGCGATCGCCGCCTCGATCCTGTCGGACAAGGACGTGGAGGGCATCCTGCGCCTGCTGGCGGAGCTCACCGACACGTTCGTCGCGACGACGTCGTCCAACCCGCGCGCCCTGCCCGCGGAGGAGCTCGCCCGGCGGGCGCGACCGTGGTTCGACCGGGTCGAGACCGAGCCGGATCCGAGTGCCGCCGTTGCCCGGGCGCACGAGCTCGGATCGCCCGTGCTCGTCACCGGCTCGCTCTACCTGCTCGCGGACCTGTCGAGGCAAGAGGAAGAATCCGTACGATGCAGAACCTTGCTGAGCGGCTGAGTGTCTTCGCGTTTGCCGCCGTCGCCCTCCTGGCGTTCGTCGGACTCGCGTTTGCCGCCGGCTACATGATCGGAAAGATGCTGCTATGACGCGCAACCCGTTCAGCCTCGGAATCCTCGGGGCGACCACGCCAGACGACAACGGCATCTTCGACGGCGTCCGCGACTTCTTCGACTCGGGGACCTGGCTCGTCATCCGCAACCTCTCGCTCTTCTTCGCGGGCGTCTTCTGGCTCGCGACGGCCTACTGGGTCTACAAGGACGCCCGGCGGCGGATCGAGGATCCCTGGCTCGTTGCGATGGCGACCGTGCTCGGGCTCATACCCCCGTTCGTCGGCCCCCTGATCTACATGCTCTTCCGCCCGCCCGAGTACCTGGAGGACGTGCGTGAGCGCGAGCTCGAGATCAAGGCGATGGAGGAGCGGCTGGCGCTGCGAGACCTGCACTGCCCGGTCTGCAGGGCCGAGGTCGACGAGACGTTCCTCGTGTGCCCCGTCTGCACGACCAAGCTGAAGGAGGCCTGCCTGAACTGCAAGGCGCCGCTCGACGCGCTCTGGCAGGTCTGCCCCTTCTGCGAGACGCCGATCGACCGTCCCTCGGCGCTCGGGATCGGGACGGCGATCGAGGAACCTCGACGCAGGCGGATGCGCCGGCCTCGCGCCGAGTCGTCCGAGCAGTCCCTCTGAATGGCAGTCGAGCGGACGCTCGTCCTCGTCAAGCCGGACGCCGTGCGACGGTCGCTTGCCGGCGAGATCCTGGCTCGGTTCGAGCACCGCGGTCTGCGAATCCGTGAGGCGCGGCTCCTGACCGTCGACCGGGGTCTTGCCGAGCGGCACTACGCCGAGCACCGCGAGAAGCCGTTCTTCGGGGAGCTCGTCGAGTTCATCACCTCCGCACCGACGCTCGCCCTGGTGCTCGAGGGGGAGGGCGCGATCGCCGTCGTCCGCACCACGATGGGCGGCACGAACCCCGCCGAGGCGGCGCCCGGGACGATTCGTGGAGACCTGGCGCTCTCGATGCCGGACAACCTCGTGCACGGCTCCGACTCGCCCGAGTCCGCCGAGCGCGAGATCGACCTCTGGTTTCCGGCGGCTTGACCGAAGGGCTCTCGGAGCACGCGGAGCGAAACCGGCGCCAGTGGACGGAGTACGCGCCGACCTACGCCGAGTCCGCGCCGCGCAACTGGGCGCAGGAGGAGATCACCTGGGGCGTCTGGCGGGTGCCGGAGTCGGAGGTGCGCGCCCTCCCGGACGTCTCGGGTCTCGACGTGGTCGAGCTCGGGTGCGGCACCGCGTACGTCTCCGCCTGGCTGGCGCGTCGCGGGGCCCGGCCGGTCGGCGTCGACCTCACGCCCGCGCAGCTCGAGACCGCGCGCGAGCTGCAGCGCCGGTTCGGCCTCGAGTTCCCGCTCGTCGAGGCGAGCGCCGAGGCCGTACCGCTGGCGGACGCGAGCTTCGACCTCGCCGTCTCGGAGTACGGCGCCTCGATCTGGGCCGACCCCTACCTGTGGATCCCTGAGGCCGCACGGCTGCTCCGACCCGGCGGAGAGCTCGTCTTCCTCGTCAACGGCACCCTCGCCATGCTCTGCTCGCCCGACGAGGAGGTGCCTCCGGGCCCGGTGCTCCTGCGCGACTACTTCGGCCTGCACCGCTTCGAATGGCCGGAAGGCGAGTCGGTCGAGTTTCACCTCGGCTACGGAGACTGGATTCGCCTCCTCCGCGGGAGCGGCTTCGAGGTGCTCGACCTGATCGAGGTGCGCCCCGCGGAGGAGGGGCCGCCGCACCGCTACCCGGCGCTGCCGACGCGGGAGTGGGCGCGGCGCTGGCCGAGCGAGGAGATCTGGAAGGCGCGCAGGCTCTGATCGTTGCTCGGGACCTGGCGCACTCGCAGGCTGGCTCATCCATCTAGCATCCGGCCGGGCCGATGAGCGCCTCTCCCGCGCCCCCGCTCCTGCTGGCCTCGACCTCGCCCCAGCGTCGCGCGATCCTCGAGCAGCTCGGCCTGCCGTTCGAGGTCGCGGCGCCGCGCTACGAGGAGCGAGACGTGCCGGGCATCGGGCCCGTGGAGCTCGTGCGCGCGCACGCACACGAGAAGGCCTGCTCGGTCGCGGTGCCGGACGACCCGCGGCCGGTGCTCGGCGTGGACACCGTGGTCGTCTCCGACGGGGCAGTCCTCGGCAAGCCGGCGAGCGCCGGGGAGGCCGAGGCGATGCTCGAGCGGCTCTCCGGCCGCACGCACGAAGTCCTGTCCGGCCTCTGCCTCGTCACCGCCGGTTGGAAGGTCGTCGATCACGGGGTCGCCCGCCTCGCCTCTGCCGCTCCTACCGCTCGCGATGCGCGGACGAGGCCACGTGGCCGCGCGGCTGCGAGCCGGCGGCCCGGAGGCCGCCGGCGTCT
>Ga0136614_10000477_pt1 | contig 19985 bp, 11 predicted proteins | sample AntDrymUQ2792106_2_FD_106643 | JGI IMG/M metagenome (GOLD analysis project Ga0136614, IMG submission 106643) | Polar desert sand microbial communities from Dry Valleys, Antarctica - metaG UQ279 (21.06) | ecosystem: Environmental > Terrestrial > Soil > Desert | place: Antarctica: Dry Valley... | reverse complement strand
GGGACGACCGGGCGTCGCATCAGCAAGCACGCGCAGAGATGCAAAGCGGTGCGATTGAATCCGAATCGGCCGAGCGGCGTTTCATGCATCGAGACGGGCGTGTGGTTTGGACCAAGCTGTCGATGCGTGCAATCGCTTCCGAGAGCGGCTTGCGGCACGTCCTGCTGGTGCTCGAGAACTTTACCGACCGCAAGATTTTCGAAGAACAGCTGCAGGTCGCGCTGCGCGATCAGCAGACGCTATTCGAGACGATGTCGGTCGGTGTTGCTCAAACCATGTCAAGCAAGATCCTGCTCGCGAACCGCGAGTTCGCCGAGATGTTTGGTTATAGCGACGGCGAAGTGATTGGCATGCCGCTATGGGACCTGTGCATCGATCGTCACCACCGCGCACCGAATGAAGTGTCCGGTATGCCGGTGGTTCGAGCCAATCAAACGACGAGCGGCGAGGTGGTTTTGTTCCGGCGTGACGGCGAGCCGGTGTGGTGCCTGGTGCAGGCGCGCCCGATCCAGTCCGAAGAGCCTGGACTCGAGGCTTTGCGTGAAGCGATTTACACGTTTCAGAATGTGTCAGAAAGCAAGCGTCACCGCGAGGCGCTGTCGCGTTCGCTGCACGAACTGAAGGAACAGGGGGAAGAGCTCCAAAGCGCACTTGCGCAGCAACAACTGATCTTTGACACAGCACTGGTTGGCCTGCTGTTCGTGCGAGATGGCCGGCCGGTTCGCGCCAACAGTGCGATGGAAGATCTGCTGGCATGCGAGCCCGGCGCACTGGTTTCGCAGATGCAGCTTTTTTCGCATCCGACCGATCAGTTGTTGTTGGCGAGCCTGTCCGAACACTTCACGCGCATCCATGACACCGGAGTTACCGAGTTTGAGCTGCACATGTTCCGCCGCAAGGGCGCGCCGATCTGGGTTGCGGTGCAGGGACGTGCTGTCAATTCGGAGCGGCCTGAATTGGGCTACATCTTTGCGTTCGTCAACGTCGACGAGCGCAAGCGCTCGGAGCGCGAGCTGCGTGCGACGCTGTCTGAATTGCAACTTATCTTCGACAGTGCACTGGTAGCCGTGCTGTACGTCGCCAATGACTTGATCGTCAAGGCAAACGCGGCGACGGAGCAGCTGTTTGGTTATGACGCGCGCGACTGGGACGAACTGCAAATCTCCTCGTTGTTTGCGGCGGCAAGCGATTGGGATGACATTCGCGAACTCCCGCTTGCCGAGGCGGAGACTGGTGACGACACGGGAGCGGTACCAGAAGCGATATCGGAAGCGTCGGTAGACCCCGATGCCGAAGCCGAGCCCAAAACCAAGGTACCCGACGGTGGCGTTTCGTTCGAGCGGCGGATGAGGCGTGCCGACGGCACTACATTCTGGTGTGCCGGATATGGCCGTCCAATTGACCCCACCGCGCCTGATCGTGGCGTGATCTTGACGCTGGTCGATGTCGATGCACGCCGCCGCTCCGAGGAGGAGCTGCGTCGCGTTCGCAACTACCTCGATCTCGTCGTCGAGAATCTGCCGGTGCTGGTTTCCGTGCGCGAGGCTGAGAGCGGGCGCTTTGTCAGCTTGAACCGCGCGGGGGAAACGATGACGGGGTTGACGCGCGATCAGGTGATCGGACGCACCTGGGGCGAGATTTATGCGCGCCAGTTTGCAGATCTGTACCTGGAACTCGATCGCAAGGCGCTTTCCAGCGGAACGCAGGTGGACCGTCCGCGCGACGTAATGCTGCGTGCCGATGGGAAGCGGCTGACGATCAATCAGCGCGTTGTCCCGTTATTTGAGTCCGAACCTGGACGCTCCGGGGCCGCTGGCGACTCCAATGCACGTTACGTAATGTCGATTATCGATGACCTGTCCGAAGAGGTGCGCGCAGAGGCGGCACTGCGGGAGACCGAGGCGCGGTTTCGTCAGTTCGCAGAGAATATCGATCAACTCGTGTTCATCATGAGCGGCGATTTTTCGGCAGCGCTGTATGTAAATCCGCGCTACACCACGTTGATTGGTGCTCCAGTCGACGAGTTGCTGGATGATCCCCGTAGCGTGATGCGGCACGTTCATTTCGAAGATGTGCCAGTGGTCAATCGAACGTTGCCCCGCCTGATCGCTCGCATGAGGCGCTTGCGACGCTCCGAATTCACCGCGCGCATCGATCACCCGTCGCGCGGCGTGCGCAATGTCAACGTGCGACTAAGCCCGGTGCGCATGGAAGACGGGGCGATTCGCGTGTTCGGCATAGCCGACGACGTAACCGAGCGGACCCGCGCCGAGCAGGAAAAAATGGAGCAGATCGTCAAGCAGCGCGACGTGCTCGTACGCGAGGTCCATCATCGCATCAAGAACAATTTGCAAGGCGTTGCAGGGCTGTTGCAGCAGACCGCTGATGCACGCCCCGATGTAGCGGACATCCTGTCCGAAGCGGCGACGCAGATTCACGCAATCGCGCAGGTGCACGGGTTGCAGATCCGTTCCAGCGGAACACTGCCGGTCCTGGGCGTTGCCCAGGGTATTTTTTCGACGCTGTCGAATATGTTCGGCGTCGAGGTGCGGTTCGAGCCGCCGCCGCCTGACCTTTGGCGGTTCGGGTTGCCGGAAAACGAGGCAGTGCCGCTGGCGCTGGTCATCAACGAGCTCGGCACCAACGCAATTAAACATCGCGCTTCCCGTCAGGACAACATCATGGTCAAGGTCACCACGCGTCCGGACGGGATGGAGTTTGCGATCGAGAATCCTGGGACGTTGAAAGACGGTTTCGACCTGGCTCAAATATCGGCAAGTGTGTCCGGTCTGGGGCTGGTGAAGGCCTTGCTGCCGCGACGGGGGGCACGACTGACGGTCGAGCGCGTAGGTGCCGTGGTTGCTACGCGGTTGTATCTGTTTCCGCCAGCGATTCGCGAAGACGCCATTTGAGATTTATTCCATCGTTCGAATTAGGCTGGGCTGCGGCACAATCGGGGGGTGGAACGCGAACTGACCATGAAGAATGAACAACCCCTAGTGATGGTGGTTGACGATGACCGTCTGGTGCTGGCGACATTGGTTGCCGGCCTCAAACAGGCGGGGCTCGAGGTGATCGAGACCGACAATGGCGACGACGCGATTTTGCTGGCGCGCAAACACAAGCCGAGGCTCGCTATTCTCGACATGCGCATGCAGGGCAAATCGGGAATGGACGTCGCGCGTTATCTGGCTGCCAATACCGACACCGGCTTTATGTTTCTGTCGGCCTTTGGCGACCAGGACATTGTTGATGAAGCAATGAAATTGGGTGCGCTTGGGTATCTGGTCAAGCCGCTCGACGTTCGGCAGATCGTGCCGGCAGTACGTGCTGCAATGGCACGCGCGGGCGAAGAGAAAACCAGTGCGGCCCCGGGCCCGGCAGTGGAAAACCGGAACGAACTGATTGCGGTGGGCATCCTGATGGAACGGCTGCGTCTCGATTTCGCAGGCGCGCTGGGCGCATTACAGGCGCAGGCGAAGACGGAAGGCAAGCCAGTCGCGGAGCTTGCCACCCACATGGTCGATGCCGCCAATCGATTGAACTCTATTCGCCGCTAGAGCGCTTCGCCGTCAGCTTGAGCTTGCGTCGACCTTTGCAAGCGTGAAATAAAACGTTGCACCATGACCTTCTGACGGCGCTGGCACGGCTTCCGCCCAGATTCTCCCGCCATGGCGACGGATGATCTTTTGCACCGTCGCCAATCCGACCCCAGTACCGGCAAATTCGTTGGAGCTGTGAAGCCGCTGAAACAGGCCAAACATTTTCTCGGCGAAGCGCATATCGAACCCGGCTCCGTTATCGCGCACAAAAAATACCGCCCCGTGACCTTCGTCACACCCAAATTCGATACGCGCAGCACGACTCTTGGCGCTGAACTTGGCTGCGTTGCCGAGCAAATTCTGCAGCACCAGGCGAAGCAAAGTAGGGTCGCCGTTGACCCTGACAGTGGGCGCAATGACGAATTCAACCGAGCGCGTCGGATCCGTGGAGCGAATCTCGCTGCTCAAATCATCGGCCAGCTCGCGCGCGATCTGGGATAAGTCGACCCGCTCGCTCGTTAGCTCACGGCTCGTCATGCGAGACAAATTCAGCAGCGTGTCGATCATCGTATTCATGCGCTGACTCGCAGCGACAATGCGGCGCAAGTGATCGCGTCCAAGATCATCGAGCGGCTTGCCGCGGTCTCCATAGTCCTCAAGCACGATCGTGGCAAACCCGTCGACGATCCGAAGCGGCGCACGCAGATCATGCGAAACCGAATGTGCAAGGCTATCGATCTCACGCGCTGCTTCTTCGCATTCGCGGGTGCGTCTGGAGAGCTCGCGTGTGCTCGCTGCAAGCTCGAGCTCGCGCTCGCCGAGCCTGGCCTGCAATTCGGCCGCACGCGCCCCGTCGGGTGTCGGTGGACCCGAGGCGGACGTTTCGTCAGCGGCGACCGAATCAGCATTGGTCGCTGCTGGACGGCGTCGCTGCACGACAGCGACTGCGACCAGCACGATCAGCGCACCGACGCCAACAGCGGCGAGCAACATGCCCGCATCAGGCCGCGCACTGTTGCTAACCGTCGCCGCGCCCAACGCACATGGCGATGCATAGGCAGCAAGCGCGCCCATCAAGCGCATAAATTGCCGGGTCATCGCCGGCAAGTTCCCGTATTCATCGCTCGCATCGCGGCGATTGTGCAGCATCGGGCAGTGGGACGCGAGAACCGCGCCAGCGGGTTGTCAAAGTTGCTCGCGCGCCAGCCGAAATGCCCTTCTAACGATGCCTTTTTCAAGAGGGTGTCCGGCGCTGTTCGGCACTAGCCTGCGCACTGCGAAGACGTGTAACCCATGCGTGACCCCAATCACCGATCAACTCCGATGCTGCCTAACTTTTCCTGGCTGATTTCCCGCCTGGGGCAGCGCCTTGATACAAGCATGCGCATCTTGCGCGTCGGCACACCTCCGGCATCACGGCGTTCAAATCCGGTCGTTCTACCGGCAACGCCATCGCGCTTCCGATCAATCGCGTGGCCGCTGATTGGCGTCCTTGTTTTGGTCGCCGGTTGGACCGTGGGGATCAGCTACTACTTTCACCATCAGAGCACCGAGCGACAGTTTCTTGTCGAGCAGCAGTCGCGCGGAGCCCGCGCGGCGCGCCTGGTCGAGTCAACGATCCTGTCCGATTACTCGGCTGTGGAGCGCAGCGCGCGCGCACTGGCTGAGCGCAGTGACTTGATCGCAGCGCTGTCCAGGAAAACTGATGCGGCCCGTGCGGTTCGCGAATGGGCACAGAAGGAAGGCAAGAGTGCACGCGGTGGGCTTATCGAGGTCCGCGATGCGCGCGGAGGTTTGATCGAACGGACCGGAGAAGCAGGAACCCAGCGCCTCGATGAAGAGGAGAGCCGACAAGGCGTTCGGGATGCGTTGCTTGGCCAGGACAACATTGTGGTGATCGAGCGCTTGCAAGGCCTGACGATCCGCGCGGCGGCGCCCGTTCTCGCCGGCAATCAAATTATTGGCGCAATCGTGGTTGAGCGTTTGATCGGCGAGCAGTACCTAAATCAGTTGGCCAACCAGCTCGGCGCCGAGGTCGCACTGCTGGCACACGATCGGGTCCTGGGCGCGAGCATGCCGCCCGAAGACGCGGCTTGGTTGCAGAAAGCACGCGCGGGTATTCAAACGGGCTCGACGACCCACATCGAGCTCGACGGCAACGAGGATTTGTCGTTGCGACCGTTGGCGATCACCGATCAAGCCTTTGCCGTCGCCGTAATGGTTTCGAACAAGATGGCGTACGAAACGCTATCGGATTCAAGCCGAGCCTTTGGCGCGGTGGTGCTGTTCACAATTCTGGCGACCGTGGTCGCCGGGCTTTACCTGACACGCCACCTTATCCGGCCGATCAAGGCATTGACCGAACGGGCAGAAGAGTTGTCGCTGCGATATGCCGGCCGCGCCACCCAGCACAAAGGCGACGAACTCGACTCGCTGGTGGGATCGTTTGACGCGATGACCACGGCTTTGCTGTCGCACTCGGATCGTTTGTCGCAGGCGCATATGACGGAGCTGCAGGGAAGCCTCGAGCTGCAGCGCCAGTATGCGGTGATGCGCCTGTTGCGCGGCCTTGCAGCGGCAGCCAATGAGTCGGATTCGGTCGAGCGCACGTTGGAGCGCGCACTGAACGAGATCGGGAGCTACCTCGACTGGCCACTTGGACGCGTGGCCATCCTGCCCGATTACTCGGAGGACCGGAGCCTGCCGCCGCGTTCGCTGTGGTTCGCGCGCGATCCGGAGCGTTTCCGCGATTTCATTGAAGCAAGTAATGGCATTGCGATCGTGCCCTCACCGAATCACCTGATCGGCCGTGCGTATTTGTCGGGTGTACCGAACTGGGTTTCAGATCTGTCGCGTATGACCGAGTGGAACCGGCTCGATGTTGCGCTGGCTGCCGGCCTGCACACCGGTGTAGTGATTCCAGTGATGGCGCACGGGCACGTGGCCGCGTTTATCGAGTTCTACAGTGATCAACGTGTCGATGCGACCAACGCGTGGCTCGAGTTGGTCGAGGCGGTCGGCGCCGAGTTATCGCGCGTGGCCGAGCGCCAGCGCGCCGAACGCGAATTGCGCCAGCGCGAAGTTGAAGCAAGCCGACTCGCCATGGTCGCGTCGCGCACCGAACAAATGGTGTTGATACTCGATACCACGGGCCGCATCGAGTGGGCCAATGATGCAGTGATGCGGTTCTCGGGCCTTGGCATGCAGGAAATGCGAGGCAAGCTCGCGCATAGCCTGATGGGCGGCTCGCGCACGGACCCGGCCGCCGTGGCTCAGATTGGGGAAGCGATCGTGCGCGGCGAGCCATGCCGGATCGAATTCGTCGCGACCACGCACTCGGGCGACGATCGCGTGCTTGAAGTCGAGGGCCAACCGCTACGCGATGACCAGGGCCGGTATTTCCAATACGCGCTGATCAGCCCGGACATCACCGAGCGCAAGCGCACAGAAGCTGCGCTCCGCGAAAGCGCCGAGTATTTCCGAGCACTGTTCGACGAATCCCCGGTGCCGGCAACCATTCTTTCTTCCGATCACCGCATTGTTCGAGCCAATGCTGCGCACACCCGGATGCTCGATTACACGATCGACCAGGTGATCGGCAAGGATCCGATTACCTTCGTGCATCCCGACGAAGTCGACGACGCATACGTGCTTCGTAATGACATGGACCGCTCTGTAGAGCGCGAACAGTTCACCTTCGAACGACGCATGCTTAAAGGCGACGGCGCTGTCGTGTGGGTGCGCGGCCACAGCGTGCGCTTTGCCGATGCGAGCGGCGACCTGTTCCGTCTGGAGATGCTCGAAAACATCACCGAGACGAAGGAAAGCGAGCGCGTGCTTCGCGACGCCAAGGAACTTGCCGAATCGGCGAGCCGCGCGAAGTCGCAGTTCTTGGCCAATATGAGTCACGAAATTCGGACTCCTATGAACGGCGTGCTCGGGATGACCGAACTGTTGCTCGGCACCGCTCTCAGTGACAAGCAGCGGCGCTTTGCCGACGCTGTATATCGCTCGGGCGAAACGCTGCTGGAAATCATCAACGACATTCTCGACTTCTCGAAGATCGAAGCAGGCAAGCTCGAGCTCGAATCGGTCGACTTCAATCTGCGCACTGTGGTCGAGGATGTCTTCGAAATGCTTGCGCCACGCGCGCATCAAAAGCGCATCGAGCTCGTATCGTGCATTGGTGCTGAAGTGCCGACGGTTGCAAAGGGTGACCCGACCCGCGTGCGCCAGGTGTTGACCAACCTCGTCGGCAACGCGCTTAAATTTACCGAGACCGGCGAGGTCGTCGTCACGGTGAGCGCAGCACCCGAGGCTGATGGGCACCGCGTCAGCTTCGAGGTCCGCGATACCGGTATCGGGATGCGCGCTGAAGCGCTGCAAAAGCTTTTTACGGTGTTCATGCAGGCCGATCAGTCGATGTCTCGACGTTACGGAGGGACCGGCCTCGGGTTGGCGATCAGCAAGCAGCTGGTTGAGTTAATGGGCGGTTCGATAGAGGTCGAGAGCCACTTCGGCGAGGGTTCGATCTTTCGCTTTCAGGTGCCTCTGGCAAGCGGCTCGACCGGCATGGCCAAGCCGCCGCTCGACCTTAGCCAGTTACGTGGCCGTCGCGTCATCCTGGTCGAGGACAACCCGACCAATCGCAGCATTCTCGAGATGCAGTTGAAGGCAGTCGAGATGGACGTGGCGACAGCCGACCACGGCGCAACGGCGCTCGAGCTGATGCGAGCCGCCGCTCGTGCGGGGACACCTTTCGACATCGCCGTCATCGACATGAAGATGCCGATCATGGACGGACTGACTCTGGCCGCCACGCTGCGAAGTGATCCGCTGCTCGCTGCCGTGAAAATGGTGATGCTCACGTCGCTCGCGAGCGGTAAGGAGGCGCAGCTAGCGTTTGAAAATGGCGTCGACCAGTATCTGACCAAACCGGTTCGCCAGCACGATCTGCTCGAAGCGCTGGCTCGATCACTGTCGCGCCCCGATGCCGCCCCACCAAGAGCAACAGCGGTCGCTCCGCGTTACCGCGCGAAAGTTCTCGTGGTGGAGGACAACCTGGTGAACCAGGAAGTGGCGCGCGTGATTCTGCGCGATTTCGGATGTGAGATCCGACTGGCCGACAACGGCCGCGAAGCACTAAATGCGTTGCGCTCGCACGCGTTCGACATCGTGTTCATGGATTGCCAGATGCCCGATATGGATGGCTTCGAAGCAGTCCGGCGTTTTCGCTCTGCGGCGCCCGGCGATTTCGAGACCGCTCAGGACGCGCCAATTGTTGCGCTAACCGCGAATGCGCTGGCCGGCGATCGCGAGCGCTGCCTTGCTGCGGGCTTTGACGAATACCTGCCTAAACCTTTCAAGCAGCAACAGATCGAGCATTTGCTCGCTCGCCTGACGCACACCGGAACCCGGGCAGTGTTGCAGCACGTCAGTGAGCCTGCCCGCTCGACCCACGCGCGACACGATGAGCTCGGATCGAACGAGGCCGAGGCAGAAGTGCTCGACAGTTCGGTGATCGAGAGTATTCGTCAGATGGAGCAGCGAGGCGCAGCCCGACTGCTGCAACGATTGATCGAGACGTATACGACGACGGCGTCAAAGCTGATGAGCGATGCGGAGCGTGCCATCAGACAGGGCGACGCCGTGGCGTTCCGGCATGCGGTGCACACGCTCAAATCATCAAGCGCGAATGTTGGCGCCACGACGCTATCAAAACGTTTCGCTGCGCTGGAGACGCACGTGCGCGATCGTCAGATGCCATTGGCGCAGCGGGATTGGCCGGGGGTCTGTGACGAGTACGAACGGGCGTTACAGGCTTTGCTGAAATTGACGGTTACCGAACCCGTGACGTGCCCTGTTCACTAGAAGCGAGCCAATGGATCGAGCGATGAGCGACAGCAAAGATAACGCCAGCCGCGGCGGTGCAATGGCGAATCGGCGCGACGCGGATGGAGACGCCGCGCAGGAGCCGCGCAACGATCTCGTACTGCTTGTCGACGACGATCCAGTCGCGCGCCTGTTGACCGCATCGGCGCTCGCCGAGCGCCACTGGCGTGTGATCGAAGCTGACGGCGGCGGCGTCGCGCTCGAGCTTTTTGCAGCGAACCAGCCCGACGTCGTCGTGCTCGATGCGTTAATGCCTGACATTGATGGGTTTATGACTTGCGAGCGGTTGCGGCGGCTGGCGGGTGGCGAGCACGTACCAGTGCTGATGCTGACGGGCCTCGATGACGAGCCATCGATCGCACGTGCGTACGAGGCCGGTGCAACCGATTTCTTTGTTAAAAGCACGACGCAGTGGACATTGCTGTCGGAGCGCCTGCGCTACATGATCCGCGCATCGCGTATGCGAGAGGAGCTTGCGGAAAGCCGTGCCAAGCTGACCAAAGCGCAACGTATCGCGCGCCTCGGCAGCTGGGAGTGGGATATCGCAGCGCGCTGGGTAAAGCTGTCGGAAGAGTGTTTTCCGATTGCCGGCTTGCCGCGCCAGGACGATGGACTTTCCGATTGGTTTGTCTGGTCGCGCGTAGTTGAAGAAGAACGCGCGCGCATCGAGATGCTATTTCGCGAAGCACTTGCTGGCACCGGCCAGATGAAATTTGAATGCCGGATCGCGCGGCCCAATGGACAGATCCGGGTTGTCCATATCGAGGCCGAGGTTGACCGCGATGAAGGCGGGCGCGCGGTAGCGGTGCATGGAGTGATTCAGGACATTACCGAGCGCAAGCATGCGGAAGATCAGATCCGGCAGCTTGCGAATTACGACAGCCTGACCGGCCTTCCAAACCGCAGATTTTTTCGTGATCAGTTTGGAGCTGCACTGGAACGCGCGCGATCGAGCGGATCTGCAGTCGGCGTGCTGTTTATCGATCTTGATCGGTTCAAGCAGATTAACGACACGCTTGGCCACCAGGTCGGCGATCAATTGCTACGCGAGGTTGCCAAGCGACTGTATCAATGTGTGCGCGAAAACGACACGGTGGCGCGCGCGGCCGAACGCGCGGGCCCGTCGCAAGGTTTCCGCCCGCCGTCGATTGGGTCGGCTACGCGCAGCCTTGCCGCCGGTTCGGCGTCCGCGCCAGCACCAAGCAATTCCAACAGTGTTGCCCGTTTGGGCGGCGATGAATTCACGATCCTTCTGACCGACGTTTCCGAGCCCAGCGTTATTGAGGCGGTGGCACAACGCATTCTCGAAACGATGCGCAAGCCGTTCAGTTTCTCCGGGCACGAACTTTTTGTCACGGCTTCGATCGGGCTTGCTGCCTATCCATCGGATGGCAGCGACGTCGACACACTGCTGCGCAAGGCCGATATCGCGATGTACGCGGTCAAAGACAGTGGACGTAACGGTGTGCTTCGCTTTTCAAGTGCGATGAATACCGCGACGGCAGAGCGTTGGCGCCTCGAAACCGCACTGCATCGCGCACTCGAGCGCCAGGAGCTCGTGCTGTATTACCAACCCAAGGTCAACGTCGTCACCGGCCAGATTGTCGGGGCGGAGGCCTTGATGCGATGGAAGCGCGGCGGCGAGCTCGTTCCGCCTGCGGAGTTCATCACGGTGGCGGAGGAATCCGGGTTGATCGTGCCGATCACCGAGTGGGCTGTGCGCGAGGTGTGCGAGCAGATGGTGCGGTGGGCCGAGCAGGGGCATCCGCCGGTTCCGGTTTCGGTGAACATTTCCGGCCGGCATATCCAGCGCGCCAATCTGATCGAGCCGGTGCAGGCCGCGCTGCATGGCTTCAAGCTCGATCCGCGCCTGCTTGAGCTCGAGTTGACCGAGACGGTGTTGATGCACAACCTGAGCGCGACGTTGCCGTTGCTGCAATCACTGAAGGATCTCGGCGTCTCGATCTCCGTTGATGATTTCGGTACCGGATACTCGTCGCTGTCGTATCTGAAGCGTCTTCCGATCGACACGCTGAAGATCGACCGTTCGTTTGTGCGCGAGCTTGAAACCAGCTCCGACAACGCAGCCATCGTTGCCGCGATCATCGCAATGAGCAAGAGCCTCAAGCTGCGTGTGGTCGCTGAAGGCGTCGAGACCCAGGGGCAGATGACACGGCTTTTCGACCAGGGTTGCCAGCTGATGCAAGGCTTTCTGTTCTCGCCTGCGGTTCCTGGGGATGACTTTCCGTCGATGCTGAAGGCTTCATCCAGTCAATCGCATTGGCGCATCGATTTCGGCCCGCGCGCGCGAAACAAGAATGCGGACGACGAGGCGCAAGACGGACCGGACGGTCACGCCAACGGCCAGCATTTCGGCGCTCTTGAAGGCGAAACGGTCGGGCCGCCGCGACCGACCGCGCAGCAGCAGTCGAATGCGCGCGAACCTGAGGTTTCTACCGAACAGCCCAACCAGAAGGATCGGGCGCTGCGCTGGGCGAACCGGTTTATTGGGCGTGATGGCTGAGGCGTTTCACGAAGACGCCAAACAAGCCCGCCACGGCCGTTACTCCACGAGCCCGTTCTTGATGGCGTAGTGAGTCAGCTCGGCATTGCTGCCCATCGACATTTTTTCGAGAATGCGCGCCCGGTACACACTGACTGTTTTCGGACTGAGCGCGAGCTCGGCAGCAATGTCCGACAACCGCTTGCCCGAAGCAATGAGCTTTAGCGTTTGAAATTCCCGATCCGAAAGCTTTTCATGAAGTGCGCCATCCGAATCTGCCGTGTGCAGATTTTCGATCAGCGCTTGCGCAATTTCGGGGGTGACGTACTTACGGCCCGAGACCACCTGGTTCAGTGCTTCAAGCAGCATCTCCGGCGCGCTTGCTTTGTTCAGGTAGCCAAAGGCACCAGCGCGAAATGCGCGCACGGCGTACTGGTCCTCCGGATACATGCTGACGATTAGCACCTTCAGGCGCGGATACTCTTCGCGCAGCACTTTTAAAATATCGATGCCATTTTTCCCTGGAAGCCCTACGTCCATGACCAGCACGTCGGGTTCGCCATGCTTCTTCAATTCGCCACGCAGGCTCGTGTAGTCGGAAGCTTCGGCAACGATCTGCACGTCCGGATGCTCACAAAGCACTTGCACAATGCCACGGCGAACGATGGCGTGGTCGTCGACGACGAAAAGTTTGATTGTCATTCCGCTTCGCGCTCGATGGCTGGCTGATCAAGCAGCGGTGGAATCGAAAACATCACGGTTGTGCCGCGGCCGGGCGATGACGAGACCTCCGACCAGCCTCCGAGCCCGCGGGCGCGTTCCATCATTCCGTTGACACCGAATCCGGGTGTGACTTGCAGGCTCGCTGGATCGAATCCGTGGCCGTCATCCTGCACCTCAAGCGTGACCTCGTTGCCAAGGGCAAAGAGCTGCATGTGAACGTGGGTCGCGTGCGCGTGCTTGCGAATATTCGTCAACGCTTCCTGGGCGACGCGGTACAACGCGGCCGCCCGATCGGGTGCAATTTCGAACTCATCCCGGTTAGCCTGAAAATCGATCTGGATTCCGCTGCGCTCACCAAACCCGCGTGCCACCCACTCAAGCGCCGCAACCAGCCCAGCGTCGAGAACGGCCGGTCTTAGCGCATGCTGAATTCGATGGCTGGCCACGACAGCGGATTCAAGCAGTTGTGAAATTGAATCGAGGTGCGGTTGTGCGCCAGCGTCCCCCACTGTACGTTTCAGTCTCACGAGCTCGAATTTCAGCGCAGTCAATGCGCCGCCGATATCATCATGGATCTCCTGCGCAATCGCGCGCCGCTCGTCTTCCTTGGCGCTTTCGAGGTGTTGCGTCAGCGCGTGCAGTTTCGCTTCGCTCTGAGCCAGCGCAGCGACGGCGTTACGGGCATCACGTCGCGCTCCCGCGGCCTTTAGGCTCTGCTGCAGCGCTGCGGCAATCCGGAACATTCGGGTCTTCAGCACAAAATCATCGGCGCCCGCATGCAGCGACGCCACTGCGAGGTCTTCCGACATTTCGCCGGATAAAACGATCACCGGAATATCAGCGTCGATACTTTTTGCGACTTTCAGCGATGCAAACGAGTCAAATCGAGGGAGGTTGTGATCGGTGATCACGGCGTCAACGCGAGCTTTGGCAAATGCATCGCGCATGCCGGATTCATCCTCCACGCGCGTTGTGCTCGGCCGCAGGCCTTCGCGCGACAAAGTTGCGACGAGCAGCTCGTAGTCCAGTTCGGAGTCTTCAACGACGAGAATGTTTAGAGGCACAGCACCTGGCAGGATTAGACGGCGTTGCGCATTTTGGCCGATTTACGCCGCTCTGTACCTGGCGGCTGCATCAAGCGCGCGTAAAATCACATCTGCAAAGTTCGCTGGACGATCGCTGGCAGCTTTAACTGCGAGAGGAACGTCCGGACTCCGTAGAGCGACGTAGCAGGTAACACCTGCCCACCGCGAGGTGAGGATCAGAGCAACAGAGACGAGTCGACCATCGTTGGAGACAGCGAGCGTCGGGTGAAACGGGCAATCTCTACGTGGAGCAACACCAAATAGGCGGCCGATGATCTTGCTCGGTGAGGTCGCGGGTAGGTGGCTTGAGCCGACGGGCGACTGTCGGCCTAGAGGAATGATCGTCACGGCGTTCGCGAGGACGCCGCACAGAATCCGGCGTACAGGCGGACTTTGCTTTTGCTTTGATGAGTGGTGAACCCAAACCGACTGTTGTAATTCTGGGCGCCGGCTTCGGCGGGCTCGCTGCGACGCGCGGATTACGCAACGCCGCCGTCGATGTGATCCTGGTGGACCGCGTAAATCACCATACCTTTCAGCCGTTGCTGTACCAGGTCGCGACGGCGGGACTCTCCGCGCCGCAGATCGCGGCTCCGATTCGGCATGTGCTGCGTGCGCAAAAGAACGTGCGCGTTCTTCTAGCCGAAGCGACTTCAATCGACACCGCCAACAAGCGAGTAACGCTAACCGACGGTGAAATTCCATTTGACTATCTGATTGTGGCAACCGGGCTGACGCATTCGTATTTTGGACACGATGAATGGGCGCAGCATGCACCGGGTTTAAAAACGCTGGACGATGCGCTTGAGATCCGGCGCCGCGTCTTGATTGCTTTCGAACGCGCTGAGCGCATTGATGATCCTGTCGAGCGCGCCGCGTGGCTCACGTTCGCAATTATCGGAGGCGGCCCGACCGGCGTCGAGCTCGCTGGCACGCTGGCAGAGATTGCACGCCATACGTTGACCGACGAATTTCGCTCGATCGATCCGTCGCAGGCGAAGGTGATTCTGCTCGAGGGCGGTAGTCGCATCTTGAGTACCTATCCGGAAAGGCTGTCATACAAGGCGACTCGGCAACTCGAGCGGCTCGGTGTCGAGGTACGCGTCAACGCACACGTCAGCGGTGTCGATGGCAAAGGAATTTCAACTGGGGGCAGCGCGCGACCGGGTGAGGAGGAGGGCACACGCATCGAGACGCGCACGGTGTTGTGGGCTGCAGGTGTTCAGGCGACCCCGCTTGCGAGAAATTTGCCTGGTCAGCATGACCGCATGGGCCGCGCGCTCGTGACACCCACATTGCGGCTGGAATCGGAGCCGTCGGTGTTCGTCATCGGAGATCTTGCGTCGCTAACGCAAAATCAAAAACAAGTCCCAGGCGTTGCATATGCGGCCAAGCAAATGGGCGCGTATGTAGCGCGCGTGATCGCTTCCGAAAGCGCGGGTCAACCTGTGCCGGCGACGTCGTTTCGCTACCGCGATCGTGGATCGCTGGCAACGATTGGACGCAAGTCTGCAGTCGCGGTCTTTCCAGGGGGAGTTGAACTTTCGGGCCTTGTCGCGTGGTGGACCTGGCTTTTTGTGCACATTTTTTTCTTGATAGGTTTTCGCAATCGCGTTACCACGATGGTGGATTGGTTGCTGGCTTACGTCACGCATCAACGCCACGCGCGCCTGATCTTGAAGAACGGCTTAAAAACGGTATCGCAATGAATCTGAATAGAGTTCACTTGCACTGCCGAACGTATCTCTTTCTTTTGCCACACTAATTGCCAATAGCAAAGGCGGTGACCGAGGTTCGCTAAGTCTTTGTGAACATTAAAAAATCCCTGTAATTCCCTTGACCACCCCTCCGCGACTCCCGTACAGTCGCGGCGTGTCAAAAAGTGGGAGATAGTGGGCTAGTCAGCGTTCGCTTAGCGCGCGACAGCCTACCTTTTTGTGTTTCAGGGCGCATCCCAACTCACGCTCGACGGCAAAGGCCGCCTGTCGATGCCAAGTCGGCACCGCGATTCGCTCGCTGCGACTTGCGACGGTCGACTGACCGTCACACGACACCCGGACGGCTGTTTGCTGGTCTATCCACGCCCAACCTGGGAAGCGCGACGCGAGCAAATTGCGCAATTGCCGTTTTCCGCGCGGGCTTTGCAGCGGCTTTTGCTCGGCAACGCGACCGACATCGACCTTGACGGCGCGGGCCGCCTGCTGGTGCCCACCGAGCTTCGAACTGCCGCACAACTGGAACGTGACTTGATGCTGCTCGGCATGGGTGGGCACTTCGAGTTGTGGGATGCAGTGCGGCTTGCTGACCATGAGCGAGCCGCACTTGCCAACGGGTTGCCGGAATCGGCAGCTGAATTCACGTTCTGAGCGCGGACGATTGAAATCGATGCGCGCGATGTGTAGGAGATGAACTTGAATGTCCTCGGCCAATTTGCCGGGCGCGCATGCGCACAGTGCAGTTCTCGCCACTCAGGCAGTAGACAACCTGCTGACCGATCCCGACGGTACGTACGTCGATGCAACGTTTGGGCGCGGAGGACACACGCGGCTCATCCTGCAACGACTGGGTGCGCGGGGCAGGCTGATTGCATTCGACCGCGACTTGCAGGCGGTCGAGTCGGCGCGTTCAATAAACGACCCACGTTTTCACATTGAACACACTGCGTTTTCACGTCTGCGGGTCATGCTCGAGGCGTTGTCACTCTCCTGCGTCGATGGTGTGTTGCTTGACCTGGGTGTGTCTTCGCCTCAGATCGACGATGCCGCGCGCGGTTTTTCGTGGCGACACGATGGCCCGCTCGACATGCGCATGGACGCGTCGAGCGGCGAGACCGCTGCCGAGTGGCTGGCGCGCGCTCCAGTCGAAGAATTGACGCGAGTGATCCGTGACTATGGGGAAGAACGGTTTGCTGCATCGATTGCAAAGGCGATTGTTGCTCGCCGCGCAGACGCGCGACCCTCAGCGGCCGCACCGGTATCGACAACCGCCGACTTTGCGCGTCTCGTTGCGAGCGCCGTCGTTAAGAGCCGCAAGAACAACACTGACGGCGCTCAGCATCCGGCCACGCGGACGTTTCAGGCTATACGGATTCATATCAATCAAGAGCTTGAAGAATTGGCGCTAGCACTCGAACAGGCAGCAGCGATGCTTTCGACAGGCGGTCGACTTGTCGTGATCAGCTTTCATTCGCTGGAAGATCGCATCGTCAAGCGTTTCATCGATGCGCATCATCATCCGGAGCGCCAAAGCACGCTCGAGCGCCGACTACCTTTGCGTGCCGACCAGCTTCCACGGGCAACGCTTGCAGGTGCGGTGCGCGTGCTGCCCGACGCCGGCGAGATCGCTGCCAACCCGCGTGCGCGCAGCGCGGTGATGCGTGTGGCTGAGCGCACTGCTGAGCCATGGCGTGGGGTCAACCGATGATTCGGCGCGGCTTGCTGCTGGTCGTCAGTGCTCTGTTGTTTGCTTCGGCGCTGTCACTGGTCACCGCCCAACATCGTTCGCGCTCGTTGTTCATCGATCTCGAGCGCTCGCAAGGCGACGCAAAGCGGCTCGACGTCGAATTCGAGCGCCTGCGGATCGAGCAAGCCCGACTGTCGCAGCCCGCGAACGTGGAAACGGAAGCGCGCAAGATCGGATTGAAGCCCATCGATTCCAGCCGCACGGTATTTCTAAACCTTCCCACCCAGGAATCCAAAAAATGAAGAAGGGAACGGCTTGGCGGCCGACCCTGAATCGAGGGCGTGCGCTTCGCCGCGAGCGCAGAGACAGCGTCGGTTTCCATGCCAATCCATTGTTGACCGTTGCGTTGCCTGCGTGGCGTTCCAAGCTGATGCTGTTCGTACTGTTCGCCGCGTTCGCGGCGTTGGGCGGACGCGTGTTTTATCTGATGGGCGGCGCATCGACCGGCTTCCTGCAGCGTCAGGGTGAAGCGCGTTATGCGCGCACGCTGGATATTCCGGCCACGCGTGGCCGCATTACCGATCGCAACGGAGTCGTACTCGCATCATCGGTGCCGGCGCGCGCGCTGTGGGCCATTCCGGATGATGTTGACGCCACGCCCGAGCAATTGAATGCGCTTGCGCGCGCGTTGCAGCTCAACGTCGCAGAGTTGAAGCGCCGGCTCGCCGACGACGATCGCACTTTCGTCTACTTGCGGCGACAGGTCGATGCCGAAGTGGCCGATCGCATTGCAGATATGCAGCTCGCCGGCATTCATTCAACACGCGAATTTAAGCGGCATTACCCCGAGGGTGCGACCAACGCGCACGTGATCGGCTTTACGAATGTCGAAGACCGGGGCCAGGAAGGGATCGAGCTGGCGCACGAGCGGCTGCTTGCTGGACGCGCCGGCAGCCGACGCGTGATCAAAGACCGGCTCGGGCGGGTGGTCGAAGACGCGTGGCTGCGCGAGCCCTTTGACGGCAGGGACCTGGCACTGTCCATTGACAACCGCATCCAGTACATCGCGCATGCCGCCTTGAAAGGCGCGCTGGATAAAAGCCGTGCCAAGGCCGGTGCTGCGATCGTATTCGACGTCAAAACCGGCGAAGTGCTCGCGCTGGCCAATCTGCCCAGTTTTGATCCCAATCTGCGCGGCAAGCTCGCGGGCGACGCAATTCGCAATCGCGTGTTGACCGATACGTTCGAGCCCGGCTCGACGATGAAACCGTTTGCAATCGCTGCTGCGCTGGAAGCCGGCAAGATAAAGCCAGATACACGAATCCAAACCGCGCCCGGCCGTCTGACGATCGGAAACCGCACGATTGGCGATGCCCATCCCCATGGCATTCTGACCGTCGAAGAAGTCGTAGCGAAGTCCAGCAACGTCGGCACCGCGAAGATCGCACTCGAGTTGCCGGCGCAGAAGTTGTGGGACGCCTATACCAGCGTGGGCTTTGGCCAGGCGCCGCGGTTGGATTTTCCAGGCGCCGTGGCGGGCAGGTTGCGTCCGGCGAAAACGTGGCGGCCGATCGAGCAGGCAACGATTTCCTATGGCCATGGTGTTTCGGTCACCCTGGTTCAGCTCGCGCGTGCGTATTCGGTGTTCGCCAGTGATGGACTGTTGGTGCCGTTGACGCTGCTGAAATCAGATGGCAGCGCCGCACCGGTACGCGCGGTGTCGCCGCAAACGGCGCAGTCAGTGCGCAAGATGCTCGAAATGGCGGTGGGTCCCGGAGGTACGGCGCCGTTGGCGCGCGTTCCAGGCTATCGCGTGGCGGGCAAGACCGGCACCGCGTACAAAATCAAGAATGGCCAGTATGTGCGCGAGTACGTGGCTTCCTTCGTAGGCTTCGCCCCGGTTTCGGATCCGCGCATCGTCGTCGCGGTGATGATCGACGAGCCCGCCGGCGCACACTACGGTGGCCAGGTGGCGGCACCGGTATTTGCGCAGATCACCGTCAATGCGCTGCGCACGTTGCAGGTCGCGCCCGACGCGCCAGTGGACACCGGGCGCGAGATGGTCGCTTTGCGCAGAACTCCATGAGCGCGGTCGGGGGTCAGCGCGCCGCGAAATTTTTGCCTGACACGGCACTTGACGCAAGTGCCCTGCGGGCACGTTCACAGATCGTGGCTGACACGCTGTCATGGCTTCGCCACACGGTTCCGTCCGTGTTCAGCGAGCGACACGATTTGCATCTCGACAGTCGCCGGGTGAAAGATGGCGACGTTTTCATCGCGCTCCGCGGCGATACGGTTGATGGGCGCAACTATCTTCCTGAGGCGGCCGCAAACGGCGCTGTCGCTGCACTGGTGGATGCGCGCGGTTGGGACAATGGCGGCGGGTTTTCGGTGCCGTTACTTCCGGTCCGCGCCGTCGACGAATTGGATCAGGTGCTCGGTCCGCTCGCGGCAGACTTCTATCGTCATCCAAGCGAGCATCTGCTTTCCATCGCTGTCACCGGCACCAACGGCAAGACATCGTCGACGCAGTGGATCGCGCAGTTGTTGACGGGCGCTGGGCGCCGCTGCGCAGTGATCGGCACCATTGGCTTGGGGTTTGCGGGCGAAGCGCTCGCCGAGAGTTTGCTGACCACTCCGGATCCGGTGTCGCTGCAACGTGAGGTGCGAGCGCTGCTCGATGCGGGTGCACAGGCGCTGGCGATGGAGGTGTCGTCGATTGGGCTGCAGCAAGGACGACTTAACGGCATGAAAGTCGACGTCGCGCTGTTCACTAATCTGACGCGCGATCATCTCGACTATCACGGCAGCATGCAGCAGTATGAAGCGGCCAAGTCG
>Ga0136614_10000476_pt1 | contig 19991 bp, 20 predicted proteins | sample AntDrymUQ2792106_2_FD_106643 | JGI IMG/M metagenome (GOLD analysis project Ga0136614, IMG submission 106643) | Polar desert sand microbial communities from Dry Valleys, Antarctica - metaG UQ279 (21.06) | ecosystem: Environmental > Terrestrial > Soil > Desert | place: Antarctica: Dry Valley... | reverse complement strand
GGCCAGCATCGGCGCCACCAGGTGCGATCCACAACGGTCGTGCTCCTTGGAGGCGTCCGCCGCGTCGGCATCGTCGTGCTCGTAGGCGGCGATCGACTTGTGCTCGACGCCGTGCCAGGCGGCTAGCTCCCCCGAACGCAGTGCGAGCAGCGCCGGGGCGAGGCTGAGCACCGCGACGCTGCCCTCGCGCACGAGCCCGCCGCCGCGGCCGGGGCGCCGCAGCAGCCGGGCGGCGAGCGAGGCGCCGGTCGCGGCGGCGACCACGCGCATGTCCTGCATCGGCAAGCGCGCCTGTGGCAGGTTGAGCTTGACGATCGGGATCACCGCGAACGCCTCGGCCAACCGCGTGACGCCGCGCACGCCCGGGATCCTCGCGACCGCCTCGCCGCCGAAGCTCGGCTTGGTCCCCGTGGCGACGTTCAGCTCACCGCCGCTCGTGCGCACAGCCGCCGCCCAGCTCGTCGGGCCATGCACGAGCAGGCCGTTGCGCAGCGCCATGCCCCCGAGGCGGAGCTTGTCGGGCTCCGGCGGCTGCGTCACCCGAGTACCTTCGGCGCCAGCTCCGCGTAGAAGCGCGCGGCGAGACCGAGGTCGGCGACCGGAACGCGCTCGTCGGCGCCGTGGATCAGCGGCGCGGCCTCGAACAGGTCCATCGCGTTCTGGGGGAAGAAGCCGTAGGCGACGCAGTCCGGGAACGCCTTTCGCCACCAGTGCGAGTCGGAGAAGCCCGGCAAGACGGATGGCACGACAGCGGCGCCGGGATCCTCGCGCGCGACGAAATCGCGGATATGCGCCATCAGCTCGGTGTCGATCGTCGAGCGGTTGCCGACGATCCGCTCGCTGAAGTCGAGCCTGTAGCCCTCGTCGCCGATCACGCTCTCGATGCGCGCCCGCACGTGGTCCTCGCCGAGGTCGGGCGGGACGCGGCAGTCGACCTTCAGCTGCGCTTGCGCGGGAATCACGTTGATCTTCTCCGAAGCGCTCGCCATCGTCGGTGTGAGCGTGACGCCGAGCTGCGGCTCGAGCAGAATCGCCACGCGCGGGTCTCGGGCGTCGATCTCGGCGACGATCGCGTCGAGGTCGCCGGCGGGATCGAACCCGAGGGCGCGCAGGAACGCCTCCGGCTCGGGACTCAGCTCGAGCGCCGGCTGCCCGGCAGCCATCGCCGCGAGCAGCGGGGCGAGCTTCGGCAACGCGTTGTCGCCGATGCGCGGGATCGAAGCGTGTCCGGCGCGCCCGTCCGTCGTCAGCGTGAAGCGGAAGACGCCCTTCTCAGCGACGCAGACTCCGTACAGGCGCGCGTCGCCGAACTCGAGCACCTCGCCGGCGCCCTCGTTGACGACGATGTCGGCTCGCACCTTGCCGGGATGCTGCTCGCAGAGCCACTTGGCTCCATGCTCGGCGCCGGCCTCCTCGTCAGCTGTTACGACGATCAGCAGCTCGCCGGAAGCCGGGCGCCAGCCCTCTTCCGCGAGCGCGATCGCGGCGGCGATCTCGGCCGCCACCTGGCTCTTCATGTCGAGCGCGCCGCGGCCCCAGACGCAGTCGTCGCGCAGCTCGCCGGACCACGGATCGACACTCCAGTCAGCCGGATCGGCGAGCACTGTGTCGACGTGGCCGAGGTAGCAGAGCGCCGGTCCGTCGGAGTCGGCCACGAGGCGAGCGATCAGGTTCGGCCGGCCCTCGATCGCCGCCAGCAGCTCGCACTCGAACCCGGCCTGCTCGAGCAGCTCGCGCAGAAACTCCTGCGCCGCCTGCTCGTTGCCGGGCGGGTTGACCGTGTCGAAGCGGATCAAGCGCTGCAGCAGCTCGGTGGTCCGGCGCTCGAGATCCGCCGCGTCGGGCATCGGCTCGAGTATATGGAGGGCGGTTGGCTGCGAGAATCGTCGCGTGGAGCGCCTCTTCGACAGCGGTGATGCGCCGCCGCAGAACGAGGCGGTGCCACTCGGCGCTGCGGACGGCGCTCGACCAGGGGCGACCGCAGTCGATGATCCTCTACGGACCACCCGGGGCGGGCAAGACGACGCTCGCGCGGCTGCTCGCCGCTAACGCCGAGGCCGCATTCGAGGAAGCCTCGGCCGTCAACGCCGGCCGCGCGGAGGTGCGCGCGGTGATCGAGCGCGCCGAGCAGCGTCGCCGCGGCATCGATCAGCCGACGATCTTCTTCCTCGACGAGATCCACCGCTTCAACAAGGCGCAGCAGGACGCGCTGCTGCCGGCGGTCGAAGAGGGCCTGATCGCGCTCGTCGGGGCGACGACGGAGAACCCCTACTTCGAGGTCAACTCGGCGCTGCTCTCGCGCTGCCGCGTCTACGAGCTGCGCAAGCTCGAGGACGAGCAGGTGCTCGCGCTGCTGCGCCGCGCGCTCGCCGATCCGGAGCGCGGCATCCCCGACCCGCCGCCGGTCGAGGACGAGGCGCTCGACTTCCTCGCGGCGCGCGCCGGCGGCGACGCGCGCACGGCGCTGGCGGCGCTCGCGCTCGCCTGCGAGACGGTCGCCGACGCGGGCGACTTGGTGACGCTGCGCCACGCCGAGGACGCGCTCCAGCGCAAGGCAGTGCTCTACGACCGCGCCGGCGATCGCCACTACGACGCGATCTCGGCTTGGATCAAGGCGACGCGCGGCTCGGACCCCGATGCGTCGCTGCTGTACCTCGCGATGATGCTCGAGGGCGGCGAGGACCCGCGCTTCATCGCGCGGCGGATGGTGATCCTCGCGAGCGAGGACATCGGCAACGCCGACCCGCGCGCGCTCGAGCTGGCGGTCGCCGCCGCGCACGCTGTCGAGCACGTCGGATTGCCGGAATGCGCGCTCAACCTCTCGCAGGCGTCGATCTACCTCGCGCTGGCGCCGAAGTCGAATGCCGCGACGAGTGCGATCGGCGCGGCGCGGCGTTGGGTTCGCGACCACGGCACGCCGGAAGTGCCCGCCTATCTGCGCGGCGCCGTGCGTCCTGGCAAGGACGAACCCGGCGCCTCCGAGCCCTACGACTACCCGCATGGGCGCCGCGAGGGCGTCTCGCCGCAGGAGCTGATGCCCGCGGAGGCGGTCGGCGAGCGCTTCCTCGACCTGTCCGAGCACGGCCAGGAAGCCGCGCTGCGCGAGCGCCTCGACGCGATCCGGCGTGCCCGCAAGCGGGACTGAGCGCCTCCTCGCTGTGTGACATGACGCACGGAGCCGCATCCGGAATGGCTCCAGGACGAACAGTTGGGTGGGATGTTGTTTGCAAGCCGTTAAGCAACGTTCGCCTCAACCGATGCCGTGCTGCAAGCTCGGGGTTGAGGCACCACATGACCGAACGGATTCACTCATTCACCGACCCGGGAGCGCTGCTCTCCACCGCCCACGAGCTGGACGGCGGCCTCTGCGTGCGCCTCCGGCTCACGCGCCCGACCGACACGCGTCGCGTGCGCACGTTCCTCGAGGGCCTCTCCGCCGAGACGTTGCAGCGCCGCTTCTTCACCGCGATGCCGGTGATCGACGAGCGCACGCTGCGCCACTTCACCTTCTACGACCCGCGTGAACGCTTCGTCGTCGCAGCCACGACGCCGGTCGGCGGAACCGAGGAGGTGGTCGGCCTCGCGGACCTTTCGCTGACGAGCGTCGGCATGGGCGAGCTCGGACTCGTCGTCGGCGACGCCTGGCAGGGCAGGGGGGTCGGCTCGCTGCTCGCCGACGTGATCGGGACACTCGCGCTGCGAGCGGGCGTCGGGCACCTGAAGGCCGAGATGCTCGAGACGAGCCCCGCGATGCTCGGGCTGCTGCGCCGGATCGGCCCGACCGTCGAGGCTGTGGAGGACGGCAACCCCGTCGCCTACACGCGCCTCGAGGCCGCCCGCCGCCGCGCCGCGTAGCGCACGGACTCGCACGCGCCGACGAGACGCGCGACAATGCCGGGCGACCGACCCGCGCAGCGATGGAAGCAGCAGCCAAGCCCACTGCCCGCAGCAACGGCGCCGCCGCGACGGCGGGCGCCGGCGAGCTCGAGTCTTTCAGCCCGACGACACTTCAGCGCGTCGGCGCGGTGCCGACCGTGACGCCCGAGCAGGTCCAGGGCATCGTCGACGAGGTCGCCGAGGTGCAACCGTTCTGGGCGGGGTTGCCGCTCTCGGACCGCGCGCGCTACATGCGCCGCACGGCGCAGGTGATCATCGACTCGCTCGACGATCTCTCGTCGCTGCTGACGCGTGAGCAGGGCAAGCCGATCGGCGAGTCCTACGCGATGGAGCTGCTGCCGACGATCGACTCGCTGCACTGGATCGCTCGCAACGCCGACGAGATCCTCGGCGACGAGCGCATCGCCCACCCACAGGTGTTCTTCAAACAGAAGCGCTCCAGCTTCGTCTACGAGCCGCTTGGCGTGGTCGGCGTGATCGCCCCCTGGAACTACCCCTGGTCGATCCCCTTCGGCGAGGTCGCGATCGCGCTCGTGTGCGGCAACGGCGTCGTGCTCAAACCGGCGTCGCTGACGCCGCTGATCGGCCAGCAGATCCAGTCGGTCTTCGAGCGCGCGGGTCTTCCCGAGGGACTCGTCCGCACGGTCCACGGCGGCGGCGCGGTCGGCCAGGCGCTCGTAGAGTCGAGCGCCGCGAAGATCTTCTTCACCGGCTCGGTCGAGGTCGGCCGCGGCGTCGGCGTCGCCTGCGCGGAGCGCCTCAAGGGATCGGTGCTCGAGCTCGGCGGCAAGGACCCGCAGCTGGTCCTTGCTGACGCCAACCTGCCGAACGCGATCTCGGGCTGCCTCTGGGGCGGGTTCGCCAACGCCGGGCAGACCTGCTCGGGGATCGAGCGTGTCTACGTGATGCGCGACGTGGCGGAGCGCTTCACCGAGGGGGTCGTCGCCGGGGCGCGCGAGTTGACGGTCGGCGACCCGCTGCGCGGCGAGACCGAGATCGGGCCGATGGTCTCGCGCGACCAGTTCGAGCTCGTCAAGGAGCTTGTCGACGACGCGGTCGCCGCCGGGGCCACGCTCCATTGCGGCGGTCCGGCACAGCCGGCAGGGTTCGGCGGTGACTTCTTCGCACCCGCCGTGCTGAGCGGCGTCACGCCCGAGATGCGGATCATGCGCGAGGAGATCTTCGGGCCGGTCGTGCCGATCGTGACCGTCGACTCGGAGGAGGAGGCGATCGAGCTCGCGAACGCATCCGAGTTCGGACTCGGCGCGTCGGTCTGGACGCTCGACCGCGACAAGGGCGAGCGGATCGCCCGGCGGCTCGAGAGCGGGATGGTCTGGATCAACGACCACATGTACTCGCACGGCGCCTGTCAGTGCTCGTGGGGCGGGGTCAAGAGCTCGGGGCTCGGGCGCGCGCACTCGAAGTTCGGTTTCTACGAGTGCGTCAACGTCAAGCTCGTCGCCTGGGAGCCCTCGCGCACGCGCAACTTCTGGTGGCACCCCTACGACTCGTCGCTCGGCGAGGCGCTCCACTCCGCGGCGCAGCTCCTCTACGGCCGCGACGACGACAAGCTCGGCGCCCTGCGGCGCGGCGCCGGGCCGCTCGCGAAGCTCGGCGGCAAGATGTTCCGCGACGTCTTCCGTCGCTAGTCCGTCATTTTCACCGCCGTGCCCTGCTGCCACGGCTCGATCAGCGAGTCGTCCTGCCACGGCGCGGCGTCGCTGATCGCGCGCACCTGCTCCGCGTAGGCGGTCATCGCTCGGCGCGCGACGTCCGTCGAAGCAACCGCCAGCAGCTGCGCCCGCTCGATATGGAGGCCATCCTCGAGCGAGCGCGAAGCGCCGTCGTAGACCGCGCGCTTGAGCGCCGCCACGGCGGCCGGGGAGCGGCGCGCCATGCGCTCCGCCACCTCGCCTGCCTCCTCCAGCAGCCGCTCAGACGCGAGCACGCGGTGGACGAGACCCACCTCGAGCGCTTCCTGCGGACGCAGGATCGTTCCTTCGAGCATCAACTCGAGTGCGCGCGAGGGCCCGAGGGCGCGGGTCATCCGCTGCGAGCCTCCGGCGCCGGGGATGATCCCGATCGTCACCTCGGGTAGGCCGATGCGGTGGTCGCCCTCGGCCATCAAGCGCAGGTCGCACGCGAGCGCCAGCTCGCAGCCGCCGCCGAGCGCGAGCCCGTTGATCGCGGCGATGAAGACCTTGTCGAGGCGGTTCATGCGCAGGAAGAGGTCATGAATGTCGCGCAGGGCCATCAGTCCGGCGGCGGGGGTGCGGTCGATCACGCCGGAGCGGGCGCCCGGGATGCGCTCGAGCGCGCCGAGCGTCTTGAGCGCGCCGCCGGCGAGCGTCGCGGACAGCGCCCCACCGACCCCCTCCGTGCTGGCGAGGATCTCCTCGACGTCGAAATGGGTGATGAAGACCTCGTCGGGCGCGCCAGTGAAGACGACTGCGCCGACGGAGTCATCACCCTCGAGGCCGCGGACGAGCGCGCTCAGCTCGTCCACCATCCCCGTCGTCATGAAGTTGCGCGGCGGATTGTCGAAGCGGACGGTCAGCACCCGTCCCGACTGCTCGCTGTGGATGGTCTTGACAGCCATCTGATCTCCCGGGTCGAGGTTGGCGACGGGTGTACGCTAGTCGTGAGGCCGCGCAACGGCGCGCGGCCAGAGCCAGGAGGTTTCAGATGTACGCGCGAGTGAGCAGGTTCGCGGGCCTACCCCCTGAGCGGATCGACCCGATCCTGACCGAGTTCCAAGACGAGCAGCTGCCGGCGATCGAGCAGCAGCCCGGCTTCAAGGGCGCAGTCGTGATGGTCGATCGCGCCGAGGGCAAGGCGACCGCGATCACCTATTGGGAGACGATGGAGGACCTGAGGGCGACCGACAAGCTCGCCGCCGCGGCTCGCGATGCTGCGGTCGAGACGGCGGGCCCGGTGCGCGAGCCGATCGTCGAACGCTTCGAGGTGCTGCTGGAGCGCTGACGAACACGTTCGTTTCCCGAACGCAAGAACGGGCATTCGGAGAGGACCCATCGAATAGGAGACGGGGGGGATCGGGTGTACTGGGCCTCGGGCAGAGGGGCGCCGGAAAGGCGCCCGGCAAGCTGGGAAAATGGCTCGCGAAGCCCTTCGGCACCTCGCGCAAGGCCGTGCACAAGAGCGGCTCGGCGGGCAGGCGCGGGCGCGACAAGTCGCCGCTCTGATCCCTTCGCCGAGCTAGAAGCGAGCGCCGGTGTCCGCCGGCGCTCGCCAGCCGTAGACTGTTTCTCGTGCCCGCCCAGGCCTACGCAGGCAAGGAATGCGTCTGCCAGCTTCGCAAGGGGCTGTGCGACCAGAGTTGCGTCCAGGGGATGCTCGACACCCCCTTCTACATCGCCTGCCTGCAGCTGTCGGGACGCCGCTGCGTGGTCGTCGGTGCCGGCGCGGTCGGACTCGAGAAGATCGAGGGCCTGCTCGTCTGCGACGCACAGGTGACGGTCGTCGCACCGGAGGCGATCGAACCCGTGCGCGAGCTCGCGGCCGAGGGCTCGATCCGCTGGGAGCAGCGGGGCTATCGCCCGGCCGATCTCGAGGGCACGCTGCTCGTGATCGCGGCCACGAGCGACACGGAGCTCAACATCTCGGTCTACGAGGACGCCGAGCGCGCCGGGCGGCTCGTGAACGTCGTCGACGTGCCGCCGCTGTGCAGCTTCATCCTGCCCGCGATCTTCCGCTCCGGGCCGCTCGCGATCGCGATCTCGACCGCCGGCGCGAGCCCGGCGCTGGCGAAGCGGATCCGGACCGAGATCGCCGACGAGTACGGCGAGCCGTACGCGCGGCTGGCGGAGCTGCTCAACGACGTGCGCGGATGGGCGAAGGGCACGCTGCCCACCTACCAGGACCGCAAGCAGTTCTTCGAGTCGATCGTGAACGGTGAGCCCGACCCGGTCGAGCTCCTGCGCAGAGACGACGAGCGCGCCGTGCGCGACCTGATCGCGGCCGCCCAGGATGCCGCGGTCCCGGCCTAGCTCCGGCCGCGGCGCGATGGCCGAGCTCTCGCATCTCGACGAGGAAGGGCGAGCGCGGATGGTCGACGTCGGGGCAAAGCCCGTGACCGACCGCCGCGCGGTCGCCGAGGCTTACGTGCGGATGGCGCCGGAGACCGCCGCGAGCGTCGAGGCCGGCGACGCGCCCAAGGGCGACGTGCTCGGCACGGCGCGGCTGGCCGGGATCCAGGCCGCCAAGCGGACGGCCGAGGTGATTCCCCTCTGCCACCCGCTCGCCCTGTCGTTCGTCGACGTGCGGATCGAGGTCGACGCCGGCGCGGGCGAGGTCCGGCTCGAGTCCGAGGCGCGCACGAGCGCCCAGACCGGGGTCGAGATGGAAGCGCTGACCGCCTGCGCGGTCGCCGCGCTGACTGTCTACGACATGGTCAAGGGGATCGAGCGCGGCGTAGAGATCGAGCGCGTGCGATTGCTCGAGAAGGCGGGCGGCAAGCAGGACTGGCGCCGCGAGCAGAGCTGAGCGGTGCGGGCGGCGGTATTGACAGTCTCGAGCTCGCTCGCCGAAGGGCGGGGGGTCGACGAGTCAGGCCCAGCGCTCGTGCTGCTCTGCGAAGCGGCGGGCCTCGAGGTCAGCCACGAGACAGTCGCGGACGAGCGCGCCGCGATCGTCGCCGCGCTCAAGCGCTTCGCCGACGACGAGGGCGCCCGCTTCATCTTCACGACCGGCGGGACCGGCCTGACGCATGACGACGTGACGCCGGAGGCCACGCTCGACGTAATCGATCGCGCCGCTCCGGGGTTCGCCGAGGCGATCCGCCTCGAGGCGCGCCACCACACCCCGCTCGGCCTGCTGACGCGTGGCGTGTCCGGCATCCGCGGGCGGACGCTGATCGTCAACCTGCCCGGCTCGCCGAAGGCGATCGACCAGTCGTGGCCGATCCTCGAGCCGACGCTGCGCCACGCCGCCGAGACGCTGGAACGCGACTGAGCCCCGCCCGCGGCGGGAGCTCAGTCAGTCGTGTTTCGTCCCCGCACAAGAGCCATCATCGCCACGCCAATTCCCAGTCCGAGCCTCCGTCGCAAGTTCATTCTCGTCTCCTCCTGCCGCTGTTGCGGCTGCAGTCGCCGCTGTTGCCGCTGCAACACACGCCGGAGAGCGGCGCCCGGTAGCTTGCCCGGGCGATGGCCACGGCGATCGAGCTCGAAGCGCTCGAGCGGCGCTTCGGCGAGCGCCCTGCGCTGACCGGGGTGTCGGTCAGCGTCGAGGCCGGCGCGACGCTCGCCGTCTTCGGCGCCAACGGCGCCGGCAAGACGACACTGCTGCGCGTGCTCGCGACCTTGCTGCGACCCCACGCCGGACGCGCACGGGTCCTGGGCGCGGAACTTCCCGACGAGGCGTGGAAAGCGCGCGGCAAGGTCGGCTACCTCGGCCACGACCCGCTGCTCTACCGCGAACTGAGCGGGCGCGAGAACCTGCGCTTCCACGCGCGGCTGCACGGCGTCACCCGAGCGCGCGTCGAGGAGCTGCTCGGCGCGGTCGGGATGAGCGCGCGCGCCGAGGATCCCGTGCGCGAGCTCTCGCGCGGAATGGTCCAGCGGCTCGCGGCCGCCCGCACGGTCCTGCACGACCCGCCGCTCCTGCTGCTCGACGAGCCGCGCGCGGGACTCGACCCCGGCGCCGCGAGCGCGCTGGAACCGCTGATCGGGCGCGCCTCGGGGCGCACGCGCGTGCTCGTCACACACGACCTCGAGCGGGGGCTCGCCGAATCGGATGTCGCGCTTGGCCTGCGCGCGGGCGTGCAGGCCTTCGTCGGTAAAGCCGACCTCGAGCAGGTCAGGGAGCTCTACTCCCGGTGAGGCCCTCGACGGTCGCAACCGTGCTGACGATCCTGCGCAAGGACCTGCTGATCGAGCTGCGCGTGCGCGAGTCGGTGCCGGCGATGGCGCTGTTCAGCGTCACCGTGTTCGTGCTCTTCCACTTCGGCCTCGACCGCGACTCGCTCGAAGGCGAGCTTGCCTCCGGCGTGATCTGGGTGACGCTGCTGCTCGCCGCCGTGATCGCGGTCAACCGGCTGTTCGTGGTCGAGCGCGAGCAGGGCGGGATCGACGGCCTCCTGCTCGCCCCGATCGATCGCACCGCGGTGTTCGTCGCGAAGTCCACCGCGCTGCTGCTCTACCTAGTGCTGCTCGAACTGGTGGCGGTGCCCGCGTTCACGGTGCTGCTGCTCGGCCCCGGGATCGGCGGCGCGCTGCCCGAGCTGATCGCCGTGCTCGCGCTCGCGAACGTCGGCATCGCCGCGGTCGGCACGCTCGTGGCCGCGCTCGCTGCCGAGACCCGCGCGCGCGACCTGATCGTGCCGCTGCTGCTGCTGCCGCTGCTCGTGCCCGTCGTGATCGCCGGCGCTTCGGCCTCGGAGCCGCTGCTGAGCGCCGGCGGTGGCGCGGAGGACCTGGGCAAGTGGCTGGGGCTGCTCGCGCTCTACGATATGACGTTCGTGCTGATCTCGATCGCTGTCTTCGACTACCTGTTGGAGGACTGATCAAGCTCTACGGCAAGGGTCTGCGCACCCTCTCACTCGTCACCGCGGCCGCGTTCGCCGTGACGCTGGCGCTCGTCTTCTTCTACGCCCCGGTCGACGCCGACCAGGGCTTCGTCCAGAAGATCTTCTACGTCCACGTGCCGATGGCGATCGTGGCGCTCGGCGGCTTCGTCGCCGGCGGCGTGATGGCGATCATGTACCTGCGCACGCGCGATCGCTCGTGGGACATGCGCTCGTACGTCGCGATCCATCTGTCGGTGATCCTCGGGCTCGGCGTGCTCGCGACCGGCGCGATCTGGGCGAAGGCGTCGTGGGGTCACTGGTGGGTCTGGGACGAGCCGGTGCTCGTCTCGTTCCTGATCGTCTTCCTGCTCTATTGCTGCTACCAGCCGCTGCGCTTCTCGATCGAGGACCCCGAGCGCCAGGCGCGCTACGCGTCGGTGTTCGCGATCGCAGCCGGCGCGTTCGTGCCGATCAACTTCGCCGCCGTGCGGATGGCCGAGAGCTTCACCCACCCGCGCGTGCTCTCGCAGACCGGCGGCGACCTGCCGGGCTCGATGCGCCTTACCTTCCTCGTCGCGATCGTCGCGATGACGCTGCTGTTCGTGACCTTGTGGAAGCTCGAGCTGACCTCCAAGCACGCGCGCGAGCAGCTCGGGCGCCTGCGCCGCGGGCTCGAGCGTGAGCGCGATGCTGCTCCGAGGACCGCGACCGACAGTGTCGCTCCGGCCTCGGCGGGGCGCTGATCGCGATGCCCGCGCTGCCGCTCGACGAAGCCGGCAAGTACGTCGCCGGCGCCTACTCGGTGTTCGTGGTGCTGGTGATCATCTACGTGGCCGTGATCGGGGCCAGGATCGCGCGCCTCGAGCGCGAGCTCGAGACGCTCGGCGACCTGATGGACGCGCGGGGGTCGGGCGAGCGATGAACGGCCTGCTGGCGCTCGGCGCCTCGCACAAGACGGCCGACCTCGGCCTGCGCGAGCGGCTCGCGCTGCCGGAGGGTCGCGCGACGCGCGTCCTCTCCGAGCTGATCGAGCACGACGAGATCCGCGAGGCGGTCGCGATCTCGACCTGCAACCGCACCGAGCTTTACCTGTTCGCAAGCGACGAGGTCGAGGCGGAGAACGTCGCGCTGCGCGCGCTCTCGCGCCAGGCCGACATCCCGCCGACCGAGTTGCTCGGCCGCCTCTACGCCCTGCGCGGGGGCGAGGTCGTGCGCCACCTGTTCAGCGTCGCGGCGGGGCTCGACTCGATGGTCGTCGGCGAGGCCGAGATCCAGGGGCAGATCAAGCGTGCCTACGAGCTTGCGCTCGTCGAGGGCGCCACCGGCCCGGTCACGAACCGGCTCTTCCGCGACGCACTCGCCGCCGGCAAGCGCGTGCGTACCGACACCGCTATCGGCCGCTCGCGCGTGTCGATCTCGACCGTCGCAGTCGAGCTCGCGAGCGCACAGCTCGGCGACCTCGCGAAGCGGCGGGTGCTCGTGATCGGCGCCGGCGAGAACGGGCAGCTCACCGCTCAGGCGCTGCACCGGCACGGGGTCGACACCGTCTTCGTCGCGAACCGGCACTACGACCGGGCGATCGGGCTGGCCCAGCGCTTCGGCGGCAGCGCGGTGCGCTTCGACGACCTCCCGGCCCAGCTCGCGGAGACCGACATCGTCGTCACCTGCACCGCCTCCCCGCACCAGATCCTGGGTCGCGACGAGCTCGCTCTCGTCACAGAGGAGCGCGGCGGACGGCCGCTGTTACTGATCGACATCGCCGTGCCGCGCGACGTCGACTCGGCCGTGCGCGATCTGCCGGGGATCTCGCTCTACGACATGGACGACCTCCAGCGCGAGATCGCGCGCAACATCGGCGTGCGCGAGGCCGAGGCATTCAAGGGCCGCCGGCTGGTCGAAGAGGAGTCCGAGCGCTACGAGCGCTGGTTTGCGAGCCTCGACGTCGTGCCGACGATCGCCGCGCTGCGCGAGCGCGCCGACGACATCGTCGAGCACGTCCTGCGCGAGAACGACGCCCGCTGGGAGGAGCTCTCGCAGGCCGATCGCGAGCGCCTGGGTCAGGTCGCCCGCGCGATCGTGTCGCGCTTCCTCCACGAGCCCACGCTGCGGCTGCGGCGCGCGGTCGACGACGAGTCCGCGTATCGCTATGTCCAGGCCCTGCGCGAGCTGTTCGGGCTCGACGGCGCGGGCCTGCTCGCCGGCGACCCTGCGGCGATCGACGTCGACGCGGAGGCGCCGGGCGCCGAGGTGACCTCGCTCGACTCGCACCGCCGCAAGCCGGGCTCCTAGCGCGCCGCCTCGAGGAGCGCCCCGCCCGTGGCACCGCTAAGGCTCGCTACGCGCGGCAGCGCGCTCGCGCTCGCGCAGGCGGCGCTGGCGGCCGACCTGCTGCGCTCCGCGGAGGACGGGCTCGAGGTCGAGCTCGTGCGCGTCGAGACCTCCGGCGAGCCCGGCGACAAGGCGCGCTTCGTCAAGGGGCTCGAGGCGGCGCTGCTCGAGGACCGCGCGGACCTCGCCGTCCACTCTGCCAAGGACGTGCCCGGCGAGCTGCCCGACGGATTGGCGATCGTCGGCGTTCCCGAACGCGCGGACGCACGCGACGCGCTCTGCGGAGCGGGCTCGCTCGACGAGCTGGCCGAGGGAGCGCGCGTGGGGACCGCGAGCCTGCGCCGCCGAGCCCAGCTGCTCGCGCTGCGCGAGGACCTCTCGGTCGCGGATCTGCACGGCAACGTCGATACCCGGCTGCAGCGGCTCGCCGACGGTGACTACGACGCGCTCGTGCTCGCCGGCGCCGGGCTGGCGCGGCTGGGGCGCGCCGGCGAGGGATCGGCGATCGCCGCGGACGTGCTCGTCCCCGCTCCCGGCCAGGGCTGCCTCGCGCTCGAAGCGCGCTCCGGCGACGAGCGCGCAGCCGCGCTCGCCGAGCGCGTGACCGACCGCGGCGCACTCGCCCGGCTGACGGCGGAGCGTGCGCTCGTCACCTGTCTTGACGCGACCTGCCGCACGCCGATCGGCGCCCACGCGGAGATCGACGCGAACGATGGCGAGCGGATAGTCCTGTCCGCGTTCGTGGGCCTCCCCGACGGAACGACCTGGATCCGCGACTCGCTCGCCGGCGAGCGGGTCGAGCCCTCGGCGCTCGGCCGGACGGTCGGTGAGCGGCTGCTCAGCGCCGGCGCAGCCGACCTGCTCGCCCAGGCCGAAGCCGATGCCCCCTGAGGTCGAGCGGATCGGATCGGGCGAGCCGATCGTGTTCGTCCACGGCGGCGCACCGCCCGAGAACACCTGGCCCGAGCAGCGGGCGCTGGCCGAGCGCTGGACCGTCGTCATTCCCACCCGCCGCGGCTACCACGAGCCGGTCGCGATGCGCGCGCCGGACTTCAACGCGCGCCTCGAGGCGTTCCTGCCCAGCGACGGCGGATAGCGTTCGGGCGATGCCGGGAACCGTCTATCTAGTCGGCGCCGGGCCCGGCGACCCGGGCCTGATGACCCGGCGCTCGCTCGACCTGATCGCTGCCGCCGACGCGATCCTCTACGACCGCCTGATTCCCGCGGGCGCACTCGAAGGCGCGCGCGAGGACGCTGAGGTGCGCTACGTCGGCAAGGCTCCCGGCGACTCCGCGATGGCGCAGGCCGACATCAACGCGCTGCTCGTCGAACTGGCTCGCGAGCACGCGAGCGTCGTGCGCCTCAAGGGCGGCGACCCGTTCGTGTTCGGGCGGGGCGGCGAGGAGGCGGCGGCGCTCGCCGACGCCTCGATCGCGTTCGAGGTCGTGCCGGGTGTGACGGCCGGTGTCGCGGCGCCCGCCTACGCCGGCGTCCCGGTCACGCACCGGGCTGACGCCTCGGCGGTCGCGTTCATCACCGGTCACGAGGATCCGGGCAAGGAGGCCGGCGGCGCGACGGCACTCGACTGGGATGCGCTGGCGGCGTTCCCGGGAACGCTCGTGATCTACATGGGGATGCGCAATCTCGAGCTGATCGCCGAGCGTCTGATCGCCGCTGGTCGTGCGGAGGACGAGCCGGCGGTCGCCGTCGCGCGCGGCACGCTTCCCGACCAGCGGACCGTGCAGGCGCCGCTGGCGCAGCTCCCCGCCGCGGTCGCCGACGCCGGACTGCGCGCGCCGGCGATCACGGTGATCGGGCCAACGGCGCGACTGGCAGGGACCCTGGCATGGCTGGAGCGCCGCCCGCTACACGGACGGCGGGTGGTCGTCACACGCGCACGAGCGCAGGCGAGCGCGCTCGCGGAGCGCCTGCTCGCGTTGGGCGCCGACGTGATCGAGGCGCCGGCGATCCGGATCGTGCCGCGGCCGGTCGAAGGCGAGCTCTCGAGCGCGCTCGATCGGATCGCCGACTACGCGCTCGTCTGCGTGACCTCGCCCAACGGCGCCTCGCTTCTCTTCGACTCGCTCGCCGCGCGTGGCCGCGACGCGCGAGCCCTCGCCGGCGCGACCCTGGCGGCGATCGGTCCGGGGACCGCGCAGGCGCTTCGCGCGCGCGGGATCGAGGCGGACGTCGTGCCCGAGCGCTCGATCGCCGAGGCACTCGTCGAGGCTCTTGCCGCGACTCCCGTCGAGGGCCGCCCGGTCCTGGTCGCACGCGCCGCTGAAGCCCGCGACGTGCTGCCACAGGCGCTTGCCGCGCGTGGCGCGGAGGTCGATGTCGTCGCGCTGTATGACACCGAGCGTGAGCGACTCGACGACGATCGCCTCGAGCGGATCGCGCACGCCGACTACCTGACGTTCAGTTCGAGCTCGACCGTGCGCTTCTTCTGCGAGGCGATCGGCGGCGCCGACCGCGTGCCCGCCGGCGCACGCGTCGTCTCGATCGGCCCCGTGACCAGCGAGAGCGCCCGCGAGCTCGGGCTCGACGTTCACGTCGAAGCGGCGCGGCACGACATCGACGGGCTCGTCGACGCTCTGCTCGAGGACGCGCGCGCATCGGGGCCGAGCCGATGATCGTCACGCTGCTGACCGACTACGGCTCCGAGTCCGAGTTCGCGGGCGTCTGCCACGGAGTCATCCGCAACATCGCCCCGGACTCCGACATCGTCGACATCACCCACGGCATCCCCAAGTACGACGCGCGCCAGGGCGCGATCGTCCTCAGCCACGCGATCCCCTACATGCCGGTCGGCGTGCACCTCGCGATTGTCGATCCGCAGGTCGGCACCGAGCGCCGCGCGCTCGCGCTGCGGACCGGGGACGAGCGGCTGCTCGTCGGCCCCGACAACGGCGTGCTGAGCCTCGCGTGGGCGGAGTGCGGCGGGGTCAGCGAGGTCGTCGACATCGGGCGCTCCCCGCATCGGCTCGAACCCGTGTCGGCCACTTTCCACGGCCGCGACCTGTTCGCGCCCGTTGCGGCCGCGCTCGCCACAGGCGCCGAGCTGCGCAACGCCGGCGACGCGCTCGGCGCCGAGGAGCTCGCGACGATCGAGCTGCCGGTCCCGCGGGTCGAGGGCGGCGTGCTCAGCGCGTGCGTCCTCTCGATCGACCGCTATGGCAACGCGGCGCTGAACGTGCGCCACGATCAGCTGCCCGAGACGGGCCTCACGCTCGGCTCCGGGGTCGAGATCGAGGCGAGCGGCGAGCGCTTCGACGCGAAGTTCGCACTCACCTTCGCCGACGTCAAGACCGGCGAGGTGATCGTCTACGAGGATGCATACCGCTCGCTCGCGATCGCGATCAACCGCGGCGACGCGTCCTTCGCCCTGCGTCTCGAGCCGGACTCCGAGGTCCGGCTGCGCCCAAACTGACTCGCCCGTGGTCGGCGAGCCGCGCGTCCACCACCGGCTGACCGACTCGACCAACGAGCGCGCCCGCGCGCTCGCGCTCGCGGGGGCGCCGCACGGGACGGTCGTGACCGCGGCGGAGCAGACCGCCGGGCGCGGGCGTCAGGGCCGCGTCTGGAGCGCGCCGCCCGGCAAGGCGCTGCTGCTGTCTGTGTTGCTGCGGGGCCTCGACGAGCGCGCCGCGCTGCTGCCGCTGACCGCGGCGGTGGCGGTCTGCGAGGGGTGCGAGGCGCTGGCGCCGGTCCAATGCAGGATCAAGTGGCCCAACGACGTCTGGATCAAGCGCCGCAAGCTGGCCGGCATTCTCGTTGAAGGCCGCCCGCAGACCGGCTGGACGGTGCTCGGCATCGGGCTCAACGTGAGCACGGCAGCCGACGAGTTCCCCGACGAGCTACGTGAGCAGGCCACCTCGCTCGCGCTCGCGGCGCGGCGCTCCAAAGATGCTGCCGCGCTGACGCCGGAGCGCGTGCTCGACGCGGTGCTCGCCGCCCTCGAGCGCCTGCTCGCCGCGACCGACGCCGAGGTCATAGCCGCCTGGCGCGAGCGCGACGCGCTGTTCGGCCGCTCGGTGCGCTGGGCCGAGGGCGAGGGGAAGGCGCGCGGGATCACCCGGTCCGGCGCGCTGGTCGTGGCGACCGGCGACGGACTCGTCGAGCTCGACGCCGGCGAGGTCCACCTGCTCGGCTGAATCGCAGACCAACCGTCGTGCTAAGCGGCCGCGGTCTCGCCGCCGGTCTTCGGCTTGCCCTGCGGCGCGCCGCCCTGTCCACCCTTGCGCGAGCGGCTGCGGCGGCGCTTGCCGCCGCGGCGGCGACGGCCCTTGGGGAAGTTGCGCAGCAGCTCGCGGGCGAGCGCGGAGGGCTTGCGCGCCATCCGCGTGCGCGCGCCGCGCAGGACCTCCTCGGCCTCCGGCGTGTGCCCGATCGCCGCCGCCAGGAGCGCTGCCGAGAGGCGCCGGTCCTGCTTGCGGGTAGCGTGCACGAGCCGGCGGGCGTTGCGGGCGTGGGCACGGCCGGACGAGTTGACGAGCAGGCCCAGCAGGCGCTTGGTCTCCGGCCAGCGCTGCGATGCGTACTCCTCGTGCACGTCGCGCGTGTACTCGGCGAGACGCCAAAGCCAGGCGTTGGCCTGGTCGCGGCGTCCGATCGAGCGCTCGGCGAGCGCCTGCAGCAGCACCTTGACGCCCTCGCGACGCTCGTCGCGCGACCAGCCGCCGACGATGTCGACGGCCTCGTCGAAGGCCTCGGGATCGCGCATCGCGGCGACCTCGTGCAGCGCGCGGACGCGCAGCTGGGTGTTGCGGTTGCGCTGCAGGCAGGTGACGACGAAGCGCCGGCGCAGCTCGCCGGTCTTGTCGAAGTGCAGCATCGCCTTCGCGCGGCGCCAGTTGTTCGAGGCCACACGCGCACCGGCCAGCGCCGCCCAGACGTGCTGCTCGGACCACGATAGGTTCTCGACCGCGATCCGCCAGAGCTCGCGCTCGAAGACCTGTGCGCGGCGCTCGGGGTCGGCGGACACCGGCAAGACCCGCCGCTCGACGCGCAGCCGACGGCCGCGGCCGCGGCGCACGGGACCGACGACGATCGCCCCACCGCGGTAGACGTCGCGGTCGAGCAGGCTGTGGAGCGTGACGACCGGGTCGTCGTGCGTCGTCGCCGGGTGGACGAAGTCGACGACGATGCCGGCCTCCTTGCCCGGGTTGCGGCGCGTGACGCGGCCGACCCGCTGCTGGTAGATGCGCCTCGAGGCGGTCGGCGCGAGGTGCATGCAGACGGTGGCGCGTGGCGAGTTCCAGCCCTCGGCGAGCAGCTGCGCGTTGACGAGCACGTCGATCTCGCCGCGCTCGTAGGCGGCCAGGACGTGCGTCAGCTTGCGCTTGGGCGTCTCGCCCGAGACCGCCTTCGCCTTCAGCCCGGTGGCGACGAACGCGTCCGCGACGTTGTGCGCATGCTTGACACCGGCGGTGTAGACGACGCCCGGCAGATCCTTGAAGCGCACCTTGTAGAGATCGGCGACGGCGACGTTGAAGGGGCCTTGGTCGAGCAACGCGGCGAGCTCTTCCTGATCGAAGTCCTGGTCGACCTCGCCCCGGCGCAGGGGGACGTTGGCGATCGTGCGCACGCCGACGCCCGGCGGGATCCGCACGCAGCGCAGCGGGGAGATTACGCCCCGCCGGGCAGCCTGCGCGAGGTCGAAGCGCGAGGTCTGGGTGGGGAAGAGGTCCGTGACGTGGCGCGCGATCAGCGCGCCGGTCGCGGTCATGCCGACGAAGACGGGCTCGTGCCAGCGGCGGATCGCTGCGCTCGTCTTCTCGCCGAGCGCGGTATGAGCCTCGTCGCAGATGACGATCGTGTATGCGTCGGAGACGCGTCCGGCGTTGCGGACGAACCACTGATAGGTCTCGACCGTGACCGGCCCGTCGCCGTGCGGCTCGCCGTCGGTGTCGAGCAGCGCGGGGCTGATGCGATCGCGGTAGCCGCGGTCGCGCAACTCGCCGGTGAACTGGTCGACGAGGTTGCGGCGGTGGGTGAGGATCAGGATGCCGCCGGTCCGCGAGGCCTCGACGAAGCCGACCGCGGCGACGGTCTTGCCGGCGCCGGTGGCGTGCTCGAACCAGAACCGCCGCGCCGAGTTCGGATCCTCGAGCACCTCGGCGAGCGGCTCCTGCTCGTCCTCGTCGTCCTCGGCGGACGGGTCCCAGTCGACGGGCTCCTCGTCCTCGTCGACCGCCTCGGCGGCCATCGCCTCGGCGTCTGCTTCGAGCTCCTCCGCCGCGGCCTCGTCGAGCTCTTCCTCGCCGTCCTCGAAGTCGTCGTCCGGCTCGTCGGCGTCGTCGTCGGCGCCGGCGGCGCTCTCGACGACCTTCGCCGCCGCAGAGCGTCCGTTCTTCGCGCTCTTGGCGGCCCCGTTGGCGCCGCGCGCTCCGTTCGCCGCGCGGCCGTTGGGCGACGGGTCCTGAAGCTCGGCGAGCAGCGCGATCAACGTGCCGGAGAGGGCGTCGACCTGATGCGGGTCGAGCACCGTTCCGTCGGTGAGATGCGGCTCGTCCTCGGCGAGCACGCGCTCGAGGCCGAGCATCAGCGAATAGCGCTGGCGCCACGCGACGGAGGGCTCGTCGCGGCCGGCGCCGATCTCCTCGAGCGCCGCGTCAAGCGCGTGGCGGCGCGGACTGCCGGCGGCGAGGACCTCGGTTGCGTCCTCCCCGTCGAGCACGAACGGCTCGCGCGCGAACTTCTCGGCGCGTGCCAGATCGGCGCCTGACGGCGACGGTACAACGACAGAAGTGCTGTCGGCCAATTGGCTTCCTTCGAGGTGTCGAGCGACGCCTAGAGCGCTGGACGTCAGCGCGCGCAGGCCGTCACGCTCTTGGAATCGACGTCGCGTGAGATAGGAACCCGGCGACGCCTCCGCTGCCCTCGATAAGCGGGCGCGATGCAGGCAATACTACAGAACGCGGGGCGATATCGACCTACTCGGCCCGCGCCACGGCTATGCGAGGCTTCGCGCATGATGCGTAAGCGCGCAACGATCCTGGCCGGCGCGCTGGCGCTGGCCCTCGTCAGCGGCTGTGGCGAGGATGAGACCAAGAGCGCATCCCCCGGCGCCGCTCAGGAACGCGACGCGCTCGCGGGCGCGCCGCCGCCGCTCGCGAACTTGCACCAGCAGCGCAACGAGCTGCTCGGTGGCGGCGCCGACGCGTTCGCGGCGCGGCTTGCCGAGCTGAAGGGCTTCCCGGTCGTCGTCAACAAGTGGGCCTCGTGGTGCGGGCCCTGC
>Ga0136614_10000474_pt1 | contig 20032 bp, 16 predicted proteins | sample AntDrymUQ2792106_2_FD_106643 | JGI IMG/M metagenome (GOLD analysis project Ga0136614, IMG submission 106643) | Polar desert sand microbial communities from Dry Valleys, Antarctica - metaG UQ279 (21.06) | ecosystem: Environmental > Terrestrial > Soil > Desert | place: Antarctica: Dry Valley... | reverse complement strand
GCTTTTTACTGCCCGTCTTCCGGCGTCTTCGCTTCCTGCTCGTCGGCGACCCACGAGACGAAGAGGCGGAGCCAGTTTTCGGTCGGCTCCATGATCGCGACGCCGACGCGCGCCGTGCCGTAAATTGCCGAGGCCGTGCGAATGACGCGCGCCGTCACTTCAATCGGCACGCCGTCGGGCCGATGGGCGCGGACGTAGAGCTGCTCGCCACGCGCGACTTTTTGGTTGAGGTGGAACAGTGCGCCGCTCGTCGAGATGTCGTCGGTCTCGGTCGGCTCGCTCCACGCCCCGCCGTCCTCTGCACGACCGGAGACGACGATGGGCAGCCTGAGCGCCATGCGGAGCGCGAAACGTCGTTCTTCGTTAATTGGGGTACTCATGATCAGTTTTCAGTTTTCAGTTTTCAGTTTTCAGCCTTTGTCTTTAGTGAAAACTGACTACTCTTCCCAGCGATAAAAGCCTTCGCCGCTTTTGCGTCCGAGTTTGCCTTCGCTGACCATGCGCCGCAAGACGTCGGGCGGGCGGAAGGTCTCGGAGCCAAGCGCGCGGTACAAATACTCGGCAATGTTCAAGCGAACGTCGAGGCCGACGTGATCGGTCAAGCGCAGCGGCCCCATGGGGTGATTGTAACCGAGTTCCATCGCCGTATCTATATCTTTTGCGCTCGCCACGCCCTGTTCGAGCATCCGCATGGCTTCTAAGCCGAGCGCGACACCGAGCCGGCTCGACGCGAAGCCCGGCACGTCTTTCACCGTGATCGGTTCTTTCCGCATCCGCCGCCCGACTTCGCGCGCTGCCGCGATGGTCTCCGCGCTGGTCCGCTCGCCGGCGACGATCTCCAGCAGGCGCATCAAGTGGACGGGATTGAAGAAGTGCATCCCGACAACGCTTTCGGGCCGGGCGGCGTAGCGCGCGATCTCTGTGATCGAGAGCGAAGAAGTGTTAGTCGCGAAGACGAACGGTCGCGCCGCGATCTCTTCGACTTCGCGGAGCATTTGCTGTTTGAGTTCAATCCGTTCGGGGACAGCTTCGATGAAGAGGTCGGCGTCGCGCGTCTCTGAGAGATTAACCGCGCCGCGAATCCGTTGCATCGTCTCGTCGCGCTCGGCCTCGCTCACTTTGCCGCGCGCGATGCCTTTAGCGAGATTGTTCTCGATGGCTTGAATGCCGCGCGTGAGCGCCTCCTTATCCACGTCGCGCAAGACGACGCGGTAGCCCGACATCGCCGCGACTTGCGCGATGCCATGTCCCATCGTGCCAGCGCCGAGGACGGCGATGATCTCGACCGACGTTGGCGTTTCGATTGGCTGGCGTTGTGAGTCCAAAGTGATCGTCAGTTGTGCGCGCTCTGGCGAGGGCAACCGTGAGTTCGTGCGGCCCGAAGCGCCTGCGCGCGTCCCTTGTAAAAGTCAGGTTCGACTCTGGCTTGCGCGGAGAGTTATACTACACGCGCCGTGCAAAATGCCATTGCCGACCGGTACTCGGTTTGAAGTTTGAGGTCGAAGACCGACGCCTTAGTTCCCAGACCTCAAACTTCAAACTAATTCTTATGAAACGAAGCGAAACCGAGATGACATCAGAAACTCTGCACGAGGAAGTTGTGATTATCGGCTCCGGCCCCGCCGGACTGACGGCGGCGATCTATGCGGCGCGGGCTGACTTGCAGCCGCTCGTCATCGAAGGCCCGCAGCCCGGCGGGCAATTGACGATCACGACCGAAGTCGAGAACTACCCCGGCTTCGCCGAAGGCATTCAAGGGCCGGAGTTAATGGACCAATTCCGCCAGCAGGCCGCGCGCTTTGGCACACAGTTTCTGACCACTTGGATCGACCGCGTCGATCTGTCGCAGCGTCCCTTCACGCTTTACGGCAAAGAGAGCAAAGAGAGCGCAGAGGTGACGACCATGATTAAAGCCGAGACCCTGATCATCGCGTCGGGCGCGTCGGCCAAGTGGCTCGGCATTCCCGGCGAAGCCCCTGCGCCGTATGGCTTGGGCGGCTTAGGCGTCTCGGCCTGCGCGACGTGCGATGGATTCTTTTTCAAGGGTAAGCCCATCGTCGTCGTCGGCGGCGGCGACACCGCGATGGAAGAAGCGACGTTCCTGACGCGCTACGCCTCGCACGTCACCGTCGTTCACCGCCGCGATCACCTGCGCGCGTCGAAGATCATGCAAGACAAGGCACGCAAGAACGAGAAGATCAGTTTTATCTGGAACATCGAAGTCGAAGAGATTCTCGGCACGCCGGATACGGGCGTGACCGGCGTCCGGCTATCCAACAACGTGACGGGTGAGGAGAGCGTCTTTTCGTGCGAGGGCGTCTTCATCGCCATCGGCCACAAGCCGAACACTGACCTCTTCAAAGGCTGGCTGGAGATGGACGAGATCGGCTATCTCAAGACCGCCGGCTGTTCGATGGCAACTAACATTCCCGGCGTCTTCGCTTGCGGCGACGTGCAAGATTCGGTTTATCGCCAAGCCGTCACCGCCGCCGGGACCGGCTGCATGGCCGCCATCGACGCCGAACGCTTCCTCGATAATTTGCCCGTCCCCACCCCGACCGGCGAAGAGATCACAATGGATGGCGAGCGCGTCTCCGCCGATCACCAACTCATCACGATGCCCGACGGCGAGATCATTCAAAACAAGGTCGAGAGCGAAACATCGATGGCGGGAGATTAAAAGCAAACCACAAAGGCGCAAAGACACGAAGGAAAGAAGCAGGATGCCGGACGCTTGAGATGTAAATAGTGTCCGGCATTTTTCGTGTCTTTGCGCCTTTGTGTGAATCTTTTGGCTGTCCTTAAATTGCTCGCTTCACAACAGCACAATCGAATCGTCGCGCTCGCGGCGCGAGACGGGCGGCGCGGGGGGCAGATGCGTTTGTGCCGGGCGTTTGTTGGGGCAGGCGTCGCAGTAATCGCCGAGCGCATCGCGCCGGTCTGCACATTGATTGCAGCCGAGCGTCTCGCCGAGCTGCCGCAGCGCGTCGAGGAGCGGCAATAGGAGCCGCCCGCGCGGAGTCAGGGAGTATTCGACGTGTGGGGGACTACCGCCGTAGTTGTGGCGTTCAATCAATTCGTCGCGCTGCATATCGCGCAGTCGTCCGACGAGCGTGCGGCTGCTGATCGGGTGCAGCGCCGCGATCAATTCCGTCGTCCGGCGCGGTCCTTCGACGAGATCGCGCACGACCAAGAGCGTCCATTTGTCGCCGATCATTTGCAACGCGCCCGCCACCGGGCAGCCGTCGCCTTTGCGTCGCCTCATCTTCGATGGGCCCTCCCCTCTTGGCGGCGCAGCTTACCACAATTCCGGGCAGGAACCGGGAAAGAGTTTCACGCCAAGACGCAAAGGCCGCAAAGCAAAAACGCTAACAAGTTAGACCTGTCCTCTTCGTGTCTTCTCTCTGCGCCCTTTGCGTCTTGGCGTGAAACTTCCTGTCCGCACTGCATCGGTCTGCTTTAGAATCAATGTCTTGAATCATGCGTGAGAGGAGGCCGGCGAAATGAGTTTGGGATGGGCGGGTGAGAAAGTGCGGCTCGTGCCTTTGGATCGGGAGAAGCATTTCGAGAACGCGCTGCTGTGGATGAATGATCCGGAAGTGACACGATGGACGCTGATGGGAGACCAACCTATCGGGCGGTTGCTGGAGGAAGACTATTTCACGCGAATGACCGGCGCAACGCCGAACGATGTGGCCTTCGCCGTCGAGACGCTTGAAGGGAGCGAACACATCGGGTTCGCCGGGATTCACCAGATTGATTGGCGGCACGGCACGGGGCTGACAGGCACGATCATCGGGCGCAAGGATTTGTGGCGGCAGGGCTACGGCGCGGACACAGCGATCACGCGCACGCGCTACGCCTTCGAGACGCTCGGCCTGCGGATGCTCATCTCGCGCGTCTTCGCCGAGAACGTCGGATCGCTCAGGATGCTGGAAAAGGCCGGCTACCGCGAGATCGGTCGCTGCCCGCACCGTTATTGGAAACGCGGCGCGTACCGCGATTCGGTGGAGTTGATGGTCGAGCGTGGCGAGATGGCATAGCAAATCTACGGATCAATGAAAGATTAGCCACAGAGGTCACAGAAGACACAGAGGGAATAAAACACGTCGCGCCCTCTTTAGCTTTATCCTCTGTGTTCTCTGTGACCTCTGTGGCAGCACTTGTTTTTTAGTTGATTCTAATCGTCACGTCGCTCCGGCTCACGGCTCCGCCCGCAGTGGTGACGGCGATGGGGACTGTGCCGTTCACGCCGTCGGGGAGGCGGACGTTGATCTGATCGAAGCCGGGGAAGCCGCCGGATGCGCCGGCATATTCGACTACGCCTGCGCGCCCGCCGATGGTGACGGTGACGGGCAGCGAGTTACGCCAGCCTGTGCCGAAGAGTGAGACGACGGACAACTGATTGTTGAAGCGCGCCGGGAACGGGGCCGGCGTGTAGCGCATCCCGGAAGCGAGCAGCGCGACCGCCGCCCCCATGCCGTTTTGTGAGACGGTGAAGAGGCCGGGATTCGCGTCAGCGATTGTTTGATCATTCGCCGCGATCACGTCGCCGCTCACATAGACGACGATTGAGCGAATGCCCGCCCCCGTCTCATTCGGGATGAAGACGTTGATCTGTGTGTCGTTGAATGAATGGACGGGGACCAACCGGCCTTCGATTGCGACGGCAATGCCGCGCGCGTTGGCATCCGCTTGACTGGTCCCGCTTCGGCCTAACGTTAAGCCAGCGCCGGTAATTGAAGCGAGGCCGTCGCGCGTCGCGGGCGCACGTAAGCTCGCGCTGTTGACGAGCGAGAGGCGCGCGACGGGACCAAGCAGCGTGTCCACGCCGAACGCGAGGCCGGACAGAAATTGAGCGGTCGGGTTGTCGGCGGTGACGTAGAGCGCGCCATCGCGCAGAAAACCATTCAAGGCTGGATCAGGGAACGCATCGACGAGCGGCGTCCCGCCATTGCCGCCGTCTTCAATTCTATCGCTCGCGCCCGTCGCATCTTCGATGACATAGACCGTGCCTTCGCTATCAACAGTCAGACCATGAAAGATGAGGTTGTTGTCAATTGAAAGTCCTTCGACGACGACTTCTTCAGTGTCGGCAAAGCCATTGTTGTTCGTGTCGTAGAGCGCGAGCATGACGGTGTTGTTGCCGGCTGAGTGGGAGAAGACGACGCCGCGCGAGTTGGCGGCGATGTCGAGCGGCGCATCGTTTGAGAATTGGTAAGAATAATAAGGCGTCGGGTCGAGCGTGTCGGGAATCAGATCGTTGTCGGTGTCGCGGATGATCCGCAGTTCGTTCGAGTCGAAATCTGCAATCAGCAGATCGCTCGTTGGCAACAGCGCGAGCGCATTGGCGTTGTTGAGTTGTTGCGAGCCGGCTTGAACGAGCGAGCGCGAACGCGAATTGTCGAAGCCACCCGTCGCCGGATCGCGCACTAACAGAATCACGCCGGCAGTCGGTTCGTTGTCGGGATCACTTGGATCATCATAGTTGTAATAACCGCTCGAAGAGACAATGACGAACTCGCGGCCTGCGCGCGATGTGCCGGCGACGACTGAGGTGGCGGAAGGCAGATTAAAGTCGCGGCGGAGATCGAAACTCTGCGAAGAGTCGCGCGTGAAGTCGCCGTTGGTATCGAAGGCGTTGACGAGAATGCCGATGGAGAGATCGTCGTTCGTCGTTGCCGTGCCGCGATCATCGATGGCGGTGAAGACTTCGTAGCGCGTGCCGGAACGCCCGACGGCGATGTCGAACGAGCCGCCGCTCGTGTCGAAGGTGGCGCGCTCGTCGGCCACGAGATCGCCGTCGGCGTCTGTGAACTGCTCATTTGTTCCGGAGGAAGAAGTGGCGCTCAGTTGCGCCGTGTGCAGGACGCGGCTCAAGGGCGTGCCGGGACGAATGCGTGTGTTGATGAGCGCGTCGATCTGCGCGAGCGAATCGATTTTTCGCAAGGCCGGGCGCGCGGGCTGTCTGCGACGAATTGGAGCATCAACCGCGCCGAACGATTGACGGCGCGGACGCTTCGAGAGCGCAGGCTTGCCTTGTCGTTGCGGAACATAGCCGCCTTGCCGCGTGAGAACATCGGCGTCGGCACGTGCGGCGCGGCTCCTGAGCGCGCGGCTTGTGTCCGGCTGGAAGCGCCGCCCGGCGATGGTCTGCGCGCTGGTAATGACGGCGACAAAATATGCGCCGGCAGCCAGCGCGAGCAAAAGCGCGGCGAGGCGCAGGCTCAGGCGTGCGAAAAACATCGGTCGTTCCTTTCCGTGTTTGATCCGGCGGCAAGCAGCCGGTTGCGCTTGTCAAAAAGGCAACCGCTGTCCTGCCGCCGTGCGGGGAGAGAACTTGTTGCCGCTTATCTTCTGCGGCTCTGCCGCTTGATGTGCGGAAAGGCTTCGTCTTTCCGTGACGCGGTCAATTTATTTCTGAGGCTTTGCCTCTGCCCTGCTGTTCGAGGCGCAGCCTCTCATAAAACAAGAAACTGCTCTGACCGGAAAGGCACAGCCTTTCCGCACATCAAGGCGGCGGAGCCGCAAGGCACAACAGCACTGGAACAAATCTTCATTGGTCCCCTGCCTTAGTTATCCACCGGCTCGTTCGGATCAGTCTTGCGCGAAGGGCGGGCGATGGGAGACTCGCGCGCGGGCGGATCGGGACGGCGCTCCGGTGCGGGCTGCGGCGCGGGTCGTTCTTCACGCGGCGGCGGGGACGGACGCTCTTCGTGCACAGCAGGTGGCGGCGGCGCAGGCCGCTCTTCGCGCGGCTCCGGTTGTTCGCGCTGGGGCGGCGGATCGGGATGGCGTTCCTCGCGTGGCGGCGCGGGGCGATGGACTTCCGGCGCGGGTCGCTCGCGCACTTCAGGGCGAGACGGTCGTTCTTCACGCGCTGCGGGCGGCTCAGTGGGCCGCGACTCACGCTCCGGTGGCGCGGGGCGCGGGCGGCGGTCATCGGCGGGCGGCGCGTCGTTTTCATCTCTGACCGGCTCGACGGGGCGGCGTCTGCGCTCTGGCCGCTCAGTCACGTTTGGATCGCGCGGACGCTCTGTCACAATTGGATCGCGCGGTCGCTCATCTTCAACCGGCGTCTCAGGCCGGGCGGGACGCACCGGACGTGCGACACGCGCGGGCGTATCCTGAACGTTATTGCCCCTTCCAGCATCGGGGACGCGGATCGGTCGCGCCGGTCGCGCCACGACGCCGGTCGGACGTTCGTTGCTGTCATCTGTCCGCCCGCCGCCGTCACGATCAAGATCAGTGCGGCCAGTCGCATCAGGCGAGACCGGCTGCGCCGGCGTTGCCGGACGCACTTCGCGCCCGTTGAAGATGCGCTCGCGGCGAAGCGCATTGTCGAGCGCGACGCCGGGCTGTCTCACGCCCGCGCCGGTCGGGCGTGCAGGGATCGCTCGCGCTGGAGCGTTCGGGTTCACCGGACGCGCTGCTGGCCCCATGCCTCTGCGGTCGCGCACGACACTGGCGGCGGAATCCGTCCCCTCCGCATCAACCGGGCGGATCGGCAGCCTGCCGCGCACCGGCTCGCCTTCGACGGCACGTCGCGCAATCTCAGCCGAAGCGGGCTGCGCCGCGCGTAAGCTCGTGCTTCTGCCGAACTCGCGCGCGGGCAGCGAGGTGACGGCTCGTTGGTAGATCGGATTCGTGCGTCGTAGATTAGCCAGATCGCCCGCACGCAGAGGCGTTAAGCGATCTGGCTGTGCGCGATAGTAACGCGCGTGCGGATCGGGCTGGCGGTAGCCGAGAGGATACCAAGCGACATGCTCGCCGTAGGAAGTCGGGACATAGACGAACGCGACGAGTGCGGGCCGCCACCAACTACGCCGGTGATTGCCGTAGCTGCGCGGCGACCAGTGCCAATAATTATTGACATGAACCCAACGCCCGTAGTGATACGGAGCCCAGCCCCACGGTTCATCGCCGACCCACGTCCAACCGTAGGGCGGACACCACGTCCAACGCCCGTAACGGTAAGGGGACCAGTTGTGATAATTGTTGATGACTGTGACGTGCGGACGCCAGACGTAGCCATAATCATTAACGTGAACCCAATCGCCATAAGCGTCCAATTCTTCCGCGCCCCACACGTCGCGGTCGTAATAACGATCTCGGTCGTCGTGGCGCAGGCGCGCGGCGAGATAACGCTCGCGGTCGTCAACCCACGTGTCCCAACTGTCGAAAGCATTGGCGGATGACAGTTCCCAATCGCCGCCATCTTCAGCGCCATAACGCAAAAAGGCGGTGCGCCCGTCGCGCAGAGTGAAGCCCGAAGTCTCCGAATAGATGCGCGCCCGCCCGCCATCGCGCACAGTGACGCGGACATCGCCGCTCCCCTCCACGTCGAGACGATAGAGGCCACGCTGTTCGGCGGCGACGGTTGAGCCGGGCGCATCGATCTCAAAATACTCGCGCTCACGCTCGAAGCGCGCGAGCCGGAGCGTCGCCGTGCCTTCGACGAGACTGAGCGCGACGCCTTCATCGCGCAAAGTCACAATGTCGAGGGTGGCGGACTCGCCAAGGCGGATGAAATTGCGCGCGTCGATCTGAATTTCGAGGCGCGAGTTACTGCCCGTCGCGAGCCGGTCGCCTTCGACGAGCGGCACGTTCAACGCGGCGCGCTCCCAACGTTTGCTTCCCGCGCGGCGCAGGCTCACGTCGCCACTCAACAGACTGACGCGGGCGACACGGGCCGTCTCTTCATAGTCGTACTCATCATCGAAGCCGGGGCCGTTGACATTAGCGAAGACGACGGCGCTAGTTAAGCGGGTGAACAGGACGAGCGCAAAGACAGATAGCAGCAGGGCAAGTTTTCGGTGGCGCATAGCGCGGACGCTCCTTTTACGAATCTGGACGGCGTGAGCCGCTCGCCGGGGGCCGACTGGCAAGAGAGCTTTTCAGTCTTGGCAGCAGCGCCCGGAGAGAAAACATTTAGCGAGGGGCTTCTGGCTGTTGCTCCCCGCGCGTGCAAAGCTCATGCCTCCGTTTGAACTCAATCCATGTGAGCAGACTTTTAGCCAGATTTGTCCAGAGAGAGACAATAAGTCCGCGCCTCAATCATCCGAGATAGTGCAGGCTCAACACTATTTGGTATGCCGGCAGTGATAGCGTGATAGGGCGGCAAGTATTAATACCGTCTCTAAAAAAGGCGGGCGGCGCGGAACCACACATTGATAGCAAAAACGCTCATCCTCAAATCAGCCCGCGCACAATTTTGTGTGTGAAGCACAAAGCCTTCGCGAGAAATTTGAGATACGCTCACATACAGACATGCGACTGATTGAGCCGGTACAGTTCGCCCCTCGATCTGTAATGATTATTTTCCCCCACAAACTCGGCAGACAGCGCGGCGAATTTACTGGCCGGCCCGCGCGCTATCGCCGGACGAACGCTTAACTGCTCGCGTGAGCCGCCTCCGCAGTTCAAGATTTGACTGCGCCACTGCTGATGTCGGCGGGATTCGCGGCATGACAAAACGGGAGAAACATGAAAAACCAGCAACAACTAACTTTGCCCGTCAGGAACGGCGGCGGGCGCACCGATTTCGAGCGTGGCTCGATCTTGTTCGTCGGGACGGCCACGGTGATCCTGCGCTATGCGGGCTTCACGATCCTGACCGATCCGAATTTTCTGCACAGCGGCGATCACGTGCATCTCGGTTATGGCCTGACCTCGCGGCGGCTGACCGATCCGGCGCTCGACATCGAAGAGTTGCTGCCGCTCGATCTCTGCCTGCTCTCACACCTGCACGGCGATCACTTCGACCGCATCGCCGAACGCAAACTCGACAAACATCTACCGATCATCACTACGCGCCACGCCGCCGCGTCGCTCAAACGCAAAGGCTTCAAGGCCACGCGCGGGCTAGGCACTTGGGACACGATCACGATCAGGAAAGGCGGCGCAACTTTGCGCGTCTCTTCGATGCCGGGGACGCACGCGCCCGGCCCGCTCGCCTTGCTGCTTCCGCCCGTGATGGGGAGCCTTCTTGAGTTCGAGACGGCGGAGGGAAAGCGGACGTTGCGGCTCTACATCAGTGGCGACACACTGATCCACGAAGACCTCAAGGAAATCCCGCGCCGCTTCCCCGACATCGACATCGCGCTCTTGCACTTGGGGGGGACCAGAGTCCTCGGCCTGCTGGTGACGATGGACGCTGAACAGGGCGTCGAAGCGATCAAGATGATCCGCCCGCACACGACGATCCCGATCCATTACAACGACTACACAGTGTTCAAGTCGCCGCTCCGCGACTTTCAGAAAGCGGCGCGCGCCGCCGGGTTGGAGAGAAAGATCGTCTATCTCAGTCACGGCGAATCTTACGGTTTCAACGTGCCGGCCAGCCGCTGGCAGGGCGCGCAATCGCAAGCGATGGAAGAAACTATGTCAACACGAACAACGACCGGAGAAGAACACGGCGCAACGCACACCGCACCCGCGATGGTCGGCAGCAGCGCAGCAACGCTGCGAGACGGAAACGTGAGCGGGACTGTCTCGCGCCAGTATTGGCCTAAGAGTTCCACGCGCGGGAATGGCAGGCACGACACGCCGGCTCAAACAACGGGCGCGCAAGGCTTGAATACAGGATTGTTGCTCATTGGCGGTATTGGCCTCGGCGCAGCGCTAATGTACCTGTTCGATCCCGAAAAGGGGCGATGGCGGCGCGCTCTCGTCCGCGACAAAGTGATTGGCGCGACGAATCAAGCCAGCCAACTGCTCGGCCAGACTTCACGCGATCTCCAGAACCGCACGCACGGAATCGTCGCCGAAGCCGGCAGCGCGCTCGGCGACTCGGCGACGGACGATGAGCGAGAGACAGGTCGAAAGGCTGCGCGCATGACGCGCGCAGCGTCATCACTGTCAAGCTGAAGTTGTGGGTCAAGGACGATTGCGGAATGCGGAATGCGGATTAAAGAAACTGTCTTTCAATCCGCATTCCGCAATTCTCTCAGTCTCCCGCGTAGCTGATCTCCATTCGCCGGATGCGCCAGCCGGCGAAGAGGAGGACGAGCGCGGTGAAGACGAGCAGGCTCGGCACGGAGATATAAGCGGGCGTCGGCTCGGCGACGATGGCGAAAGGAACTTCGGGGACGTGGATGGGCGCGAGCGAGTCGAGGTAGTGAATCACGCTCAATTTCTTCAAGAGCGGTGGCAGCAGAAAGTTGATCCATTCCCAGCCGTAGAGCAACAGCGCCGGAATGATCGGGTTACGGAAGAAGAGGCCGACGAACATAAAGACCGCCCCGTAGCCGACGCACGCCAGCGCCGTGATGCCGGCGTAGATCAGCAGGCGGCTCAGGCCGGGCCCGTCAAAGAAGAACTGCGCCGACTCGCTGGGAAAGTGCGGCAGGTACATCAACAAATAAGTAAGGATCGCCGCTCCGCCAAAAAGGATGATCGCCGCCGCCATCCCCGACAGATACTTGCCGACGACCAGCACCTCGCGGCGCACCGGCGAGAGAAAATAATAGTGCAGGCTCCGATCCACCATCTCGCCGCGAAACAAGTTCATGAAAATCCAAGCGCAACCGAAGAAGACAAGCGTTCGCAGCAGCAGCCCGCCATAAAACACAGCATAGACCATCCCGATCTGATTGATGTTCCGCCACTCATTCGCGGGCGGCTTAAAGACGGCCAGCACGCTCAACAAAAACACCGGCAATGCCGCCAGCAGATAGATTAATAACGCGCGGCGGCCCCAGAAATTTTTTCTAATCTCCAAACGCATGATCGCGAGCGTCTGCCGCGCCCACAAATCCCACGGCAGCCGCGCCGATTCCTGCTCAATCACCTTCGCCCGTTCTTCAGTTGCATTCAAGCTGGCGCTCATTCTCTTTTTCTCCAAACCTCATGAATCGTGAACAGTAAAAAACTGAGAAAGGTTTTTTCCCCGCAGGGGAAAGATTCAGTAGGCGGGGGCAACGCCCCCGTACCAGCACGGTCAACCGATCCGACCCTGAAGGGGTCGAATTCGCAACGATGCATTTGACCCCTTCAGGGTCAGGGCGAATGTACGTTGCTGTCGTCGGGCGTTGCCCGACGCTATTGAATGGGTCGCTTTCAGCGACCGGCACGGTTGCTTGAGCATCATTCTGAAGACTGAGAATTGTCTATCCACGACTTACGATTCACTGAATCAAGTATTGATAAACTGCATTAAGATCGTCGTCAACGGGCGCGACCGATTCGATTTTGAGATCGTTGTCGATGACAATCTTGTTCAAGAGCAAGTAAAGTGTGTCGGGCTGGCGCGTCTTGACGAAAAGGCCGTGATGGTCTGTGAGCAGTCGCGCCTCTTCGATGGCCGCTCCATCTTGCGCGAAGAGGCGGGCGGCCAAGACCGAAGGCCGATCACAGCGCACGAGTATCTGCATCGGGTGTCCTTCGATCTCGTCGCGGACGCCGTGAACGTCGCCTTCGGCCACGACGTAGCCGTTATTGATGAGGATCACGCTATCGGACATCATATCGACTTCGTGCAGGATGTGGCTCGACAAGATCAAGTACAGCCCTTCGTCCGCAAGATGCCGGAATAAGCGAATGATCTCCGCGCGCGCCATCGGATCGAGGCCGTTCAAAGGTTCATCCAAAATTAAAACTTGCGGCCCGTGCGCGATTGCTTGCGCGAGGCGGATACGCTGTCTCATGCCTTTGCTGTAGCCTGCCACTTTGCGATCCGCCGCCTCCGTCATCGAAACCCGTTCGAGCGCCCTCTCGGTCAACGTGTCGGCGTCGCGGCGGTGATAGCCATGCACAGTTAAATAAAATTTGAGAAACTCGCGTCCGGTCATCCCGCGCGGGAACGAATCGAACTGCGTGCAGTAACCAACTTTGCGAAACAGCGTTTCGGGTTCGTCGGGCGTTGTACCGAGGATGCGAATGCGCCCGCGCGTGGGACGGAGCAAACCCGTCATTAGATTCATCAACGTCGTCTTGCCCGCGCCGTTCGGCCCGACCAAGCTCGTGATGCCCGGCGCGATGTTCAAGTTGACGCGGTTGACGCCGAGAATGTCGCCGTAAAATTTCGACACGTCCTCAAAGACGATCATCTGCGGCGTTGTCGTTGAACTCGGAATTGCTGACGCGCTCATTTAACTACCTCGTAAGCCCGAACCTTCCGCATCAACAGCAGCAAACACACGGCGCACACCGTCGCCAGCAGCGCCCAAGACATCCACAGCGGCGGCTCCAGCAGAATGATCTCGACATGCTCAAAGTCGTTATGAAAACTAACTTCGCCGGTCTTGCGCTCGAACACGCGAAACAGTCCGTCCCAGACGTGGCTCATCATAATGGGGATGCTCAAGAGATTTCCCCACCGCGTCAGGAACAGCGCGTTGATCATGCCGCCGAACACTGTCGGGATGAAGAAGATTCCCAACAGCGCCGCGCTCGCAATCACGCGCCACTTGACCCACGCCGACACCGCCTGCGACAAAAGCGCGAGCGTGATCATCCATACCCAACTGCCTAAGCAGATGCCCGAAGCGATCCACCAATTCCGCGCGATCCAGCCCGCGCCTTCTAAGTAACCTTGAAACAGAAACAACAAGAGTCCCGGAACCCAAGTGATCGACGAGAGCAGCAGCATTACCACGCTCATCTTGCCCAACACGTACTCGGCGCGCGTGAACGGGCGGCACAAATAAAGCGGCAGAGCGTTGTTCGCCAGATCGCGCGAGACGAGCGGGGGACCAACCAACACCGTCAGCAAGAAGCCGAGCCACCCTTGCACCGAAATAAACGTCTCGAAGAACGAGCCATCAATCGGCAGCAACTCGCGCACGTTCAGCTTCAGCATCGCAATCGCGCTCGCGTTGTGGTGCAGGTAAATCAAGATCGCCGCGACCAACGGATAAATGAAGCACGCCGCGTAAAACGCAACCAGTAACTTCGATCCAAAAACCTGCCGCAAAGCGTGGCGCGGAATGATCAAAAACCGCGACCATTCCGGCGTCAATGCGCCCGTGTAACGCCCATAAGTGTGTTCGTAAACGGCCATCTCAATTAAGTCCAAAGTCCAACGTCCAACGTCCAAAGTCAACAGCCGGTTCTCAGACTTTGGACGTTGGACTTTGGACGTTGGACTCATCCCCTTCCATCGCTTTCAAAAAGATTTCTTCGAGCGAGTCTCGCTTGTAATTCAAGCGGCGAATCTGCACTTGGGCGTCGGCAGCGAGGCGGTAGAGATCGCGCACCTCGACGCCTTCAGGCAGCACCAATTTCATCCGCCGCTCGTTCATCACCGCATACTCGCAGCCGAGTCGCTCAATCGCTTCCGCGAAAGCGCCGTTGCCGCCGCGCGTCTCTAACTCGATGAACTTCCGGTTCGCGCGGCGCTCTTCTTCCAAATCGCACGAGATGGCGATGCGCCCGTCTTTCAACACTAAAATCTCTTCGCAGCATTCCTCCACGTCGCGGAGCAGATGCGACGACAAAAGAATGTGCGCTTGTCCGCTGTCGCGGATTTCGCGGATCAGACGGATCATGCGCTGGCGCGTCGGCGGATCAAGTCCGTTCGTCGGCTCGTCTAAAATAATCAGCTTCGGCCCGTGGACGATGGCCTGCGCGAGTTTCGCAAGCTGCTTCATGCCGAGCGAGTAAGTATCCAAAGTGCGATAGCGCGCCTCGCCCAAGCCGACGTAAAAGAGCGCTTCGTGCGCCCGCTCCAAAGCTGCTTCAGCAGGGATGCCGGACAACTCGGCCATTAGCCGGACGAAATGCACGCACGTCATCTTCGAGATAAACGAATCGCGCTCCGGCATGTAACCGATCAATGAGCGAATCTGTTTCGCGTCTGCCGTGATGTCTTGGCCGAAGATGCGCGCCGTCCCGCCCGTCGGCGGATGAAAGCCGAGCAGCGTGTGAATCAGCGTCGTCTTCCCCGCTCCGTTGGGACCCAGCAGACCAATCGCGCGTCCCTGCAAAGATGCGCGCAGTTCTTTCAAGATCGGGCGTTTGCCGAACGTGACGCTGAGGTTGTCGAGATCAATAACCATAGAAAAGCAGTGGCGAGTGATGAGTGATAAGTTAAAAACCAAAAACTTGTCTTTGCTCGTCACTCGTCACTTATCACTCATCACTGTTTTTGAGTTCCACAGCAGCGCGAGACTGAAGGCCGTGCCAATGATAACGAGCGTGCCGGTAAACATTAACGCCGCTGAAGGCGGCAAAGTTCGCCCGGCGAGAAAGACGGCAAACAGGACTGCCGGCACGTTGACGATTAAGACTGGCACGGCGAGCGCGCGGCGATGCTCGAATTGGCGCAGACAGAGTAAGCCCGGTGTGTTGAGTAAGGCAAAGGTCAAAACAGAACTGACGAGCAGCGACGGCGAAGCGGCGGCGGCCAGTTCCCCATCAATGCTGACGAACGGCAGGAACAGGGCAGCAAGTCCGACGAGCCAAGCCAAGACTGAAACGATGAGCGGGTTCATATGAAAAGCAAGGCAGAAGGATGAAGGCGGAAGGATGAAGCAGACAGATTAGCTTAAGCGGCTATTTCATCCTTCATCCTTCCGCCTTCATCCCTGCTTTTAATTGCTCGCGACGACGCGGCGACGTGCTTCGATCATCTCGATGATCTCGGTGCAGCCTTTTTGCCGCGCGAAGAAGAGCGCGGTCTGATCCCAAAAGTCGCCTTGCAATTTCAGGTCGGGTGCTTTTTCTAGGACGGCCTTGACCGTCTCCGTCGGGCATTTGTTTGCTACGGGTCGGTCGATGTCCCACGCGCCGGCGACAGCGTTCGACAAGATGGAATTTGAGCCGTGCGTTCTGTGAGGATTCGCGCCCTTCGCGAGCAAAGCGATCACAATCTCCGCATTGTCGTAGCCGGCGGCGTACATCAGAGGCGTCGGGCCGCTCTCGTTTTTCCCCATCGTTTTCAATATTTTCCTGATCACCGTCTTCTGTTTGCGGCAATCGCCGCCGGGCGCGTTCACATCCGCACCACGCTCAATCAGCAATAGTGCCGCCCGGTTCTCATTCTTGTGAATCGCGTGAATGAGCGGCGTCCAACCGTTCACCGCGCAGTCGCGCGCATTCACGTCCGCGCCTACGTCGATCAGTGCGGAGATGATTTCCGTATGACCGCCACGCGCCGCCCACATCAGCGGCGTCAAACCATTCTTCTCCTGCGCGTTCACGTCTGCCTTCTGCGCGAGCAACTCTCGCACTTTTGCGCTGTCGCCGTTCGCCGCCGCCATCGTCAGCGGCGTGTTCGGCTCGCGATTACACGCGGCTGAAGCGAACAGCGCACCCATCAAACCCGTGATCAAGAAATAACGTTTCATCATAATTGCTCCTCTCACTCGCACGGAAAATTGAACCACAGAGACACAGAGTCACAGAGAAGACAAACGGTAAAAGAGTAGTGGCAATGAACGGAAAGCATGTGTCTTTCATTCATCATTCCGCATTCATCGTTCATCATTTCTTCTCCATGTCTCCGTGTCTCTGTGGTGAACTCCCGGATTTACTATTTCGCATCCAGCGCTTTCATCAAGATGTGCTGCATCTCGAAGGCGTTGGGGCCGCCGAGCAGGCTCGCGGGACTCAAGCCGAACGGCCCGCCTTCGGTGTTCGAGGCGACGATGATCCGGTCGCCTTGTGCATAAGCATAAGCCAGCGTCGGTGCGCTGCTCGCGCCCATCGACTTCAAGGCCGTGCGCTCTTGCTCCGGTAAACTGCCCGCAACGCGCTCGGCCAACGGCGCAAGCAGCGGCGCGAGGTTGTGATAGAAGACGGCGGAGAAGTTGGCGTTGCCGTCCGCCGGCAGTTGCGCGGTGAAACGTGGCGAGCGCGTGAGCGTGTTCTGTGTCTGTTGATACTCAATCGCCCGCTCGACGAGCGCGCGCGACGGCGCGGCGATCAGGTAGCCATTCGCGTAGGCGTAATGCGCCGACACGCCGAAGTCGGCAGAGCGCAATGTGTAGAAGACGCGACCGCCGCCCGCGTCCTGCCGCTCCCATTGCAAGCCTTTCAAATTACTCTTCGCCGCGTGCTTATTTAATTCTTCGACCACGCGCTCGAACGTCTGCTGCAAGCGCGCTCCGTCGTAAACCTCAAAGACCATCTTCCAAGAAGGCGTCGGCAAGATTGGGCCATCGACGGCGAAGGCGAATTCGCCGCCGAGCGGCGCGGCGAAATCACGGCGCAGGTCGAGGCCGTACTGCGTCTCAAGCTCACGTAAGCGGCGGCGCAAGTCAGGCGAAGCCGTCTCCATCACGCCGAGCAGATCATCGACGAGCAAGGCCGGGTCTTTGACAACGAAAGCGGCGGCCACATGCGCGTCGGGCGAGACGTAATCGAGCGCGCCCATCGGCCCCGGCGCGGCGAGCCACGAAGCGATCCCACGGCGCGAGTCGCCGAACGTCAAAGCGGCGCGGCTCTGCGTCTGATGCGGCGCGACATCTTTCTGTTCGACGACGACATGCTTCAAGTTCAATAGGCCGAGTTGCCGGAAAGTTTCGACGCGCTGCTGCCCGTCGGTTTTCTGCGACTCGTCTTGCATCACGCGCGCCGTGATCTTTTCCAGATCGGCGGCGACGACAAGGCTCGCGCCCTCGCGGTAAATCTCCGCGATGCGCGTGTGAAACGGCGAGCCGACGAAACGATTGGTTCCCGGCGCGTTCAAACTTGCGGCGAGACGACGCAACTGCGCCAAGTCCGGCGAGGCGGCGAAGAAATCTCCGCGAATCCAGACGTACAAATTATTTTTAGCAGCGCCTTCAACCGCTGCCGATGGATCATCGACGAGTTGCAAGGCCGGGCCGCCTTTCGCTTCAGTTGCGAGACGCGCTTTCAGTTGTTCCACAAAGGGGCGGAAGCCCGCCGCATCCTTCAACTCGCCGAGGACGAGGAAACCGCCCGGCTCGCCGCGCCCGTTCAACTCCGTGCTGACCACGATCTCTTCGCCGAGATACTGGCCGAACTCGCGCACCTGTTGGATCGCTTGCTCCAACTCCGGCCCGCGCGGACCGTGCTGATGTTCTTTCCACCACTGGCTCAAGGCCGGGTTCTGGCTGATGCGTTCCTGCATGATGCGGTGCGACTCGCTCAAGGTCTGCGCCAAGTTCGGTAGCGCCGCATACAGCACGGTGCTTTCCGGGAGCATATCGAGAAAGCGCGTCGAGTAGCGCACACCGGGACGCGGGACGCGATTGTTGAGATCGTTCCTGAGCGCCGTCAGTTCCGTCAGCAGCTTTGCGTACTGCTCTGCATTGCGGCTCCAAGCGATTTCTTGTTTGACGGGGATGGGTTCGATGCTCCGGCTCGTCATCGCCTGATCGCCGGGATGCAAGACTTCTTCGCGGTTCGAGTGCTTGACGCGGACTTCGCCTTCGACGACGGAGACGCGCGATCCCTTCGTGCCGCTGTTGACGGAGAAGATCGTCCCTGTCACCGAGACGAGCGAATCAGGCGTGGCGACGTACAGATGCCGTTCGCGCTGCTTCGCGGCCTGCACGATGACGTTGCCGCGTTCCAAGTGAATGGTCGTCCCCACGCTGCTCTCGGTCAAATAAATCTCGGAACGCTCGCGCATCTCGACGAGTGAATTATCGGCGAGTTGCAAGACCGCGCCGGATTCTTTCGCCGTGCGAATGCGCTCGCCCTGCTTTAACTTTGCGCCCGCAGCGAGGGCGTCGGTGTCAGCTTCGGAAATGTGATAAACCGCGCCGTCCGCCGCGTCGATAGTCGCGGCGATGGCGTTGCCGGAGTTAAAACGATTGACGAAGACCAACGCCGTCAGCCCGACGCACAACACGAGCGTCGCCGCGATAGCCCAACGACGGAACGACGGTGTTATCTGCCAATTAGTTGACTGTTTTGCTTTCGGTCTGACGGCCCTCGTCGCAACACTCGCGCCGCCCGTGCGCGCCAGCTTCAGAGCCTTGCGACAGGGGATGCACTCCAACGTGTGATCCTCGAACAACAGCGTGCGTGCCGGCGTGAGTTCGCCGCCGAGATAATCGGGAATGAGCGCTTGAAAATCCGCGCAGTTGCGAATGTGTTCGACTGCGCCGGCAGTTGACTGCGGGGCCGTCGCCGCTTGCGCGCTCTCGGTCGAGACGCGCGCCCATACGCGCGTTGCCGCATCGCTTACGGTCGCCGCCTCGATCTCTTCTTCGCGCACGCGCGCGACGACACCATCTAAAATCTGGTCCAGTTCTGGCTTGGTATAATTACGCTTCATGATGTTTCTCCAAATACTCCCCGATTTCTTTTCGCAAGCGTAGCCGCGCCCGATGCAGCGTGACGGCCACCACCATCTGCGAAGTGTTCAACGCGCTCGCGATCTCGCGATTGTCGTAGCCCTCGAAATAACGCAGCACGAAAACCTCCGCCGCTCTCGTCCCCAGACGCGCCACGGCCTGCCGCACGAGCGCGCGCAATTCTTGATCGGCGTGCTGCGCTTCGGGACTCAAGAGCGGGCTGGCGAGCATCGCCGCGTCCACGTCTTCGAGCGCAACGGCGCGGGCGCGCGTCTGTCCCCGCATCAGATCGAGCGAGGCGTTAATCGCGGCGCGATAAAAATAACTGCTTGGGCTGGGCGAGAAATCTGTCGTCTCCGGCTGGCGCGCGAGTCTCAAAAAAATGGTCTGTAAAACGTCTTCTGCATCGGACTTGCTGCCGGTGATGTGATATGCGGTGCGGAAAATCTGCTCGTGATGTTCGCTGAAAAGCCTTTCCAACTCGCCGGGCGGCGGATCGGGGGCGGGTCGCAAATGTCTGGCGGCGGTAGCTGGCAAGGTATCCTCCTTCAAAGTCCTATCCTCACCAGTAAAAACGCCGGGGGCAGGAGATTATTAACAGCCGCGGCGAATTTATTTTGATTTTAATTCCTGCCCGAAAAAATTAACCACAGAGGACACGGAGGAAGAAAGAGGATAATTTCAAATCTGAAATCTCAAATAAGCACTTAGGAAAAAGTAATTTGGTATTTTGAGCCGACTTGACTGAGTACGTTGTCCAACGCCTGAGCGAAAGCCTTGTTCGATTCAAACGCGCTCAACGGTAACCACTCGTACTTTAT
>Ga0136614_10000473_pt1 | contig 20073 bp, 19 predicted proteins | sample AntDrymUQ2792106_2_FD_106643 | JGI IMG/M metagenome (GOLD analysis project Ga0136614, IMG submission 106643) | Polar desert sand microbial communities from Dry Valleys, Antarctica - metaG UQ279 (21.06) | ecosystem: Environmental > Terrestrial > Soil > Desert | place: Antarctica: Dry Valley... | reverse complement strand
TCGCCGTACCCGCCGCCATCGCCGTACCCGCCGTCGCCACCGGCATCTCCGCCGCCGTCACCGCCTGAGTCTCCGCCGCCGTCACCGGATTCGGCACCGTCACCGTACCCCTCGGAATAGCCCTGTTCGAACGACTCCGTCGACGGAACGCCGGCCATGCCGCCGAACATCGCGCTGAACAGGAACACTGACCCAAGGCCCCAGGCGCCACCGATCAGTGCCGGGCGCCACCACGGTTCGCTGTACCAGCCCTGGGGCACCGGCCGGCCGGCCACCCGACCGCCCGGGTAGTAGTGCTGGTTGCGCTCGCTGGGCTTGGGCGAGGCGCCGTAGGTGCGGCCCTCCACGTCGACCTCGCGGTCCTCGGTGACTGCTCCGGCGCCTCTCTGGCCGTTGATCTCTGGCAGTGGTGGGCCGGGATCCAGATCCATCGCCGTACGGGCAGCTCGCACGTAATAGAGGCCCTCGACGGCCGTCTGGGTGACCAGCCGGCTCTGGGCCACCGTGCGTGCCTGGTCCAGCTGCGAACCGGCCGCGATGTAGCGCTCGGAGGCATCAGCCAGGGCCTGCCTGGCCGGGCCATCGACGGCCGAGAGGTTGGACAGCTGGCCACCGAGCAGCTCGTACCAGCGCCGGGCCTCGGCCTTGGCATCCTCCAGCGAGGTAGCGGCTGCTGCGGTCTGCTTGCGCTTCTGGCTGGACGTGTACAGCGCACCGGCGGCGAGAACCACCAGCAGGAGCAGGATGATCTCCACGGTTGTGATGCCTCCTCGAGGGGAACAGACCGATCCTAGGTGCCAGCCGGCTGCCCTTCTCCTGTCAACGTCGAGCGCTCAGCGGGCGTTCCGCCCCGAGCAGGGAAGATTGCGGGCTTGGCATACACACGCCGATCTCCGCGACGCGATATATAGGCCGGTTCGAGGATTGCGGCTCAGCGCCCGTACGAGCAAAGCCTGGCCTCGATCTCGCTCAACGCTCTGGGTACGTCGACGGACTCGGCCACTCGTACGGGTAAGCCGGCACTGATGGAACGGGCGCCGCAGTCCGAACCGGAGCCAGACGCTGGACGCCGGTCCACCAGGGTCATGCCGCGGCCCGATCCGTGTCCACAGTCGACCGACACCGGCCGCGCGACGGTTTCGAGGATGCCGGGGATGATCGCTTCGAGCACCGCCAGCGCGTCGTGGACGACTACGCCCGCACCCTCGTGCACCCGCGCATGGAGGTCGAAGCTGTCCGCCAGCATCGCCGCTGCGGCCGCGCCGACCGGGCCGCTCGCCTCGATCCGGGCCACGGCTGCCGCGTCCATCGAGCTCGTACGGGTCACATCCAAGCCGACCACCGTGATTGGCAGGCCAGAGCTGAGAACCCGCTGAGCCGCTTCTGGATCGGACCTGATGTTGAACTCGGCAGCCGAGATGAGTTCCCCGCCACCGTAGGCCCCGCCCATCACCACCAGCCGTTCGAGCCGCTGCGCGGCAACCGGGTCGGAGACGATCAGCAGGGCGATGTTTGTCAATGGACCGATGGCGCACACCGTGACCCGACTTGGCGTCGCACGGAGCAGCTGCGCGAGGAACGGTACGGCTGGCGTCGGCTCGACCCGCCTTCTGGCACTGGGTAGTTCGACATCGCCGAGACCATTCGCGCCGTGGCGGTACGGGTGCACCCGGGGCGGCTGCGGGTGCACGAGCGGGTGTTCGGCTCCAGCGGCGACGGGGACCCCGCCGTCACCGGCCAGAGCCAGGACGCGCAACGCATTGTCCGTCGTCTGCTCCACGGGCACGTTTCCGAACACCGTCGTCACGGCCAGGAGTTCGACTTCCGGACTGGCGGCAGCCACCAGCAGGGCGATCGCGTCGTCGACGCCCGGGTCGGAGTCGATGACCAACAGTCTGCGACTCATGCTCCGAGACTTCTCCTGGTAGGGACAACCGCGCTGAGTTCGAGGGAACGTCATCACAGCCTCCCGGATGGGGCCGCCGAGCCGCCACCATGGGAAGAAGGCGACGTACCTAACGTGCCAGGGTGCCCTGAGACAGAAAGAAGCGCTGGCAGGGCGCAGGTAGCGTGGCCGAGGTGTTCACCACGCGCCCGGAGCTGTCCGGCACCTTCGGGATGGTTGCCAGTACGCATTGGCTGGCGAGTGCGGCCGGTATGGCAATCCTGGAAGAGGGCGGTACAGCGGTCGACGCCGCGGTGGCGACCGGGTTCACCCTGCAGGTCGTCGAACCCCACCTCAACGGTCCGGGCGGCGAGGTGCCGATCCTGTTCGCCCGCCGCGGCGAGGCCCCGGCTGTCCTTTGTGGACAGGGCGTAGCTCCGGCCGGGGCGACGATCGAGCACTACCGCGACCAGGGCCTCGACCTGATCCCGGGAACCGGACTGCTCGCGCCCGCCGTACCCGGCGCCGTCAGTGCCTGGCTGACCTTTCTCCGGGATCATGGAACGCTGCCGCTTGATCGAATCCTGAGGTTCGCGATCGAGTACGCCACCCACGGACACCCTTTGCATCCTCGGGTAGTTGCCACCATCGCCGCGAGTGCGGACACCTTCCTCCACCACTGGCCGACTTCGGCCGAGTTATGGCTCGACGCCGATGGCCGCGCGCCCACGCCAAACATGCTGTGGCACAACGCCGTTCTGGCTTCGACATACCTTCGACTGCTGGATGCGGCTCGAGCGGCCGGCGGGTCACGCGAGCAGCAGATCGACGCGGCGCTCACCACATGGCACGAGGGCTTCGTCCCCGAGGCGATCGAGCGGCACACCCGTACGCCGGTCATGGACGAGTCCGGCGCCCGCCATGCCGGCGTCCTCAGCGCACACGACCTCGCCACCTGGCGCCCGTCGTACGAGACTCCGGTGACTCTCGACTGGCGCGGCCACACCGTGTGCAAGGCCGGTCCGTGGAGTCAGGGCCCAGCTCTTCTGCAGGCACTCGGCATCCTCGCCGGCTTGTCCACCGCCGAGGCGCCGCATGCCAGCGCCGAGCAGATCCATGTCGTCACCGAAGCGGTCAAGCTCGTCATGGCCGATCGAGAGGCGTGGTACGGCGATGCGGGGCAGGTCCCGATCGACGCGCTGTTGTCCGAGGCCTACGCCCATGAGCGCGCCGCTCTGATCGGGGAGACGGCCGCGATCGGGCTGCGCCCGGGACAGCCTGGTCCGGTCGAAGCGAGATTGCCGCGGTACGTCCTTGATCCGCCAACCGACCGGCCCGCCCCGGGGATGGCCGGCGTCGGAGAACCGACCGTGGCCCGAACCCCGGGCGACACCTGCCATCTCGATGTCGTCGATCGGCACGGCACGATCGTGACGGCGACCCCGAGCGGTGGCTGGCTGCAGTCCTCGCCGACCATCCCGGATCTCGGCTTCGCCCTCGGCACCCGGGCGCAGATGTTCTGGCTGGAGCCGGGTTTGGCCAGTTCCTTGACCCCCGGCACTCGACCGCGCTCGACGCTGAGCCCGACCCTGGTCATGCGCGGCGATGAGCCCATCCTGGCCTTTGGCACGCCGGGCGGTGACCAGCAGGAGCAGTGGCAGCTCACCTTCTGGCTGGCCCACAGCGTCGACGGACTGAACCTCCAGGAGGCCATCGACGCCCCCAGCTGGCACACCACGGCCTTTCCCTCCTCGTTCGCGCCGCGGGAGATGACCGATGATCTGGTGGTGGAGGATCGGGTGGGAGACAAGGTGATTGCCGATCTGGAACAACGCGGGCACCACGTCGTTCGGTCGGGGCCGTGGACCCTGGGTCGGATGTCCGCGGTCAGCCGCGATCCGGACACCGGAGTCCTGCGCGCAGCGGCGAATCCTCGCGGCATGCAGGGCTACGCCGCCGGCCGCTGAGAACCGCAGCACGACGGCTCCAGCCGCTCCATCTCTCCGCCCTTATTGCGCACAACGGTCACGAGAACGCGCGCTACGTCGCCCGCATGCGCACAACGGTCAACCGAACGCGCGCTACATCGCACATATGCGCATAACGGTCAGGGGTGGGTGTGTCCGGTCAGGGGGTCGGGGCCGGCTCGAGCGCGGGCAGATCGGGGGCGTAGTGCCGGGCCGCGGCCTCGCTGGCCACCCGCAGCGCCCCGTCATCGGGCCGGAAGCCGCAGCCGGCCAGCCAGGTGGCCAACATCCGGTGCCCGCCGAAGGTGAGTACCGACTCGGGATGGAACTGCACACCCTCGATCGGCAGGCTTCGGTGCCGTACGGACATCACGATCCCGCTGCGCGTACGACCTGTGACCTCGAGGTCGTCGGGCAGGTCCTCCTCCGTGGCCGCCAGCGAGTGGTAACGCGTCGCGGTGAACGGCGAGGGCAGTCCGGCCAGGACGCCCACCCCGTCGTGGACCACCTCACTGGTTCGTCCGTGCGACAACTCCGGGGCACGAATTACCTTGCCGCCGAAGGCCACTGCAATCGCCTGATGCCCTAGGCACACGCCGATCAACGGAAGCCTACGGTCGGCGGCCGCCTTCACCAGCGGCACACTCATCCCACCATCCTCCGGACGTCCGGGACCCGGCGAGATGAGGACCCCGTCGAACCCCGAACCGTCCAGGTCGTCGACGCCGACCTCGTCGTTACGCCGTACGACACAATCGGCTCCGAGCTGGGCCAGGTACTGCACCAGGTTGAACACGAAGCTGTCGTAGTTGTCCACGACCAGGATTCGGGCGGCGCCGTCGGTACCGGTCGAGTTCATCTGCGCGGGCTCACTCGATACCCACGCTCGTTGCGCAGGCTCACTCGATACCCACGCTCACTCGACCGTGATGTCGTTGTACGGCAACATCGGCTCGACCCACGGGAACAGGACGAACAACAGCAGCGCGGTGACTGCAGCGATCAACACCAGCGAGCCCACGACCTTGCCCGGCAGGCCGCCCGGCAGGATCCGCCAGATCCAGGTGTACACGGCTAGTTCTCGGTCAATGCTGGTGGCCCGTCCGGAAAGTCGGCTCGCGGCAGACCCGGACCGTCGAGGACAGCGTGCACGATCAACCGCTGCGCGGCGGAGAACTTCGGATGGCAGGTCGTCAAGGTCAGGTACGCCGCCGTCGGTTCGACGTCGGTGTCAGAGACCCCTGGGATCGGGAAGACCACCTCGACGTCCTCCGGCGAGACGATCTCCTGGCCGGGGATCCCACTGGGATCGGTGTCGTAGTCGCCGGAAGCCGGGTCGCCCATGACGCGGTAGGTGAACCAGGTCTCCGCCGTCTCGATCACGATTGCGTTTCCAGGCAGCAGCCGATCGAGGTCGAGGAACGGCGAACCCTTGCCCACTCGGTGCCCGGCCAAGGCGAAGTTGCCGAGTTCACCGGGCATGGCGGAGTCGACGTAGTGGCCGGGCCCTTGCAGCAGCTCATCCGGGTCGGTGCCCTCGACGACCACCTTGACGTAATCACCGCCGAAGACCGGAATCCGGATGCGCGCGAAGCCATCCCCGAGCGGGACGGTCGGTAAGCCACCACCGGGCAGGTCCGGCCCGAGGGTGGGATCGAGGGCCGGGTCGTCCTCCCAATTCTGAAGCAGTTCCTCGGTCAGTTCCTCCTGCCGCTGGTTGGTGAATATGTCGGTGACGAACAACTCGTAGACCACGAACAGCAACACGATCAGCCCGAAGGTGATCAGCGTCTGGCCGAGCCCTCGGATGCCGGTTCGCACCAGGTCACGGTTGCTGCGCGGGCCCCTGCTCGCAGCACTTCCCCGGACCGCCTTGGCTGGTGTGCTGTCCCGCCCACGCGCTTTGCGGTGGTGGGCACCATGCCGACCCCCCGGAGGGGCCGCCTGCGATTCGTACGATTCCGGAATCGGCTGGGCGTTTTCCCATCCGCGGCCGGCGTCCTGCGTACCGTCGGTACGCATCGATTCTCCGTCCGCCCCGTGCTTGCTCATGCCGCCCCCGCATACCGCAAAGTCAGGGGTTCATCGTAGGCCGGGAGCACAAGGTCGGTCTGAGCCTGCACGCTGAACTCGAGGCCGAAGCTGCGTACCGCCTGCAGGAGCAAGGCAACTCCGGAGGATTGCGCGAGGGCCGCCCGGATCTTCTCTGGGTCACCGATCGCGTCGATGCGGAACGGCGGGGAGTACGTACGGCCCTGCAACAGCAAGGTGTTGCCCACGCAGAGCACGGCGCTGGTGGCCACGATCCGTTCTCCCATGATCGTCACCGCGTCCACCCCTGAGGCCCAGAGCGCGTTGACCACCGCCTGGACGTCGGACTGGTGGATGATGAGATCGTCGGGCCGGGCCCCGGCAGGCAACTCGCCGCCGGCCTCGCGGGGAGCATCGTCGAGGTTGATCGTCACTCCCTGGCCCTGCATGGCGGTCAGCCCGGCCGAGCTGGCGCCCAGTTCGGCAACGGCGCGGGCGATGGCAGCCCCGGCGTCGAGATCCTCGGCCCGGGCCAGCGCGGCCCCGGTCTGCTCCTGGAGCTCGGCCAAGGTGCGCGACTGCTGGTCGGTACGCCGTTGCTGGTCGTCGATCAATCCGATCAGGCGGGTTTCGGGCCCGGCCCGAAGCGTCGTACCGCGTGCGGTGATGGCGGTCGTGGCGAACAGGAGTCCCATCAGGACGGCGCTGAACACGGCCAGGCCGCGCCACATCGACGTCCGACGCACTGCTCCCCCTCCCCGGTCGGCATTCCGCTGCACCGAGCGGGCTCCCCGCCCCTGCCGGATGCTCGCCTCTGCGCAACTACGCTAGTACGACGGCCCGCACTCCGATGGCGCGGCGCAGGAAAGGACGAACTCAGCGATGCCCAAGTCGAAGGTCCGCAAGAAGCCGGTCTACACACCGCCCGAGGACGTTCTCCCCGGCGCTGCGGCGCGCGCCCGTGCCCGTCGGCCCAGTCCTCGGTGGTTCGCGCCGCTGATGCTCGGGCTGATGCTGATCGGCCTGCTGTGGATCGTGGTCTTCTATGTCGCCGGAGACAAGATAGCGATCATGAACTCGCTGGGTCCCTGGAACTTCGCCGTCGGCTTCGCCGCCATGGTCATCGGCCTGGCCATGAGCATGAAGTGGCGCTGAGCCGTCGCCCAGAACGACACGGTTGTAACTATCCCCAGGTGTGGACAGAGCTGGGGATAGCCCGTTCAGCCTCGATCAAACCTCACTGTCGGTAGCCGAATCGAATCCACAGGGTTGTGGATGAAAGAGGTCAGCCGACCAACTCGAGGATCGTCGGGTTGGCCGTCCCGCCGCCTTCGCACCGGCGCATGATGCGCTCCGGCGGTCAGCTCACTAGTTCGAGGATCGTCGCGTTCGCCATGCCGCCGCCTTCGCACATTGTCTGCAGGCCGTAACGGATGCCGTCGCGGCGCATCCGGTGGATCAGGGTGGTCATAAGCCGGGCGCCCGAGCCGCCGAGCGGATGCCCGAGCGCAATGGCCCCACCGGTTGGGTTGACCCGCTCCGGGTCGGCCCTGGTCTCAACCAGCCAGGCCAACGGGACGGGGGCGAAGGCCTCGTTCACCCCGAACGCTCCGATGTCGTCGATGCCGAGCCCCGACCTGGCCAGTGCCTTCGCCGTTGCCGGGATGGGTGCGGTCAGCATGATCACCGGGTCGTCACCGGCCAGCACCGCGGTGTGGACCCGGACCAGCGGGGTGAGACCGAGTTCGGCCGCCCTGTCCGGAGTCGTGACGAGCAGCGCCGCACAGCCGTCGGAGATCTGCGAGGCGTTACCCGCGCTGATCACTCCGTCCTCGGCGAACGGGGTCGGGAGGGTGCCGAGCTTCTCGATCGTGGATCCGCGCCGGATCCCCTCGTCCGCCTTGACCATCCCGGCCTCGGTCGGGATCGGCGCGATCTCGTCCTCGTAGAGTCCGGCATCCTGAGCGGCGGCGGCTTTGGCGTGCGACTCGATGCTGTAGCTGTCCAGCTGGGTACGGGACAGGCCCCAGCGCTGGGCCATCATCTCCGCGCCCACGCCCTGGTTCGGGAAGACACCGTCGTAGCGCTGCAGGAACATCGGCCCCAGCGGCAGTCCGACATCCGTACCGATCCCGGCGCCCATCGGTACCCGGCTCATCACCTCGACCCCGCCGGCGACGACCACATCACACTGGCCGCTCATCACCGCGGCGGCGGCGAAGTGGACCGACTGCTGGGAGGAGCCGCACTGCCGGTCGATCGTCGTACCGGGCACCGATTCCGGCCACCCGGCGGCCAGGACCGCGTTGCGGCCGACGTTGAACGTCTGCTCGCCGACCTGGCTGACGCATCCCCAGATGACGTCGTCCACGACCGCCGGCTCGATGCCACTGCGTTCGACCAGCGCATTCAGGACGTGCGCGGACAGGTCCACCGGGTGTGTCCCGGCCAGACCTCCGCCCCGCTTTCCGACCGGACTTCGTACGGCGGCGCAGATGACGGCGTCAGGCATGGCTTCGAGGGTAGGCCCGCACCTGGGAAACTGGCACCGTGAGCTTTCCGACGCAAGCGACACCTCCGCCTCCGCCGACGCCGACTGCATCGCTGAGTTGGGCGCCGCGACCCGGCGAGTCTGCCCTGGCCGTCGTGGCCGGCGCGGTCATGGCTGCCCTGGGATTCACGGTGGACCCGACCGGGCGATGGCTAGTGTGGGCGGCCGCGGCGCTGCTGTTCGGGATCGCCGTGGTGGACCTGGTCGTCCGGCCGAGACTGCAGGCCGACCCGTACGGCGTGACCGTTCGAGCACTCGCCGGCGCGACGTCGGCGCCCTGGTCAGCGGTCGAGGTGAGCCTGCGCCAGCACCAGCGGTTCGGCCGCAGTGTCGCGACCCTCGAACTGGAGCTGCACGAGAAGCTGATCATCCTCGGTCGTCGCGAGCTCGGCGCCGACCCCGAACAAGTCGCCCAGCAGCTGGACCGGCTGCGGGTCGGCCTCTAGCCCCCCGTTCCGGGACGTTATGCGCATAACGTGCGGATTTTCGGCCGATTCTGGGACGTTATGCGCATAACGTCCAGGGGAGGGTCCGAACCAAAGAGCTACGGCTGCGGTCAGCCGATGAGCAGGGCCGCGCCAAGGAGGGTCAGGGCGACGAGCACCACGCCGAGTCCGATCAGACCGGCCACGATGGCCTGACTGCGCCGTCTGCCGTAGATGACGATCGCTCCCGCCACCGCACCGAACAGGAAGCCACCGGCGTGCGCGGCCAGCGAGATCCCCGGCAGAAAGCTGATGAAGACGTTGATCGCCAGGATTGCAAACAGCGAGCGGAGATTCGCCTTGCGCTGATACAGCGCCACCCCGGTGGCCCCGAGCAGCCCGAAGATCGCTCCGGAGGCGCCGGCGACCGACGACAACGGGAACGCGAAGAAGAGCACCGCCACCGAGCCGCCGATCGCGGACAGAAAGTAGACCGCGGCGTAACGGACCGAGCCGAGGTACTGCTCGAGATCGCGGCCCAGGACGTACAGGCTGAACATGTTCACGGCCAGGTGAGTCAGCCCGTAGTGCAGAAACGCACCGGTCAGCATCCGCCACCACTGACCGTCGGCGACCAGGATCGGTGCGGTGGAGAAGTCGGCGAAGATCGGCGACAGGTAGTTGGCCATGATCTGGCCGCCGGCCGTGGCCACCGTGATCACAAAGGCCAGAACGTTCGCGGCGATCAGCCCGGTCGTGATCGGACCGAGCCTGGCCACGGCCAGCCGAGCGGATGTCGTACGGCGGGGTTGCCGGATCGAGGCTCGCCCGGCCGCGACGCAGTCCGGGCACTGGAAGCCGACCGAAGCCGGGCGCATGCAGTCCGGGCAGATCGGCCGCTCGCACCGTACGCAGGAGATCTGGGTCGGCCGCTCCGGATGGCGGTAGCACGCCAGCGCCGGGCGTGCGGGGACGCTCATGATCGGTGCGCTTCGGTGGCTATCGCGGCGTACGGCGGGAGGATGGCACTAAGCCGACTCGACCGTGACGGAGTTGATCACCACGTCCGTCACCGGCTTGTCTCCGCGCGAGGTACGGGTGTTGTTGATCCCGGCGACCACCTCGCGGCTGGCCTCGTCGGCCACCTCGCCGAAGATCGTGTGCTTGCCCTGCAGCCACGGCGTGGGGATCGTCGTGATGAAGAACTGCGAGCCGTTCGTACCCGGTCCGGAGTTGGCCATCGCGAGCAGGTACGGCCGGTCGAAGGCGAGTTCTGGGTGGATCTCGTCGCCGAACTCGTAGCCCGGGCCGCCGAAGCCTTTCCCGAGCGGGTCCCCGCCCTGGATCATGAAATCCTTGATCACCCGGTGAAAGATCGTGCCGTCGTAGAGCGGGTCGTTCGACTTCGCCTTGGTGCCGGGGTGGGTCCATTCCCGGGAGCCTTGGGCGAGTTCGACGAAGTTCTTCACCGTCTTCGGGGCATGGTTGTCGAACAGTTCAAGGCGGATGTCGCCGGCAGAGGTATGCAGGGTCGCGGTAGAAGTCACGACGTCCAGTGTTCCACGCGGGTACGAGGGTCAGGCGGGGGCGAGGGCGGCGAGGACGGTCGCGCCGAGTTCGCGGGCCTGCAGCGAGGACTCCTGATTGCTGGTCAGTGCCACCAGGAGGGGCCCGGCGGTCACCGCCAGAATGGTCTGGCGCTCAGAGATGAGGATGCCGCCGTAGTCGCCGAGATCGGTGACCGGCAGGGCGGCCGGCGTCACCAGGGCCAGCGCCGCGTTCTGTGCGGTCACCGGATCGACGTACGGCGTGAGGTCGATCGAGACCGCGACCGTCTCGTCGGGCCGGTAGAAGATGCAGTCCGGCGCTGGCTGTCCGTCCACGGTGATGGTCTCCACCCGCTCCAGCCGCTGGCCGATGGTTTCCTCGACGAAGCCCTGCTCGAGGTAGGGGCAAGGACCCTCGGCGACGACGGGCGGCCGCGGTGGGGGTGGCGCCGCGGGCGTCGGGGTCGTCGTCGTGTCCGAGCCGGTCGACGGTCGCGACGACGTACCGTCCGATGCGTCGGGATCCTGACCCTGGCCGGAGCAGGCCGCGGAGCCGAGGACCAGTAGTGCCCCCAGCCATGGGGCACCCACCCAGGGGGTGTACCGACGGCGACGGACGCGGTTGAGCCGGTCTCGCGACGGGGTCAGTTGACCGGGCCGGACGAGGAGAAGTGTTCGGGGTCACTGAGCTTGGTCGGCCGGATTCCGAGCCGCTTGTTGATCAGGATCGTGACTCCCCAGAGCACGATGCCCAGCGCAACGAGTGCTCCCGCCACGAGATACTGCGCAGTCGGGCGACCCGACAGCGGGGTGACCAGGTAGAGGCAGGCGATCGCCCCAACGATCGGCAGGAACGAAGGCGCTCGGAAAGCACCTTCCGGCGGTGGATCCTTGCGCAGGATCAGCACGGCGATGTTCACCACAGCGAATACCGCAAGCAGCAACAACGCCGTCGTACCGCCGAGCACGGCTATGGCGTCCTCGTTGGCGTACGAAACGTAGCTGATCAAGGCGAAGGCCAGCAGGGTGGTGAAGATGATCGCGACCCAGGGGGTACGGCGATCAGGGTGCACCTTTCCGAGAACAGGTGGCAGAACACGCTGCTTGGCCATGCCGTAGATCAGCCGGCTGGCCATCAGCATGTTGATCAGGGCCGAGTTGGCGACCGCGAACATCGAGATGAACGGCAGGATGTCGCTGATCGGCAGGCCGGGCGCGCCGACCTCGACCACCAGGGTGAGCGGGGTGTCGCTGTCGGCAAGGTCGCCGACCGGGACCAGGGCCACGGCGGCGATCGAGACCAGCACGTAGATCAAGCCGGTGATCCCCAGGCCGGTCAGCATGATCTTCGGGAAGATCCTGGCCGGCTCCTTGGTCTCCTCGGCCATATTCACTGAGTCTTCGAAGCCGACCATTGCGAAGAAGGCCAACGAGGTTGCGGTGGTCACCGCGAGGAAGACGTTCTTGTCGTCCGGGGTGTCGAAGGCCACGACCCGCGAGAAGTCCGCTTCACCGCCGAAGATGGCGAACAGTCCGACCAGGATTACCAGCAGCAGACCGGATAGCTCGACCAGGGTGAGGACCACGTTGGCCTTGACGCTCTCCCCGACGCCGCGGAAGTTGATGGCCGCCACGAGCAACATGAACCCCAGCGCGATCAGGACTATCACGCCTGGGCCGATGTCGAGCCCAAAGCCCTTCCCGAGGTTGGCGGCGAAGGCCCGGGAGGCGGTGGAGGCCGACGTGATGCCCGACGACATCACGACAAAGGCCACGATGAAGGTCACGAAGTGGATCCCGAATGCCTTGTGCGTATAGAGCGCGGCGCCGGCGGCCTGCGGGTACTTCGTGACCAACTCCAGATAGCTGAAGGCGGTGATGGTGGCGACGACGAAAGCGACGAGGAAGGGCACCCAGGCCGCACCGCCCACCTCCGCGGCGACCTGACCGGTGAGCGCGTACACGCCCGTACCCAGGATGTCCCCGACGATGAACAGCAAAAGGAGCTTGGGCCCCATCACTCGCCGGAGTGCGGGTTCACCCTGCGAGTCGGTGTCCGGTGAATCGGTGGCTGGCGCTTGCGCCATGTCGATCTCTCCGTCCTGCCAAGCGGTGCCGTCACCGCGTGATCGGGGATCACTTTGGCCCGAACCGGGGTCGCTGTCGAGAGCGGCGCACCGAAACGTTGTCCGGCCAAGTCCGGACGTTATGCGCATAACGTCCCGAACGGAGAGGGGATGGTCGGCGGCGTGCGGCACAGTGAGACTGTGAGCGTTCTGCCGGCCGGCCTGTCGCTGACGTGGGACCAGGTGCGTGGGTACCGGCTGCGCCGGCACGGCTTGTTCGCGCCGGAGCCGGCCGGCTCGGCCGTCGAGGTGACCTCGACCGTCTGCGGCATCCACGCCCAAGTGGGGTCGGCGGCGGCACTCTCCCTGACCCGCCGGGTGCGCGATGCCAACGTGGAATTGCTCGCCGACGCGCTGTGGCAGGACCGGTCGCTGGTCAAAACGTACGGGCCGCGTGGCACGGTGCATGTGGTTGCCGCACAGGAACTCTCGCTGTGGAACGCCGCGACTCGTGCCTTGCCCGACCAGGATCCGCAAGAAACCCCACCGGACGACCAACTGGTCGTACCCACTCCGGACCAGGCGGAGGAGTTGCGTACGGCGGTGCTGTCGGTCACGCACGGAACCGTGCTCACCCGCGCCGAACTCGGCGCGGCGATCAGCGAGGAGTGCGGACCGTGGGTCGACATCCAAGCGTCACCTGCGTGGAGTACGGGCTGGCCGCACTGGCGGTTGGCGGTGGATGAAGCAGTTGCCCGAGGGGTGCTGTGTTTCGGTCCGCCGCAAGGCAATCGGGTCACGTTCGTACGAACCGACGAGTGGTTGCCCGACACTGTCACCCAGGCGTGGACCACCGGCGACGACGTACTGGTCGGTGCGGCCCCGGCCGTACTCGTCGAGGTGGCCAGGCGATACCTCGCGGCGTACGGACCGGCCACCCACCAAGAGTTCGCCCAGTGGTTCGCGATACCAGCGGGCCTGGCGCGCAAGGTCTATGCCGCACTCACCGACGAGTTGATCGCGGTCGACGTTGAGGGTTACCGGTCCTGGGCGCTGCTCGAGTCCGAGCCGGAGCACTGGCAGCCGGTGAACGACTGCGTCCGGCTGCTGGGCTACTTCGACTGTTTCGCCGTCGGTTCACATCCGCGTGACGAGTTCGCCCCGCCGGCAGCTGCCGAGCGGGCGGCCGCCCATGGGCGCGCCTTCGTCCGAGGTTCCGCGCGGCGGTTCCTGTGTGGACCGTTGCCGGTCCTGCTGATCGACGGCGTGGTGGCCGGGGTTTGGACCTACCGCCGCATGGGCGGGGCCACCGAACAGGTCCGGGTCGAGGTGTTCAACTCCCCCGAGGCCGGGCTGCGCCGGCTGTTGACCGAGGAGGTCGTACGCCTTTCGGCGACGTTGGATCGGGAGCTGAAGCTGTCGATCGGCCCGGCGGACATCAACGCTCATCTGTGACATAGGACAATAGGTTCATGACCGCGCCCGCGAGCAGCCCGTTGCTGGCTGCCCTGGACAAGCTGCGCGTCACGGTCTCCAGCTGCGCGTTCCCTCTCGACCTACCCGCCGCTCGTGAGGCGCGCCGGACTCAGCAGTCGGTGGCCGACCAGCTCAGGGACTACATCCTGCCCCGGCTGTCCCGACTCGACGCGCCGCTGCTGGTCGTCGTCGGCGGCTCCACCGGCGCGGGGAAATCCACCCTGGTCAACTCACTGGTCGGGCGTCAGGTCAGCGAACCAGGGGTCCTTCGCCCGACCACCCGCTCACCGGTTCTGGTCCTGAATCCCGAGGACCAAGGCTGGTTCGCCAGCGACCGGGTGCTGCCCGGCCTGGCTCGCACCACCGGTGACGGCCCGGCGGGGGTCTCCCTGCGGCTGGCGACCGACACGACGGTGCCGCTCGGCCTGGCCCTGCTGGATGCTCCGGACGTCGACTCGGTGGTCACCGAGAACCGCGAGATGGCCGACCAGCTGCTGGCCGCCGCCGACCTCTGGTTGTTCGTGACCTCGGCAGCCCGGTACGCCGACGCGGTCCCGTGGGGGTTCCTGCGGTCGGCCGTCGAGCGCGCGGTCGCCGTCGCAATGGTGCTGGATCGGGTTGCCCCCCAGGCTGTCCACGAGATCAGCGCCCATCTTCGGGAGATGCTCACCGAGCAGGGGCTCGGTGAGGCACCCTTGTTCGTCGTACCCGAGGTGGCACTCGAAGACGGCCTGATCCCGCTCAACACGGTCATGCCGCTGCGCATCTGGCTGGGCAATCTCGCCGCGGACAGTGCCGCCCGGGCCGCGGTGGTACGGCAGACCCTCGAAGGTGCGATCACCCACCTGATCAGCCGTACGCCGTTGCTGATCAGTGCCCATGCCGAACAGTTCGAAGCCATCGCCCGGCTGCGCGCCGAAGCTGACGGGATATATCGGGCGGCCGGTGCCCGGGTCACCGAGGGCACCGCCGACGGGTCGCTGCTGCGCGGCGAGGTGCTGGCGCGCTGGCAGGAGTTCGTCGGCACCGGTGAGCTACTGCGCAGCCTGGAACGCCGGATCGGCTGGCTGCGGGACAAGATCTCGGCAAGTCTGCGGGGACGCCCGGCGCCGGAGCGTGAACTGTCCGAAGCGGTGGAGACCGGGCTGGAAGCGATGCTGCGGGCAGCCGCGGAATCGGCCGCTGAACAGACCAGCGCGGCCTGGCGCCAGACCCCGGCCGGCACCGCGCTGCTCGACCGCCACGGACCCGGCCTGGAACTGGTCTCCCCCGGTTTCCGGGAAGCCGCCTCCCGGACGATCCGGGACTGGCAGGGCTTCGTCATGCAGTTGGTCCGTGAAGAGGGTTCGGACAAGCGATCGGTCGCCCGGGTGCTCGCGTACGGCGTGAACGGGATCGGGGTGACCCTGATGATCGTGGTCTTCGCCTCCACCGCCGGGGTCACCGGCGCGGAGTTCGGCGTGGCCGGCGGAACCGCGATCGTCGGGCAGAAGCTGCTCGAGGCCATCTTCGGGGATCAGGCCGTACGGACGCTGGCCGCCCGAGCCCGAAAGAATCTGGATGGCCGGGTCGAGGCGCTGCTCGGGGCGGAACTGCTGCGGTACCTGCAGCTGCTCGACTCACTCGGCGTCTATCCCGACGTGCCGGAACAGCTGCAAGCAGCCACCGACGCCGCGGCGCAGCTGCGATGACCCGCCGAGCGGGCGGGCGCACCGCAGCGAGCGGGGCGCAGCGCCGATGAAGAGCTTGCTGGATTCCATCTCCGCGCGGCGCGCGCCGGGACCGGGAGCCGGGGCCGAACTGCAGTCCCGGCTGGCGTCGTTGGCCCGGGCCGTCGAGACCGGGCAGGGACGGGTCCCGGACAGCTCGCTGGCGGCTGCCCGCACCGTCCTGGAGCGAGCCGGCCAGCGGCTGGAGCACTCCACCGAGCACACGGTCGTCGCCCTTGCCGGCTCGACCGGATCAGGGAAGTCCTCACTGTTCAACCGGCTGACCGGTGAGCAGCTGGCCCAGGTCGGGGTACGCCGCCCGACCACCGCCATTCCGCAGGCCTGCATCTGGGGACCCGGAGCCGAGGGAGCCGGCAGCCTGCTCGACTGGCTGGGCATCGACCGGCGCCATGTGCTGTCCAAGCCCGGAGTGACCGATGCGCTGACCGGCCTGGTCCTGCTCGACCTGCCCGACCACGACTCGACCGCCATGGCGCACCGGCTCGAGGTCGACCGGCTGGTGGCGATGGTCGACCTGATGGTCTGGGTGGTCGACCCGCAGAAGTACGCCGACGCCATCCTGCACCGGCGCTACCTCGCGCCACTGGCCAAGCACGGATCGGTGCTGCTGTTCGCACTCAACCATGTTGACGAACTGTCCGACGCGGAACGCGAAGCGTGCCTGAGCGACCTGCGCGGACTGCTGGCCGCGGACGGATTCGCCAAGCCGGCCATTCTCGCCACCTCGGCGACGACCGGTCTGGGGACCGACCGGCTGATGGCCGTGCTCCAAGACCGGGTGGCCAAGACCCGAGCTGCCTCGGCCCGGCTGACCGCGGATGTCGATCGGGCTGCCGCCGCACTGGCCGTCCATGGGTTCGACCATCCGGTGACCGTGGCCGAGAAGGCGTCCACCGGTCTGATCGACGCCCTGGCCGCGGCTGCGGGCGTCCCTGCCGTATGCGCGGCAGTGGCGAGTTCGTACGAGCTGCGGGCTCAGGAGCATGTCGGGTTTCCGCTCACCCGCTGGCTGGCCCGGCTGCGGCCGGATCCGCTGCGGCGGCTGCATCTGGGCGACCGGGTTGCCGTGGGACGCAAGGGTCCTCGATTGCCAGGAGTGGGGGCGTCGGGGTCCGGGGCGTCGGGATCGGGGGGCTCTGAGCAGTCGGCGGCGGAATCCGAGCTGCAGGCGATGGTCACTGCTCGTACGTCGCTGCCCGAACCAACCCCCGCCCAGCGGGCTCGGGTGGATTCCGCCGTACGTGCGGAGATCAACCGGGCCACCGACGGCCTGACCGGCCCGTGGAAGTCAGCCGTCGCCGCGGCCGGCAGGGCCAGTGAGAACGACCTCTCCGACGCCCTGGACCGGGCGGTTGGGAACGTGGACCTGCCGGTGCGGGATGAACCCCGCTGGTGGAAGGCGGCCAGCTGGCTGCAGTGGGCGCTGTTCGGCGTCGCAGTGCTCGGCGGACTGTGGCTGCTGCTGCTCGCCGCCCTAGGCTGGTTGCAGGTCGAGGTGGACTCTCCACAGGTGATCGGCCTGCCGCTTCCGACGCTGATGCTGCTCGGTGGCGTGCTGCTCGGTCTGCTCACCGCTGGGTTGGGGCGCCGCGCTGCGCGGGTGGGTGGTCGCCGGCGGGGTGCCCGTGCGGAGCGGGCCCTGCGTAGCGCGGTCGACGAGGTGGCGACCAATCTGATCGTCGATCCGATGTCGGCCGAGCTTCGGCGCTGCGCCGACTTCACCGCTGCCCTCGCCAGCGCCCGGCCGCCTCCTGCAAGGAGTTGATCACCGGAGAACCGCACATTGGCGTGAGGAAAGGCCCTAAGCGGGGCCCCTCGACCCTTCCTGCGCCGCCTCAGGCGCCGGAACCAGCTGTGTGTACGGAGGATGCGATCGCCTGGTTGCCTACGTCGCCGAGTTGTAGTCCTCCAGAGTTGCGTTCAGGGCCGAGCGGGTTTCATTTCGTTCGCCCTGAGCAACCGCCACGCCCTCGGCCCGCAACAGATCATGAGCCGCCCAGACGTCCAGATCCAAGCTGCGCGCAAACTCGCGCAACGTAAGTCGGCCAGCCGCATAAGCATCCATGGCATCGCGCTTGTGCAACTCTCGAAGGGCGAAGGCCACCAGCTGTCTGAGAGCCGTCGACCGGTCTTCGTACCGCTCGGCAGCAAACGCATCGACCCGGCGCACCAGGTCTTCGTCCATCGTGGCGTTGACCCGAACCGCGTGTGCCATCAGATCTCCTCGAGGTAACTGGTCAGCAGCGCCGATGTCAGGCGCCCGGCAGCATGCAAGGCGTTCAGGACCGCGCGGCCATCGTCCTGGTTCATGGTGCCGGACTTGACACAGAGGATGAGCAGGTCGGCCGTACGCAACCAGCGCACCCCGAGATTTGCTGCGCGTCGCCCCAGCGCGAGGTCGTTGGATACCAGCGTTCCCACAGCCAGAGCCGCCGCGAGGACCGCCTGATCGACAGATCCGGCGGGTTCGGTCTCGACTCCGGCCAGTGGGGCGATCGCCGCCTCAATCGCTGCCGCATCCGGATGCCCAGAGGCAAGCCCGGAGGCGACTGTTTCCGTTCGCACGACATCCGGGACCACCATTGAGACAGGGGCTTGAGCCAAGAGCCCGAGCTGTCCTGCCCACGCCAACGAGATCAGCGTGGATGAATCCACGGCCGCCGACATGCGCCGATACTAACGTACTCCGTGTGCAGCCCGAGTGCTCACCAGCGCTTATGCAGTTTGTCCCGCCATGACCGACCGTCGGGGTCATAGACCATCCGGTAGATCGGCACGGCCCACAACCGCGTCACCCGGCCGAGCTTCTCTGGCCGGTGCGGGCGCAACCGTCCGGGCGGGCGGGAGCCGGCCCGCCCGCGCCGATGCCATTCGTCCAGGGCGTCGGCCGAGGCGACGATGGCGGCGACCGCTGAGTCCGGATCCAACAGGTCCTGGTCCTGGCTGCCGTCCTCGGCCCGATCCAGGTGTTCCCGCCAGAGGGTCAGCCGGAGGTCTCGGGCGAAGGTACGGGCGCGATCGCCGTCCCCTGCTGGATCCTTTGGCTGTCGTTCGTCCACACTGGAATCCAGGATGCTGCATGACAACTCGCTGTCGTGGGTCCAGGACCGGCGGTTGAAATTGTCGCTGCCGACACCAGCCCAGATATCGTCCACGACACACACTTTGGCATGCACGTACACCGGAGTGCCGACATGGTTCTCGACATCGAACACGTGCACCCGACCGCGGCCGGCCCGCTGACATAGGGCGATCGCCTCGGCCCGGCCGACCTGGTTGGGTGGCAGCGCAAGCCGGCCGTCGACGTCGGGAAAGCGGGGTACGACGACGACCAGGTGCAACTCGGGATTGTCACGCAGCGCGTCGGCGAAGAGCTTGGCCACCTGGGTGGACCACATGTACTGGTCCTCGAGATAGATCAGCCGGCGCGCTCGACGGATCGCCTTGCCGTACCCGCGGGCCACGGATCGTTCACCGCGCGGCGCGAAGTCGTATCCCGGTCGGATCGAGGGGTAGGTACGCCGTACCTGCACCGCATGCGGCCCGCAGGCGTCCGGATCCGGCGGCTGGTCGGGCAGCGGGTCGGCACTGAGGTCGGTCTTGCTGAGCTTGTCGCGTACCCAGGCGATCGGGTCGTGGGAGTCCAGTGACGTCGGATCGAACCAGCGCTCCCGAAACGTCGTGTCCAGGGCGCCGACCACCGGCCCGTGCAACTCCAGCTGTACGTCGTGCCAAGGCGGATGTGGGCCGTACTTCTCCGACATCGCGATGGGTTGCGGGTCACCCCGGTGCTCGGCGTCGTCACGGCGCCCGTGACACAGGTCGATGCCACCGGCAAAGGCCACATCCTTGTGCGGTCGGCCGACATGACGCAGGACGACGAGCTTCTGGTGATGCGAGCCGGCTCTGCGTACCCGCTGGTCGAGCAGCACTTCACCGCCGGCGGCCTCGACCTCGTCCCCGAGATGACGGCTCTCCTCCTGGCTGTAGCCCATCTTGTCCGAGTGCGAGCGCCACATCAGCCCCTTGACGACAACTCCACGGCGGGCGGCCGAGCTGAAGAGCTCGGCGACCGTCGGCCCGTCTGGGCGCATGAGTTGGTCGGGATCGCCGCGCCAGTCGGTGAAGAACAGCTGGTCTCCGGCATCGAGGCCCTCGACCGCGCTGACCAACCGGTCGAAGTAGGCCGCGCCGTGCACTCGAGGCACCACCAGGTTGCCGTCCGACCACAGCGGCAGCTTCGATATCTGGTTCCCCCGCTCGGATGAACTGAGGAACCAGTCGACCGTCGACATGCCTACTCCCAACTGGCTGTGCAGGGTTCGATCTGGGGCGTGATCCGGGTCATCGGTCAACTATGCAGAAGGAGGAGAGGATTGGCAGCCATGTCGAGAG
>Ga0136614_10000472_pt1 | contig 20075 bp, 23 predicted proteins | sample AntDrymUQ2792106_2_FD_106643 | JGI IMG/M metagenome (GOLD analysis project Ga0136614, IMG submission 106643) | Polar desert sand microbial communities from Dry Valleys, Antarctica - metaG UQ279 (21.06) | ecosystem: Environmental > Terrestrial > Soil > Desert | place: Antarctica: Dry Valley... | reverse complement strand
TCGCATCGTCAAGCGTCGCCGTGCCGGTCGGTGCGGCAGGCGGCGCATCGCCCCAGATTTTTCGTCCCTTAACACCCGGACGGCTGTATGTAACCGTAATATCGGTCACGCCGACGGTCTGCACAACACTCGCCTTCTGGCTCGGACGCGGAAGACGCAACGCCGGGTTTTGCGCCGATGTGTCAAGCGCGGAAGATAAAACTACCAAAAGCATCGCAAAAGCGAATTTATAGTAATGTTTGAAAGCAGTCATTTTTGTTTCTCCTTGTAATTTGTATTGTTATTCTGACATAGAAACAGAACGAGTTTCAACCTTTCAGTTTTAATCATTTTTCTGAACATCGAGTGAGTAATTCACCGGAAACAAACCGCAGCGTCAGAAGCCGTGTCAAAAACAAAAAGACAAGTTCTTACTTTATTTAAAAATTCTGTAGAAATTTTGCCGCTTTTGTATGCCAACTCACAGAAGCGCCGCTCGTGTGTTTGTAATCATTACTAAACATTGTCGAGAAATACCTCGACAATAAATTAGGAATTTCAAAGAGGAGAACAAAACCAATGACTGAAAAAGAATTATTTATCTCGTGGCTCAATGACGCCTACAGCACCGAACTGGCGATGATGCCGGTTTTGGAAAATCACGCCGCCGACGCTCGGGATCACCCGGAAATTTACCAGCGCGAGATGAGACATCTCGCCGAAACCAGACGCCAAGCCGAGCGGCTCGAAACGATGATTAAAAGCTTAGGCGGCAAGATTTCGACGGTTAAATCAATCACCGGCAAAACGCTCGGGTTGGGAAAAAGCATTTCGACCGAATTTTTCTCGGACGAAATGATCAAAAATTTTATTTCGGACTTTGCTGCCGAGAATCTCGAAATCGCTTCGTATAGATCATTGATCGCAACCGCCAAACACATCGGCGAAAACCAATGCGTTCCGGTGCTGGAAGAAATTTTAGCTGAAGAAATTGCGATGGCGCGATGGCTCGAAGAACACATTCCGATGGCGACAGCCGAAAGCATCAAAATTGTCACTGGGGAAGCGCGCGGCAAGCGTTCGAAAAAGACGAACCGGGCGAGAAGCGCCGTTGCCGGGCTTTTAACGCCATCGGCTTTAGTTACACTTTTGGGCGTCGGCGCAATCGGTACCGGCGCTGCGATGCTACTGCAGCGTTCGTCTAAAAATAAAAACGGCGGGAACGGAAGTAAACGGAGGCTTGAAAGCCGCAACGGTGTTGATGACCGCATTTCCAATAGCAGCAATGATTTGGAACAAAGTGATGTTGTTGTTAGGGAAACTCTAATTATCGCGGTCGAACCGGAAATAAGTGTTTCCCAAGATTCAGATCGAGAAAACCTTTAATAACTGTGAATCAGAGACAACATTTAGAATTAATTGGGGTGCGACCGGCGGCGGATTGTTACTAGAGAACATACCGCCGTCAGCCGCGGTTTCGCGCGCCGATGATTTTACCGAATGTCAGTTCGCAATATATCGCCAAATCACAACGGCTAAATGAACGGCTTGGGAAAATCCTTCAAACCAAAATTGGCTGAAGCCTTTACTTTCGCCCGCGACAAAAGCCAAAACAGCGCCGTAACAAATCACATTCATCAAGGGCAAAATCAGAAGCGTTTTGAGCAAACCGGCTTTGCGCAAATCAGGCTGGCGAAAGCTCGTCTCGCTCCAATTTGTCACCAGATGAAAAGCGGTCGTCCAGCCTAAAACTCCCAGCAAAAGCAATGTGTTTAATCCGGCAAAATAAGCAAAGATTAAAACCGCAATGGAAATGGTCGGAAAGAAATACGGCGCAAGCGTGACCCAAACTTGTCCGGTCGTGCCGAAACCAATTTGCCGAACTTCCCCGCCTTCGTGCGCGCTGACTCGTATGCCGGTCGGAATTTTCAGGAAAAGCAAGCCAATCAGAAGATGCGTTAATTCGTGTTCGAGCGTTTCGAGATAACACCAGCCGCTGTGAAAAAGCCGTTTTGCTATAAACAAACACGGAAAGAAAACTGCGCCGCCCGCTAAGAACGCCAGCCATTTTGGATTACTGAAAGATATTTTTGCAGCGATCTGAATGGCTTCGACCCCGAATCCGTAAAACAGAAACGGAGCCGCAATCAAAAACAACGCCAGAGATATTTTGTTGATAATTTTCAGCATCGGCAGAATCGGTTAATAATAAGCTGTTCAATAATACGAAGTTTTATTCACCGGGCTCGTTTTGAAATAGCTCGTTAAATGCGTTTTTCAAACGAATTTCGTGGTTTTGGCAAATTGAGACAGTTACGGCGGGAGCGGTTTCGCTTTGTTCAAGTTTACCGCCGGAATACGATAAACCTTGCGGAATAATAACGAGTTTCGCCGTCGAGAAAGTGCATTGCATATTCAAATCATTGATCAGAACCTCGGCGGCACATTGACTGCGATTTTTGGTTTCTTCAAAAATTAGTTTCATCGCTCAACTATACAACAATTTAACTGTTATAAAATCATTGAAATATTGGCGCCGAGTGATTCTTGAAAACGCAATTCAGATTCTTTTTCTTTTGTTTGCCCACAAATTAGAAAGGCAGTTGTTTTGACTTACCGTTGGCATCCACAAAAGTCTTGCTCTTACCTGTGAAGATAACTACAATGATTTAGTGATTTGAATGATAAGCCAAAGATGACTAAAAGCTCGCATAAGCAGCGGGAAAATATATTGTATGAGTATTTTTGTTTATTTTAAGGCGCATTCGTCTAGTGGTTAGGACACAAGGTTCTCAACTTTGGAACAGGGGTTCAATTCCCCTATGCGCTACTTATGAAAAGTTGTCATTTTTCCACCAAACTTGCCATTTATAGATAAAAACGACAAAAAGAAAATCTAATATGCCTTTACCAATAGATGTCATTATTAACGCTGCCTCCGGCACGAGCGACAAAGAAGACGAACGACAGATTCTTGCTAACATTTTCGAAACCAGTGGTATTGACGCGCGTATTGCGCTTGCTAAAAGCGGAGAGGAAATTGTCGAGATAGCAAAGCGCGCTGTTAAAAGCGGAGGGCAAACGATTGTCGCGGGCGGCGGCGACGGCACAATCAGCGCAGTCGCGGCGGAACTTGTCGGCACGGAAAAGATTCTTGGCGTTTTGCCGCTCGGCACGCTCAATCATTTTGCTAAAGACTTGAACATTCCGCTTGATCTCGAAGAAGCGGCGCGCACTATTATTGCCGGTCACGTTGCCAAAGTTGACGTTGCAGAAGTTAACGGACAGATATTTATTAATAATTCAAGTTTGGGACTTTACCCGGACATTGTGCGGCGGCGCGAGCAGCGACAGCGGCTCGGCTATGGAAAGTGGAACTCGCTTCTCCGCTCCGCGTTCAAAGTTTTGCGCCGCTATCCGTTTCTTAACATTCGTTTGAACGCCGACGGCAAGGAAATCGTCACGCGCACGCCGTTCGTCTTTATCGGCAATAACTCGTATGAGATGGAAAGTTTCAACATCGGCGGGCGAACTTGTCTGGATGCCGGACATTTGAGTTTGTATATGACACCGCGCACCAGTCGGTTTGGATTGCTGCAAATGGCGTTGCGGGCGCTGTTCGGGAATCTCCGGCAAGCGAAAGATTTCGTTTCTTTGTGTACGGACGAGATATGGATAGAAACCCGGCGCAAACAATTGCGCGTGGCAATGGACGGCGAAGTTGAAATGTTGGAAACGCCGCTTCATTACCGCGTGCGACCCGCCGCGCTGAACGTAATTGTTCCGGCTAAAACTGAAGATGAAACGGGTGAAGAAGCCGGTGAAAAGGAGTGATTTTTGATGCGAACGCTGGTGCATTTGTCCGATATTCATTTCGGGAGTGTTGATTGGGCGATTATCGAACCGCTCGTTGCGCTCGTAGCCGAACTTAAACCGGATGTCGTAACGGTTTCCGGCGATCTGACGCAGCGCGCCCGAAGTCACCAATTTCAGGAAGCCCGCGCTTTTCTTGACCGATTGCCCAAGCCGCAAATTGTCGTTCCGGGCAATCACGACATACCGCTTCACAATGTTTTTACCAGATTTTTTCAGCCGCTCGACAAATACCGCCGTTTTATTACAAACGATTTGCAGCCGTTTTACGCGGATGAAGAAATTGCCGTTTTAGGCGTTAATACGGCGCGTTCTTTAACATTCAAAGGCGGACGCGTCAACGAAGAGCAAGTTGCCTTGATGCGTGAAAAGCTATGTCCGCTCGGCAGCGACGTGGTTAAAATCATCGTCACGCATCACCCGTTCGATTTGCCGGAAGGTTTCGATGACAGCGTGCTTGTCGGACGCGCAAAGATGGCGATGAAAACGCTCGCCCGCTGCGGCGCGGATGTTTTTCTCGCCGGGCACCTGCACGTCAGTCACACCGGACATACCGCGAAACGCTATAAGATCGGCGACCATTCCGCGCTAGTTGTACAAGCCGGAACAGCTACTTCGACGCGCGGCAGAGGCGAAGCGAACTCGTTTAACGTCATTCGCGTTGATTATCCGAACATCGCCGTCGAGCGATTAGAGTGGCAGCCAGCGCAATCCGTTTTTATCAGCAATCAGATTGAAAAGTTTCAACAGGTGAGCAACGGATGGACGCGCATCGCCGATGATAATTTAGAAGCTGTTTAAAAACTTCAAACGCAGCTTCGTAGGAACGCCATATTTATAGAATCGTCCCCCAAAAGCTCGAGTTGCATATTTCAAGCTATAAATATGACGTTCCCACGGAACTAAAGAGTTTTCAAAAATGCTTCCTAGAAAGTAATGACGATTAATCAAACAAAACGCGAACGAACCAGAGACCGCCTCAAAGCGTTTTCAGCCCGACTTCAAGCACTCGTCGGTTCAATTTTGTTTTTAGGTTTGGCAAGCGCCGTCAGCGCGTTATTTTTCTTCGCGTGGCTGGCAGATGAAGTTCTCGAAGGTGACGCCAAAACATTCGACGAAACCGTACGCGTTTTCGTTCATGGATTTGCGAGCGAATCGCTGACCGTGCTGATGCGCTTTATAACAATGCTCGGCTCAACCTTATTTCTCAGCTTCCTGTGCGTCTGTGTCTTTGTGATTTTCATTAGCAAAAATTGGAAACGCGCCGCCGTTTTGTTAATGACGACAATGGCTGGAGCAGTAATACTTAATTTCGCGCTGAAGCTGAGTTTCGGGCGCGTCCGACCCATTCCGTTTTTTGACACGCCGCTTCCCGATTCATACAGCTTTCCGAGCGGACACGCGCTTTTTGCCGCGTGCTTTTACGGTGTGCTGGCTTGGCTCGTCGCCGCGCGGGTTCAAAACAAATCATTAAGGATTGCAATCTGGTCGCTTGCCGTTTCGCTCGCTTTACTGATTGGTCTGTCGCGCATTTATCTCGGCGTTCATTATCCGAGCGATGTGATTGCCGGCTTCGCGGCGGCTATTGTTTGGATTTTAACGGTTATATTGACAGATTTTACGCTCAACAAGGGGTATATTTTTTTCAAAAACAATTCTGCGTAATTTACTTTGACAAAGCGTTTCCATTAAATCGGTAATATGAGATATTCTCATAATTACATCAATCATATTATGTTGTTTTCAATTAAGGGGAGGTAACTTATGCAAAATAGAGATTCATCGCTTGGAATCGTCAAAGAGGAAGCCGAACGGATTTCGCAATCTGCTCGCGGCTGGATTGTTCCGCTCGCCAGATTCGGCTATGCCGCCAAGGGAGTGGTCTATATTATCATCGGCGGGCTTGCCGCGCTCGCTGCTTTTACCGGCGGCGGCAGAAAAACCGACTCGCGCGGCGCGTTCGAGGAAATTCTTTCGCAATCATACGGTAAATTACTGCTCGGCGCGATTGCCGTCGGAATGGCGGCATATGCCATCTGGCGCATTGTTCAGGCTGTCAAAGACACGGAAAACAAAGGTTCAGACGCGAAGGGAATAGCCAGGCGCATCGGTTACGCCGCTATCGGCGTGATTCATTTCGGTTTGGCATATTCCGCCGCGCAATTGATTTTCGGTTCCGGCGGCGGAAGTCGCGGCGACGCGGCATCTAAAGAATGGACGGCGACTTTGCTCGCGCAGCCGTTCGGACAATGGCTTGTCGGGGCTGTCGGTCTCGGCTTTATCGCTTTCGCCGTATCTCAATTTTACAAGGCTTACACAGCTAAATTTCGTGAGAAGCTCAAAACAAACGAAATGGATGAAAAAACGCAAACTTTTGCGACACGCTCCGGTCAGGCAGGATTAACGGCACGCGGAGTAGTATTTGGAATTATTGGTGTCTTCTTGATTCTAGCGGCACTGCATTCAAATGCCGGCGAAGCGCGCGGTTTGAGCGGAGCGCTTCGGGCGCTGGAACAGCAGTCATACGGGCAGTGGGTATTGGGCATCGTCGCGCTCGGTTTAATAGCTTACGGGTTATATATGCTGGTAATGGCGCGGTATCGGCGCATCATTATATAAGTGAGAATATAAGTGAGATTTAACTTTATCTTTATAAGCGAATCAAATTTCGCGTCCAGTTTTTCAATCGCTTTTTGTCGGCAATTTTTAATGCTGCTTTTCGACTTTTTAATTATCCCGCTTTATAAACCTTTTGAACGACAAGTTTCGGATTTGGGTTTTGTGATATTTGCCCGAGAAGCGTAGAAGAGAATATTAAAATGACGATTTCCAAACCGGGTATTTTTTTGTTGATGTAGTTTACCTCGCATACTTACGACACCCAAAAGCAAAAAGCGCATCAAAAGATGCGCTTTTCTTCAATAAAGGATGAAATTAGAAACGAAAGAAAGCGGATGTTTGCGCGGTTCGAGATTCAGGAAAGCTTCGTCAATCGAATAGATTTCAACTTCCGGCATAAAGTTATGCAGCAGATTCATCACACGCGAAGATATATCGCCGTAAAACGCGTGACTCACAGTTTGTGAATCAGGCACGACGAAGTTAAAATCGGCAATTATGCCGAAAATAAATGGTGTTTTAGAAACTGCATTATACGTTGAGGATTTGGAGTTTTCCGCCTCTTTCTACACAACGATTTTTGAATTTGAAACGCTGTTTTCCGACGAACGGCTTTGTGCTTTGAATGTCACAAACCGGCAAGTTTTGCTTTTGTTTCTAAAAGGTGCGTCCACTGTTGCGACGGTTATTCCAGGCGGCATCATTCCGCCAAATGACGGAGACGGAGAATTACATTTAGCCTTTTCAATCGCGGCAAGCGAATTAGAGCATTGGGAGAATTGGTTGGTTGAAAACGGCTTGGACATTGAAAGCAAGGTAAAGTGGACGCGTGGCGGAACAAGTATTTATTTTCGAGACCCGGACAAACATTTGCTAGAATTAGCTACACCAGGGTTATGGGCAATATACTAACAGTATGCGGTCAGCGAATCTGGGTCATAAATTACCCTTTCGCAACAGCATAGGACGATTTATCTGGATAGAAACCAGATTTGTCGTTAGAAACGTTTGATTCATTACAGCGCGTTGAAAAAGTTATTGATTTTATTCCTACGCCGCGCAGGAATGATACTGAAATGAAAATAGCAAAGGTTGGTGTTGATTATATTGTTCTGGAAGCGATAGGTATGACTTACGATGAAGGTATATTATTTAAGCGAAAGTACAGATGGCACGAAGAAAGTGAATAATTCCCAAGCGCATCCAATAACTCATTAGATACGAAGTAAAACCCAATGAGTTTGTGATAAGTAACATCTTGACTCAAATAAAAATTTCAGGCAATAGATTTTTCGAGGCTGTAAGAAATTTTGTGTAAATCGAAATTTATAAATAGAAGGAGATTTACACGATGACAATACGAAAAGAAATTTTAGATGAATTGATTCGAGATTATAAGAACCCGGAAGATTTGCTCGGCGAGAACGGTTTATTAAAACAATTAACCAAAGCATTGCTGGAACGAGCGATGAATGCCGAGCTGACACACGAGTTAGGCTTTGAGAAAAACGACAAAAGCTCTTTGAAGGAAAGCGGCAATCGGCGAGGGCGGAACATCTGTTAAAACAGTCAAGTCCAAACACGGCGAAATTGAATTGGATATTCCGCCGGAGCCGTTCGTCGGAGTTCGAGCCGGTTATTATCAAGAAGCATCAGCGGCGGTTTGACCGTGCGCGATGATGCGATATTGAGTTTATATTCACGCGGACTTTCGACCAGAGACATCAAAGCGCATTTAGAAGAGATTTACGGCGTGGAAGTCTCGCCCGACTTGATTTCTTCTGTTACCGAAGCGGTTATCGAAGAAGTCCGGGAATGGCAGACGCGCCCGTTAGAGTCGGTTTACCCAATCGTTTACCTGGATGCCTTGAGAGTCAAGATTCGCTACGATGGCGCGGTTTCTAATCGCTGTATCTACCTGGCAATTGGCGTGAACATCGAAGGCAAAAAGGAAACGCTCGGATTGTGGACGGCGGAAAATGAGGGCGCGCGCGTTCTGGCTTGGAGTTTTAACAGAGCTTTCCAATCGCGGGGTCAAAGATATATTCATTGCCTGTGTTGATGGTTTGAAAGGCTTTACAGAGGCGATTGAATCGGTCTTCCCGCAGACCATTACGCAGCTTTGCATTGTCCATCAAATCAGAAATTCATTGACCTATATTTCCTACAAGGACAGAAAATCGGTCGTCTCTGATTTGAAGCCGATTTACACGGCTGTCACTGAAGATGAAGCCTTGTTTGCATTGGAATTGTTTGGCGAGAAATGGAACTCGAAGTATCCATTGATTGCCAAAAGCTGGCAAGCAAATTGGCAACGTATCAATCCGATGTTCGCGCTGCCCAAAGAAATCCGCCGTGCTGTTTATACAACCAACGTGATTGAATCGCTGAATTACAGCTTGCGGAAAATCACTAAAACCCGCGCCGCTTTTCCCAATGAAGAAGCCGCGCTGAAATTACTTTATCTCGGCTTGCAAAACGCGGCGAAGAAATGGACAATGCCGATTCAGAACTGGAGTTTGGCGATGAATCAAATGGCGATACTTTTTGAAGGCAGAATGCTGATTCCGGGCTTAACAGAAAACTCATTTACACAAAAAATCTGACACCCTCATTTATGGAGTCGCCGGCGGCGTGATTTATAATTGTAGCTCCATTCCTTCCAGCCCCATTTAAGACCGACTAGATTGGCTGTTTGGTGAATACCGAGCAGCACGTTTAACCGCAGTTTGATGTAATACAATAAAAATGAAATCACCTTCATACACTCAAACTTTTATCAGTAATACTCAAGAATGCCAAATACAAAAACCGCGATAAGGCTATTTTGCAATGGAAAAATAAAAGGATGAAATTAACTTCAATTCATCCTTTTATTTCCTAAAAGTTCGACTCGTTAATAAAAGCTACCGCCTCTTCTATCGTATGAAAGACGTGATGGCTGTGATAAATGAGCCACGGACTAACCACTGTATCACGCGGCGCTACCAGAACTACTTTTTTACCACGCTCCCAACCATACAGAACTTCCATACTCGTTCCGACGCTGGGTTTGACGAAATTTACCAGCACAATATTGCAGGCGTCTATATCGGCTTTGTCGTTTTCGACCATATCCGTCATCCCGTCCATCGGATTCGCACGGTAATCCCGAATCATCGGGTCGAGCGCCGCGCCTTTCAAATGCAGTTTGGCGTATTCGCGCCAATCGCGGCACTCCGCATCCGCGCAGCCGAGCATCGCGCCGCTTAAATAAATCGTTTTTTCTTTCAAATCAATTTCTCCTTTTTCTTGAATATACTTAAAAACGGAAAAAAGAACGACACGCGCCGTCCTTTTGATAATGCAATAATTTGTTTCGGTATTTCTATTAACTCGGCTTGGAAATTAATAGAAAGAATTCTTTATTTCATACTCGATTTTTTCATCAGCATTTTACCTTTATGAAGGTGATGCTTGCGAGTTTTATGATGCCTTTTCATTATACGATGCTTTTTCACCATCGGTTTTTTGCTGCTCATCATCGTGTCGTTTTGCTTGGACATCGTGTTTTGTTTCATCGTATCGTCTTGAGCGAAACCGTTCGCAGCGACGATGCCGAGAATCAAAAATAAAACTGCCGTAAATCCTGTAATCCGTTTCATACTTATTTTCTCCTTTTTGTAATTTAAATTTTCTCCAATTATTCGTATTAGCTTTTAAAAGCTATTACAAAATTTTAGCTGCGTCTTTCAAAATTTTCCGACTGTTTTTCAGGCAATTAAACCCGTATAAAATCATTGCTTTTTAGCCGACAGCGATTTGATTTTTGAAAGTGTTTCGATAATCACGTCCGGCGCGGCGCGTTTTTTGTAATCGGGTTCAAGATATGCATAGACGATTTCGCCTTTTTGGTTGACAACGTAAGTTGCCGGGAGCGGCAGTTCCGCTTTTTCCATTTCGTTGTGTTCGGCGACATCTAAGCCGTGCGATTTATAAAGCTCGTCGGTTTCCTTCGGCAACTGATAGACGATGCCGAATTTTCTCGCGACCGTTAAATTCGGGTCGCTTAAAACCGTGAAATCGAGTTCGTTTTTCTTGGAAATTGTGAGCGAGCTGTCGGGATTTTCAACTGATATAGCAATCAGATTTCCGCCCGCCGCTTTTATCTGCGGCATATTTTTCTGCAAGTTTCGCAAATAGAGATTACAAAACGGACACCACGAGCCGCGATAAAAAACGACGACCAAGTTTCCCTGTTTTAATAAATCACGGCTTTCGACGGTTATCCCGTGCGCGTCTTTTAAACTGAACGCGGGCATTTTCGCTCCCGTATTCAGCGCATTTTTTGCCGCGTCTTCGGCGGAAACCAATTTATCAATGCTGCCGGAAGTTTTTCTGACGCTCGTCATTGACTCCTGCGAACGGACGTTAAAACACAGCGCGCAAATTACTAACGACAGCGAAAAGATTTTAACTAACATAATTTTTAAGACTGCTTTGAAAAACTATTTTGAAACATACAAATCGGGAAATTGCCGTCGCAAATTTTCCACCTTCGGCTGGTCGTAAGCGACGATATATGCTTGCGTAGGATGATGCGCCAGATAATCCTGATGATAATCTTCCGCTTTGTAAAAAGCATCAAGCGCGACGATTTGCGTAACAATCGGTTTGGAAAAAGTTTTCGCCTTTGTCAGCTCGACGATATAGCTTTCGGCGAGACGTTTTTGCTCGTCGCCCGAATAAAAAATTGCCGAACGATACTGCGTGCCGGTGTCGGGCGTTTGCTGGTTAAGCTCGGTCGGATCGTGCGCGACGGAAAAGAATACTTTGAGGAGTTGTTCGTAAGAAACCTGCGCCGGGTCAAAAGAGATTTTGACGGCTTCGGCGTGTCCGGTCTCACCCGTGCTGACCGCTTCGTAATCAGCCGTTTTTGCCGTTCCGCCCGAATAACCGTTCACTACGTCGCTCACGCCTTTAATGTGTTCGAATACGGCTTCCAAACCCCAAAAACAGCCTCCGGCAAAAACGGCGGTTTGTTCGCCTTTCGCGGGTGTTTTCGGCGTTTGAGAAACAACCGGCTTCGAGACTGCAATGCCGTCGTTCGATTGCGCGGCGACGGTTTCGATGGAATTATTAATTTTGCCGCAAGCCGCCAGGAGCGCGCTTCCCAGTAAAAGAACGGCAAGAAATTTAAAGAATTGAATTGACATAAAAATTACCCTTTTCGCAAGACAAAAACATCGTCGCTTTCGTTCGTTTTCAAAATTATAAAACCCGTGTTCCAACAAATACTAAAGTTACGGTTTCTTTTCAAACTTGAGCGCAACCGAGTTCATACAATAACGCAAGCCAGTCGGTTTCGGACCGTCGTCGAAAACGTGACCCAAGTGAGACTGACAGCGGCTGCATAATACTTCAGTGCGCGAGGAGCCGAAACTGTTATCGGTTTCTTCGGTGACATTTTTGGCGGCAATCGGCTGGTAAAAACTAGGCCAGCCCGTGCCGGATTCAAACTTGGCTTTTGAACTGAAGAGTTTTAAGTGACACGCCGCGCAATAATATTCGCCGTGTTCGTGATTATTGTTTAGTTCGCCGGTAAAGGCTCGCTCGGTTCCTTTTTCGCGCAACACATAAAATTGTTCTTTAGTCAGTCGACGCGCGGCAGGGCTTTTATATCGTCCAAAGTTAAAATCAAATCCTCGCTTTGGTTCGCCAGACCGCCGACGCGCAAAGTCCAATCAGCCGCATTGAAATCTCCGCCTAAACCTTCCATCCCGTTGACCCGCGCTCCGGCAAGTTCACGCGGAAATTCCGGCGCGAGTCGTTTCGGGCTGTAAAAGATTTGACTGACCCGCTCGTTAAATTCAAATGTTCGCCGCAAAAGATTTTGTTTGGTTTCATCCAGCAGCCAACGCCAGCCGAAAACGCCGACGAGCGCGGTCGCGCCTCCGATTAAAAAGTTGCGGCGCGAACGCTGTGACATCTCACGTTTCGCTTCCACATCGCTCAACGGCTCGCCGAGTTCCCGTTTTTCATTAAGGATTTTAGCTGTATTGTTGCGCTCTGAATTTTGCGCGGCGGAATTTTCAGCTTCTAGTTTCGCCGTTTCGATTTCACGGACTTTTTCGACTAAAATTTCCCGTTCAATTTCAGGCGAATGTTTTTCCTTTTCGTCTTTGTTCATACAAAACCTGTAAGGGTCGCAATAATGACTGTTACGCCCGCGCCCATCGCCACAGCAAACAAAAACTGCTCCGAACCCGCCAGATCGTTCGGCACGATTCCTTTGCCAGAAAAAACGAGCAAACCGAACCGAGTAAAGTCGTAACGGTCGCCCAACCGAGCGCGGTTTTATAACTTGCAGTCCGGCTTCCGTAAATGGACGCGACACCTTTGAAATTGTCGTTCGCGCCGTTTGAGTAGGCGAGAAAAAGGACTGTTAAAAAGAGCAGAATTGACATTTTTTAACAGCAAGCTCCGCCATCGCCGCACATTTCGCCAGACAAATCGGTCAGATTATATTCCAAGCCTTTAGTTTCGCGCGGATGCCGCTTTGCCGTTCGTCGGCAGTCAAACTCTTTGGCATTTTCGACCGGAACATTTTCAATCGGTTCGACCGCAATAATGTCTTTGGCATACGGTTCACGGCTGTAAATCTGAAAAGTTTTATCGCAAACCGCCATTCGCGCTCCGCGCTCTAAAATGTGTCCGTCGTCATCAATCACCCGTTTCCACGGACCTTTATAAACAACGGCTTGATTTCGTTCAAAGCATTCGCCCTGCTTGCCTTTGTAGGCGAGAACGGTTACGGAACGAAATTCGATGCCTTCGACCACTCGCCAGGGTTTCGAGTCGCGCCCCTCGATTTCCATTCCGTAAAAGCCCGCCTTTTCAAATGCCTCCAAAAACAAATCTTCGCGGAACGCGCCCGAAATACAGCCTATGATTGATTCTTCGTTTTCGCTCGTCGGCGTCGCGTATTCGGGCGGGTAAAGCGCTCGCTGCTCGCGCAGTGCTTTCCGCAATTTCTGATCCGCTTCCTTAAACGGAATTGTTTTAATCCAAGCCATATTTTTCTTGTGCTGCCTCTTTTATTTTTTTTAATTCAAATAAAATTTTTGCTGATCTAGACATTCGTAAAAGATGCCGGTTGTTAAAAAAATTATTTTTCTTTATAGATTTCAGCCCTCGGATTAAAAACAAGCCAGGCGAAAGCGAAATAATCCCCATGCCGGATTTGCCGAAGCTGCTTGCCCTGAAGTTTTCCACTCACGGCTTCACCGAAAATGTTCCAGCGGCTACTCGTTTCTTCGTCTGTAAATGCGTCGTTATTGTACTTGAAGCTCAATTTCTGACCGTTGATCTCTGGGATAAAAACGCCTGTCGAACCGACATTCTTCGATTTGCTGATCTCGCCTGCATCAAGGGCGGAAACCGCCCCGTCACTATGAAAAACGACAATTTCCGTTGAATTAACGCGGTCGTGAACGACTCTTTTTTGGCGCGTTATTGAATACGGATAAGCCTTAAACACCTTATTGATTTCGATAGTAATGACCTTTTCCATCGGGCGCAGGCGCCCGTCGGTCTTTCCATTAAAGAGAAAAGGCTTTTGGTTGATATTGTCGTAGCCGACATAAGGATTGCGTCCGTAGTCTCGATTATAGCCTGTTTCGCGCGAAAGAACGCTTCCCTTCGGGAAAGCCTCGGCAAACTGCGCGAAACTGACAATTTGCGCGGGAAATTGATTTAGGGTTTTGCCCGTCAAGTTCCCGACAATAGCTTCGCCCGATATTTGCTGCCACCAGCTTTCCGTTTGGCGGTCATACATAATCATATCGGAATGCCTGAGCATTCCCGATACACCGAAACTGTAAACTTTGCCTTCGAGCCTGCGATCATAGGCAATTGCCGTGTAGCAAAGCGGACAAAATGTAACGGCGACAGGCTGCCCGTTGATTTCGTCGTTAACGATTTCGTGCCAAATTAATATTTGGAGCGGATAAGCTCTGGCTACGCCTTCAATTTTCAAAGAAATGACAGGTTCGTTCGGTTTTAGCCATTTCCCGGCTTCATTAATCGAAACAAATTTTGGCGCTTCGAGAGCAGGAATTCCGTCTTTCGGAACTCCGCCGGACATTATCTCACTCATGTCAATCGAACTCTTATCGACATTTGTTTTCCAGCCAATCGTTTGCTCATTCTTGTTTTCCGGCTTGCCGTTTTTATCTTGCGAAAGGACCCAGATCGTTAATAAAAAAGAACAAATAACCCCGAAAAAAGATAACCTTAAAATGTAATGTTTAGGCATTTTATTTTCCCCTTAAACTTCCCTTTATCAGAAAAAGGTCAAAACTTGCCTGATTTATTCCGCTTTATCGAATTAAGTCCGCTTAATTCTGGAAAAATTACTGATGAATGGAAGAATGTAATAACCGGTAAAAAATCCCGAACACCAAACCCCAGAGAATATGCGCGGCGGTCATCGGGATTAACTCTGTGCGCTCGACCATTAAAAGATTCGCCCAGGTTAAAACAAAGGCAAAGACAAACGGATATGAAGCCAGCGCGTAAGCTATTGAAACGAGTATTGTTTGACCTTTCGGCAGATTTTTTATAAACGGGACGGCAACGATTCCCATCAATGCGCTGGTCGCTTCGTGCGTTAGAAAGCCGATTAATGTAGCAATTGAAAGCGAATTGTCCGCCGCCGCTCCGTTTCCCATCCACATCGCCGCAATCAGATTGGGATTTGTCCAGACGCTTCGCCCCGCCAGATACATATAAGCCATCATCGCTATTGCCATAATGAGTCCGGCAATGATGCCTGAAACCGCGCCTGCGGCAAAACGATTTTTCATTTTCCTTTCTCAAGAAAAGCCGAAATGTGCTGAGCAACTTTTTCCGGCTAGTCAATTATTACAAAATGCCGCGTGTTTTCTATTTGAATTAATTTCGTGTTCGGAATATCGTCAGCCAATCTTTTGCCGTATTTCAAAAGCTGAAATTTATCGTCCGCGCCCCACAAAATAAATGTTTTCGCCCGTATCTTTTTGATAAAAGCAGGGTGTAAAAAGCCCCCATCACTAAACGGAAAAGAATATGCGCGGCAATCAGCAGGATACGATTTGCACGTTCGATTATTAAAGGATTTGCGCTCACCGAGATAAATGCAAAAACAATCCGTCTTAAATTTGATTGAGGCATTTAGGACTACTTTATACCAGTAATCATTAAATGCCTCTTCTTTCTACGTTTTATTTTCGAGATGGCTTTTAGTTTTTGTTTTTCATATTTTTATCCATCTTCATATTCATCATTTTCGCAGGCTGGTCGGGAAAGGCAGTATTGCTTTTTGAAACTTGGAATTGCAGCCCTTGCGTGTAAGGCGACATCTGCCCGTTTTTAAATGCCATCGCCGTCTTCGCGTAAAAGTCTCTGGCATCCTTAACCGAACGCTTGCCCGTAACGATGTCGTTGGCTAAATTGAGGGCGAGAAAATTCATTTCCTCCTTGTCGCAGCGAGCCGACATTTCGCCTACTGTGCGCTGGACGGCGACGCTTCCGTCATACGCGGCGAGTTCGTCAAATTTATCAGCCGGGACGCTGTAATCAATAAATTGTTCGAGCAAATCGGTGTGCGGCATCGGGAAATTGTGCGGCACTTCCTGACGATAAACGACAGTTCGCTTCCACGGTCCGCTGTTTTCCCAAACCAGCATATTCGGCGTCACGCCGGTTGGTTGACCGTATTTTTCCATTGTTTTCATCGCCACTTCCTTCGGCGTTCCGCTCCAGCCGGTTAAAACTTCGTCCGCCGACATCATATTTTTCTGCGTCATCCGCTGCTGCATTTGCGACGTTGGACTTTTAACAACCAAAAACGCTCCAATCATCACCAAAACCGCGAGCGACAAAATAAAACGATTAAATTTCACGACCTTAAACATAAAATCCTCCCTTCCCAAATTCGGTAAAAAAACTTTCTAACAAATTAAATATTACCGGGCGAAAGGCAAAACGCTTTGTGATTTCGCTCACATATCGGAAAAAAATATTTAAAGTTTATTTACAGAAAATCAATCCTTCGCAATTCGGCGCAAACCTTCACCGTCGAGCAGGACAATTTTGCCGCGGCGCAGTTCAATTAAGTTGCTTGTCCGAAATTTTTTGAGTGTTCTGGTAACTGTTTCGCGGTGAACGCCAACCATCTGCGCTAGTTCCTCGTGGGTGCAGGCAATTTCAGATTCCCTGGCGAGCCAATCCTTTTCGCTCTTCTCGGGCGTGTGTTTCTTGGCGGCAAGCAGTAGAAGCAAACTTGCGATTCGTGATGGAACACCCTGGAGGGCGAGGTCGGCTAAACGCCGCTCGGTCTCCGCCAACCTTTTGCCGAGCATCTCTACAATCCGGTTAGCAAGGCGTAGATCGCCGAGAAGAAACGTTTTGACGTCATCTCGGTTCATCACGCATAAAGTGCAGCTAGTAACGGCTTCAGCGTATTTTCCGTAAAGGCTCTGACCGAGTATCATCATTTCGCCGAAAAAAGTTCCCGCTTCAAGTATCGCCGTCGTAAAAATTTTACCTTCCGCCGAAAGATAAAATAAACGGACGCGCCCATTTCTTATAAAAATTAATTCCTCGGTCGGTTTTTCGGGGCTGTAAATAACCGTTTCCGCCTCAACTTCCCTGAGTGGCATCTGTTCGCTTAAAGCGTCGCGTTCGTCGGAAGTTAAATCCTGAAAAAGCTCGGCGTCGGTTAGATAAATCGGCTCGCTGAACATAACTATTATTAAAATTTACAATCTGTTTTATAACAACGCCGCGCCCATCGAAAACAGAGTATGAAATTTCATACTCTGTCTGAACCGGCGGTTTTACTTTAATCTTGCACAAGAAACGATGAAACGTGTCTTGAGACTGTTTCCGGCTGGTCAATCATCACGAAATGCCGCGCATTTTCTATTTGAATTAATTTCGCGTTCGGTATATCGTCAGCCAATCGCTCGCCGAATTCCAAAAGCTGGAACTTGTCGTCTTCGCCCCAGAGAATCAAAGTTTTCGCTTCTATTTTATGAAGCAGATGAGAGATTTCCGTCGTCAGATTTGTGTTTAAAGCCGTCGCGTTGCGAATTAAAGAGAGTTTGCCGACTTCAGTCGAATAAGGCGCGAAAATTCCGTCTAAAACCTCGTTCTCCGGCGTTTCGTTAAAACCTTGGTTGAGCATCTGCCGCAAAGTTGCGACAGTCGTCGAAGCCGAAGTCAAATAATAGGCACCCGGATGTCCAAGCTGAATCATCGCTTCGATTGCCCAAGAGTCGTAACTAATAGAATTCATCAGACACAATTTATTAACTCGATGCGGAAAAAGTGTCGTCAGTCTTAATGCCACGGCGCCGCCGATGTCGTGCGCGACGATGTTCGCGCTTTCAATGCCGATTTTTTCCATCCAAGCATCAAGCATCTCCGCCTGCCGCGCTATCGAGCGGTCAAAACTATCGCTTTTGTCCGAATAGCCAAAGCCGATTAAATCAGGTGCCAGAACTCTATTTTGTTCGGATAAAACCGGAATCAGCTTGTGCCACAAATAGCCCCACGTTGGAATGCCGTGAATCAAAATCACAGGTTCGCCCACGCCTTCGTCCACATAGCTGACAAATCGTTCGCCGACTTCCGCCACTTTCTGCTTTGTTTGAAATTCTCTCCAGTTCACAGGCGCGCGCCTCCTTGATTTTGTCGTCTTGATTCGGCGGGAAAAGGCGATTTTCCGAGTTCACCCGCCGCTTGCCAATCGAGCGAGAAAAGCGAGATGTTGATGACCAGCGATGGCAGAAGCTGCTCGAATTTCCCGGTGGTTTTTAGTATCGCCGCTAGTGCCCTGCTAATGATTTCTCGCTTTACGTCTCGCTCCTTTGCGACGATTTTTTATATATTGTGGGCGAATATGAGCCGTATAATTTGTCTACATCTGCTTCCAGAAGACCGGATTTTGCTTTTGTTTCCGATTGCGAGGGCGGTTCAGTCCACGGCATCGAAGCGACCACAAGGCTCGGCAGATTAATGTAAACGTCCGTGCCGCTGCGTTTTACCACCGTGCTTAAGGGTATGTAAGTGGCGGTCTTGAAAATCATCCCACGAGGGACAAGCAAGTAACCTTCGGTTTCGCTGGAATCTTGGATAACCTTTTCAATCGTGCCAATCTCACCATCGTCAGAGCCTCTAACCGTATCACCGTCTTGCACTCCTACGCTGCTCGCGTCGGAACTTCCGACGGCAGCCAGAAATTCATCGACGGTCATCACTCCGTTGGCGATCAAGGGATAATTTACGCGAATCGAGGCTTCGTACGAAGGAATGTCTTCCGAGCCGATGGCATCGGAGAGAAACGTCACGTCGTAACCTTCTTCAGCAGCGTGGCGCCCGGTAGATTCGCAGCATAAATTGGCGGTCATCCCGGCAATCACCAAATGCGTTATTCCCAATTGCTGGAGATGTTCGGGCAGGTCGGTCTGGTAAACGTCGGTTCCTTTGTGCGGGAGCAAAATTATATCGCTTTCTTTCGGCTGCAATTCCGGGTGGAAGTCCGCGCCCCAGCTTCCAGCTAGAAACATCTTCATCTCAAACATCAGGCGATTGATTCCCGTTCTTCGCTGCAATTTCTCGTCAGCGTAATCTTCTTCGGTGTATGCCATCGGACCGAAAAGCACAGGGATTCCCTCATCCCGCGCCCCGTCGATGACGCGCTTTAAGTTCGCCACCACGTCATTCTTTTCGACAGTGGTTTTGGTCATCTCCCAGGCGGCTCCGCCCTCGGACAGAAAATCGTTCACCGGGTCAATGACGAGCAGCGCAGTCCGTCCCCGCGGAAAAAGAATTCCGGTCTCATCCTTTGCTAGATAAGTGGCTTTGCCGCTCTTTCTTTCTGAATTTGTCGCGTTGCTTTCCATATTCATAAAATTCTCCTATTTATTTTCTTTTACCCTTTTAATTACTTTTTCAGATTATTTTATTCCGTTTCTTTTATTTCCTTACCGCTTCTCGTTTAAAAACTTGCTCAAAGCGGCTACATCGATGACTACCGGCTGCCCGCGCCGGTACCGAACAATACCGCGATGGCGAAACTCGCCCATCGTGACGTGAGACGGTCAAGTTTTTCCGCACACAAAACTCTCGCTACTCCTTTACACGAACGGCTATATACCGTCGCTTGGCGAATACCCGCACAGTCACGTCCCGTCCCCGCTTCAAATTACTGACCACGTTGGCGACTCATATTTAAAGCAGCTTCTTCACGAAAGTTTGATTTTAACAAAAATGAATTGGAATTCGGCTGATTTTAGCGGACTGCTGCCAAAACTCTCCGGTTTTCGCGTTTAGTAGGAGATATTCTGCGGGAAGTTCCTAAAGGACGCAACCCGGAACCGAAGTATAAATTTTATATGTAAAATTCAATTGAACTTAATACCCTCTCGATTTTAACTGGTGCCACAGAAGCTCTCCTTCGGTCGTTGCTTCAAGCCGACGCGTCGCCGTAATTTTGACCAGATTCCGCTCGCATAAATCGGCGATTCCAATTTTAGCCGATTCCTCGTCCAAATCCGCATCCGAACCCAAAATGCGGT
>Ga0136614_10000471_pt1 | contig 20093 bp, 16 predicted proteins | sample AntDrymUQ2792106_2_FD_106643 | JGI IMG/M metagenome (GOLD analysis project Ga0136614, IMG submission 106643) | Polar desert sand microbial communities from Dry Valleys, Antarctica - metaG UQ279 (21.06) | ecosystem: Environmental > Terrestrial > Soil > Desert | place: Antarctica: Dry Valley... | reverse complement strand
GGCAGGTACATGCCGGAGTACCGGGCACTACGGGAGCAGCACTCGATGCTCGACCTCATCCGGTCGCCCGAGCTCGCGGCTCAGGTGACGCTCATGCCGGTCGACGCGTTCGGCGTCGACGCCGCGATCGTCTTCTCGGACATTCTGCCGCCACTCGTGGGCATGGGGCTCGAGCTCGACTTCGTCAAGGGCGACGGGCCGAGGATCGGGAACCCGATAAGGAGTCCACGCGACGTCGACCTCCTCGGAACCCCGCCCGCCGAGGAGACGATGTCGGGGACGCTCGACGCGATCATGCTCGTTCGCCGCGAGCTCGAGTCGCGTGACATTCCGGTGATCGGGTTCGCAGGCGCGCCTTTCACGCTCGCGAGTTACGCGATCGAAGGCGGGACGTCGAAGGACTTCTCGAAGACGAAGGCCTTCATGCTCTCCGAGCCCGCGGCGTGGCGACGCCTGTTGACCAAGCTCGCGACCGTGCAGGCGGACTATCTGCTGGCGCAGGCCCGGGCAGGAGCGCAGGCTCTGCAGGTGTTCGACTCCTGGGCGGGTCGTGCGCTCGGGCGCGAGGACTACCTGCGCTACGTCGCGCCGGTGAACCGGGATCTCTACGCAGAGCTCGCGCGCGCGGGTGTTCCCGTGATCAACTTCTCACTCGGGGTGAGCGCGTATCTGGCGGAGGCCGCTGCCTGCGGTGGCGACGTCGTGGGGCTCGACTGGCAGCTCTCGCTCGACGAGGCGTGGGCGGTGCTGGGTTCCGAGCGGCCGGTGCAGGGCAACCTCGATCCCGCGTCGCTGCTCGCGCCGTGGGAGGTGCTCCGGTCGCGGGTCGACGACGTGCTCGAGCGCGCAGCCGGCCGTTCCGGACATGTCTTCAACGTCGGACACGGTCTGGTGCCGCAGACGCCGGTCGACAACGTGCGCCGGCTCGTGGAGCACGTCCAGGAGCAGACTTCGAAGTGACAACAGGTGTCCTCGTCATGGCGTACGGTGGGCCTGAGTCGCTCGAGGAGATTCCGGGGTATCTCGCAGACATTCGCTCCGGCCGCGCGACTCCGCGTGCGGTCGTCGACGAGATCACCGAGAACTACCGCGCGATCGGCGGCCGCTCACCGCTCCTGGAGGTGACCCGCGGCCAGGTGGACGCGCTAGCGGAGGAGCTCGGCGACGACTACCGCTGCTATCTGGGGATGCGCCACTGGGCGCCCTGGATCGAGGAGGTCGTCGGCCGGATGCTGACGGACGGCGTCACGGACGCAGTCGGGCTCGTCCTCGCCCCGCAGTTCAGCGCGCTGTCGGTCGCGAAGTACCAGCAGCGGGTCGCGGACGGACTCGATCTGTATCGCGGAAGCATCGCATTCCGGCACGTGTCGAGCTACCACGACGCCTCCGGCCTGATCGACGCGTTTGCGGGCCGCGTTGCCGAAGGGCTGTCCCGCTGGCCGGAGAGCGACCGGGACCGAGTCCACTTCGTCTTCACCGCGCACAGCCTTCCGGAGCGGCTGCTCGCGAACGGCGACCCCTATGGTGCGCAGTGCCTGGAGACCGCGCAGCTCGTGGCGGAACGCGCCGGGCTCGCGGCCGAGCGTTGGTCGTGGAGCTACCAGTCCGCGGGGCGCACTCCGGAGCCGTGGGCCGGACCTGACCTCGGCCAGCATCTCTCGGAGCTTGCCGCTCGCGGCATTCGCGACGTCGTCGTGGTCCCGGTGGGATTCGTCTCCGACCACGTGGAGATCCTCTTCGACATCGACGTCCGAGCTCGCGCTCGAGCGGACGAGCTGGGGATGCGGCTCGAACGGCCACCCGCGCTGAACGACGATCCCGTGTTCATCGACACGCTCGCTGAGCTCGTGCGGGGTCGCGCGGCGTGAAGATCGTCGTCGTAGGGGGAGGTCTTTCGGGGCTCGCCTCCGCCCATCGCCTCGGATCCTTGCTCCCCGAAGCGAAGATCGTGCTCGTCGAGCGAGCGGAGCGAGTGGGCGGAGCGCTCCTCACGGAGCGGACCGACGGTTTCGTGATCGAGGGCGGGCCGGACAGCTTCCTCTCGCGCAAGGAGCGAGGGGTCGGACTCTGCGAGGAGCTGGGCCTCGCCGGCGCGCTCGTGGGACGGAAACCCGAGAACGCCCGGAGCTACGTTCGCCACGGATCGGAGCTCCATCTACTCCCCGATGGCCTCACCGGCATGATCCCGACCGACCTCGATTCGCTGGGCGCGAGCACGCTGCTTTCCGCCGCCGGCCGGGAACGCCTGTCCGCCGAGGTCGATCTTCCTCCCGAGCCCTCCGGCGCCGACGAGTCGATCGCGACGTTCGTCACGCGCCGGCTCGGGGCCGAGGCGTACGAGCGACTCGTCGAGCCGCTGATGACGGGGATCTACGGCGGCGACGGCGCACAGCTCTCGCTACAGGCGACCTTCCCCAATCTGCGCGCGCTCGAGCTGGAGCACGGCAGCCTGATCCGGGGCTTGCTGGCGCAGTCCGAAGCAGGCGCGTGCGCCTATCCGCCCTTCGTCACGCTTACCTCCGGAGTGCAGGCGCTCACTGAACGGCTCTTCGAGCGTGTCCGGCGAACCGTCGTGCTGACCGGACGGACCGTTCTCGCTTTGCATTCGAGCGAAAACGGATACGAGCTGAAGCTCGACGGCGGCGAGCGAATCCAAGCGGATGGCGTCGTGGTGGCCATTCCGGCATTTGCGGCGGCTGATCTCCTCGCGGAGCTCGATCACGAGCTCGCGGCTGCTCACGCGGAGATCCCCTACGGCTCGACGGTCGTGGTCAGCCTCGCGTACCGGGCGGAGGACATCGCGCACCCGCTGGCCGGCTACGGCTACGTCGTCCCGCGAGCAGCGGGCTCGGAGGTCCTGGCCTGCAGTTGGACGTCGAGCAAGTGGGAGGGTCGTGCGCCAAAAGACTTCGCGTTGATCCGCGTGTTCGCCGGCCGCTTCGGCGGGCGGGATGTCACCTCCGACTCGGACGGAGGGCTGATCGCCCTCGCCCGGGAGGAGCTACGACTGCTCGACATCGACGCGACGCCCTCTCTGTGCTGCGTCCACCGCTGGCCGCGCGGGATGCCGCAGTACGTCCTAGGCCATCCCGAGCGCCTCGAGCGGATCGACGCCGCGCTCGCCGACCATCACGGGCTCGCGCTCGCTGGAGCGGCGTACCGCGGAGTCGGTATTCCCGACTGCATCCACTCCGGCGAAGAGGCGGCGCGCTCGCTCGCCGAGTCCCTCGGGCGGGCGGGCATGCTCCAGTGAGGCGAGACGAGAGACCGCCAAGTAACAGTCTGTTACTTGGCATGGTTGCGTAGCGATGAGCGCAGGAGAAACCACACGAGCAAACCGCACGACGTCGGAGGAGCTGTTCGGGGAGGCTCTCGAGCTCATGCCAGGTGGCGTCTCGTCGCCGGTGCGCGCATTCAAGGCCGTCGGCGGCACGCCGATCTTCGTCGAGCGAGGCGAGGGCGCGTACCTCGTCGACGTGGACGGAAACCGCTACCTGGACTACGTCCTCTCGTGGGGGCCGCTGATCCTCGGTCACGCCCATCCCCGCGTCGTCCGAGCGCTCGAGGAAGCGGTGCGCCGCGGAACGAGCTACGGCGCGCCGAGTCCGCTCGAGCTCGAGCTCGCTCGCCTCATCCAGGATGCGATGCCGAGTGTCGAGCTCGTGCGCTTCGTGAGCTCCGGGACGGAGGCGACGATGAGCGCGCTCCGGCTCGCCCGCGCGTTCACCGGGCGTCCGAAGATCGTCAAGTTCGCCGGCTGCTACCACGGCCACGCCGATCTCCTGCTCGTGCAGGCGGGATCCGGGGTGGCCACCTTCAACCTTCCCGACTCGCCGGGCGTGACCGCGGGGGCGGTCGCCGACACGCTGATCGCGCCTTACAACGATCTCGAGGCGATCGAGCTGCTCTTCGCGCAGCACGAAGGTGACATCGCCGCCGTCATCGTCGAGCCGGTTGCCGGGAATATGGGCCTCGTTGCTCCGGCCGAGGGCTTTCTCGACTGTCTGCGGGCTCTGACCACGGCCTACGACGCCCTGCTCGTCTTCGACGAGGTGATGACGGGCTTCCGCGTGCATCCGGGCGGAGCGCAGGCGCTGTACGGAGTCACCCCAGACCTGACCACGCTCGGCAAGGTGATCGGCGGGGGTCTCCCGGTCGGCGCCTACGGCGGCCGCCGCGAGATCATGGAGCTCGTCTCGCCCGCTGGGCCTGTGTACCAGGCGGGGACGCTGTCCGGAAACCCCCTCGCGATGACCGCCGGGATCGAGACGCTGCGCGAGCTCGGGGAGCCGGGGGTGTGGGAGGGAGCCGTCCGCGCGGGAGAGCGCCTCTGCACGGGCCTCCGCGATGGGGCGGCCGGGGCCGGGGTCGCCACGCAGGCCGCTCAGCTCGGGACGATGCTGGGGTTCTTCTTCAGCGAGTCGGCGATCGAGAGCTGGGTAGATGCGAGACGCGCGGACACGGCGCGCTTCGCCGCATTCCACCGCGCGATGCTCGAGCGCGGCGTCTACCTGGCGCCCTCGCAGTTCGAGGCGTGGTTCCTCTCGACCGTCCACGGCGACGACGAGATCGACACCACGATCGCGGCAGCGCGTGACGCGTTCGCCTCGCTTCGCCGCTGAGACCAAGTCAGAAGTCAACCGCTTCCCGCTCGTGACGCGCGCGATCCCTTGTAACAGACTGTTGCAAGAGGTTCTGCTTGCGACCGTGCCCTACGCTTTCGCCGGTGAAGGTCCTCCTCGTGACGCTCTACTTCCCGCCCGCGGGCGGCGGCGGCGTGCAGCGGCCGCTGAAGCTCGCGCAGTACCTGCCGGCGCTCGGGATCGAGACGCACGTGCTCGCTCCGGACGACCCGAAGTGGGTGCACCGGGATCCCGACCTGCGCGTCCCGACGCAGGCCTGGATTCACCGCATCCGCTACGTCGGGCCGAGGGCGCGGAAGCCCACCGAGGAGCTCGCCGCCCAGGATGGGTTTAGCCGCGCGCTGCTGCAGGCGCAGATCACCGCTCGCCGCCTGCTCCTCCCCGACGCGAGCGTGACCTGGAATCTCACCGCGGTCCCAGCTGCGATCAGGATCGTGCGTCGTGAGGGGATCGACGCGGTCTTGACGACGTCCCCGCCCGGCTCGATTCACCTCGTCGGCGCCGCCGTCAAGCAGGCGACCGGCGCCCGCTGGCTCGCGGATCTTCGCGATCCGCTCGTCGCGAACCAGCACCGGCGGGCTGACACCACCGCGACTCGCGCGCGACAGGCCGCGAACGAGCAGCTAGCACGCCTCGTCGCCCGCCAAGCGGATGCGATCTCGTGCGTCTCGGAGGCGATCGCCGAGGAGGTGCGAGGGCTCGAGCCGCGCGGGATCGTCCGCACCATCTCGAACGGGTGCGACTTCGACGACTTCGCGGGGCTCGACTACCGTCCCGCGCCGCGCTTCCGGATCACGCACGCCGGGAGCTTCTTCGGGAGGCGCGACCCACGCCCGTTCCTGCAGGCTCTGAAGGACTCGGGTGTCGACGCCGTCGCGCGCTTCGTCGGCGACTTCCGCAGCTCCGATCGTGAATGGGCCGAGTCGCTCGCATTGGGCCACCGGCTCGAGCTGATTCCTTACGCGCCTCGCGCTGAGTCGCTCCGCCTTCAGCGGGACTCGGAGGCATTGCTCTTGCTCGTGCCGGACGCGGGCGGCAGGGGCAAGGGCGTGCTGTCTGGAAAAGTGTTCGAGTACCTCGCCGCCGGGAGGCCCATACTCGCGGTCGTGCCTCCCGACGGCGCGGCCGCCGACCTCATCAGAGAGACAGGAGCAGGAGTCGTGGTCGCTCCAGACGACATCGGAGGAATCAGCGAAGCATTGCTAGACCTGCATGCGCGGTTCGTCAACGGCGGCCTGCCTGCGACCGAGCTCTCCGAGGACGACCGCGAGCGACTGTCCCGCCAGGCTCGTGTCGAGGAGACGGCCGACCTGCTCCGGGAGATCGTCCTCTGACCGCGCACGCGCTTCCACTCCGGACGAGAGCCCGCGAGCGCGTTCTCGCACAGCCCGTTCTCGACGGGCTCTTCCTCGCAACCGTGCTCACGGTCACGTTCCACAAGCTGCAGTGGGAGCTCGCCGGCTCGCTCACGCTCTCGGATGTTCTCACCTCGGTCTTCCTCGTCGTCTTCTGCTGGGACCGGCTGGAACACGGCGATACGCGGCTCACGCGCACCGCGCTCGTGGCGCTCGGGTTCCTGCTCGCCTTCGCGCTCGTCTACCTCGCCGGCTTCTACGCGCTCGACACCGCCCAGTCGCTCGCGCAGTGGGCGAAGGGCATGGTCAAGTTCGTGCTCCACTTCGGATTCCTGGTCACAGGAGTCGCGCTCCTAGCGCGGCGCTCGCTCGACTTCTACTGGCTGGCCCTAGCTGCGTTCTGCGGCGGCATCGCGTTGAACGCTCTCTATGGCGTGATCCAGCTCGGGCTCGCCGAGGTCGTCGGAGCGAACCTCGACGCGGCGCTGATCGAGCCGATCACCTCTCGCCAAACGGGAATCAACGTCTTCGGGGCGGTCGGCGGCACCCAGGAGGTCTTCCGCCCGAACGCGCTGACCGGCGATCCGAACCACCTCGGGATCGAGCTCGTGATCCCGCTGCTCGTTCTCACGCCCCTCTATCTCAGGCTCGAGACCGGTCATCGCCTGCGCACGCCGCTTGCTCTGTTGCTCGTCTTTCTTCTCGTCGTCGAGCTCGCCACCCTTTCTCGAAGCGGGCTCCTCGGCCTCGGCTGCGGCGCGCTCGTACTCGCTCTCCCGTACCGCCGACACGTCCGGCGGCCGGCGTTTCTCGTTCCGCTCGGCGCTGTCGTGGCGTTGGTGGCGGCGGTGATCGTGGCACGACTCGACTTCTTCCTCACCGTGCTCCGCGCCCGCACGAACACGAGCTCGGCGGCCGCGTCTCCCCACTTCGAGGTGTACGGCTTCGTTCCCGACGTGCTCTCGTCGAACCCGGTGCTCGGGCTCGGGCTGAACAACTTCGCGGTCTACTACGAGTTCGTCACCGGCCGGCCCGACTTCGGTCCGCACTCGTTCTACGTCGCCACCCTCGTCGAGACGGGGGTCGTGGGGGCCGCGCTCTTCGCCGTGTTCGTCATCTGGATCTTCCGGCGGCTCGGAGCCGCGCGTCGGCTCGGGCGTGCTCTGACCGCGATCGGGGACCCGCTCGCCGCGCGCGTTCGTCCTCTGGCCTGGGGGATGACCGCCGCGCTGGTCGCGACTCTCGTCGCGAATCTCTTCTACCTGACGATGACCTTCTACTACTTCTACGTGTTCGCGGCGCTCGCGGTGGCGCTGTCCGCGGTCTTCGGGCGGGCGGCGCGGGCGCCTTGAGAGTCACGGTTCTGACGACGTCGTATCCGCGCCACGCGGACGACTTCGCCGGACTCTTCGTGCGGGATGCGGTCTTCCATCTACGAGACGCCGGCCTCGAGATCGCCGTCGTCTCACCGGCCTCGTTCCGGCACTTCGGGCTCGCCTACGGGAGCGGAATCGTCGGGAACCTCAAACGAAAACCGTGGCTCTCGCTCGCGCTCCCGCTCTTTCTCCTCTCGTACGCGCGAGCCGCGCGCCGTGCCTCGCGTGGAGCCGATCTCGTCCATGCGCACTGGCTTCCGTCCGCGCTGCCGGCGCTCGTGACGGGGAGGCCGTTCGTCGTTCAGCTGTGGGGCACCGATGTGGAGCTGGCAGGTCGTTTCCCGTGGGCGTTTCGCTGGCTCGTGCGGCGCGCCCGGCTCGTGCTCTGCCCCTCGACGGCACTCGCCGAGGCGGCCGGTCGACTCGGGGCGCGGGCAATGCGCGTCGTGCCGAGCGGGGTTCAGCTCCCGGAGGAGGTCGCGGATCCAGACGAGCCGCCGCACGTGCTCTTCGTCGGCCGGCTCTCGGAGGAGAAGGGAATCCTCGATCTGGTCGAGGCGACGGAGGGGCTTCCGCGCGTCATCGTCGGCGACGGCCCTCTCAGAGCCCGCGTTCCGGGCGCCGTCGGATTTGTACCGCCGAGCTTGCTCGGCGGCTGCTACGAGCGCGCGGCGGTCGTGGCCTGTCCCTCGCACCGAGAGGGATACGGCGTGGCGGCGCGCGAGGCGATGGCGTACGGGCGACCGGTCGTCGCCGCGGCCGTGGGCGGCCTCGTCGATGCGGTCGAGGACGGCGTCACCGGGCTCTTGGTCTCGCCGCACGATCCGGCGGCGTTGCGGGCGGCTCTCGAGCGGCTGCTCGCCGACGCCGAGCTTCGCCGCCGTCTCGGCGAGGCGGCGCGTGAGAAGGCGCGAGCGGAGTTCTCGTGGGACGCCGCGACGAAGGCGACGATCGCCGCCTACCGGGACGCGCAGTAGCATCTTGGCCGTGCGCGAGCTCCACGTGGACGGCCGGCGTATCGCCGACGACGAGCCCGTGTACGTCATCGCCGAGATCGGCCACAACCATCAAGGGGACGTGGAGAAGGCCAAGGCCCTGATCCATGCCGCCAAGGAGTGCGGAGTCGACGCGGTCAAGCTCCAGAAACGCGACAACCACTCGCTCTACACACGGGCCCTGTACGACTCGCCCTACGACAACGAGCACTCCTTCGGCGCGACCTACGGCGAGCACCGAGAGGCGCTCGAGCTGGGCGCGGCGGAGTGGCTCGAATTGCGTGAGTTCTCGCGGGAAGAGGGGGTGACGCTCTTCGGAACCGTCTTCGACGCGCCGAGCGCCGACCTCCTGGCCGAGCTGGACGTGCCTGCGCTCAAGATCGCGTCGGCCGACCTCGTCAACACCCCGCTGCTCCGGCATGTGGCCGCGCTCGGCAAGCCGATCTTCCTGTCCACGGGAGGCGGGACGCTCGAGGACGTCGAGCGTGCTCTCGACACCGTGCTTCCGGTCAATCCGCACGTCTGCCTCATGCAGTGCACGGCGGCGTATCCGTGTGAGACGGACGAGCTGCACCTGCGGGTCATCGAGACGTACCGCGCGCGTTTTCCCGATGTCGTCGTGGGGCTCTCCGACCACCAGAACGGAATCGCGATGGCCCTCGTCGCGTACATGCTCGGCGCCCGGGTGGTCGAGAAGCACTTCACGCTGAACCACGCGTGGAAGGGATCCGACCACGCCTACTCGCTGATGCCGGAGGGCATGCGCCGGCTCGTGCGCGACTTGAACCGCGTCCCCGAAGCGCTGGGCGACGGGGTGAAGCGCCCGCTGCCGAGCGAGGAGCGGCCGCTCGAGAAGATGGGCAAGAAGCTCGTAGCTGCGCGCGATCTTCCGGCAGGGCATCTGCTCGTGGCTGGAGACCTCGCGGCCAGATCGCCCGCCAACGGCGGGCTCCCCCCGTACGAGCTCGACCGGCTGCTCGGGAGGCGCCTGCTGCGAGCGCTCGCGTTCGAGGAGAGCGTCGCGCTCGAAGATGTCGAGCTCCCCGCCGAGCTCGCAGCCGAGCTCGCCGCGGGCAGCTCTCAACGCGCGTGACGGCGGATCCCCTTTTCGACCTGTCGGGGCGAGTCGCCGTCGTCACCGGAGGAATGGGCCAGCTCGGCGCGATCTACACCGCGGGTCTCGCCGAGCGCGGCGCGCGCGTGGCGAGCCTCGACCTCGTCTCGGGCGACACGCCCGAGGGCGTCCGGGCGTTCGCCTGCGACGTCACGGATCGCACGGCGATCGAGGGGACGCTGGCAGAGATCCAGGCCGACTGGGGGACGCCGCACCTGCTCGTCAACAACGCCGGGCTCGACTCCCCGCCGGACGCGCCCGTCGAGGAGGTGGGGCCGTTCGAGAGCTATCCGGAAGCCTCTTTCGATGCGGTCATCGACGTCAACGTGAAGGGCGCGTTCCTCTGCTGCCAGGTGATCGGGGGTGCGATGGCCCGCGAGGGGCGCGGCTCCATCGTCAACGTCTCGTCGATCTACGGGCTCCTCTCGCCCGTTCAGGATCTCTACGCCTTCCGCCGCGCGCGCGGTGAGACCTTCGTGAAGCCGGTGGCGTACTCGGTCTCGAAGTCCGCCGTGCTCAATCTCACCCGCTACCTCGCCACATACTGGGCGGCCGCGGGAGTGCGCGTGAACACGCTGACCCTCGCCGGCGTGTGGAACGACCAGCCGCCGGAGTTCTTGGAGGCGTACTCGGCGCGTACGCCGATGGGTCGCATGCTCCGCGCCGAGGAAGCGCTAGGCGCCGTCGTCTTCCTCGCCGCGGACGCCTCCTCGTACGTCACCGGCTCGAACGTCGTCGTCGATGGCGGCTGGTCGGCGTGGTGAGGGCGGGAACGGCCACGTCTCAGCCTCAGGAGCTAGAACAAGCGGCTCGGAGCTCGAGACATGGCACAAACGGCCGTTGACCGCACCGCGCGGTCGCTGGCGAAGATCCGGGTCTGACCCTGGCCGTGTCCGAAACAGGCGGCTGAAACGTGCCGAATGTGTGCCAATTCATCCACAGTCGAGCGGGGGATACTCTCGCCGACGGTGATTGGCGCGGAGATTCCGAACCTGATCGCGGGCCGAAGAGCGGCGGCGGTCTCCGGTGAGTGGCTCGAGAAGCTCCGCCCAGCCGATGGCACACGGCTCTGCCGGCTGGCACGCTCCGACGCAGAAGATGTCGGCGCAGCGGTGGCAGCTGCAAGGGCAGCCCAGCCCGCATGGGCTGAGCACACGCCGGTAGAGCGTGGCGAGATCGTGCGGGAGCTCGCCCTGCTGCTCCGCGAGCGTCGCGGCGAGGCGGCCGAGATCGTCATCGAAGAGACGGGGAAGCCGCTCGAGCTCGCGCTCGGAGAAGCCGACGCCGCCGTCGAGATGGGCCTCTTCGTCGCCGGAGAAGGACGACGCTCATACGGACGCACCACGACGGCGAGCATGAGGCATCGAACAGTTCTGACGATGCGCCAGCCGCTCGGTGTCGCCGGATTGGTCATGAGCTTCAACACGCCACTTCCCAACATCGCCTGGAAAGCGTTTCCCGCGATCTTCTGCGGCAACGCGGCGGTCGTGAAACCCTCCGAGGAGGTTCCGGCATCCGCGCTCTTCTTCGCCGAGCTGGCGCACGAGGCGGGACTTCCGGCGGGCGTGCTGAACGTCGTCCAGGGGCTGGGAGCAGAAGCAGGCGCCGCGCTCGTCGAGCACGAGGACGTCGATCTCGTCAGCTTCACGGGTTCCGCTGCCACCGGACGCTGGATCAACGAGACCGCGGGTCGGCGTCTCGCCAAGGTGTGCCTCGAGCTCGGTGGGAAGAACGCGCTCGTCGTCTGCGACGACGCCGACCTCGAGAATGCCACCCGCTGGGCGCTCGCCTCGGCGTTCTCGAACGCGGGCCAGCGCTGCGCCGCGGCCAGCCGGATCGTCGTCTTCGACGCTGTCTACGACGCCTTCCGGGACCTGCTCGTGGACCGGTCCCGCGACTTGGAGCCCGAGCCGGTCATCAGCGAAGCGGCTCGCGAGCGAATGCTGGCGGCGATCGAGCGAGCCGTTGCAAGCGGCGCCAGCAAGTTGACGGGTGGCGAGCGCGCCGACGGGCCAGGCTTCCACCTCTCGCCGACGGTCCTCGAAGGCGCGTCGCCCGCCGACGAGATCTCGCGCACCGAGCTCTTCGGCCCGGTCACGCTCCTCTACCGCGTCTCGAGCCTCGACGAGGCGATCGCGCTCGTGAACGACTCCCCCTACGGCCTCACCGCCGCGATCCACACCGCGAGCCTGCACCGGGCGATGCGTTTCGCGGAGAAGGCGCAGGCCGGGGTGATCGTGGTCAACGGCGGGACGCACGGTTCGGAGCCGCACATGGGCTTCGGCGGCGTCAAGGACTCGGGAACCGGGTGGCGCGAGGCAGGGATCGAGGCTCTGGACGTGTATTCCGACTGGAAGATCGTGAACCTGATCGCCGATCCAGCCCTGACATGACGAGAACCGTCGCCATTCTCGGGCCCGGAGCGGTCGGTGGAACCTTCGCCGTACGGCTTTCCCAGGCTCACTACCGCACGATCTGCGTGGGGACACCGGAGATCGTCGGGCTGATGGCGCTCTCCGGGATCACGCTCGACTCGAACGGCGCCAAGCCGCTGAATGTGCGGCCCATGATGGTCGAGCGGCTCGTCGAGCCGGTGGCTCTCCTGGTCGTGGCCGTGAAGGCGCCGTACCTCGCCGACGCGCTCGAGCGCATCGAGCCGGAAGCCGTCGAGCGCGGCGTCGTGCTGCCGCTCCTGAACGGGCTCGAGCATGTGGAGATCATCCGAGCGCGCTTCCCAGGACGGGTCGCGGCGGCGAGCCTGTCGCAGTTCGAGGCCTACCGCGTCGGGCGTATGCAGATAGTCCAGGGCACGCCCTCGGGAGTCGTGACGATGGCGTCGGACGACCTTTCCGCCCAGGAGCTCGAGCGCGCGGCCGACATTCTTCGCTCGGCGGGGATGCAGGTCGAGCTCGAGGACGACGAGAAGCGCGTGCTGTGGCGGAAGGCAGCACGGGCGGCGGTCGTGTCCAGCGCGACGGCGCTGTCGAGAAAATCCGTCGGCGAGCTGCGCACGGACCTCGAGTGGCGCCCCCGGATGGAGCAGGCGCTCGCCGAGGCGTGCGCCGTCGCCACCGCCGACGGTGTCAAGATGATGCCCTCGGCCCAGTGGACCCGAATCGTGGAGATGGATCCGCACTTGACGACCTCCGCGGCACGTGACGTCGTTGCCGGCAAGCGCCACGAGCTCGACGCGATCGCCGGGAGCGTTGTTCGCGCCGGGCAGCGGCTCGGCATCCCCTGCCCAGTGCTTTCCAGGCTCGTCGCCGAAGCCGACGCGTTGTGAGCTCGCCGGAGACCCCGGTCGCGGTCGCGTTCGTCCCGGCCAGATCGGGCTCCGAGCGGGTTCCAGGGAAGAACGTCCGCCCGCTTGCGGGCCATCCTCTGCTCGCGTACGCGATCGAGACCGCCCTGCAGAGCGGGCTCTTTACGCGCGTGGTCGTCTCCACCGACTCCGAGGAGATCGCCGAGATCGCCCGCTGGTACGGCGCGGAGGCGCCATTCCTGCGCCCGGCTGAGTATGCGACCGCGACGTCCCCGGATATCGAGTGGCTCACGTTCACCCTCGATCGGCTCGGCGAGCAGTACGACCTCTTCGCGATCGTGCGCGCGACCAATCCCTTCCGCGGGCCGGGCGTGGTGCGGCGCGGGCTCGACCAGCTGGTTGCGACACCGGAGGCGGATTCGCTCCGGGCGGTCGAGCGCGTGAAACAACATCCGGGGAAGACGTGGGTGCTGGCGGAGGACGGTCGCACGATGACTCCGCTCCTCGACCAGTCGCATCTGGACGTGGCCTGGCACGCGGGCCAGTATCAGGCGCTGCCGGCGGTGTACGTGCAGTCGAGCGCGCTCGAGATCGCGTGGACGCGCGTCGTCTCGGAGACCGGGACACGAGAGGGGCGGGTCGTGGCGCCGTTCTTCACCGACGGCTACGAGGGCTTCAACGTGGACGACGAGGAGGACTGGGAGCGCGCCGAGCGTCTGCTCGAATCCGGGTCGGCGTCGGTGCCCGCGGTCGGCCGCGCGTCGTATTCTCACCCGGAATGAAGGTCGCCAGCCTCGAGACGCTCTTCTGCGACGCCGGCTGGCGTCCGTGGATATTCCTCAAGGCCACGACCGAGGACGGGCTCGTCGGCTGGGCGGAGGTCACGGACTCGCACGGCTCGCCGCGCGGGCTCGCGGGTATCGTCGAAGATCTCGCGCCGGTCGTCGTCGGGCGCGATCCACGGGCCGGCGAGCGGCTCTACTGGGATCTCTATCGCCACACGCGGCAGAGTCCTGGATCGGTCATCGCGAAGGCGATCGCAGGTGTCGAGAACGCCCTCCTCGACATCAAAGCGAAGGCGCTCGACGTTCCCGTGTACGAGCTCTTCGGCGGGCCGACGCGCGAGACGATCCCGCTCTACTGGTCGCACTGCGGGACGACGAGGGCGCGCGCCTGGGAGGTGACAGGCGCCACGAAGCTCGCGTCGTACGAGGACGTTGCGGCGCTCGGGCGGGAGGTCGTCGGGAGCGGGTATCGCGCGTTCAAGACGAACGTCGTCGTCCCGGGCGAGGAGCCGCAAGTGCTGATGCCCGGTTTCGGCGAAGGCGGCGGAACCCAGCACGCCGAGGAGATCGCCGAGACGCTCGTCCGTCTGCTGGAGGCGTTTCGGGAGGGAACGGTCGACGCGGCCCGTCCGATCGTCGACCTCAACTTCAACCTGGAGCCCGAAGGTGTCGTGCGGGTGGCGCGCGCGCTCGAGCCGTTCGACCTGCTCTGGCTCGAGGTCGATCTCTTCGACCCGGCGGCGCTCGCACACGTGCGACACGTGGCGCCGATGCCGATCTGCTCCGGCGAGAACCTCTACGGCAGCCGCGGCTTCAGGCCCTTCCTCGAGGCAGGCGGGATGGACGTCGCGTCGGTGGACGTGATCTGGAACGGGTTCCACCAAGCCAAGAAGATCGCCGACCTCGCGGAGACGTTCGAGGTCAACTGCGCCCCGCACAACTACTACTCGCACCTGGCCACGTTCATCGCCGCGCAGTGGTGCGCCGCGATCCCGAACGCGCGCATTCTCGAGCTCGACGTCGACGACGTCCCGTGGCGAGACGAGCTCGTCACCGCCGTTCCCGAGATCTCTGACGGCGAGCTGCGCGTGCCCACGGGCCCGGGGTGGGGGGTCGAAGTGCGAGAGGACGTGCTGCTGGCACATCCCTGGCCGAAACTGTGAGCTTCGGGCGGCGAGCGGGCGTCGCGGGGACTTCCCTCCTGGCTCTCGACCTCGTCATTCGGCTCCTCGCCCGGGGCCCGTATCCGGGCGCCACGGTGCTCCTGCTCGCCGCCTGCGGGATCTCGCTCGTTCCGTTCCTGCCGAGGGAGGTCCGCTCGCCGTCGCTTCGCCTCGCCGTCCTACCGGCCCTGGCCCTAGGGTCGTTCGCGATCCTGCTGACCTCGGTTTCGATCGTGGGCATTCCGCTCACCGAGCTCTCGATCCGGCTTGCCGCTCTGATGCTCGTGGTGGCGCTCGCGGCCGCAGCCTTCGTGCTGCGACGCCGCGAGCCGAGCGCGCCCGCGTCCCCGCGGTCGGTGAGGACGGAAAGCATCGCGATCGCGGTGCTCGTCGGGATCCTCGCGTTCTCGCTCGGGTCCTCATGGGATATCGCGGGCTCGTATCCGCCCCGGGGAACGGACTGGGGGCACTACCTGCTGTACGCGGACGAGGTCGAGTCGCAGAACCGCCTCTTGATCGACGATCCGCTCGCAGGGGAGGAAGACCGCGTCTTCGCCGATCCGGCGGCGGTCGGCGCCGTGTACGGAAGCTTCCGGATTCTGGACGGAATCTCATCCCGGCCGCTCGCCTCCGGGGTCGTCGTCGCCTCGGCCCTCACCCCGCTCAGCGTCTATGTAGCGGTCGGCGCGCTGTGGGGGATCGGCGCGGGGCTGCTCGCGGCAGCGGCCTATGCGGTCTCGCCGATCCGGCTCGAGCCGATGTACTGGCATGGGCTGGCGACGACGATCGCGCTCGTCTTCTTCCCGCTGATCGTGCTCGCGCTCGGCCTCATGTATCGCGGGCGTGGGGATGTCCGCACGATCGCGCTCCTCGGCTTCTCTCTGGCCGCGGTGGCCGTGTCGCACTCGACGAGCGCGGGCGTCGCGGCCCTGCTGATCGGGGTTGTCGTGACGGTCGAGCTCGTCCGCTGGCTCCGCGCGCGCCGGGCTGCGGGTGAGCAGGAGGTGAAGGGAGCGCTGCGTCCGGTCCTCGCGGGCGTCGGCCTTGCCTTCGTGCTCGGAGCGGGAGTGATCGCACACCTGCGTCTGCAGTCGGCCGAGCTCGGCTCACCCGTCAGCTATCGCCTCTTCGAGCCGGACTGGCTGAATCTCCGGACGCTCGTCGACTACTACTCGTGGCCGTTCCTCGCTCTGGCCGCGCTGAGCGTCCTCTTGCTGCTCGCAAGCGGCCGCCTGCGCCGGGACCGCGCCCTCCTCGCCCTCGCCGCGCTCGGCCTCGCGAGCATTCTCGTCGGCCAGCTCTGGCGCATCCACGTGCCCTACGAGTATCGGCGGGCGGTCTACTACCTCGGCGTCGCGCTCGTGATGCTGATCGGGGCGGCGTCGCTCAAGCTGCCTCGCACAGCGGCCTGGATCGCCGGATACGTCCTGGTGCTCGCGTACATGGCTCACTCCTCGATCGGCCTTCGCCTTCCCGAGCGCCTTCTCACCGGCGATCAAGAGAAGTCTGCGGCGGTGGAGGCGCTCATCGAGCTCCGGGGCGAGCTCGACAGCGGTCGGCAGCCCAACGCCCGTCTCGTCGTCGCCGACAGCTGCCTGCACTTCGTCGTGCCCTATCTCCTGCGGAGCCCGACTATCGCCGCGTTCGAGGACTGGCAGGTTGGCTTCTCCAATCGGGTTCCGCTCGCCCGCAAGGCCGTTGCCGTCCTCCAGGGAGGGCCCGAGGGCAGACGTCTCGCGGAGTCGATGGGAGTCGATTACGTCGTGCTCGACCCTCGGTGCACCGAGGAGCCCGATCTCGGCGGCACAGTGGTGGCGCGAAACGACGTCGTCACCATCATCCGGCTCGCTTCGGCGTGATCGCCTCGTAGCTCTCGGCGACGAGCTCGAGCGATCGGTCGATCCGGAGCGTCGATGCGTTGTCGGCGAACCAGCGGGCAGTCGACCTTCGGAGAGCCAGGCCCGCCTCGACCACGCTCTCGAGCGCGAGAGCGAGCACCTCGGGCGTCGCGTCGGGCGATACGAAACCGTTGACGCCGTCCTCCACGAGCTCAGTCGCGGCATTCTCCGGGCCGGCGACCACCACGCTCGGTGTGCCGTGCGCGGCCGCCTCGACCACAACCAGACCGTAGCCCTCGCGCTCCGACGCGGTGACGAGGCAGGCGGCGCGCGCGATCGCCTCTGCGACCTCCCCCTCCGGTCGCCTGCCGAGAAGGCGAACGGATGCTGTCAGCCCGAGAGCGTCGACGAGCTTCCAGATGTGCGGTCGTTCGGGTCCATCGCCGTAGAGCCGCAGGTGGAGGTCGGGCCGGCGGACTCGGGCAAGCGCGAAGGCGCGAACGAGCGTATCGACCCGCTTCTCGCGGACGTGGCGGCCGGCGTAGACGACGAGCGCCGGGTCGACGCCGCTTGCCGGAGTCGGCTCGACCGGCCCCGCATAGAGACCCGGCAGGAGCACCGGAGTGCCGGAGTACCCGGCGGCTCGGAGCCTCTCGGAATGCAGCCGCGAGAAGCAGAAGGCCGTGTGCGGCATGAGCACGCAGGCCTGCTGCACGTAGAACCCGGACATCCCGATCAGCACTCCCGCGTATCGGCGCCAGTACTCCCTCGTCCACACCTCGATCCAGTTCACGACCAGCTCGTACCTGCGCGCCCTGCCAATCGCGCTCGCCGCCAGCAGCGGGAAGTAGGGAAAGGACGCCATGTGGACGATGTCGTACTCCGACCCGTGTCGCCAGAGGTGGCGCGCCACTGCCAGCCCGAAGCGGACCGGAGGCATCAGCGTCCGCCGCTCCCGTCGATATACCCGGCCCGCCGGAGTGAGCCCGAGCACGCGCACGCCGGTCAGATTCGGAAGCTCAGTCTCGTCCCAGTGACGCATCGTCACGTACGTCACCTCATGCCCGGTCGCGGCGACGTGGAGCGCGAGATCACGCATCCACCGCTCGGTGCCGCCGACGGTCTGCGGGAAGAGATGGTCGTAGACGAGGCAGATCCGTGGCTTAGAGGACTTCTGGGACCGGCCGGCCGAGCCCCCTTCGTCCCAGTGGCTCGGCAGTCCGGAGAGCCGTCTCTTGACCGGAACCGGGATTCGCTTGTGGCGCAATCCCAGCTGCAAGCCGGCGAACTTGGCGGACTCGTACACGGCGGCGTAGGGCAGCCAGCGGCGACGCCCGGTGCGCCAGAGCCAGGCGATCTCGCCGAGCGCGTACCGAAAGCCGGCGTCGCGAAGCGCTAATCGAGACGAGGACGCTTCGCTCACGTACGCGCGGTCGGCCGACACGCCCGAGTCGAAGAAGCGCCGAAACGCGCCAACGACCGTGTAGGCGTGCGAGTGCCGGACCGCGGCGCGGGGCTCGTAGACGATCTCCAGCCCCGCCAGCAGGACGCGTCTCGACCACTCCTGGTCCTCGCTCATGATCACGTCCGCCGCGAGCGGGTAGCGCTCGAGCACCGCGCGCGACACGGCCGAGTTCACGTTCGAGAAGAGCGTCGTCTCGAAGCTGAGCCGGTCGGGGTCGCGGAGGCGCTGCCTGCGAGGCTCCGGCCCGTACAGGAAGTCGAGGAAGTACCGCTCGGACGGGATCGCCTCCTGATGTGGGAGCTGACGGCCGTAGACGCCCGCGACAGCCGCGTCAGCGCGGAGTGGAGCGACGAGCGTGGCGAGCCAATGCTCGTCCACGGCGTACGCGTCCTGGGAGGTGAAGACGACGATGTCGCCGCGAGCGAGATCGGCGCCGAGATTGCGGGCGCCTCCGTGCGTGAACTCCTCGGAAAGGATCTCGTGAACGCGTGCCCCCAGCTCGAGCGCGCGCTCGGCGCTTCCGTCACTGGAGCCCGAGTCCACGACCACGACCTCGACCTCCTCGTCCACGTGCTGCCGCGCGACGGCCTGCAGGCAGCGGACGAGATCGAGGCCTCCGTCCTTGACCGGAATGACGACGGAGATCATCGGGCGGGTGTCGCCGAGACGACGAACTGGTACGCGAAGAGCGGAGGTCGAAGGCGGCCGATGGCGTGGGCCGCCCGCTCCACCGCCGGCGCTCCGATGCCCGGAACCGGGACGGTGTAGTCGAGCTCGACGATGCGATAGCCCGCACGCTCGAGCGTCTCGACGAGAGTGCTGCACGTGAAGAGGTGGAGGTGCGTTCGGTCGAGGATCCCGCGCTCCGTGTAGCGCCAACGGCCCGCCAGGAGCCCGAGCCGCATTGTCCAGTTCGCGACGTTCGGGGTGGTGAGGACGAGCCGGCCGCCTTCGCGGAGCAGTGGACGCACGCGAGCCAGGAGCTGCTCGGGATCGCGCAGGTGCTCGATCAGGTCGCCGCACAGGACGACGTCGAACGAGCCCTCGGGGAACGGCAGGTCCATCGTCTCCACGTCACCGACCAGCACCTGGGAGCAGATCTCGCGCGCAGTCCCGGCCGCCCTCTCGTCCTGCTCGATTCCGACGACGGCGCAGCCGCGCTCGACCAGCGGCCGAGCCAGATACCCGCTCGAGCAGCCGACGTCGAGCACCCGCTTGCCGGAGCCGACGAGCGCGAGGAGCTTGGCGTGCCCGCCGTGCGGGCGTGTGTTCAGAGCCACGTATCCGGAGTCCGCTGCCCTCACGAGCGCGTCGCCCCTACCGCCTGCGCAACGGCATCGTCAGGAGCGCGAGGAAGAACGCGCCGAAGATCACCTGCATGCCGAGCCCGAGCGTCGTCGCGAGGAGCGCCGTCTCGTAGGCGCGGCCGAGATCGCCGAAGCCCTCGACCGCCCACTCCGTGCCGATCGCGGCCAGGCCGGCGATCGCGAGCAGGACGAGTCCTCCCCCGGCGAGCAGGCCGTGCTCGAGCCGCAGGCCCCGCCCCAGCCGGTCGAGCAAGGGGTCGTGCTCCCCGATCCGGACGCGCGCATAAGTTCTCGCGAAGACGCCGAGCTGGATCACCTGGGCGCCGATCAGCGTCAGAGCGACGAACCCGAGCATCGTGTGGATCTGCCAGGTCCGGCCGAAGACGTCGGCGGGGCCGCTCGCCAGCACGAGCATCCCGACGAGCCCGAGCACGAGCAGGATGACTCCCGGGACGAGGTACAGCCAGCTCGGGCTGTACAGGAGCATGAAGCGAACGTGCCGCCACGCATCCGAGAAGCGGTTGAGCTTCGACTCCCCGATCCGGGGGAAGTAGTCGATCGGGATCTCGCTGACGGCCAGGCCGCGGCGGTACGCCTTGAAGACCATCTCCGACGCGAACTCCATCCCCGTCGCGTGAAGGTCGAGCTTCGCCGCGGCGTCCTTGCGGATAGCGCGCATCCCGCAGTGGGCGTCCGAGACCTTGACGCCGAAGAAGAGGTTGAGCATCCCGGTCAGGATCGGGTTCCCGACGAAGCGGTTGAGAAACGGCATGGCGTCGCCGTGGATCGT
>Ga0136614_10000469_pt1 | contig 20179 bp, 23 predicted proteins | sample AntDrymUQ2792106_2_FD_106643 | JGI IMG/M metagenome (GOLD analysis project Ga0136614, IMG submission 106643) | Polar desert sand microbial communities from Dry Valleys, Antarctica - metaG UQ279 (21.06) | ecosystem: Environmental > Terrestrial > Soil > Desert | place: Antarctica: Dry Valley... | reverse complement strand
CAAAGCCTCGACGCGGCGCGAATTTACAAAATCGAAGGCGCTGCTTTGTATATTGACCTTGTTGCCGATTCCGGCACGATGAAATTCGTCACAGCTAATCGTTAGATTCGAAACGAGAAGGTAAAACCAAAATAGAAAAGCAATCGAATACGGTAATGCTTGCGTTTATGTCTTTAATAGCCGTAAGCGGTTGGTTTGCGTTGGGACTGCAATTTTACCTCGTGCTCGTCAATCCAGATCTCGGTGGCTTAACGCCTGTCCAAAGAACGGTCAAGTTTTTTAGCTACTTCACAATTTTGTCGAACTTGCTTGTCACGCTGAGTCTAACGATTTGTTTGCTGATGCCACAATCCGGCTTGCGCAAGTTTTTTTCACGACCGACCGTAAAATCAGCTATCGCGGCCTACATTATGATAGTTGGAATTGTGTATAGTTTGGTGCTGCGCCAACTGTGGAAGCCCGAAGATTTTCAATTGGTTGCCGATGTGATGCTCCACGATGGTATTCCGATAATGTATGTTTTGTATTGGTTTATCTTTGTGCCGAAAGGCGAACTGAACTGGAAAACTCCAATCTCGTGGCTGATTTTTCCTTTGATTTACCTGCCGTACACTTTGATTCGCGGTGCTGTGTCCAACCAATATCCGTACCCCTTTGTTGATGTCAGCCAGCATGGATTTCCCACTGTGTTGTTTAATAGCGTGATGCTGCTTGTAGGGTTCTTTGTGATGGGCGAAATCTTTGTGGGAATTGATAAATTGATGAGCCGAACTTCAATTCAGAACGCCAGTTGAGAGCCAGGGTGCGACTTCTGTTTCTCACACGACGAGATGGGAAAGGGGAGATGGAGCGACGCGGGAAGGTCGACGGAAGGAAAGATACTCCGAATAGAACCTGATTTGGCCGATGTCTCCCCGTCTCCGTTTCACCACGTCTATTCGTCACCTCCCCTCACCATCTCCTCGTCATTTTGGGAACTAAAGGCCACTTGCCGCGTGTAAGCGGCTAAAATCTTTCCGGAGGATTGCGTTCATGACAATTAGAAGTGTGTTTTCTCTCGTGATCTCCCTATTATTAGCAGCTTGTGTCGCGTTAGCTCAGCAGACTCCCCCTGCACCCGTCGCGCCGCCCGCGCCAGCCGAACCTTTTGGCCAGTCGTTTTCCATGTTCATTGGCGGCGGCAGTTTCCTCGGCGTTCATGCGGAGGACATTAACAAGGAGAATATGGGTCGCTACGGTCTGCGCGAAGCGCGAGGTGTGGGTATCACAAGCGTCGTTAAAGACAGCCCGGCTGAAAAGGCCGGCCTGAAGAAGGACGATGTGATTCTGCGATTCGACGGCGAGAGCGTCACCAGTACACGGAAATTGACCCGGCTGGTATCGGAAGTTGCTCCAGACCAGACAGTTCGACTCGGGCTCAGCCGGGGAGCCGCGGAACAGGAAGTTGCCGTGACGATCGGCAAACGCAAGGACTCCATGGACGCGCTGAATAACTTGCGGGGATTGGGTGGCAAGCTGGAGGGACTAGAGGGCCTGGTGGCCCCGGAAGCGAGGGTCTGGAAGTGGGAAGGACCCGACTCAGGCAACGACGGTTTCGCGTTTGCCTTCGGCAACAACCGACGCATCGGCGTGAGCACGACGCAGTTGACGAAACAACTTGCTGAATTCTTTGGCGTTGCGGATGGAAAAGGAGTGCTGGTGGCTTCTGTCGGAGATGACAGTCCGGCCGCCAAAGCCGGAATCAGAGCGGGAGACGTAATTACCGCAGTGGATGGCGAGAAGATTGAAGACACCGGCGATCTTACACGCGCGCTCGGCAAGAAGAAGGAAGGTGACGTTACGCTCACCATCGTTCGGGACAAGAATCAACGCAGCATCACTGTAACTCCCAAAGCGGCCAGCCCGACCATAGGTCCTTCGGGAACGAGCCCGCAGGTAGGGCGCAGAGTGATTATTCCGCGCATCAACCTGCCGACAATTCCGCCTATCAACATAATGATTCCGCGCATTGATCTCCCTACGATCCCTGAAATCCACGTCAATATTGAGGGAGTGCCCAGAGGGCGCAGAAAAACGATCTCGCGACCCATCTAGATCGAACGCAGCAGTCGATCTGTCAGAACCGCGAGCGGTAGCGACCGGGTTGTATACTCCATGTTGAGACCGGGTCCCGTTCTGACAGCACCTAAGGCTGGCTCAGTTTCTTCTTACCTTCAACTGCATCGTTGTAAGTAGTTCCGCGCGCATCGCAAATCCGGATCGCCTCGTCAAACTCTTTCGCGGCCTCGCCCGCGTTGTCCATGAAAGAATGCATCCGGCCCATCGCTTCGTGAGCACGGCAAAGGAGGGGTCGGTCCGTCTCCGCCGAGGCAGCCTGCACCGCGAGGCGATAGTTCCCGAGGGCACGATTCAACCGCTCTGCCTGAACGTTCCCGTCCGTCGCATCGGCCGCGGCCAGACTGGCCGTTTGGGCTAAGGCGAAAAAGATTCGCGGCTCGCGGGGATAGTCAGTCAACAATTCCTTCAGACGCGTCTCCGCATTGGGGTAGTTCTTCAGACGAAGGATATCTTCGATCTCCGAAAGCTTTTTGACGAGCGACGCAGCTCTTGCGGCCCCGGCCTCGGAATATACCACCGGAGCTTCCGCCTCAGCTTTTCTCGCTGCGAGTCGCGCTTCTCGGGCTGCCCGCGCGCGCTCACGGGCCTCGGCATTCTCAGTGAGGCGCTTACTTTCGCGAACCGGATCGAAAGAAGTGATCATGTCCACGAAAAAGTTGGCCACATCAAAACCGCTGCTCTCGATACCTTTCAACTGATCGGCAAAAAAGAAAGCGAGCAGTGCGCCATGCTCATAGTCGGCGGCGAGCTTGGCCACGGCGTCGTCCTGAACAGCGCTCATCGCAGCGCGAGTTTCCTGGACGATTGCAGCGCGCGACGCCTCGTCCTGGGCCCGATCCAGTTTGCCGCGAACTTCGCGCGAGAGAGTCTCAAGCCTTCTTGATTCCTCAAACCTCGCGTCGGCCGCAGCGACGAGGGACCGCGAGACTACGATAAATACATCGGGTGTGACTGTAGCACCTGTTTTCTCGCGCTCGCTGATGATCTGTTTGATTTGGTCTCGCCGACCGGCGATCTCCCGGTTGAATCGCAACATCAGCGGGTCAATTACATACTGAAGATAGGCCCGCCTCAATTCTGAGGATACCGGATTCGTTCCTTCGGGAACGATGGCGTAATACTCATCGCCAATTACGCGGAAGTTAATCGCTCCCGGCACTGCCAGAAGATCCGGCACGATAAAAAATCGGCGCACATGCTCGCGCATCTTGTAGGTCCGGGCAGGGTTTTTCTTCTTTCCGCTCGCCGGGGCCTTCACGAGCACGCGCTCAGACGAAGTCGTGATCGGCCGCGTGTGCAGATAGGTGAGCACCGAGCGAATCAGTTCCGCTGCAGGCGGTTTTAGTCGGTCACCTTCGGCCTGGTAGGCGCGTGTGTATGAAACGAGCCGTTCATCTATTCCGGAGCGGCGATAAAACTCTCGTACGAGGGGAGCGAAGTCGAGCACTTCCAATATTCCGCCGGGAAGGTCATCGGATCTTTCAGGTGCGTCAAGCGTGGGTGGTGGACCAAGGGCGAGGGCGAGGGAAACATAACGTGCTGCCTGATCGGCGGCGGTGGCGGGCGCAGGGAGTTTGGTGCGTTCATAAAAGGCATTCAGCCGGCTGCGAAGATCCGGATCGAGGGTCGCGAGGTCCTTTCTTACCTGACTGCGGAAAGCTGACGGCTGCCTGCCATTCGCGACCGGATCGAAGCCGGCGGCCTCGAGGGCAGCCATCACGATGATCAGTCTCGGGTCAGTCTGAAACTCTACCCCATACTCAGCCAGATCGAAGCCCGCGGCTGGTCGCTGAGGCTGTGGTCCCGACGGGCGGGAAGCCGGAGTGGGAGTTGGTGTCACCCCCACAGATCGGGTAGGAGGCGGTGTGGTCTGCGAATAGGCGATACCGCTCGCCACTAACGTTGTGGAAAAGGTAATAACGACAGTAAGTATTAAAGCTAAGTATTCCTTCATATAACTAAGCAGTTTTCAACCACGACCCAACGAGAATATAAGGCTTGGAAACAATAGGGAGATGCGATTGCCGAGCCCACAGATGCCAGAGCCATTCCCAACCCAACCTGCAAATTTGCTCACCTTGAATGGTCTATCGTTCTAAGGCGACTCTTGCCTTCGCTTACGATGCTGGCGCAACAGCCACAATGTTAATGGATATGCCAGAAGGGAACAAATTATCGAAAGCATACTGGCACCCAGGGCGAAGGGCTCGACCACGTACCAACTCTGGACAAACACCTGGTGGTAATAATTACTCTTAAAGAGGCGAGGATTCTTTATTAACTCAACTCCCTCGGCAGGGATGCTCACAGGGCGTCCGAGCACAAAGGCCCCGAGCGCGTATGACACCACAATAATCGGCACAAGGGTCAGGAACGGATTATTGAGAAAAGTTCCTGCGTAGATGGCGATCTTATTGAAGCGGAACAGGAACGCGACCAGGGTAGCCGCAATCGTGTGCAGCCCGAGGAAAGGAGAGAAGGCGATGAAAACACCGATTGAAAAAGCAAGTGCCGTCCGTTCGGGTGGATCGTCGATAGCGAGCAAACGGCGAAGCGTGGCGCGAAACATAAAAAGTTTCGAGTTCGAGTTTAGAGTTGGAACAGACAAACCCGAAATTCGGAACCCGAAACTCGGAACTCTTATTTGAAGCTATTCAAAGCCTCAGCTTCGTTATCGTAGGCGTCGAACACGGTCAGGAGTTTGGTGATCACAAGTAGATCCTGGATCTTATCGGTGAGGTTCAATAACTTAACCTGGCCACCCTGGCGACTGATTGTGGTGTAATTCGCGATCAGTTCGCCGATGCCGCTCGAATCCATGTACTTAACACCCCCCAGATTGAGCAAAACCTTTTTCTTGCCCTCCTCGGCCAGCCGGCGCGTCGTATCGCGCAAAGCTATGCTGCCTTCACCCATTCTCACGGGCCCGTTCAGGTCGAGGATGGTGACGTCCCCTGCTTGTCGTTCCTTCAGCTCAAGCTCTGCCATGACTCAAATCTCCATTAATCGCCAGTAGATTCTGAAATGCTGATCGAGATCTTATTAGACACAATTATTTGAATCCGTTGAGGGCTTCGGACTCGCTCTCGTATACGTCAAAGACTGTGAGTAGTTTCGTAATAGTCAGCAGGTCCTGGAGTTTTTGGGTGAGGTTGAGCAGCTTCAATTGGCCACCATCTTTTTCGATGGCTGTGTAGCTGGAAACCAGTTCGCCGATGCCACTCGAATCGATGTAACCTACGCCCGCGAGGTTCAACAAGATCTTCTTCTTGCCTTCCTCGAGCATGCGACGGATTGCCGTTCGCAGAGCCACGCTGCCTTCGCCTATAGTTATTTTTCCCTTCATATCAAGAACGGTCACATCTCCGGCTTGACGTTCGGCAATATTCAACTCAGCCATGTTACGGGATCTCCTTATATCGGGTTAGCTCGTCTCTTAATCATGCGCACCGTGGTGCCACCGTCAGGGGAACTCGACCAATCGACTTCGTCAAAAAAGTTCCGCATAAAAAAGATACCGCGCCCGGAACTCTTTAGAATGTTTTCTTCTTTGGTCGGATCTGAAATGGTGTCTGGATTGAACCCTGGCCCCTGGTCGTGAACGCTGATTTCAAGAGAATCGAGGGAACACTTTACATTGATCTCGACGAGTTTTGTTTCGTCGAGCTTGTTTCCGTGAATCACCGCGTTGGCCATGGCCTCGCGGACAGCCATATCGATTCCAAACGCGTCTTCCTCACCAATGCCCGCGCGGGTGACAAGTCCGGCAACTGCGGTGGCAGCTTCATCAATAGCCTCAACACGGCTGGGCAACGCGAGTTCTGTCGTCTCTACAGTCACTGGTGAAATGCTGGCCTGCCAAGAGCCACTCGACGCTGACCTTGGGGGTGCTGGAACCACTAGAGCTATCGGAAGTCCGAGGGTTTAACACGCTGGCCACCCGGATGTCAAGAAAACGCCCGGAAGTGGTCGCGGGACATATTTTGGTGATCTGACGGTGCTCGACCGCACGAGCTGATGGTTGATACTAGCCCCGCACTTAGGAGACGATGTCAAAACCCTTGAATTTCACCGACGGGAGTGAATGGCCTGTTCGCCCGACCACACAACACTGAGACGACTTTCCCAACCGGCGAATCTCCTCGCCTTGAAGGGTCACAGTTCAAGTTGAGTGCTAAGGCATCTGGTAAGATTGGCGCGATGATAATCACCCCCGCTCGCCGGATAAACGGGCGAGTTCAAATCCCCGGCGACAAATCAATCTCACATCGAGCCGCGATTATTGCCGCCCTCGCGAATGGCACCTCACGGATCACAAACTTTTCTCCCAGCGAAGATTGTGCCGCCACACTTTCCTGTTTACGCAATCTCGGAGTCCCAATTCAATCAGAAGGCAGCAGCGTGGTTGTGCAAGGCGCCGGCGAGGCGGGGCTGCGCGTCGCGAACGAAGCACTCTACTGCGGCAACAGTGGCTCGACGATGCGTATGCTGGCGGGCGTAGTTGCCGGCCAGGACTTCTCTTCGACTCTGACGGGAGATAGTTCCTTAAACTCGCGTCCGATGCAAAGAATCATTGAGCCTCTCCAGTTGATGGGCGCCGAGCTCGGATCGAAAAGTGGGAAACCACCTCTCACGATTAAGGGCAGCAAGGCTCTGAAACCGATTCGTTACGAGTTGCCGGTGGCCAGTGCTCAGGTGAAGTCATGTGTTCTCCTGGCAGGCCTCAACGCCCAAGGACGCACAGAAATAGTTGAAAGAGTAGAGACGCGTGACCACACGGAACGAATGCTGGAGTGGTTTGGCGTGCCGCTTGAAAAAAGTGCGGAGGGTGCGATATGGATCGATGGACCACGGACTTTTGCCGCCCGCGACGTTAGCGTTCCAGGCGACATCTCATCCGCTGCCTTTCTGATGGCAGCCGCTGCCTTACTGCCGGAATCGAGACTGGACGCCGAGGGTGTTGGACTCAATCCGACTCGCACGATGTTTGTGTCGATGCTGCGCTCCCTGGGAGTGGCTATCGAAGTTACTGATGAGCGGGAAGAATCTTACGAGCCGGTGGGGCGTGTTGGGGTGAAAGGAAAGCTAAGCGCCGACCCTCCGTCCCCTGTGGATTCGACCCTCGTGCGTGGTAATTTGATCGCCCAATTGATTGATGAATTGCCGCTCCTCGCCGTGGTGGGAACACAGATGCCGGGAGGGATCGAGATTCGCGACGCGGCCGAGCTAAGACGCAAGGAGAGCGACCGCATTGACGCCACTGTGAAGAACCTGCGGGCGATGGGAGCGGAAGTCCAAGAGTTCGAAGACGGGCTGGCCGTAAACGGTCGGACGCAATTGCGTGGTGCGATGCTCGACTCTTATGGCGACCATCGCATCGCCATGGCTTTCGCGGTGGCTGCGCTTACTGCCGCAGGTGATTCCGAGATCGCGGGAGCGGAGTGCGTGGGCGTCTCGCTTCCTGATTTCTTCACACTCCTGGAATCGCTCGTCGAACGGTAGAGGCGTTAGCTGCTGTTGCCACCCAGATTGAGACGTGGGATGGATGAGGTCAGTACCACCATGGTGGTACTGACCTCATCCCTACTAGCGCATCTGAATCCAGGCGGGAACGGCCGGTTGGACAGTAGTGATGCGAAATTATGCGAAATGACAAATGGAAAATGCTCTGATCGTCATCACCGGCTTCATGGGCTCAGGCAAAAGCGCCGTGGCGCGGGCCCTCGCGCTCCGGCTCGATTCGCAAATGGTCGATCTTGACGAGGAGATCCTCAAACAAGAAGGACGCTCAGCTAAGCATCTCATTGAGGAACAGGGCGAAACCGCGTTCCGTGAGATCGAAACCCGGGTGCTTCGCGATGTGCTCCATAATAATGCGGCGGGAGTTATTGCACTCGGCGGAGGTGCCTGGACCTTGCCCGGAAATCGCGACCTGATCGCTGCGGCAGGTGGCATGTGTGTATGGCTTGACGCACCATTTAGTCTTTGTTGGCAGAGGATCGTCGCCGGCATCCTGGATGGCAAAGACCGGCGGCCCCTCGCCCGGAACGAACAGGAAGCGCTCACTCTCTACGCCGAGAGGCGGGCCGCTTATGCCTCTGCGGATTTGCATTTGGAAGTAACAGGATACAAGACTGCGGATGACTTGGCGCTGGAAATCGTTAAAGCCTTACTAGAGTGCTGAAAAACAAACACGATCCACGAAACCGCGAAAGGGCTGCCTTAATTCGAGTTGCTTCGTGTGATTTCGTGGATCGTTTTTAGGGCCCATTCTATGGTCCAGAATCGACAGGAAGCCACAGATCAGAGCCGCCACGACGATAAAAGCCTGATCGCGGCCCTGGTGGGTGATGGCCGCCCCCTTCTCATCTTCACCGGCCTAAGTTTAATACTCTCAGGGGCCTTCGCCTTATTCCTATCTATAAACCAGCAGTTCCTGCCCCACGACGTGCAGTTCCTGGGAATGACCGCGGAACAACTCTGCGGCATTAACAATTGCCGCGTGGTTGTTCATCCCGTAGTGGGCTACACGAACCTGTTTCACCTGGCGCCGGCCATCCTGGGAGCGATTATTTTTGTCCTCGGTCTGGCTCTTTGTTACCCGGCAATGCACCTGCGGACGGAGCGGGGGAGAAACAGATCGGAGGCTGAGTAGTCTTTTAAATAATCGGTGATAACAGCGGAAATGGGTAAAAGGATAATTGGGAAAGAGTCATTTCTTACCTGGCACGCCTTTCCCGAATTCACCATTTCCATTTTTCCTTCCCTGCCTCATGCTATGATTTCTTGAACTTAAGTTCGACCTTCTCGCTGAATCAATAAATGCTGTATCTATCCGCAATCGCGTATTCCCGAACAAAATAGCACTAATTTCCATTCTAGTGTGCATAACTCACGCACGATCCTCACCTGCTCGCTGCTCGGCTCTTCAACAGGTGCTCGCGCTTGTCACTCGCAGCCTCGTGCATCTCTTTTAAGACGTGGCCGTAATGGTCCAAGGTGAATCCCACACTGGCGTGTCCCGCCTCCTGGCTAACGGTTTTCGCGTCCACGCCGGCTAGTAACGAGAACGTCACGAACGAATGTCTCAGATCGTACAGTCTTACAGTTCTTGGAAGCCCGGCGCGCTCCAAAATCGCCTTGAACTCAAACTCCAAAGTTCTGAGCGGGATAGGGGCGCCAAGCGGCGTGCTGAAAACCAGATCGTTATTCTGCCAGTGCTGCCCTGTCTTTAGTTTTTGTTCGAGCTGCCGTTTTCGATGCTCCAAGAGATCCGTCGCTAAGGCGCCGGGGAAAACAATTGATCGCGTACTGCTTTTTGATTTTGGCTCCTGCCATTCCCAGCCGCCCCCATACAGCCAGTGAATCACTTTACTGATGTGGCATACTCCGCGCTCACCCAGGTCTAAGCTGGCCCACTGTAAAGCTGCACCTTCCTCTGGTCTCACTCCCGTGCTCAGGGCGAGTGAGTAATAGAGCCTCAACTTAGACGACTCGCACGCATCCAAAAAGCATAGTGCCTCATCGGGTGACAGGGCATACATGACAGGTTTTGTTTTCTTTGGGGCATCCGTTCCCTCAACCGGATTGACCGGAAGAAGCCCAAGCCGGACTGCTTTGCGGAGTGCCCCATTTAGAAGCACCCGAGCAGTGCGGGCGGTTGTGGGAGACACGCGAGCTAATAAACGCGACTGCATATCCTGAATGTGGATAGGTCTTAGGCGTCCCAACTTGATGGTCCCTACCTCCGGCTTAACGTATAGCTCTAAATTCCGTCGGTACATGTGCAGGCTGTTCCCGCGGAGACTTTGTTGCTTGAAGCTGAGCCACTGGTCGAGATACTGCGAGACCGTCAAGCCGTGGATTTCAAAATGTCGGCCTGTACTCTTCTCGTTAACCCGCGCCACCCGCCACTTGATAGCGTCCGACTGAAGATCAAAGGTTCGTGATGGATAGCGACGCTTACCTTTCGAGTCAAAGCCCGCGAAGTATCGGGCCTGGTATCTGCCGTTCTTGAGTTTTTTGATTCCTGTTTGTCTTGGCATCGTTTGTTACCTCCGGCGCGGACTTTATGGCCCTACTTCCGCGCTGGCAACAATTCGGCGGTTTTATTTCTCACTCTGCACATTCCTGAATGAATCTCCTCACTTCGGCCGGGCTGAACCGGAGAGTCTTATCGCCCAGGCTGACAGGCCTGAGCTTACCTTCTCGCTTGAGTTTATAGACACTGTGGCGGTCTGGATACTTAAGCAGCTTCGCCACCTCATCAGCCGTCAGAAGTTCCAGGTCCTGCACGCTGGACTGCGCCGCTAATTCTTCGCGTACGACGCCCCGAACTATCTTCGCGAACTGTTCCTCAATACTCATTGCCGCCTCTTTATGAGAACGCCTTAACTATCGTTCCGAACCGCCAAAACTCCTCAACAAAAAGACCTTCCTGCTCGCCCAGGTAGAAAAACGCTTGCCCCTGCCTTGCTCCCCCGGTGCCCTCGCGATCTATTCGCCAAAATGGAACACGGCTACTCGGAAAACACACTAAAAACCTCCGCATGAGAGTTTGAAACCATGCAGCATCCGTCCAATTGTTCGTCAGGATGATTGCGGCCTTCGTATTCCCTTTGTCGTATTGTTCGATTGCGCGGAACGTGAATTTCTCAACTAGGGGATAAGAGAAAGGTGAGTTTAGCCAGACGCGCCCGAGCCATTCTTTAGTTAGACCGTCATCCTGCTTTGTGAAAAACTGTTTCGCCTGGATGATCTTGTTCGCCGCAGCGCACGAAGCGGGATCGAGGTCGATTCGTCCGAGAACTTCGCGAGCTGCGTCGAGGTATTCACTTTGAGCGGTAAGCCATTCGTCCGAGTCGCCTAGCTTGTCCTGAATGTGAACCGTCTGCCGCCTGAATCGCTCGCTTACCTCTTCGATGATGTGCGCCTTTAATAACTGGCCCAAGGGGGTAATGATGCCATCGCCGTTGTCCATACCGCCCGCATTGACAATCTCCGACACTTGAATTGCTACGCTGCGCACGTGGCCGGCGGTAAGTTTGACTCCCTCAGGTAGCGTGTTGGTGACGATCTGCCATACGGCTTTCTGGATCTCCGGCTCGTAGGGAATCAATTCTCTCGCCTGGGCTTCATTGGCTGGGAGTATTCCGTCTCCAATTGGAGACAAGTTCTCAACCACTCCGGCGCTCTCGATCAGCCGGTAGGCATGTGCTCGTCCCATATCCCATCGCTCGCGGCAGTAAGACTCAAAAGTTGGAAATTCGCATCGGTACAAGCGGGAGTCTCTGATCTCAGCAAGCGCGGACCCAACCTCGAAGAATGTTTTGATGCCCCGCCCGATCGCCTGCTCGCAGCGGACAAGGCTTGATCTCTCTGCGCCACTCAGAGGCAGAAGAGGTTTAAGTGTGAGAACGGCTTCGCCTGTCATTGCTTCAGAACGGTAAATCGTCATCAAGCGTCTTCTCTACGCTTGCGCCTGCGCCGGTCGGCAGCATCGCCTCGTAAACCTTTCTAGGCATGATCTCGAACCAACCAACAGCGCCGCAGTCACAGAAGACACCAACAGTGTGATGATGAATTGCGCAACCGTTCCCATGAAGGATATGCTCCACCTCTACATCATCCATTTCGGTTGACGAGCCCGTGGCTCTTCCGTCGGCGTCCGACTTGGGCCAACCCGTGACATCGCTGTAGCTTTCAAGCAAAGCCCTGTTTTCTCGCTGAGTTTCTTCCGAGTCCTCTCTCCACCCGCTAAAGAGATTCGAACCTACATACCAGCACGTCTTATGCACGTGACAGATAAAGTAATGGTCTCTACCGATGTTCCGAAAGCCGTCAGTTTTTCCACACTCGGGGCAGCTGCCGAAGTGTTCCCTCATCGCTTGTTCTTGCCATTCAGGTGTGCGCCATTCTTCACCGTTTTGGACAAGTCCTTGTGGGCTAACCTGCCAATCTTCTTCTCGCTCGCTCATTAGTGGTTGACCAAGATTCATTTTGTCTGTACTCATTGATTCGGTTCTCCTTACTCAGAAAACAGTTAATTGCCGTTCATGCCGCTTGCTGTTGTCCCGCCGGCGATGTCCACACCGTATCCTTGATGCACGCCTCAATTATTGGGCGTTTCCCGCCCAGGCTCAGAAACTCTCGTATGTCTTTAGTGGGCGGCACATAAATACAACTTAGGACAGGCACAATGCTTTGTAGTTTGGTCGCACCACGCAAGCCCGGATCGTCGTTATCCGTAACTATCACCACTCGTCGAACTCTCTTCGCGCGGATGTACTGCAAAATCATTTCTTCTTGTCCGAGGCAAGCAGGTCGTCCGATAGCGTACAGGCCAAGCGTTAACGCGGCTGCCAAGTCGGTGGGCCCTTCAACGATGTAAAGTGTTCCGTCGAAATCAAACAGATATTCAGCCGGAATGAATAGCCCTTGGTGACTGCCTTTAACTGCCCACTTGCTGCCTTCGGTGTTGCGCAGCCGAATGCCGATGACTTTCCCTGTCGCGTCTTTCATCGGAAACGCCCATGCGTCGTAAGCCCAGGCCCACGCGCACCCGATAGACCTCAGAGCGTCGGTGTCCACCTTTAGCGCAACTCCAAGAGCGTCAACAGTCTTGAACTCGGTGGCATCGAACCACCGTCGCCATATCCCCAGAGCATCGATCGGGCGATCCTCGATAGCCTTCTTGATTGGAACCATCGGAACAAAGTTAGACGCACCGTGAAGCCACCCCCCGTTTCGAGTTGGCTTCTCGCTTTCCACCCGCATGCATATGGCTGCGTCTTCGGAGTAACCACACCAATCCAACCTGCGGCAAATTTTGCAAGGTCGTTTCTTATTTACGCGATACCACTTCGATTGCATCTCAACTCCCAAACTGATTGACACCTATTCCGAAACCCGGCGAGTCGGGGCGACGCCAGTTATTCTTTGCGAGCGCGTCCATGAGTTTTGACGCCTCAGTAAACGTCATGTCTTTCGTCTCATACCCATGCTTGCTTAGGCAGTTCGCTTGCTTGACTGTGCATAGTTTGTTTTCCCATCTGCGGATCTGCTCAATACACAATTGCCGGGCTTGGGCGTACGGAAGGGAGTACGGATCGACCCCCATCTTGCGGACCACGTTCGCCATCTTCTCTGAGATAACTTTCCCGTTATCCCATCCGCGAGACTTCGCCGGTCGGATCTGAAAAACATCGAAAGGATTTATGTCTCTCGTGCTGAACTTCGCTTTAGCAACCAGATGCGCTTTTCTTGCCGCCTGTCTTCGCTTGCGCTCTTCGATCTCTCGCCGTATATCGCTCTCTGCTTTGTTCAACTCGTCAGCCATGTTGAGCGCCTTGCCTTCACGCTTCGCCTTTTCAATCGCCCGCTCGATAGCTTCGTCGCTAACCTTGCCGCCAAGAATGTCGGCAGTAGTCATAAGCTTGTGTCTGCCTGCGTTACCAGAGAAGTCCACAATCAGCGCTGAAGGCTTCGCGCTCGCGGCTATCGCCGCACGTCTCGCCTCAGCATCCGGCAGTCCGTCAACCACTCCTGCAAGAGGTCGCGTAGACCGGCCACACTGTTGAGCGTAGAGGCTTCGTGACTTCGTAGGACGAGCCTGGATAACAACTTCCACTCCAGGGTTATCAAAGCCTTCTGAGAGACAGTTGCAGTTCACTACTACCTGGGTTCGTCCGTCAGAAAACTGCGTCAGTAAATCCCGACGCTGTGGTTTAGGCGTGGCCCCGCACACCCAACCGGCCATGTCGGGACGGTGGCGATTGAATATCTCGCACAGCATTTCCGCTTGCTTTACGCCGACGGTAAAGACAAGCGTTCGCCTGTCACCGATAATCTCCAAGCTCGCAGCCGCAATCCCTTGAAGGTTCTTTTCCGACTCCATCACCGCCGCTAGATCGGCTCCATTCAGATCCCCTGCCGTCGTTCTTACCGAGGAGAAATCCAAGCCTTCAATCGTGACCATCTGCTGCTCAATCGGGACCAGAAAACCATCGTTGATCGCATCGAGAATTTCGTAGTCGTAAGCAACTGAGTCAATCATCTGGCCCAGCGCTTCCTCGTCCGCGCGGTCAGGCGTCGCTGTAAGGCAGAGGATTTTTAGATCGGGGTTTTTCTTGTAGTGTGCGAGCACCTTTCGATAGCTCCTTGCGGTAACTCTGTGAGCTTCGTCGACGACGACTAATCCAAAGTCATCGGGGTCGAACCGGGTCATCCGTTCGTGATCCTGTTTGCCCGCGATCTGAGTTTGGATCGTTGACACGACAACCGGAAAACCTTTCCAGAGAGATGCGCCAGCCCAGAGATCGGCCATCTCAATCTCGCAGCTAAGGTTCGTATACTTCTGGATTGTCTTGGCGCCCTGAAAGATTAATTCTTCTCTGTGCGCAAGGAACAAGGTTCGTTTGGGCTGGAAACGATTGATTATCTCTGCCGCTACAACCGTTTTACCTGTTCCAGTGGGTAGCACGATCAGGGTTGACTGCTTCTCGTCCCACTCGGTAAAAGCAGCATTGATTGCTTGGGTTTGGTATTCGCGTAGATGTGTCATTTGCCGGCCGCCTTCTGGCGCAACGCCTTGATTTCCGCCGGCACAAATTGAGAGTAGGCGAAGTGACTAATAAACCCCCGTTGCTTGCAAAGCGTGCAATCCTTTCTTCGTTGGCCCTGGCACGACGTACAGACCGCGTAAGGGATCACGCACTTCAATTCCCCGTACAGGTTTGTGAGCATCGAGATCGCGCTGTTGTTAAGTTCTCGAAAGATCAAGTCTTCTTTCTCAAGACCGCTGGAAATCTCACCCTTGATTCGTGAGAGTTCGCGGAGATTCGATGAGAACGCTTCTGCACGATTCCAGTCTTCGAGGATCGAATCAGGGATCGGGTAGCCGGTTTTGTCGAGGTGGGTTTTTTCAGACTTTGAGACCTTTGACTCTTTGACTTCACGCGCTACGGTTCCCAGTTTCTTCTCGCCCCGCTCGACCGCCTCAATTTCTTTCTTTGGGGCGTCTCGTAAAACTTCCTTTGCCGTGCGCACGCTGCGCGGACTAACCTTTAACTCTTCTGCGGCTTCCTTTTCCGTTCGTGTTGAGGTAGGCAATTTTGCCGACCTGGCCGCTTCTTTCGTCATTCCGCTAGGCAAATTAGCGATCTTGGCGGCAACCATCGACTTTTGTCCCGTCGTCAGATGTCTCCGCTTTACGTTGACTGAGACGATAAAACTTAAAGGATCTCCGTCGCCGTTGAAGTCTCGGAACCGGGGCTCTACGTCCACAAACTTGCAGGCTCGGTAACGATTCCGTCCGTCCAAAATCTGCCCATCAAGTAGGGTGATCGGCACGCGCAATCCGTTGGCCTGAATATCTGCGGCCAGTTCCTGAATTTCCATCTGGCCCATCAGCGGGAGAACGGAAGAAAGCGGGTGGTCTTTGTACTCTGTCTTACTCATAGTTGAGTGCTCCCCTGATCTAATACAAAACAACTCAATACAAGCAGACGTAGCTCTTGCTACGTGGCTTGCTTCGTGGGTTGCTTCGTCTCCTGCTTCGTGATTTGCCGTGCTCTCGCTGCTTGCTGCTCACGGCGTTCCTCGGACCATCCTGAGGCTCCAGCCGCACTTCTGGCCCTACAGTAAGAAGCCTCTTTCTTTAAGCGTTCGTTGTAGAGTCGACCGTTGCCATCGCTCCTGAACTGGAGCAGTATTTCAGGTTTTATCTGAGCCCATTGCTGCGGTGTAACGCGGGCCATTCTCGCGAGCCGAGCGTCGTCGTTCGGCAGGGTTGCGATGGGCTTCTCATGCCAAGCCCGACATAGCAGGTAGACGTATGCCTTGACCTGATCTCCAGTCATTTCCTCGACTGTGAATGATCCGAGCCAGTCGTCAACATCGAAAAGAAAGGCTCGCGGCTTTTTCATGCGACCAGCCTCCACCTGTTCCCGTGAGTTTTAGTTGAAGACTCACCGACAAGACTCGCTGAGAGTTGCCGAAACTCGAAACCGTTTAAGCCGATTGTGGCAACATTGAGCTCGATAGCTGCTTGGTCTGCTGTGAGAGTTGCGGGAAAAATCTCAAGAACGCCGGTCCAGCGGGCGCGGATGAGGTTGCGGGTGTGAACCTTCGGCGTAGTGAACCATCGTCCCTCGCCATCGTGAAGGGCAACAATCGCACCCGAAGGAGAAAGCACCGGAACGACGATGGCCCCGCGAGGTATCGCCAAGCTGTGTTTGCTGTATCCGCTCCGGCAGATTTTGTAGCCGAGGGCGGCGATTGTTAAGGCGTCAATTCCCTGTAGGGAAACGCGAGGTGGCAGATCGTCAAACTCTCGGTATACCTGGCGCAGCACCTCCGCAGCGATGGTAGGTAGGTTGGGCCTTGGCTTCGGAGCGGTCCGGCCGGGATTGAAAATTATGGTGGTGGAGGCCGCAATCATGCGAACCTCCTTGTACGACGAACGCGAAAAGGGCGCCTGACTCGTGGAGTTTCGACACGAACACCAGCTGCCCGGCGTCCTCCGAAGAGGTCAAGATCGCTCAATTGTTTTTGGGTGCGGGCTTGGCGTAGCCCTTTAAGGCATGCTATTCTTTGCATCGTCCAACTCCATTTCAACACCGCGTTGGTAGCGCGGTGATTCCGAAACAAATCAAGCAGCAAAGCCCTGAGAGGGGCGGAGCTGCGTCTAGAAAGCAAAAATCCCGAAAGTGCCGGGCTGAATGGCGACTTTCAGGATTTTGCGCGAATGCGTCTGGCGTCTGCCTGACGCGAACCCATCTCAAATCAATTCAAGTCTCAGCCCCGGTTGCTACCGCTTACGTCAAACGGTAACTAACATCAAGGCTGAGTAAAGCACGAATGGGCTATTCGGGCGGCTAGGCTAATAGGTATAGAAAAATAAAATTCCCGTACCCGGTTGCCTCTCGTGGTTGAGGCGGGTAGGCACGAAAAACCGGGAATTCTATGCCTACTTGGTGCCGTCGGAGTAGGGGTTGGTATAATCAGGTTCGGTGTAGTACCTGGAGCGGTTAGCCTTGTAGCTCTCGGGCAATATTATGCGGCTGTCGGCACGAAGGAGCGGTGTGGTTAGAACCTTGTGCAGGATATTCCCGATGTTGCCTGTTGGCGACAAAAGAGAAGGTTTATATAGCTCGTTCAGGTTAATGTTCTCGCTCTCTTTCTTGCCTGTTTCCAAGTACTGCTGAACGGAGCTCGGACTCAACTCCGGCCAGTACCAGGCGAGAAACGCGTGTTGAAAAACCACCCAACTCCTGCGCTGCGATTCGTCATTCTCGTTAAAGCCGACGAATTTGTCTCCTGCGTTCTCGGTATTTAGAAAATCAATCACTTTATCAATCGGCAAGGGTGAGTTGATCGTCCGGTGAGCCTTTAGGTAAACCTCGACGGCCGATACCGTAGCTTCCTTTTCGTCTGTCTTTTTAAGATGTGAGGCGTGCAGTCTCTCCCACGCTGTTCTAAGCGGAGACTTTTCCAATTCCAAGTCTTGCACAACCAAGAAGAAAGTAAGCTCCTTGCTGTGAGCATTCATCGACGACCCCTTGGTGAGAGCAGTCCCAATCGCCCTAAGATTGCTCTTTGCGACTTCCACGTCTCGCTCTCCCCCAAATTCGCGTTTCAGAACCTTGGCTAGTTCAGAATGATGTGCGGGTGGCTGAGTGTAAATATCGTCTCGCTCGAAAAGCCGTCTCGCTTGAACTACGCGTTGCCAATGGCGGATCGCAAAAGCGATTACGGGGTGTCCAACGCAGGCCGGGTTATTGCGAACCGAACTAAGAATGTCGATTGTCTCAACAATTCGCTGGGAGTGATTACGCTCATCAGTGAAGGAGACGCGTGCGTGGGGGCTGTCCGCCCTCTCCGATGACAGGTCGTCTATCTCAATTCGAGCAGAAAAAATTTCCCCTAGATCAAGCCATGCAATTCCAGCGGCACCGTAAAGAACCTTGGACAGTTCCGCTCTCTGGTGAAACTGTAGCCCCCTACGCCCTGTGGTTAGTTTTTGGGCTTCGTTTTCCGAAAGATGAAAGCGACTCGCAAGAGTTCTGTGGGTTGCCCGAAACTCTAACTGCAGTCGTTCCTGCTCGGGCAGTGTGGCGATTTCGGACTGAAGTCTCTTCTCTTCCTCTGCGGAGTAGGTTTGTAGAACGTTCTTGGCCCAAAGGTAGTGTTCGTGCCTTTCCAGACTGGGGGCGGTTGCCGTGATCGCCTCGAGAGTTCCGGGGAGCGGGTAGTTGCCCGCAATTTGGGGTGCGGCTGGATGATTAAGACTCGCCTTGTTCGCCAGCTCCCTTATTTCGGCAAAAGATGGCGCGGAGTCTTGTAAGGGCGGTTGCTTCCCTAGAATCTTGCTCATTGGCTTCTCCTGTAAAGCCTGATCCTGATTTGATAATCGACCCGCCCCGCCGCTCAGGATGTGCGACCGTCCCCGCATCAATGCTACGTAACATCAAGACAGGTAAGGGCGAGCCGAATGGTTTTATTTTAACACGATGGACGGCTGATCGTTTCGATTGATTGGTGCTGAGAACTGGTGTTCCCATAACCAAATACCCGTAGACCTAAATGCCGGAGGGGAACTTTTGTCTTTCCGTTCTTCACTCACAAGGGGATCCTTTCCGCTTTGCGCTCTAAGTCTCCAACTACCGCGCCATGTTCAAAACTGCTCTTTTATTACAGGATATTTCGGACTAGACTGTGCGTGTGAAATTGACGCTCTACAAACGTCTGCTAATTCTTGTAGTGTTGCCCTGTTTTGCTTTCTCTGTACAGGCTCAGACAGAAATCAATTCGGAGCGAGAAACACTCAAAGACCTGACTGCGTTCAGATTTCTTTTTGAAACAATTAAGCAGGATGGCTTGCAGTTTGATCCGAATAGGTGCGAACCACGGTAGAGTGCGGGCAAGTGGAATGACCCTCTTTTGTTTTCCCTTTCGGCCCGCCGTGATTTCTAGTACTTCACCAGCACGAGATCCCCCGAGAATGTCCTTGAGCAAGACCGAGAGCCCGAGCGACCGTTGCCGCAGGCTATCAAAGCTACTTGTTTGAAGTTAGAATTGACGCCCATGCTTGACGAGGATGCAATCCTGTACTCTTAGGTCGTTTACTCCGAAGAAGAAGTTCTAGCCGAGTTTCAAGAATGCTGTGAAGCGGAGGCAGAGACACCGGGACAACTACAAACTAAATTTAGGAGTTGCCGATGAAACGCTGTCCACAATGCAACCAAACATATTCTAACGAGAATTTATCTTGCTTTTACGACGGAATGCCGCTTGCCCTCGTTTTTGACGCGCTCGAAGAAACGACGGTGATTCGACCTTCACCATTAGTTCAACAACCGTTACAACCTGTGCGCGAAGGCGTGAGTCCGATGTTTGCTTATTTGGCAAGCGGACTTTTTGCTTTGGTTGTAGGGGTTGTGGCCGGCGCAGTCATCGCGTATCTCAAATCTGATTCGTCTGTTCCGGCAAATGTTTCAGCGCAACCGAAAACCGAAACTCCGATATCCGCTTCAAATAGCGTCGCTGAAAATAGTGTCACCTCCAAAGAACTTGCAAGCAATCGCAACGTGGAAGTTGTTCATTATTCTGACTCGAAGCCGCAACCATTGACAGCCGAAGCCGTGCGGAATTTGTTAGTGGCTTGGGAACGAGCGCAGGACAATAGAAATTTTGCTACTTATCAAGCGTGTTATGATTCGTCGTTCGTAGGCGTGAAATCTTCTAACAGCGGTAGGTCACAAACTTTGAGCTATAGTGCGTGGATGGCAGACCGCCGCCGAATGCTTACAAACGCCGTAAATTTGAAAGTTGATATTTCCGACTTGCTAATCAGAGTCGAAGGCGACACAGCAGTTGCGGAGTTCGACCAATATTATCGTTCGTTGAGATATAGCGATTGGGGACCGAAAGAAATTAGAGTTAAAATGACACCGAGCGGAGCAAAGATAGTGCATGAAGTGCTGAAAGCATCATATCCTTTGTAACATTGAGAAGTTATCCTTTGGGCTCACGAAGGCGAGCGCTTCGATTTTGTCGCTCT
>Ga0136614_10000468_pt1 | contig 20187 bp, 24 predicted proteins | sample AntDrymUQ2792106_2_FD_106643 | JGI IMG/M metagenome (GOLD analysis project Ga0136614, IMG submission 106643) | Polar desert sand microbial communities from Dry Valleys, Antarctica - metaG UQ279 (21.06) | ecosystem: Environmental > Terrestrial > Soil > Desert | place: Antarctica: Dry Valley... | reverse complement strand
CGGCTTGGTCAGGACGTAGTCCAGCGTGCCTTCCTCCACGTCGGTCATCAGCTGTTGCATGTTGGGCTGGATGACCGAACGGATCAGCCCGCCCATCAGCACGTAGACGCCCATGATCACCAGCAGTTCGTCGCTGGACCAGCCACCCAGGGAGTCGGTGTGCGAGAACACCAGTGCGAGCACCGCCAGAGCGGTGGCAACTGCGACGACCGACTTCAGCAGGCTCAGGAAGAAGTTCACCCGGTACTGCAACTCGTTGAGCGCGCCGATCTTCAGGAACGTTCCGGTCAGCCGGGTCCGCCTGAGTGGCCTGGGCGGCGGCTGGGTGGGTGCGGTCATCAGTTGCCCACCGCTGAGTACCGGCGTACGCCGACCCGCCACACCAGCGCGACCAGAAGTACGCCGGCGCCGATCCACACTGCCTGCAGCCCTAGCCCGATGAACAGCTCGGTCGTGGACAGATCGCCGGCGAGCACCTCGATCGGATAGCCGAATGTGTACTTGAACGGCAGCACATCGGACACCGTCGCCGCCCAGCCCGGCAGCAGCGCCAGCGGCAACAGGCGGCCGGACAGCAGCAACTCGGCGGTGAAGTACAGCTCGTACAGCGCACTGACCCGAGTCGTCCAGAAGGTCACCATGCCCAGTGCCCAGAGAAGCAGCGACCGGAGCAGGTACGCGCCCCAGATGGCGATCAGGAAGACGCCGACCTCCAGCGCATTCACGTCGAAGGTCGGCCGGAAGATCAGCACCAGCACAGCCGCGATCGGCAGCCACAGCACGATCGCGACGAACTTCCACCCGGCGAAGAAGGCCAGGTCGTAGTGGATCGGGTGCACCGGGCGGACCAGCATTCCGGACAGCAGGCCGTTGCGGATCCGATCCTCCCAGCCGTACGGCGTGAAGACGATGTTCATGTTCCGGACCAGCGTCCACACGATGTAGTACGCCGCGAACTGCCCGGCCGTGATGCCCTCGACTGCGCCGCCCTGCGAGCCGGCCACCGTCTGCCAGACCACCAGGTAGATCACCGGCTCGGCGATCATGCCGAGCAGGTAGGCGTAGTTCGCGGTCCGGTACTGGAACTGGGTCTGTACGGCGGTGCGCATCACCACGCTGTACAGACCGGGCAGGCCGCCCAGCTTCCCGGTCAACCGACGACCGTGCTCAACGAGCGACCCGGTCGGCGGCTCGCGTCGGATCGTTCGGCGCCGAGCCGGCGAAGACCTGTTCGATGACGTCCTCGATGGGCGGGTCCTCGATCGTCAGGTCGCTGACTCCGAAGGCGGCCAACAGCCGAGCCGCCACCGCAGAAGTGTCGGCCTTGGCCACCTTGAGGGTGATTCGGCCGTCCACCGAGTCGAGCACCTCGCCGTACGCGCTGAGATCCGCGGGCTCGGCCAGCACGACATTGATCGTCTGGTGCGGGGAGTAGCGCGTGGACAGGTCGCGCAGCGCGCCGTCGTAGAGGATCGAGCCCGAGTCGATGATGATGACCCGTTTGCACAATGCCTGCACGTCGGCCATGTAGTGACTGGTGAGCAACACCGTGGCGCCGTAGCGCTGGTTGTAATCGGCCAGAAAGCTGCGGATCCGCTTCTGCATGGTCACGTCGAGACCGATCGTCGGCTCGTCCAGGTAGAGCACCTGAGGGCGGTGCAGGAGCGCGGCGGCGATCTCGGCCTTCATCCGCTCGCCGAGGGACAGCGTGCGGACGGGTTTGCGGACGAGCTCTCCGATCTCCAGTAGTTCGACGATCTCATCTCGGATCCGGCGGAAGTCTGCTTCCGGGATCCGATAGATCGCCCGGTTCATCTCGAAGGAGTCCAGCGCCGGGATGTCCCACTGCAACTGGTTGCGGTTGCCCATCACCAGGGTCATTCGGCGCAGGTAGTCATGTTCGCGTCGGGCGGGGACGTGGCCGAGCACGCTGATCTCACCGCCGGTGGGGTGCAGCAGCCCGGAGAGCATCTTGAGCGTCGTCGTCTTGCCGGCGCCATTGGGCCCGAGGAAGCCGACGACGTCTCCGGCTTCGATGTCGAAGCTGACTCCGGCTACGGCATCGACGTCCCGATAGCTACGCCGCACCAGGCTGCGGATCGATGCGCGCAGACCAGCCTCTCGCTCAGGCACCCGAAACGTCTTGCGGAGTTCCCGGACCCGGATGTCGACTGGTGTGGGCTCGGGCATTCCTGCACCATAGATCGCCCGAGGGCGTCGCACCTCTGGATAACCGGGGGAGCGGAACAGCGGTGGTGGCTGCGGGAGTGATCGTCGTGGCCAGCTCGTGTGGATCGAGTTCTTCCGCACTACTGGCCTTACGCGGCGTGCTGGACTACGAACGCGCCGCGGACATGTCTCGCAGCACTACGAACTCGCGGAGTGACGCCGCGCCAACTCACCGACCTGTTGATTGTGATGTGCGCGCTGGAAGCGCGCGCATCCTTGCTGCACGCTGACCGGGACCTCGACCGGGGTCGCCGAAGCAACCGGACTGTCCATCCATCCGCACCTGACCTGAGTCAGACCTCCCACCAGACGGTGCTGGCCGTCGCCGGACCGGCGGTCGGTAGCTCTCGCATGGCTGTGGCGATCTCGGGTTCACGCTCGACGGGCAGGCACAGCCGCCGGCGATTGAACGCGAGGACGACGTCCGGCGCGGCGGCCGACCAGGCCGGCGCCCGGTGGAAGGTCTCGGACTGCGCGTCGAATCCGAGTTCGGCGGTGACGTCCAGGAAATCGGCCGTGGTCGGGCCCGCGGGACGCTCCTGCCCGTGGAACCGGCGCCAGAGGGCGGTCATCGCCGTCCACGGATGGGAATCGGTGAGTTCAATCACCACTCGATGCCGGGCATGGTCGGACATGGTCTGCAGGAAGTCACCGACGTCCGGAACGTTGTAGACAACATTGGCGGCCACAACGACGTCCGCGACCGGGACCTCGGGGGCGACCTCGGACCAGGCGCCGGACCACGTCCTTACCGGGACACCGCTGGCTGCCGCGTTCGCGACGTAGTCGGTCAGCATCCGCTCGGAGGAGTCCACGGCGAGCAAGGTGCCGGCGCGAGCCGCCACCGGAAGGCTCGCCGCCCCGCCCCCACAGCCGATGTCGAGGATGCTCCCGCCTTGAGGCAGGGCTTCGGTGATCGCCCGATGCGTCGAGGCGGCGCCACTCTGGGTGCCGAAGAGCCCAGGGGGAAAGCCGTACGGCGATTCCGGTGCGGCCGCGAGGATCTCAGGATCGATGGCCCACGCGGCGAGCTGCTCAGCCCAATGCTGCGCTGCCTTCCCCATCAACTGGTCTCCTCTACTGGTGGTCACCGGCGTCCGGCAGGATGCCCTGGTGACTGATGCCCTAGTGCCTCCGACCAGTGCAACGACCGGCACCCTGATCCTGCTCCGGCACGGCGAGAGCGACTGGAACAAGCGCAATCTCTTCACCGGCTGGGTCGATGTCGGGCTGACCGACAAGGGCATGGCCGAGGCGATCCGCGGCGGGGAACTCATGCGCGAGCAGGACCTGCTGCCCGATGTGGTGCACACCTCCGTACAGCGCCGGGCGATCCGTACGGCCGAGCTGGCCATGGACGCCGCCGATCGGCTGTGGTTGCCGGTGTACCGGTCGTGGCGGCTCAACGAGCGCCACTATGGCGCCCTGCAGGGCAAGGACAAGGCCGAGACGCTGTCCGAGTACGGCGAGGAGCAGTTCATGCTCTGGCGCCGCTCCTACGACACGCCCCCGCCGGTGCTGGACATCGACGACGAGAACTCCCAGTTCCACGACCCACGCTACGCAGCGCTGCCCCCGGAACTCCGCCCGCAGACCGAGTGCCTGGCTGACGTGGTCGTCCGGATGCTGCCTTACTGGTACGACGCCATCGTCCCGGATCTCAGGGCCGGCCGCACCGTTCTGGTAGCTGCACACGGCAACAGCCTGCGGGCCTTGATCAAGCACCTCGACGGGATGAGCGAGGACGCGGTGGTCGGCTTGAACGTCCCGACCGGGATCCCGTTGCGCTACGACCTGGACGAGGACCTACGACCGCGTGCGACCGGCGGTGCCTATCTCGACCCCGATGCTGCGGCAGCCGCGATCGAGGCGGTCAAGAACCAGGGCCGTCAATAGCTGAGCGGCCGGTCAGCCGACCTTGGCGCCGAGCTCTTCGGGCCAGGCGCCGGTCACCAGGAAGATGACCCGGCGGGCGACGAGCACGGCGTGGTCGGCGAAGCGCTCGTAGTAGCGCCCGAGCAGGGTGACGTCGATGGCCGGCTCGATGCCGTGCGACCAGGTCTCTGCCAGCAGGATCGAGAACAGTTGGCGATGCAGGGCGTCCATCAGGTCGTCCTCGGCTTCGAGCTCGCGGGCCAGCGGCACGTCGCGACCCTCGATGACCTCGCCGACCTTGACCGCGAGCCGGGCGGCCAGCAGGCCCATCTGCTCCAGAGACGGACGTACCTCTTCCGGTACGGCGGCCGAGGGATAGCGCATCCGGGCGACCTTCGCGATGTGCACCGCGAGATCGCCCATTCGCTCCAGGTCGGCTGCGGTGGCCAGGGCGGTGGTGATCGTGCGCAGATCCCCGGCCACCGGTTGCTGGCGGGCCAGGAGCATGAAACAGCGTTCCTCGACGCCGGTGCGCAGATCATCGATCCGGTGGTCGCCGGCGATCGCTGCCTGGGCACTGTCGAGGTCGGTTTCCAAGAGCGCAGTCGACGCGCTGACCATGGCTGTCGCGACGTATTGGGTGAGCTCAACCAGCGTGGCACCGATCTGGTCGAGTTCGTCGTGGTAGCTCTCGCGCATCGTGATCCTCTCCGTGCTGTCTGTGCCGAGGCTAGGCGGGGCGGTCACATCGCGGCGGTCAGGGCGTGAACGGACCCCGACGTGCGGGTGAACACTTCATCGGTCGTGCGCGGTAGCCGGCCTGGCCGCAGCCAAACAACTCTACTCGGCGCCCTACCATCGTGGGCGTGGAGGTCGCGCTTGGCGTGCTCGCCGGCTTGGCCGTTGGTCTGCTGGTCGGGCTGACCGTCAGCCGGCTCATCCAGCGCACCCGGCTCGCGGCTGAGCTGGCCCCCGCGGATCCCCCGCCCGAGACGTCACTGGAGCCGATCGGCATCCACCGGCTCATCGACGTCATGGACCCGGCCGCGATCGTGGTCGATCGTGACGACGTCGTGGTGCTGGCCAACGCGTCAGCCCGTGGTCTGGGCGTGGTCCGCGCAGATCGGATCACCCTGCCGGCCCTGGTCGCAGCGGTCGGCAACGGGCGCGCGGCCGGCACTCGACGTACCGAGGTGGCCCTCCCCGAGTACGTCGTCGGAGCCGGACCGCGCCGAGTCGCCGTGCACGCGGCCCGGCTCGACCCGTCCGGAACGGTGGCCCTCCTGCTCCAGGACGTGACCGAGGTACGCCGGGTCGAGGAGGTGCGGCGGGACTTCGTGGCCAACGTCGGCCACGAACTCAAGACACCGGTGGGCGCCCTGACCCTCTTGGCCGAGGCCGTCCAGGAGGCTGCCGACGACCCGGAGGCGATCCGTCGGTTCTCTGCGCGGATGCGCCACGAGGCGGAGCGACTGGCCCGGCTGGTGCGCGAATTGATCGATCTGTCCCGGCTGCAGGGTGGCGACCCACTGCCGCCCTTGAAGCCGGTGCCGCTCGACGGAGTCGTCGCCGAGGCCATCGACCGCACCCGCCTGGCCGCGGCCGCGAAGCGGATCGAGCTCAGCGCCGCCGGCCGCTCGGGCCTCATCGTGCGCGGAGTGGAGGCTCAGCTGATCACCGCCGTGACCAATCTGCTGGCCAACGGGGTCGCCTACAGCGAGCCGGAGACGCACGTCTCGGTCAGTACCCGCGCCCGGTCGGGGTTCGCCGAGATCGCGGTCACCGACGCCGGCCTGGGTATCCCGGACCGGGACCGGCAACGGGTCTTCGAACGCTTCTACCGCGTCGACCAGTCCCGGGCCAGTGCCACCGGCGGGACCGGCCTGGGCCTGGCCATCGTCAAGCACATCGTCACCAACCACGGAGGTGCTGTGGAGGTGTGGAGTGAGCCCGGGATCGGATCCACCTTTACGCTTCGCATTCCGCTTGCACCGCTTTCGGATTCGGCAGACCCTATCTCTGAGAGAGAGCTAATTTCATGACTCGGGTGTTGGTCGTCGAGGACGAGGAGTCCTTCTCCGACGCGTTGTCCTACATGCTGCGTCGGGAGGGCTACGAGGTCGACATCGCCGAGACGGGGCCCGCGGCACTGGACAACTACGACCGGCATGGCGCCGACATCGTCCTGCTCGACCTGATGCTGCCGGGCCTGTCCGGAACCGAGGTGTGCAAGGCGCTGCGTAGTCGAGGCGCGGTGCCGATCATCATGCTGACGGCCAAGGATTCCGAGATAGACAAGGTCGTCGGGCTCGAGCTCGGCGCCGACGACTATGTGACCAAGCCGTACTCCGGTCGCGAACTCCTGGCCAGGATCAAGGCGGTGCTGCGCCGCAGACAGGACATCGAGCCGATCGACGAGGCTGCCTTGGAAGCCGGCCCGGTCAGAATGGACGTCGAGCGACACACCGTTTCGGTGAACGGGGACTCGGTGTCTATGCCGCTCAAGGAGTTCGACCTCTTGGAGATCCTGCTCCGGAACTCCGGCCGGGTGCTCACCCGCGGCCAGCTGATCGACCGGGTTTGGGGTTCGGACTACGTGGGGGACACCAAGACCCTCGACGTTCATGTGAAGCGGTTGCGCGCCAAAGTCGAACCCGATCCGGGCCGGCCGCGGCACCTGATGACCGTACGGGGTCTGGGCTACAAGTTCGAAGCTTGACCGAACCGTCAGCAGCCGTCGGTCAGGTTTCGGTAGCTCTCGCCAGCGCCTCCCAGTAGCGCACCCACACTCGTTCGTGTGCGATCCCGGCTTCCAACGTCAGCCACGGTCCCCGCGGCTCCGCCCCGTCATCCTCGTGCCTGCGTTGCTCGTAGGCCAGCAGTTGGCGGCGATGAGCGGCAGCCTGCGCAGGCGCAAGGGTCGCGGGATCGGCACCGAAGTACAGCTTGAGCAGGCCTGGGTCACGCAGCTCGGCGAGCTCGTTCTCCTCCTGGGCTCGCCACTGCGTCAAGGTCTTGCTGCCCCTCGGGGTGAGGCGATACACGATCCGCTCGCGTCCACCCGGGGTGGACTCCACGGTCGGATCGAGCTGGCCATCCTTGGCCAGCGATTCGGCGGTGCGATACAGCTGGGAGTGGGCGGTCGACCAGAAGTTGCCCAGTGCTTGGGCCGCACGGCGTTTCAGATCGTAGGTCGAGCCAGGGCCGTACCGCTCCAGGAGTCCGAGCACGATGTAGGACGCCGGGGTCACGGAAGCAACCGGGAACAGCCCTGGCGATTTAGTCCCATAGGGACTATAGTGGCAGCATGAGTCACACCGTCATCCTCGCCCTGCACATTGCCGTGGGGGTCCTGGGTGTCGCCTTGGGCCCCTTCGCCATCGTGCATGTCGCCCAAGGCCGGGTGAACTGGCTGGCCTCGGCCTATCACCTGAGCGTCGCACTGGTCTGCCTGTCGGCCGTGGGCTTGGCCGCTCTCGACCCGGCCCGGCTCTGGTGGTTCGTGCTGATCGCGACCGGGTCGTACTTCTTCGCCGGACGGGCGATGCGAGACATCCGATCCGCTCGGTCGCAGTGGCAGGCGAGGGCGGTACGGGGATTCGGCGGCGCCTATATCGCCCTGTGGACCGCAGTCGTCGTCGTCAGTCTTCCAGGGCAGCCCATCGGGTGGGCGATCCCGACCGCGATCGGCATCCCCGCGCTGGAGTGGTTCGCCGCCAGAATCGTGCGCCGGCTGCGGGCGCAGTCGATTGATTCGGCTGACCTGACCGCGACCTGAACTCAGGCGGCCGCGGCACCGGCTGCTTCGAGGAGCTTGCGGCCGGTGCGGATGACGTGATTCTTGCCGCAGTAGCAAGCAAGCACCACCGCGATGTCGGCGGGGCGGTTGATCAGTCGAACGATCCGACTGTCCGAAATCAGCTCGTCCCGGTCTGCCGTAGGGCAGTGGATGAAGAACATGGGATCAGCATGCAGTCTGGGTACGACACAGGAACAGTGGCAGAAATGCCCCCATTCGTCGGAAATCTGCCATAGTCTCTAGGCATGGAGACGCGCCCGGTCGTGAGCGGCCTGATGGGGCCGGGTAACGGCGGCTTCGGGATCGGCGTGTTGGCCGAGGTCTACGGCTACGACCGCCGAGACATCGGGATCCCGGCCTTTGACTTCGCCCTGGTCGCCGAGCGGCCCGGACCGACCCGATTGGACACCGGGATCCTGATCACCGTCGAGCACGGGCTGGACCGACTGGCCGCCTCCGACGTCATCCAGATCCCCTCATGGGGCTGCGGCCCAGGGCCGGTCGACTCAGTTGCCGCACCCAGTCCGGATGTGATCGAGGCCCTGCTCACCGCCTATGCCCGTGGCGCGATCATCGCGACGCACTGCAGCGGCGCCTTCGTGCTCGGTCACGCCGGCCTGCTCGACGGTCGTCGGGCCACCACACACTGGGGGTTTGCCGAGCTGCTGGCTGAGTCCTTTCCGCTGGTGACCGTTGACTCCGATGTCCTCTACGTCGACGAAGGCCAGATCGTCACCGGTGCTGGGACCGCGTCTGGCATCGACCTCTGCCTCTACCTGATCCGGCGCGAGTACGGCGCCAAGGCGGCAAATGCTCTGGCGCGCACCATGGTCGTGCCGCCACACCGGGACGGCGGGCAAGCTCAGTTCATCGCGACCCCGGTCGCAACCTGTGCCGGGAACGATCCACTGCGCGGGCTGCTGCAGTGGATGCGGGCCAATCTCGACGAAGAGCTCTCGGTGCCGGTGCTCGCCCATCGGGTGCTGATGTCGCCGCGCAGTTTCGCCCGGCACTTTCGGGCCGCAACGGGTACAACTCCGCACGCGTGGATCCTCGCCCAACGGCTGGCCGCGGCCGAACATCTGCTGGAGTCCGGGGTCGACAGCGTCGAGCACATCGCCCGGACCGTCGGTTTCGGGACTGCGGCTGGGATGCGCGAGCAGTTCGTACGGCGCCGGGGTGTGTCACCCCAGGCCTATCGGCGCACCTTCGCCAGCCGGCCCGGCGTGCGCGCGGAGCGGGCCCGGATTCTTGTCGAAACCGCCGCCCACGTACGGTCAGAACCCGCAACGCTGGCCGGGTAGGCAGTACGGGCGATGGCCACCAGCGTCGCCGCGCTCTGAGGCACTCCGCCTAGCGGGGGTTCGGCGTTGCCGGGTGCGGGGCAATCATGCCCGCGGCCAGTCGGGCACTGGCCAGCCGGATGAGTTCGGCGTAGGCAGCCTCGCCGATCAGGGCGGTGAGCTCCGGCCCGTACCCCTCGTACAAGGGCACGCGGCCCACGTGGGCATCGGTGGAACTCGTACACCACCACTGCAGGTCGTGCCCGCCGTCACCCCAGCCGCGCCGATCGAACTCGGTGATCGTGGAGACCAGGACCCGGGTGTCATCCGGTCGGTCCACCCACTCCTGTTCGCGGCGGATCGGAAGTTGCCAGCAGACGTCGGGTTTGGTCTCCAGCGGATGCTTGCCGGTCTGAAGCGCCAGCGCGTGCAGGGCACAGCCTTGGCCGCCGGGAAATCCCGGCCGGTTGTGGAAGATGCAGGCACCGTCGACCGTGCGGGTCCGCAGCCTGTTCTCGTCGTCTCCGACAGTGTCCCGCTCGGTCCAGCCCTGCTGGCCCTTGAGGTAGTACTGCCAGTGCTTCGGGGTCAGCTGCTTGACGAACTGCTTCACCCGTTTCACGTCGTCCCCGTCGGTGAAGAACGCGCCGTGGCTGCAGCACCCGTCGTTCGGGCGTTCCCTGAGAATCCCGTGACAACCCCGGCCGTAGATGCAGGTCCAGGAGGAGTTCAGCCAGGTGAGATCGGCGCGTACGACGTGTTCGCTGTCAGCCGGATCGACGAACTCCACCCACTCGCGGGCGAAGTCGAGTCCGACCTCGGTGGCGCGGGAGTCATCGACCATGCACCACAGGGTAGGACGGCCGATCCGCGGCTCGTACAGTGCGTGGACGGCACCGCTGCGACGGCCGTGACACAGTTTGGTGGTGCGCCTCGGAGTCCTAGACGTCGGTTCCAACACCGTCCATCTGCTGGTGGTGGACGCCTATCGCGGTGGACACCCGACTCCCACCCACTCGTCAAAGACAGTTCTGCGGCTGGCCGAGAACCTGACCAAGTCCGGCAGCCTGCCCAAGGCCGGCGAGCAGTCCCTGATCGATGCGGTGGCTCGAGCCAAGAAGGACGCCCGCAACCAGGGCTGCGACGACCTGCTCGCCTTCGCCACCTCGGCGGTTCGGGATGCCTCCAATTCCTCGTCGGTCCTGGCCCGCGTCAAGCGCGAGACCGGCGTCGAGTTGGTGGTCCTGACCGGGGCCGAGGAGGCTCGTCTGACATTTCTGGCCGTGCGCCGCTGGTACGGGTGGAGCGCCGGCCGGCTGCTGGATCTCGACATCGGCGGCGGTTCGCTGGAGCTGGCCGTCGGGGTCGACGAGGAGCCCGAACTGGCGATCTCGGTGCCATTGGGTGCCGGCCGGACGGCCCGGGAATACCTCCAGGGCGACCCTCCGGACAAGAAGGCTCTGACCGGATTGCGCGAGCACGCCGAGCGGACACTGGCCAAACCGGCCAAGCAGCTCACCGCGATCGGACTCAGTGACCGGGCTGTCGCGACCTCGAAGACCTTCCGGAGTCTGGCCCGGCTCACCGGCGCCGCGCCGTCGTCAGCCGGTCCCCGAGCGTCACGGCATCTCACCCTGGAGGGCCTGGGACAGCTGATCGGGTTCATCTCGCGGATATCCTCGGCTGATCTCGCTGAACTCGATGGCGTCAGCGCCACCCGGGCCCATCAACTGCTCGCCGGCGCCGTCGTTGCCGAGGTCACGATGAAGGTGCTCGGGCTCGGCGTGGTCCAGATCTGCCCCTGGGCGTTGCGCGAAGGGGTCATCCTGAGGCGGCTGGACTGGCTGGAGGGGGTGTAATGAGCCGCGAGGGCGAGCCGAACTCGGCCCGGGGGCTGGCCGACATCCTGCGTGAAGCGGGCATCAGCTCGACCGGAGCGGGAGGACGTCGCCGCCGTCGAGACCACAGCGACAGCGCTGCCGAGGCTGACCCGAACTCCGACGTAGGAGGCGCGGGTACCGAGGCCGAGCAGACCAACGGCATCGCCGCTGGCTCAGCGGCCGGCTCGGGCGCGCTCAGCGCTTACCTCCGATCGTCGGCCGCCGCACCCCCAGCGGCCAGCAGTCGGGGCACCCCACCGGCACCGCAACCAGGCCCGGTGCTGCCACTTCATCGCAGGGCACCGACGCCCGCGCCGGCGCCAACGCCGACGGCCGCCCGGACGACGACGCCGCCCACGCCCGCGCCCATCCGGACAACGCCGCCGCCACGCACCGACACCGGCCCGCTGCCTACCGACGGGTGGACGGGCCTCCGCACCGGAGCGCCGGACGCTGCCGCGACATCGACGATCGCCGGGAGCTCGGCTGGGCAGGCCGGCGCAGCGACTGGTTCCCGTGCGGCGGAGGCCGCCGCGACACTTGCATCGGCACACGCCAACCGATCGCCGTCCCCCCTGGCGACCGCTGCGCCTGAGGACCCGGAGGAGGACGCGGCGGTCCCGTTGTCATCCGGGGCGCTGAGCTGGGCGATCCTGGTGGTGGAGTTGCTGGCCGCGGTCGGGCTGGGGGTGGCCGCCTGGTACGCGTTCTCCGCTCTGTGGGACCTGCTGCCCTACGTTGCCGCCTTCGCCGGGCCGCTTGTCGTGACCGGTCTGGTCGCGGTGGCTGGGGCGCTGCGAGCTCGTACCGGTCGCAACCCGCTCGGCTTGCCCACGCTCTGCATCTTGGTCTTCGCCGGGACGGTGCTGGTGGTTCTTCCCGCCGCGACCCTGATCGTCCCCTAGGGCGTGTCTGACAGACCCGTGCTCTGCTGCGCGTCGCCGTGGCGGCGATCTGCTGCAGTTGTCATTGGTCGGCTCCGCCGACGTCTCTTACATCCGCACGTACAAACCCGGTACGCGCTCCTCCTCCGCCTTGCATCTCATCCACCACGACCCCGCTCGCGACGAGCGAGGTCCATCAGACACACCCAGTCACCGTAGAGATAGCGTCGCGCCATGCTCCGAGAGTTGATCCTTGCCGCCGCGGGGAACGAGACCGTCAAGAACGTTGTCGCCGGCGCCCCGATCAGCCGCGAGGTGGTCAGCCGGTTCGTGGCCGGTGAGGGAATCGAGGACGCCGTACGGGCGGCTCGTGGATTGGCCGAGCAGGGCCTGTCGGCCAGCCTCGATCATCTCGGCGAGGACACCACCGACCTGGCCCAGGCGGTAGCGGCTACCGAGACCTACATCGGCCTGCTCGAACGGCTGGCCGCCGAGCACCTGACCCCGGCCGCCGAGGTCAGCATCAAGCTGTCGGCGATCGGCCAGAGCGTCGATGCAGCCTTTGCCCTCGAGCGGGCTCGGGAGGTCTGCGCCGCGGCCGACCGCGCCGGGACCACGGTCACCCTGGACATGGAGGACCACACCACCACCGACTCCACGCTGGGCATCCTGCACACGTTGCGCAAGGACTTCCCGCAGACCGGCGCGGTGGTGCAGTCCTACCTGCGGCGTACCGAAGCCGATTGTGCGGCGCTGACCAGCCAGGGCTCGCGGGTTCGGCTGTGCAAGGGCGCGTACGCCGAGCCCGAGGAGGCCGCGTATCAGGACAAACACGAGGTGGACCTGTCCTACGTGCGCTGCCTCAACGTGCTGATGGCCGGAAAGGGACGCCCGATGATCGCCACCCACGATCCACGGCTGATCGCCATCGCCGGGGAACGCGCCGCACGGTACGGCCGGATGCCGGAGTCCTGGGAGTACCAGATGCTCTACGGCACCCGGCCGACCGAACAGAAGCGACTGGTCGAACTCGGCCACACCGTCCGGGTGTACGTACCGTTCGGCCAGGAGTGGTACGGCTACCTGATGCGCCGGCTGGCCGAGCGGCCGGCGAACGTCAGCTTCTTCCTGCGCGCCGTCGCGACGAAGGGCTGATCCGATGCGGCGACTGGCCATCCTGGGCGGCGGCAAGATCGGTGAAGCGCTGCTGTCGGGCCTGCTGCGCGGACCGCGTGCGGTCGACTCGATCGTGATCAGCGAGCACAACCCAGAGCGCGCGGCGCACCTCGCGGCGACCTACGACGTCCAGGCCCTGCCGGTCGAGGACGCCGTACGGGCGAGCAGTGTCCTGTTGATCGCGGTCAAGCCGCAGGACATCGCGGCACTGCTCAACGAGATCGCCCCACACGCCGAGGGTCAGCTCGTCATCTCCGTCGCGGCCGGCATCACCACCAAGCGGATCGAGGCCGGGCTGGCACCCGCGACCCCGGTCGTGCGGACGATGCCGAACACTCCGGCGCTGGTCGATCAGGCGATGACCGCGATCAGTGCCGGCGCGCACGCCACCGAGGAGCATCTCGTCGCCGCAGAGCGCGTGCTGGCCAGTGTCGGGCGGGTGATCCGGGTTCCGGAGTCCCAGCTCGACGCCGTGACCGCCCTGTCGGGCAGTGGACCCGCGTACTTCTTCTTCTTGGTGGAGGCGATGATCGACGCCGGGATCCTGCTCGGCCTGCCGCGTGCGGTAGCCGCTGAGCTGATCGTGCAGACGGCTCTGGGCTCGGCCACCATGCTGCGGGACACCGGCGAGCATCCGGTACAGCTACGGGAGGCGGTCACCTCACCCGGCGGGACCACGATCATGGCCATTCGGGAACTCGAACGGCATGGCGTACGGGCCGCTCTGCTGGCTGCCATCGAGGCCGCTCGGGACCGCTCGGTGGAACTGGGCAAGGTCGAAGACTGATCGCCGGCACGTCGGACCAGCGGATCACGCGCAGGTCATCTTGGTTTCGGTTGCCCACAACTATCGCTTCTGTCACATGCGTACCGCTAGTGTCACGCCAGCACGTGCGCGTCAGCCGGAGGGGAAGCCGGCCGCCCGACACGTGGGCGAAGGTTCGGTGAACAAACACTATGGCGTCTCAACCCGGATCGGGTTCGGCCGGAGGTCGCGCACGCAGCGGCTCCGGTGATTCCGCAGCTCCGCGCCGCTCGACTGAGCCCGCCCGTCGTGGGGATCGCCAGAATGACGAGGAACCACGCACGATCGGTGAGAACGCCTTCGGCGGCTTGTCCTCGGTCGCGTTCCTGACCGTCGCCGAGGTGGCGAGCCTCATGCGGGTGTCGAAGATGACCGTCTACCGGCTGCTGCACTCCGGAGAATTGGCCGGCGTGCGGGTCGGGCGATCCTTCCGCGTTCCCGAGTCCGCCGTGCACGCCTACCTGCGGGACGCCTTCAACGACACCGCCTGACGCCTTCCGGCTGACGCACCCAGAGTCGTCCGGGTCGGTTCAGCGGGAGGTAGCCCGGTATCGCCGTACGCCCAGCGGGGCGAAGACAGCGATGAACAACGCCGTCCAGATCAGGGTCAGGATGATCGGATGCTCGGACGGGAAGCTGTTGGTGGCGAAAGGATTCGGGTTTCCCCAGAGTTCCCGCAGGGCGGCGGTGATGGCGCTGACCGGGTTCCAGTCCGCGACCGGCTGCAGCCAGCCGGGCAGCGTCTGCAGCGGAACGAAAGCATTGGACAGGAAGGTCAGCGGGAAGATGGCGGTGAAGGCCACCTGCTGTCCCACCTCCACGGTCGGGACGAGCAGGCCGAGCCAGACACCGACCCAAGACATCGCATAGGCGAACAACAGGGCCAGCCCGACGCCGGCCAGGAACCGGGCGACCCCTTCGTGCACCCGCCACCCGACGGCAAGGCCGGAGAGCATCAGGACGATGAGGATGCCGAGGTTGTACACGACGTCGGAGACCGTACGGCCGGTCAGGAACGCCGACCGCGACATCGGCAGCGACCGGAACCGGTCGATCAGGCCCTTGGCCATGTCGTCGACCATGCCGATTGCCGTCGTCGCGGCGGCGAAGGCGAGAGTCTGGGCGAAGATGCCCGGCATCAGGAACTCTCGATACGAGCCGCCGCCCGGTAGCGGGATCGCCCCACCGAAGACAAAGGCGAAGAGCAGCACGAACATCACCGACTGCAAGATCGCGAAGATGGCGAGTTCGGGGATCCGCGGAATTCGTTTCAGGTTGCGCCAGGTCACGACCAGCGCGTCGGATAGCGCCGAGCCGCCGTCCGACTCGCCCTCGACGGTCGAGTCGACTGTGCTCGCCGTACTCATGCGGTCCTCCCTGCTGCAACAGGTGTCGCGGCGATGGCATCCGGCTGCTCTGCGGCATGCCCGGTGAGGCTCAGGAACACATCGTCGAGGGTCGGCCGTCGGAGCCCGACATCGTCGATCGCGATTCCGGCCTCGTCAAGCGCGCGGATGACGTTGACCAACTGAGTGGCACCACCGGCTGCCGGAGCCGTCAGCCGCCTGGTGTGTTCATCCACCGCTGCCTCGGCCAGGCAACAGTCGGATACCACCCTCAGTGCCGCCCCGAGTTGGGCGGGGTCATGGACGACGACCTCGACGCGCTCCCCGCCGACGGTCGACTTGAGTTCGTCGGCGGTCCCGCGGGCGATGATCTTGCCCGCGTCCACGACGGCGATGGTGTTTGCCAGGGCATCGGCCTCTTCGAGGTACTGAGTCGTCAGCAGCAAAGTGGTCCCCTGCCGCACGAGGCCGCGGATCACGTCCCACATGCCGATCCGGCTGCGCGGGTCCAGCCCCGTTGTCGGCTCGTCGAGGAAGAGCAGTCGAGGATGGCCGATCAGCGCCGAGGCAAGGTCGAGGCGCCGGCGCATACCGCCGGAGTACGTCTTCGCCGGCCGGTCGCCGGCTTCGCTCAGGTCGAATTGATCGAGCAGTTCGTCGGCCCGAGCCCGTGCGGTCGGGCTGGCGATCTGGTAGAGCCGGCCGAACATCCAGAGGTTCTCGCGGCCGGTGAGGTTCTCGTCCACGGCGGCGTACTGGCCGGACAACCCAATCCTGCGTTGCAACCGCTGAGCGTCGGTGACGACATCGAGGCCCAGCACCGTGGCCCGCCCGGCGTCGGGCCGCAGCAGGGTCGCCAGGATCCGGACGGTGGTCGTCTTTCCCGCCCCGTTGGGACCGAGCAGTGCGAGAACCGTGCCTTCCTCGACCTCCAGATCGAGCCCGTCCAACGCACGGACCTCTCCGGAGCGTGACTTGTAGATTTTGGACAGCCCCTCCGCCACGATCGCGGGCGCCGATGATCGCGCTGCTGAACTCATCTGCGGTTGCCTTGCCACGGGGTCGAGAGGTTCGAGACGGTCATGTGGTCAGGCTAGAAGCTCACGTGGACGTGAGGTCAAGTGGGATTTCGGTCAGCGGCCGGGCTCGATCCGAAAGCCGACCTCCACGCTCGCGCTGAGCCGGATCTCGGCCGCGCTGAGCTCGATCGTCGGTTCGGAGGCCAGTTCGGCGTCGGCTTGAAAACTCAAGGATCTGGCCAGTCCCGGCGGCTCGGTCCGGATCCCCGGCTCGCGGACGAAGGCGACCCCACCAACCGAGAGCCCGAGCCCGTCGGCGTATTGCTCGGCCCGCTGCCGCGCGTCCCGGGCGGCCTCGCGTCGGATCTGGGCATGCACCGGGTTGTCGTCGACAAGTTCCCAATCCGGGCCGCTCACTTCCACCGACGCCGCGTCGTAGAGCGCTCGGATCAGTGACCCGGCCTGAGCCGGGTCCACGATCGTGATTCGTACGCCCCGCTCGCCGACGTGTCCGTCGATCACGGTACGACCGGACTCCGGATGCCAGTAGGAGTTCGGCCGGATCGAAAGCGCAACTGTAGAAGTGCCGGAGATGATCGAGACAAAGCGATCCAGGACCTCGTCGGTCCTGGTGGTCAGTTCGGCCAAGGCGCGCTCCGACTCAGCGGCGCTCGGTTGTTTGACCCTGGCCGTGACGACGAGAACTCCGCGATCGGCGGCACACGTCCGGGTAGCCGTCCCGCGGACAATGATCAGTTCTTCCATCCGCCCAGTCTTTCGCAGCGAGCCAGTTTCACCGACCGGTACCCTCAGCGGTAGTTCGCCAATCGAGGAAAGTATGAGGTTGCACCAATGGGTTCGGTCATCAAGAAGCGCCGCAAGCGCATGGCCAAGAAAAAACACCGCAAATTGCTGAAGAAGACGCGCGTACAGCGTCGGAACAAGAAGTAGCCACCCCACCGGCGGGCTCCACCGTGGCACCGAAGGTCGTGCTCGTCACCGGCGTGAGTCGTTTCCTCGGTGGCCAGCTGGCCGCGGCGCTGGCCACTGACCCAAGGATCGAGCGAGTCATCGGGCTCGACTCGGTCCCACCCTCATCGGAGTTGCCGCCGTCGTCGAGCCGGGTGGAGTTCGTACGGGCCGACATCCGAAATCCGCTCATTGCCAAGGTGATCAGTTCGGCCGAGGTCGACACGGTCGTGCACATGAACATCGGCACCGCCCCCGGTGGGGCCGGTGGGCGGACGTCGATGAAAGAGCTCAACGTGATCGGCACGATGCAGTTGCTGGCCGCCTGCCAGAAGGCCGACACGGTACGTCGCTTGGTGGTCAAGTCCACGACGACGGTGTACGGCTCGAGTTCACGTGACCCAGCGCTGTTCACCGAGGACATGAACGCCCGGGCTGTGCGGTCCTCGGGCTATGCCAAGGACTCCGTCGAGATCGAGGGCTACGTACGAGGGTTTTCCCGTCGGCGTCCAGACGTGTCCATGGCCGTGTTGCGCTTCACCAACTTCATCGGGCCCACCATCGACTCGATGCTCACGAGATACTTCTCGATGCCTTTGGTGCCAACGGTTCTGGGGTTCGATGCGCGGGTTCAGATGCTGCACGAACGGGACGCCCTGGAGGTGCTCCGCTTGGCCACCGTGGGCAGCTACAACGGCACCGTCAACGTCGGTGGGGAAGGAGTCCTCCTTCTGTCCCAAGCGATTCGGCGCGCAGGTCAGTTTCCGGTGTCGGTGCCTGCGCCATTCGTCGGATCGCTGGGCGGTCTCCTGCGCCAGACCGGGATCGCCGACTTCTCTCCGGAACAGTTGCGGTTCTTGAACTTCGGCCGGGTCGTCGACACCACGAGGCTGATCGACGACTTCGGGTACCGGCCGCGCTTCACGACGGCGGAAGCCTTCGCGGACTTCTGTGCCCAGCTACGGCCGGTGATCGACCCGGGTCGGATTCGCGCGATCGAGCGCAGGCTGCTTCGAGCCGCCACGCTGAACCGGATCCGGGAGCCGGTCGATGCGTGAAGCTCGGATCATCCCGTTGCCGCACGTGGCAGCGGAGCCGGAAGCGGAGCCGAGAGCGGAGCCGCAGGCGGCGCCCGGCCCCGAGGCCTCGACTGCGCAAGCGGACGGGGATCAGCGGCTGGCCCAGGCGCTGGCTTTCCTGCGACGTCGACTTACCGGCGACTACGAGGTCGACGAGTTCGGCTTCGACGAGGACTTCACCGATCATGTCTATCTCCCTGCGCTACGGCCGCTCTACAAGTCGTGGTTCCGGGTCGAGACGTTCGGGATGCACAACATTCCCGACACCGGCGGTGCCCTGGTAGTGGCCAACCACTCGGGGACTGTTCCGATGGACGGGCTGATGACGGCCTTGGCGGTGCACGACGACCACCCCGTGAGTCGGCGGCTGCGGCTGCTCGGAGCGGACCTGGTCTTCACGCTGCCGCTGGTCGGGTCGATCGCCCGCAAGACCGGGAACACGTTGGCCTGCAATGCTGATGCCGAACGCCTGCTGCGCAACGGTGAGCTGGTCGGGGTCTACCCGGAGGGGTTCAAGGGCGTCGGCAAGCCGTTCGCTGACCGGTACAAGCTGCAGCGCTTCGGTCGCGGTGGGTTCGTGAGTGCGGCTATCCGCACCGGCGTTCCGATCATTCCGTGTTCGATCGTCGGTGCCGAGGAAATCTACCCGATGATCGGCAACCTCAAGGCGCTGGCCCGCATACTGGGGGTTCCCTACATTCCGGTGACCCCGACGTTCCCGCTGCTAGGCCCGCTGGGGCTGATCCCGCTGCCGTCCAAGTGGCTGATCGAGTTCGGCGACCCGATTCCTACCGCCCACCTCGGCGCCACCGCGGCCGACGACCCGATGCTGGTCTTCAACCTGACCGACGAGGTCCGCGAAACCATCCAGCAGTCGCTCTACAGCCTGCTGATGCAACGTGGCTCGGTCTTCTCCTAGTCCCGGTTCCTCCTGGTCGCGCCGTTCTCGACCGGTCCTGCGCCGAGCGGATCCTGTACCCGCAGGCCGGGAAAGCGGGCGAACCCTCGGTCGCGGGTGACCCAGGTTGCTCCTTGTTCCAAGGCCAAGGCGGCCAGATAGGCGTCTGGTACGTCGTTGGCACGCGCCCGAGTCTGGGTCATGAGGCGCTCGAAGATGGACCAGTGCCGGGGTCCCGCTCGAACCGCAACGGCTGAGGGCGCTGCGCGCAGTGCGGCGCAGAAGTCCATCGCCTGTTCCGGAGTCGACGGTTGTCCGAAGACTCGATGATTCGTCGTGATCCGGACCAGGCTGGACAGCACCAGTTCGGATATACCCACGGGCTCCTCGCCAGTCAGTCGGGCGCTCAGCCACTGCGACAACGGCGCATGATGCTCGGCGTCGCGCCGCATCGCGTTGATGCAGACATTCACATCAGGCAGCAGCATCCGGCCTCACGAACGCCTACCTCATGCTCCGGTGCTGTCCTGCAGCAATTCAGCCATGCCGTCTCGGTCCTCGAGGTCCACCCCCGGGCGGAGCCCGCCCGCCCCATGACTGGGTAACGCGAACTCTGCGGCTGGCCGGACGTCGGCGTCCTCGGCAAGCAAGCGTCTCACTGCTGCGGTGCTCAGTAGCGATAACGGCGCCGTACGGCGAGCGCTCCGGCGATGGCTCCGGCCAGCGCGCCGGCTGCCAGGGCGCTCGGGAGGCCCACCTGCGCGGCCTTGCGGCCGGTCCGGAAGTCCCGGATCTCCCAACCCCGCGCCCTGGCGATCGCCTTGAGTTCGGAGTCAGGATTCACCGCCACCGGGCGGCCGACCATCGAGAGCATCGGTACGTCGTTCGCCGAATCGCTATAGGCGGCGCAGCGCGCCAGATCCAGCCCCTCACGTTCGGCCAGCG
>Ga0136614_10000467_pt1 | contig 20195 bp, 25 predicted proteins | sample AntDrymUQ2792106_2_FD_106643 | JGI IMG/M metagenome (GOLD analysis project Ga0136614, IMG submission 106643) | Polar desert sand microbial communities from Dry Valleys, Antarctica - metaG UQ279 (21.06) | ecosystem: Environmental > Terrestrial > Soil > Desert | place: Antarctica: Dry Valley... | reverse complement strand
CCTTCTTGCGCTCGCGGCGTTCCTTCGCGCGCTCCTTCGCCTGCTCGTGCTGTGCCTTCAGGTGCTGGACTACTTCCCTCGCCTTCTGCTTCGCGGCCTTGCACGCCTCCTTCGCCTGCTGCCTCGCGGCTTCGTCTCCGCCCTCGGCCTCCTCCTTCGCTCGCTCGCAGGCTGCGCGCGCTTCTGCCTTCGCGCGCTCGACAGCCTCGCGGGCCTTCGCCTTCGCCTGCTCGCGAGCCTCGCGGGCTCGCTCCTTCTTCTCGCCGTTGGCCGCGCCGGGCCCGGTCGCCGACGGCGGGGTCGACTCGCTCGGGGGCGGCGAGTCGTCCGCGTATGCAGGGGCGGCGAGGGCCGCGGCGGCACAAAGGGTCGTGAGCGCGAACTTCAGCTTCATCATCGGCCTCCACAGCTCGGGTACTTCCGCATCTTCGGCCCGTTGCTCAGGCCCGGGAAGCCCCGAAATGGTGGCAAAGTGTGAAGCCGAGGTAAAACGAGAGGGGCGCCTCGGACGCCCCTCTTTGGTTCCTCAACGCCCGCCCCTCGTACTTGATCTCGGCGCATTTTCCGCGGGGAACCCTCCTACTTGATCTCGACGCCCGCTCCTACCTCTTCTAGCTGCGCCTTGAGGGAGTCCGCCTCCTCCTGGGTCGTGCCCTCCTTGACCGGCGCCGGAGCCGAGTCGACCAGGTCCTTGGCCTCCTTCAGACCGAGCCCAGTGATCGCGCGAACGACTTTGATCACCTGGATCTTCTTGTCGCCGGCCCCCGTGAGGACGACGTCGAACGCCGTCTTCTCTTCCTCGGCAGCTGCGCCGTCGCCTGCGGCCCCAGCAGCCCCGGGGGCCGCCATCGCGACCGGAGCCGCGGCCGTGATCCCCCACTCTTCCTCGATTCGCTTCTTCAGCTCGACGAGGTCGAGGACGGACATCTTTCCGAGCTCGTCGAACACCTTGTCGACCGCACTTGCAGCCATCGCTATTCCTCCTCCTGATTCTGTGTCTGTAGGTCGTGAGCTTCTTCGGCCGGCGCGCCCGCACCGTCCTCGAGCTGCGCGGCCCGTGCGTCGATCAGCCCGACGAGATCGCGAAGCGGCGCCGTGAAGAGACCGACGATCGTCACTAGCGGTGCCGTGATCGCACCGAGCACCTGCGCGCGCAGGATGTCGGTGGGCGGCAGCTTCGCGAGGTTCTGGACGTCGTCGGCCGTGATCGCCTTGCCCTCGAGCAGGCCGCCCTTGACGGCGAGAACGCGCGTGTCGCGGGCAACGTCCTGGAGCGCCTTGGCGACGGCAACCGGATCGCCGTCCGATTCGAGGAAGGCGATCGCCGTCGGGCCCTCGAGCAACGCGAGCAACGTCTCCGCGCCCGCTTTCTCGGCTGCGCGGCGCGTGAGCGTGTTCTTGACCACGGAGAAGCGCGCCCCGTGCTCGAGCAGCCTGGCGCGCAAGGCCTCCAGCTCGCTGTTCGTCAGACCGCGGTAGTCGGCCACGAGCAGCGACTCCGTCGCCTGTATCCGGTCGGCGAGCCTGGCGACGACCTCTTCCTTCTCGCTTCTCTGCATCGATTCACCCCCTTGATCACTCGAGCCCGCACGGCGGCGGGCTCGGGAAGAGGTTCTCGATCTTCCGGGCCGCCTCGGCCGGACCTCCGTCTCCGACGAACGCGGTAGCTCGTCAATGACTGCCGACTGTCTGTGGCGTGCGGGTGTCTGGTCTACGCAGGAACTGCTTGTGCCTCTTCCTCCAACTCCTCGACGATCCCACGCGTCTTCGCCGGGTCGACATGCACGCCCGGTCCCATCGTGCTCGTCAGCGTGATCTGATGAATGTAGCGGCCCTTCGCCGCCGCCGGCTTCGCGCGCACGATCTCCTCGACGAGCGCTGCGTAATTCTCGAGCAGCTGCCGTTCGTCGAAGCTCTTCTTGCCGATCACGACGTGGACGTTCGCGCCCCGGTCGGTGCGGTACTCGAGCTTGCCTCCCTTGGCGTCGCGCACCGCCTTCGCCACGTCGAACGTGACCGTACCGGTCTTCGGGTTCGGCATCAGGCCGCGGGGCCCGAGAATGCGTCCGAGCTTTCCGACGTTCCCCATCTGATCGGGCGTCGCGATCGCCACGTCGAAGTCGGTGAAACCGCCCTCGACCTGACCGGCGAGGTCGGCTGCACCGACGACGTCCGCGCCCGCCTCCTCCGCTTCGCGAGCCTTGTCGCCCTCGGCGAAGACGGCCACGCGCACGTCCTTTCCGCTGCCGTGCGGAAGCATCAGCGTCCCGCGAAGCTGTTCGTCGGCGTGTCGGACGTTCAGGCCGAGCCGGAAGTGCACCTCGACCGTCTCGTCGAACTTCGCCCCGGGAAGATCCTTGAGCATCCGGACCGCCGCGACCGGGGAGTATTGGTGCTCACGGTCGATCTTCGCGCGCGCGTTGCGATACGTCTTGCCGCGGGCCGCCATGGCTAAGCGACCTCCACGCCCATGCTGCGGGCGGTTCCCTCGACAACCTTCATCGCCGCCTCGACGTCGCGAGCATTCAGGTCCTCGAGCTTGATCTCGGCGATCGAGCGCACCTGCGCGCGCGAGAGCCGACCGACCTTCGTACGGTTCGGCTCGGCCGAGCCCTTCTCGAGTGAGAGCGCCTCCTTGATCAAGACGGCGGCCGGCGGCGTCTTCGTGATGAACGTGAACGAGCGATCCTCGAAGACGGTGATCTCGACCGGCGTGATGCGTCCGTTTGCCTGGGCCGTCTGGGCATTGAACGTCTTGCAGAACTCCATGATGTTGACACCGTGCTGACCGAGCGCAGGACCAACCGGCGGCGCCGGATTCGCCTGCCCGCCCGGAATCTGCAGCTTGATCAGTGTCAGAACTTTCTTCGCCATCCCCTACCTCAGTCGATCTTCTTCACCTGGTCGAAGGCGAGCTCGACCGGAACCTGGCGCTCGAAGATGTCGACGAGCACCTTCAGCTTCTGCTGATCCGGATTCACATCGACGATCTCGCCGTCGAAATCGGAGAGCGGACCGGACGTCACCTTCACCGACTCGCCGAGAGTGAACTGCACCTGAGCGCGCGGGGCGGCGCCGTGCGTCGCACCCGTGTGAAGGATCCGGTCGACCTCCGGTTGAGAAAGCGGCACCGGTTTCGAGCCCGCGCCGACGAAGCCCGTCACGCCGGGCGTGTTCTTGACGACGCCCCAGGCCTCGTCGTTCAGGTCCATGTTCACCAGGACGTAGCCCGGGAGCACGCGCTTCTCGATCTGGACTTTCTGACCGTCCTTTGTCTCGATCACCTGCTCGGTCGGGACGATCACGCGGCGGAAGCGCGGTGCCTGGTTCATCGAGACGATCCGGTGCTCGAGATTGGTCTTGACTTTGTTCTCGTGGCCGGAGTACGTGTTGATGACATACCACTGAAACATCGTCTTAGCCTAACCCTGCCTGAGAAGGACGTTCTCGACGAGGTTCTTGAAGCCGAGGTCGGCGAGCCACAGGTACGCGCCGACGATCGCGCAGGCGATGATGACGACGACCGTGCCCTGGAGCACCTGGTTCCGGCCCGGCCATTCGACCTTCTTCAGCTCCCCCCACGACTCGCGCACGAACCTGCCGCGCTGCGCGGGCTCACGCCGGCCGGTCTGCTGCTTGGCGGGCTGCGACGCCGGCCGAACCTGCTGCTGGCGTGCGCGGGCGCGCTGCGTGAGCTTCTGCTCGCCGCCCTGTGCCTGCTCGCGCCGGGCTCGGCGCTGGGATCGCGTCTGACGCGCCATTCGGCTTCTACCGCGTTTCCCGATGGGGGGTATGCCGTGAGCACCAGCGGCAGTACTTGTTCAGCTCGACGCGGTCCGGTGTATTGCGCTTGGACTTGTTCGTCTGATAGTTCCGCCGCTTGCACTCCGTGCAGGCGAGGGTGATTCCGACTCTGGTTCCGGTAGCCATATCTCTTTCTGATTAAAGGTCAGTCGGCGAGGTAGCGGCGGCAGGACTCGAACCTGCGACACGCGGATTATGATCCCGCTGCTCTAACCAACTGAGCTACGCCGCCGCGCGCGCACGAGTGTAGCAAGCAGCGCGAGCAGGCCGAGCCCGCCGATCAACGCGACAATCGCAGCCATCGGCGGGCCGTCGGAGCCCTGGCGACGATCGGCCGCCAGCCGGTTGACGAAGTCAGCCAGGGTCGGTCCGAGTCCCTGCTCCGCGTACTGGTCGCGAGCCCGCTCGGCGAGCGCCGCCGCATCGCCGCGCTCGGTACCGAGAGCCATGGCCCGTACCTGGCCACCCACGGCGACGGCATAGGCGCCGTCGAGCCCGATGCCCGAGGCGATCGCCTCCAGCACCTTGTCGGCCGTCTCAAGCTCGTGCTGAGCATCGGCCGGAAGCACCGCGACGTAGATCTCGCCGCCTGCCGCGGCGATGCTCTCGCGCAGTCGGGTCGCCTCCGCGGTCTCGAGTGTGGGGATCGCCGTCGCGTCGACGTAGACCGGGTCGCCCGCGCGCAGAACGTCGAGCGCGCCCTTGATGACCCCGCCGCCGTGAGCCGACGCGCTCGACGCTGCGATCAAAACGAAGGCGACCTGGCAACTGACCATCGCCGGCCATCTCGCGGAATTCCACCTCATCGCGGCCGCGTGAACCGGCGGACGGCCGCGAGCAACTCCCGGGTTCTCTCTTCGGCCACGCCGGCGTCGTTGGCCAGCCCGTCTGCAAGGAGCCCCGACACTTCGTGGAAGATACCCCACTTGGGTATCTTCAGGGCCCGGGAACCCTAGTCGGCCCACCAATTCATCGCCGGCTCTTCGGCGTCACCGAGGTCGGGGCCGGGCGCGCCGAAAGCGATGATCTCGGCCCCTTCTGGCCCCGCCTCGAAGCATCGCATCGTCTTCCTCGCGACACGAACGACGTCCCACTGCTTGATGTCGCGCACGTCGTCGTCCAGTTTGACCCGACCGCTTCCGCTCACGAGCACGTAGACCTCCTCCTGCCGCTTGTGCTTGTGGCCGAACGGAATCCGGAAGTTTGGCGCGAGCCGTTGGTAACTGATCCCCGCCGCCTCGGAGTCGAGCAGGTCACGCGGAAACCGTGCCTCAAGGCCTGGTGAGAGCCCGAACTTCGGCGCCGAATCCTCGACCTCTTTCAGGTTCCTGATCGTGTAATCCCCCATCGAAGCGATTCTAGTTGGGCGCGCCGTGGCAGTCGGCTTGCAAGATTGTCACTCTCTTGACACACCTACGCCTGGCCAAACCCGCCACGTCCGGGGTCAGACCCTGGACATGGCCGAGAAGACATGAAGTGGAAGGATCGTTACCGTCTCGGCACACCTTCTCGTGGCCGAACTGGCCATGCCCGGGGTCAGACCCTGGACATGGCCGCCGGAGACATGCGGTTCAGCGATCGCCTACTTGAGCAGCCGAGCCGGCCGCACGCTTCTGAAGCGTTACTTGATCAGCGTCAGCAGCTTGAACATCGGTAGGTACATGGCGATGATGACCACGCCGACCATCAGCCCGACGGCGATCATCATCAGCGGCTCGATGATCGACGTCAGCGATTGGATCGAGGCGTCGACCTCGTCCTCGTAGAAGTCGGCCACCTTCCCGAGCATCTTCTCGAGCTCTCCCGTCTCCTCGCCGATCTTGATCATCTGCGCGACCATGGGCGGGAAGACGGCGTTCGCGACCAGCGGCTGTGCGATCGGCACGCCCTCCTGCACCTTCGCGCGCACTTCCGTGAGCGCCTCCTCGACGACCCAGTTGCCGGAGGTCGTGGCGGTGATCTCGAGCGCCTTGATGATGTCGACGCCCGCCCCCATCAAGGTCGAGAGCGTGCGCGAGAAGCGCGCCATCGAGACCTTCAGCACGACCTGGCCGATCTTCATCGGAACCTTCAGCTTCAGCCGGTCCCAGTTCTTGCGGCCGCCCTCCGACTTCTTGTACCGGCGGAGCGCGACGAAGCCGATGATCATGGTCGGGAAGACGATGTACCAGCGGTTCCGCAGCAGGTCGGAGCCACTGACGATGAGCTTCGTCAGCGCGGGCAGGTCGCCGCCCAGGTCCTCGAAGATCTTCGTGAAGACGGGGACGAGGAAGAGCAGCATCCCGATCAGCACGAGCGTCGCGAACGACAGCACCATGATCGGGTAGAGCATCGCGCCCTTGACACGCCGCTTGATCTGCGTCTCCTTCTCGATCTGGAAGGCGACGCGATCGAGCACGGTGTCGAGCACGCCGGCGGCTTCACCGGCTTCGATCATGGAAACGAAGAGGCGGCTGAAGATCTTCGGGTGCCGCGCCATCGCCTCGGAGAGCAGCGAGCCGCTCTCGACGTCGGCGCGAAGCTCGCTGACCACGGCGGCCAGCACCTTGTCGTCGGTCTGCTCCTCGAGGATGACGAGGGCAGTCACGACGGACAGCCCGGCCTCGATCATCGTCGCGAACTGCCGCGAGAAGATCTGCAGCGACTTCGGCTTGACCTTCTTGAAGGTGGCTCGGTCGCCGCCGGAACTCGCCCCGGACAGCGGCTCGAGCCGATCGGCCAGCAATCCACGCGCGCGCAACTGCTCATGCGCAGCGGCGATGTCGGAAGCGTTCAGCTCCCCGGTCAGCTCAGCGCCGGAAGCGTTGATCGCGCTGTAGGCATAGACGGCCATCAGGCTCCCGTCGACACGTCGAAGGTCGACTCGGCGCGCACGAGCTCCTTGCTCAGGTTGCTGCCGTCGCGAACGATCACGCGCACGAGCTTCAGCTCGCGGCCGCCGCTCGGTGTCTGCAGCGTGACGTAGGTGTCGAGCCGGTACGCCTTGCCGTCGGGGCCCGTGACGGACCGGATCGGGTTGCACTGCTCGGTCGTGCCGGTGCAGCCGGACGTGACGGCGGTGCCGCTCGGCGCAGCGCCCGTGTACAGCGAGTCCGAGCCCGGCGCATCGGTGGCGATCGGCTCGTACAGGAGGGAGCGGAAGTACTCGAGCCGTGCGTCGGCCAGAGCGGTCGCCGTCGAAGTCGCGCCGGCGCGGCGAAGTGCGAGGGCACCCGAATTGAGCGAGGCGACGAGCGCGAGCAGGCCGACGTTTAGGATCGTCAGCGAGATCAGCAGCTCGACGAGGCCGAAGCCGCTCTGGTTCGTGCGTAGCCGCAGGAGCACACCGCCTTTATCGGACGTGGACGACGACATCTGAATCCCTAAGGCGGCGCTCGCGACGCCGGCCATCAGGAGCGCGGGCTCAGCCCGCTTCTCCGTCGGAACCGACCGGTCGAGCCGATGACTCATCGCGAAACCCTTCTCAGCCCGTCGAGACGAGGCGAAGCACGTACTGGGCGCCGCTGGCCGAGTTCATGATCGTGCGCGTCTTCCCGCGCTCGAGCAACACCGTCTCCACGCCGCCCCCGAACGTACCTCCGACCACTCCGATCTTCGCCGAAGTCGGCGTCAGCGAGACGAGCCGGAAGACCTTGTCCGCGCTCGGGAACGCCTCGCCCAGCGTGACCGTCTCCCGCCCGCCGTTGACTGCGATCAGTGCCGAGGACAGCTGGGGTGCCTGGGTCTCCGGAGCGCCGTCTTGCCCACCGCTGCTCGGCCGCCCTGCGTCGCGTCCGCCTTCGCGGACTCTCCCAGCGGGAGCCTTCGCACGCTTCCCACCGGGCTTGCCCGCCGGACGGGTGCCCGACGCGGCGCCGGCTCGCTTGCCCTTGCCGCTCGAGGGCTTGCCCGCCGAACCCGAGCCCTCGCTCGCCGTCGCCGCGACCTGCTGCACGAACGGGTCCTTGCTCTCGAAGTGGTCGAACGAGATCAGCTTGCCATTGGCGTCGCCGGCCGGGTTGCTCGCGTCGCCGCCGAGTTGGAACGACACGGGCGGGGGCGGCTGCTTGGGCTGATTCTCCTCGTCGCTCGCCGCGGCTTCGGATGCCGGCTGGGTCGCCGGCGGATTAAGCATCTTCAACGTGCGCGGCCCCTGGAATGCGAGCACGCCAATGAGCAGGATCAGCCCGCCGATGGCGATCTTCTTCTGCTTGCGCTGCTTCACCGCCAGGAGGTCGGCTGCCTTTCGCTTGCTCGCCATCAGGACGCGCCTCCCGCCGCTTCCGTGCCGCCCCCGGCCGGAGGCGGGGGTGTCGCGGGTTCGGCGTCTCCGGGTGCGGCTGCCGCCGTGGCGGCCGAGTAGACGAAGGCGTTCACGGTTGCCGACGCCTGAACGCGGGGAAACGTCGGCTTCCCTTCGGAGAGCGAGATTCCCTGCACTGCGAACAGGCGACCGCGAACCCGCAGCTCGCCGCGCTCGACGCGGACGAGGTTGCGCAGACGCTCCATGAAGCCTGAGACGGCGGAGTAGCGACCGTCGAACGTGATCTTGAGTTGAACGACCTGATAGCCCGGCTGCCCAGGCACAGCGGGCTGCGCTGCGATCGACCGCAGCACGATCCCCGAGGAGCGCGCGATCCCGTTGAGCTCGAGGATCGCCTCATCGATAGCCGGCTGGTCGGGCATCGCGCGCGTGAGCTCGAAGAGCTCGGCTGCGCCCACATCAGCGACCGGAGGCGGCGTTCCCCGCAGGCTCGCCCGCCGCGTCACGATCTCCGCCTGCGTCGCCGCGATCTGCTCGCCGAGCTCCGCCGCCGCGGATCGCTTCGGCGAGACCAGGAAGAAGTACCCGAGCGCGGTCAGGGCGACGAGGCCGACGACAGCGAGGGCGACCTGCACCCGCGAGGAGAGCTTCCTTGGATTCATGCCGCCTCCGGGCGCACGCTCGCCCCGATCGTGAACTGAACGACGCGCCGGCCCGAGAGCTCGGTCAGCGTGCTGCTCTGAAGCTGAACGTCTGCAAGCTCGGGAAGGAGCTCGAGCCGCGAGAGCAGCCTGGCGACCCCGTCATGGGAGTACGTGTAGCCGGCGAGCGAGAAGCTCTGTCCGCCGGCGGCGGGGGCCGCTCCGGCGGCCGCTGCGGCTTGACCCTGGAGGGCGAGGGTGGTCAGCCAGACGTCGCCGGGGACGACGAGCGAGAAGCGGCGCAGGACTCGGTCCCAGGCCACGCGGCCGGCGAGCGCCGAGGCGAGCGCCGTGCGACGAGGAGCGCCGGCCGCGCCGAGGGCATCTCCACCGTCCTGCCCGGCCACAGACTTGGGAATCAGCGCGAGCTGGAGGCGCTCCTGCTCGAGCTCCTGGCGCTTCACGGCCTCGCCGTTGCCGAGCAGGATCATCGCGACAGCGAGCCCGCTCGCGACAATGGTGGCGCCCACGATCGCGACGAGCGCGGCCGCGTTCGGCAGGCGGTCGGTGACGCCCGAGAGGCGCGAGTGGCGGGCGGCGTCGGCCGAGAGCAGGTTGACGGCGCGCACGGCCCTAGTCCTCGATCCCGAGTCCGATGGCGACCGTGAGCGAGCCAAGCTGCTCGTCGACGGCCATTGACTTGTTCACGCGCACGCGCGCGAAGGGGTCGCCGGGGCGAACGGTGACGCCGACCAGGCGCTGCAGCTCCTCGGCGAGTCCATTCAAGTGCGCCGTGCCGCCCGTGAGCGCGATGTCGGCGATACCGAGCGAGGCGGCTTGGCTCTGGTAGAAGGTCAATGAGGAGACGACCTCGCGGGCGAAGGACTGGACCTCGCGGCGAATCGCCTCCCGGGCCTTCCGGGCCGACTCCTCGGTCAGGCCCTCGGGCACGTCGTCTCCCACGACCGACAGCGACCGCTTGATCGGCTCGGCCTCGGACGGGGCCACGTCGAGTACCCGTGCGAGCGCGACGTCGAGCGCTCCGCCGCCCCATTCGATCACGCGGGTGAACTCGCAGATCCGTCCGTCCGAGACGGCGAGCGTCGAGCGATCGTGGCCGATCGAGACAGCTACCCTGGCGGCGGCCGGCTCGGACTCGTCTGCGGACGAGACGCGCGGCGCTGCGAGCGCGCGCAGGAGGGCGAAGGCCTCGAGGTCGATGCCCGCGAGCTGGATGCCGGCGTCGGTGCACGCGCGGACGTACCGATCGACGAGCTCTCGATATGCGACGACGAGTAGGACGCGATGTGTCCGCTCGCCCCCCTCGCCGACCGTCTCGCCGAGCACCTGATAGTCGAGTACCGCTTCGTTGAGCGGAATCGGCAGCACTTCCTGCGCGCGGAAGCGAATCGCGTTCGTCAGCTGCTTGGGGTCGTCGACGCCGACGAGATCGAAGGCGCGCACGCCGATCCGGTTGCTCGCCACCCCGAGCCGGACTCCGCGCCGGGGCAGCTTGCTGGCCTTGAAGAACTCGGCGAGCGAGGCCGAGAGTGCCTCGGGATCGCGCAGCTCCCCGGCGACGATCACTCCGGGCTCGAGGGCGGTGCGCACGACCTGCACCAGCTCGGGAGCGCCGTTGTTGACGATCTCCGCGGCGGCGATCTGCGAAGCGCCGAGCTTGAGCCCGACGAGGCGTTTCGGGATCGACGCCCCTCCAATGCCCGGCAGCGTGATCTCCTTCTTGAGGAAGGACGTTTTCGCGTCGCCGCTCGCGAGAGCGGGCGAGGTCGACCCGTCTGTTTTCGGCTTTCGCCGAAACAGGTCGCCGAGTGAGATCTCCTTTTTCATGTTCATCAGGAGCCCGCGACCCGCAGTCCGCCGGATGCGTGAGTCGAGAAGCCGCGGCGTTCGAGCGCTCCCTTGAGCGCGTCGGGACGGCTCGTGCAGCCGAGGGCGGTCTCAAGCGAGATCACCCCGCTCGTCGTCAGCTCAGCGAGATGCTGCTCCATCGTCTGCATGCCCCGGCTCGAGCTCGTCTGCATGACCGAGTAGATCTGCTCGACCTTGCCCTGCCGGATCAGGTTCCTGACGGCGTCGTCGGGGAGCAGGATCTCGAGTGCGGCGACGCGACCGAGGCCGTCGGCGGTCGGCAGCAGCGCCTGCGTGACGACGCCCTGGAGCGCGCTGGCGATCTGCGTGCGCACCTGCTGCTGCTGCTCGGCCGGGAAGACGTCGATGATGCGGTCGATCGTGCTCGGGGCACTCTGGGTGTGCAGGGTGCCGAGCACGAGGTGACCGGTCTCGGCCGCGGTCAGGGCGGTCGCGATCGTCTCGAGGTCGCGCATCTCGCCGAGCAGGATCACGTCGGGGTCCTGGCGCAAGGCTGCGCGCAGCGCGCCGGCGAAGCTGGTCGCATCGGTGCCGATCTCGCGCTGGTTGACGATGCAACGCTTGTGCCGGTGCACGAACTCGATCGGGTCTTCGATCGTAAGGATGTGCTCCGCGCGTGAGCGGTTGATCTCGTCGATCATTGCCGCGAGCGTCGTCGACTTGCCCGAGCCGGTCGGGCCCGTGACGACCACCAGGCCGCGGGGGCGCGTGGCGAGGTCGCCAAGGCTCGACGGGAGCCGCAGCTCCTCGAGCGTCTTCAGCGCTTCGGGAATGAGGCGGAACGCCGCGCCGAGCGTCATACGCTGAAAGAACGCGTTGACGCGGAAGCGCGCGACGCCGGGGATCGCGTGCGAGAAGTCGAGCTGCCGGTTGAGCTCGAGCTGCTTCTGACGCTCGGTCGAGAGGATGCGGTAGAGCAGCTCGCGGTTGTCATCCGGGCCCATGCGCTCGTAGCCCTCTAGCTCGCGGAGCTCGCCGCGTACGCGAATCGCGGGCGGGCTGCCCACGGTGAGATGCAGATCGGACGCGTCCTGCGCAACCATCTGCTCGAGGAGGTCGTCGATTGAGAAGTGGTCTGCGGGCATGGCTCTCGCGCCAGCTATCGGCAGGCTCTCTTCCTTCCTTTACGCCTGACTTCACGACGCGGCAATCGCTCGAACGAGGGGTGGATCAGGGCCTGTGCGCCGCCGATACCCATCGAGCCAACGCCTTTGGCCACATGCCCTAACAGGAAGGGGAACGACCTACCATGATTTCCACTTTGCGGCAGCGCCTGGCTCGCGAGGAGGGCGGTTTCACCCTCATCGAGCTGCTCGTTGTCATCATCATCATCGGCATCCTGCTGGCGATTGCGGTGCCGTCGTATCTCGGCTTCCGCGCTCGCGCGAACAACGCGGCCGCACAGGCCAATGTGCGATCAGCCATCCCGTCGGCCGAGACGTACTTCGCCGACAACGGCACCTACATTGGAATGACAACGGCCAGCCTGGTGGGCTACGACTCCGGCGTCGAGGCTGTCGTCGACGACACGCAGGGTACGGCCACCGTCTACTGCCTCTACGCCAGCGTGAACGGCGTCGAGTACTTCAAGCTCGGACCTGGCGCAGACATCACCGCCGACGCCACGCCTGGGGCTACGCCCTGCGCGTAGTCAACGGCTGAAAGTGCGTGACAAGGGGCGCGGGAGACCGCGCCCTTTCTTTTTGGTCAAGCGGCGCGGCCACCATGCCGATAGGTGACGCGTCATGAGTCACCGCCGGCAACCAATCCGAACTGACAACGGTTTCGCGCTCTTCGAGCTCGTCGCCGTTGTGTTGATCCTTGGAACCCTGATCGCGATCGCGGTTAGCTCGTACCTCTTCACTCGCGAGTCCGCGGAAGAGGTCGCCGCCAAGACCAACATCCGCAGCGCCGCACCGGCGGTGGAGGCGTGGCGGACTGACAACCACGGTTCCGCGCTCGATGTCGACGGCGACGCGACCACGTCGGGCTACCAGGGCATGACGCTCCTGCTACTGCAGACGAACTACGCGCGCGGACTCACGGGCGTCGCCGTTCCGGCCACCGGGTCCATCCTGACCCCGACCGACTTTTGCATCTCCAGCACCGTTGGCACGTACACCTTCTTCAAGCACGGCCCCGACGGGCCGATCACGAAGGTGACGGGCGGAACGCTGCTCTGCAGCTGAGCGACGCCGCTCGCCGTCAAGAGGCGGCGCCGATCTGCCGATAGAGATGCCGTGACCGCCGTCGACTCTCGCACCCGCCTGATCGCCGTGGTCGGCCTAGCCCTCGCAGCGGTGCTCGCGGCCGCCTACTTCTTCGTGTTGCGCTCGGATGAATCGAGCGCGGCCGCCCAACCGATCTCCAAGCCGACGACTCGCACGCCGGCATCCGCCTCGCCGCAGGCGCGCCAAGGGGCCGCCGCGGCCGCCCCCGCCCAGACCGCCGTCGAAAGGACGCTCGGGCGAGCGCTCCGGCGGCGCCCCGTCGTCGTCGTCTCGCTCTACGCAAGTGACATTCCGCTCGATCGACTCGCGCGCGCCGAGGCGAGCGCGGGGGCCCGAGATGCCGGCGCCGGCTTCGTCGCGATCGACGTCGTCTCCGCGAAACAGTCCGAGGCACTCGCGCTCGGGATGGGAGTCGTCTCGGCGCCTGCGGTGCTCGTCATGCGCCGCCCGGGACAGCTCGTGACGCACTTCGCCGGCGTGATCGACCGCGTCGCGATCGCCCAGGCCGCCGCCGACGCCCGGCAGTGAGACGCCGCTTGCGGCGCGTCCTTCAAGCCTCGGGGGCTGCGGCTGAGCTTGCGCTGCCGCGTCGAGGGGACACGAGCTTTGCCCGTGACCCCGCCTGCACCGCCCCGTGGCCGTCGGAAACGACCGGTCGACACGCGAGAAGCGGGCAGGCCGGCCGGTGACCGAGGCCTACGGATCCTCGGTCGGCCGCGAGCTCGCGACTCGCCATGCGCGGCGCGACGGGCGGACGATCGTCGTCCTCCGCGCGCTCGCGGTCGGCGAGGGTTCGATCGTCGAGGCCGAGGTCTACCCCGGCCGCGCCGGCACTCCGCCCACGCACGCCGGTCCCTACAGGTTCGGAACCGCCGCCGAGGCGACGACGTTCCTCGCCGCCGCCGTCGAGGCGCTCACCTACCTCGGCTGCGAGATCGAATAGCGCCTAGCGCTAGGAGCGTGGGTCTGAAACGTCCCTTCGCTCGACCGGTCATTGCAGACGGGACGCCCGGGCAAAGCCCGGTCGTCCTGAATGTCGGCGCAAGCGGCGCCCGCGCCCGAGCAGTTCGGGGGGATCGAGGGCCAGATCTCTTCCTCGAGCAGCCGCCGAAGCCTCTCCGCGATCGCCCTTGGGGCCCTGGAGCGAGAGCCGCTGCTTGCGCTCGCGGAGGGCAGTCCGGATGGCGCCGGTCTTGGATTCCCCGGTCAGCGCGGCAACCTCGCGCGCCAGTGTCTCGGTCTCCGGATCCTTGATTTCAGGGCCGCCATGGGAGATCTAGCGGAATGGTGTAACGGCGTGCCTCAGACTGTCACGCGGGCGAGCTCCTCGACCGAGGTCAGCCCCGAGGCAACCTTCGCCATCCCGTCGTCCCAGAGCGTGCGCATGCCCGCCTCGATGGCCGCGCGCTCGATCTCCTCGCGCCGGGCGCTTGCCGAGGCGAGGTTCTGCAGCTCCTCGGTCATGGTGAGCATCTGGAAAATGCCGATGCGGCCGCGATAGCCGCTCTGCGCGCAGCGTGGACAGCCGCGCTTGCGGTAGAAGGCCATGCCATCGGACGCCGCGGCGACTTCGGGCGAGACGCGCGCCCGGAGCAGCTCGTCACGAGACGGCGTGTACATCTCGCAGCAGTGCGAGCACAGCTTCCGCGCGAGCCGCTGGGCGAGTACACCGCTGACGGCGGCGCCGGTCAGGAACGGGTCGACCCCCATCTCGTTCAGGCGCGTCAGGGCACCAGGCGCATCGTTCGTGTGCAGTGTGGAGAGGACGAAGTGTCCAGTCAGCGCCGCCTCGATCGAGATCTTGGCCGTCTCGCCGTCGCGGATCTCTCCGACCATGACGACGTCGGGATCAGATCGGAGAATCGACCGCAGGGCATTGGCGAAGGTCAGCCCGGCGCGGTTGTTGATCTGCACCTGGTTGACCCCACCGAGGCGGTACTCGACCGGATCCTCGACCGTGATGATGTTGATCTCGGGGCGGTTGATCTGGCTGAGCGCCCCGAACAGCGTCGTCGACTTGCCCGAGCCGGTCGGCCCCGTGACGAGTAGCGCCCCCGTCGGCCGCTTGATGATCCCCGAGAAGATGTCTCGCATCTCCTCGGAAAGACCGAGTTGCTCGAGCGTCGGCGGTTTCCGCGACTTGTCGAGCAGGCGCATCGTCACCTTCTCGCCCTCGACGGTGGGCAGCGTCGCGACACGGATGTCGAGCACCCGCCCGGCGGCGGCCGCGTTTACCGAGATGCGCCCGTCCTGCGGCTTCCGCCGTTCGGCGATGTCCAGCTTCGCGAGCACCTTCAGGCGGGTCGTCACCCCGGGCGCCATGCGCTTGGGAATCCGCTGCATCTCCTGGAGCACACCGTCGATGCGAAACCGGACAGCCAGCGCGTCCTCCTGCGGCTCGAAGTGGACGTCGCTGGCGCCGTCCTCGGCTGCCTGGAAGAGCACGGAGTTGACGAGCCGGACGAGCGGGGCGTCCGAGATGCCGTCGTCAACCTCGAGGTCGTCGACCTCGCTCTCGCCGAGCTCCGCCTCGATTCTCGCCTGCGTGCCGACCGCCTCGGACGCGCGCACGAGGCGCTTGAGCACCTCGAGGATGTCCTCGCGGGCGGCGACGTGGACGTCGACGGCGTGGCGGGTGGCAAGGCGAAGCTCGTCAAGGACGAGAATGTTCTGCGGGTCGGCAACCGCCACCTGGAGCCGGCCGTCGCGAAGGGCGTAGGGCACGGCGACGACGCGCTCGAGCACGTGCGTGGGGAGCAGGGAGACGGCCTCAGGGTCGATCCCGGTCTCGGCCAGGTTGACAAACGGCTGGTGATGGCGATCGGCGAGCACGCGAGCGACGCCGGCGCTTGCTGCGAGGCCTTCCTCGACGAGCGCCTCGCCGACCGACCCCTGAACGGCCCGGCCGCGGACGAGCTCGAGCTTGTCAGGCGCCAGCAGCTCGGTGGCCGCGAGCAAGTCGACGACGAGCTCGTTGACCGGATTGACGCCGAAGGCCGGCCTGAGTGGATCCGCGCCCGTGCCGGCCGGCGCGGCCGCTCCGAACGGCGTACTACGCAACTGTGGCGGACGCTCTGAAGCCATGGGTTCCCCGAAGTGAGCTATCGGCAGCGGCGGCGTGCCGCTTGAAGCCCGAGTCTGGGGCTCAGCGCATCAACGCCAGGTAGGCGTCGAGGAGCCAACCTCCGGCGAAGAGGGCAACGACGGAGCCGAGCGCGAGGAAGGGGCCGAAGGGGATCCCCATCTTGCGGGCCGCGGCACCGTGCCGGGCGAGCAGGACGATTCCTGGTAGGAGCGCCGCGATCATCCCGAGCATGAGCGCGACGCTGACCGTGCGGCCGAGCATCGCTCCCATCAGGAGCGCGAGCTTCACGTCGCCCATGCCCATCCCGGCCGGGTAGGCGAGCGCTGCGAGGAAGAGGAAGCCCGAGGCTGCGAGCGCGCCGAGCACCCACTCTGAGCTGGGGTCGAGCAACGTGCGGGCGACCAGGACGACGGCGGCCGCGGGGACGACGATCCGGTTGGGAATGATCCGGTGCTCGAGGTCTGTCGCCGAGACGGTTACGAGCACGGCGCAGAAGGTGGCCGCCAGCAGCGCGTAGGCGCTGAAGCCGAAGGCAAGGAAGCAACCGGCGACCAGGAGTGCGGTCGCCAGCTCGACGGCCGGGTAGCGCAGGGGGATGCGCGCCGAGCAGTGCCGACAGCGGCCGCGCAGGAACGCGTAGGAGACGAGCGGAACGTTGTCGTAGGCTCGGATCGGCGTCGAGCACTCCATGCAGGCCGAGCCCGGCCGCACGAGCGAGCGCTTCAGCGGCACGCGCGCCGCGACGACGTTGAGGAAGCTTCCGAGCGCGAGTCCGGGCGCGAAGGCGAAGGCAGCGAGGGCGACGTTCACGTCTCCGCTCTTATCGGCAGATCTGCAGTCTCGGTTGAGCCCGGCGCTCAGCCGCCGAACGTGCCAGGAACCGGCGAGACGATGGGCTGTGAGCCAACGGCGGGCATACCGTTGCTGAGACCGGTCAACTGCACCCACTTGTCAGCGTAGCCGCTGTTTTCAAAGCTGAGCCGGTCGGCGATGATCGGGCCTTCGATGCGCGAGCTGTTCATTTGCGCGAAGCCGTTGACGGCATACACCGCTCCCTGGAACTTGGCGTAGTTCTTGATCGTAAAGCTGTTCGAGTCGGTCGAGGAGCCGGCGACGAAGGTAAGCATGTTCGTGTTCGGATCCCAGCCGTCCGTGTCGCAGGCCGCGATCCCGCAGAGGGTCGTGTGGCTCGCGAACAGGATCTGGCCGGATGCGTAGATCACACCGGTGCCGGAGTAGACGACCGCGTCGCCGGTGTTCAGCTTCAGGTCGCCGTCGAAGAAGATCACACCCTCGATCGTCATCGCCTCCGTCACGTCGTCGTAGTCCAGCCGTCCGACGAGCGTTCCGCCAGACCAGACCTCGCAGGTGTAGCTCGCGTCAAACAGGTAGACGTCGCCGAGGCTGCGGTTCAGGGTCGTGTCGTCGTCGAACTGCGGCGGCGAGCCCGTGCTCGACGTGCACCCGGTCAGGGGCCCGGGCTTGGCGTTCGCGTACCAGCCGTCGAGGTCGACGGGCGGCTTGGTCGGCGTGGTCACGAGGTCGGAGAAGTTCGTCGCCCAGACGCGGTGCGACGACGTGCACGGCGTGTCCCAGGGTCCGCCCGAGCTGGTGCTGCAGCCACCACCGACGTGGACGTTCTCGACCAGGGTCGCCGCCGAGCCGATGCGAGCGCTGTTCTGGAGCGTGGCGCGCCCGCCGACCTTGACGACGCTGCCGCTGCCGCCGACGATCGCCGCCAGGTTCTCCATGCAGAGCCCGCCCGTGATGAAGACCGGAGAGCTGGTCGAGAAGCTGTTCTGGAAATGGCCGGCGCAGGTGTCGTCGCTCGCCGCGAAGAGGTAGTTCCACGCCTCGTTTCCTCCCCCGAGTCCCGGCTCATAGGTGATCTCATAGTCGCGTGTCACGGTCCGATGGACATCGCTTCCACCGGTCGGATTCGGGACTGTCGACGTCGCCGAGAGCGTCCAGTGGTAGAGGTTATTCGCCGTCGCCGTCGCCGTCCACGAGACGGAGCCGCCCGCGAAGCTCTGGCTGCCCGAGAAGCCGGAGAGCACGAGCGTGTCGTCCTCAGCCTGCTGGGCGAGAACCGACGCCGCCTGGTTCAGGCCTGCCTCCGCGACCGCGGCGGCCGTCTGGCCGGCCCTGCTGAGGTTCGAGGAGCGCGCGCTCGCGCTCGTGTACTGGATCACCGCCGTAGATCCGATCGAGAGCACGAGCAACATCCCGACGGCGAGCACGAGCGAGGAGCCGCGCTGGCCGCGGAGGGTCGGGAGGAAGGATGAGATCTTCAGCATGGCGGTGATGGGGAATCCGGAACGCACGTCCGCAGCGTGTTCCGCATCACGAGCGTGTCCTGCAGCTCGTAACGGCGCGTAGCCGAGGCCGGATCGAGATCGACGGGCAGCGTGACCGCCAGCTGGCCGAGGCTGGCCGTCGACTGAACCGTGTGATCGAAGACGGAGCCCGATGTAAGGAAGTCGGCGTAGGGCTTGCCGCTAGCGTCACAGGGGTCCGAGGTGCTGCGATAGAGGGCGTAGCGGCTGCCGCTTCCGACCGTGCACCACGTGATCGACCCCGTGCCGGCCAGGCAGGTCGCCGGGAGTGTCATCGTGATCGTTGCCGCCGAGCCGGCCGGCGTGATTGCGCTCGCGCAGTGCACCTCACGCCGTAGCTGGTCGAGCGCCAGGCGAGCATTGAGCTGCGCCTGGAAGCGCTCGTTCAGGTCGATCTCTGCCCTCGTGCCCGAGACGAAGAGCCCAGTAAGGCTGGTGAGGATGAGGACGAGGATGCCCATCACCGCGACCAGCTCGGTGATCGTGTACCCCGCTTCATGGTTGCAGCGCCGCAGGAGCGCGCGAACGCGACTCATGCTCAGGCCATCGACACAAACGCCAACGGGGTCGACCCCTCGCGCGAGTGACTCGGCTCGAGCCGATGGCTGGTACGAATCTTTGGCCTAGGACCCGGCGAGCCGCAGGCTCGAGGTGGGCTGACCGGGCTCGCGCTCGGGCGCGGCCTGGCGCTCCAGTTCGGGCGACGAGACGTCTTCGGCCGGAGGCGACTCGGCCGCCGCGGCAGCTGCTGCCTGGCGCTTGAGCTCGTACTCGAGCGCGACGAGGAAGTCATGTCTGTTCGTCGAGGCGTCGGCGGCCACGTCGCGGTCGATCTCGCCGTCGGCGACGAGATCGATCAGCGCTTTCGTGTAGGTCTGCATCGCGAAGAACTCGCCCTCGTCGATCGCGTCCGAGATCTCCTCCGGCCGGCTTTCTCGGATCAGGTCGGCGATACGCGAATTCGTGATCATCACCTCCACTGCGGCGATGCGGCCTCCATCCGCTCGGGGCAGCAGGCGCTGGCTGATCACGCCGCGCAGCACGCCGGCCAGGATGGAGCGGATCTGTGCGTGCTTGACGCCGGGAAAGAACTCGACCATGCGGCTGACGGTCTCGGCGGCATCGACGGTGTGCATCGTCGAGAGCACGAGGTGGCCCGACTCAGCCGCCTGGAGCGCGGTCTGAGCGGTCTCGGCGTCGCGCAGCTCGCCGATCAGGATTACGTCCGGATCCTGGCGCAGCGCGCGCCGAAGCGCCTGCTCGAACGACTCGGTATCGAGCCCTACCTCGCGCTGACTGACGATCGACGAGTGGTCTGGGTGGAGAATCTCGATCGGATCCTCGATCGTGACGATGTGCTGCCGCCGGCTGCGATTGATGTGGTCGATGATCGCCGCGAGGGTCGTGGTCTTGCCCGAGCCGGTGGCGCCGGTGACGAGGACGAGGCCGCGGTGCTCCTCGGCCAGCTTTCGCACTCCCGGCGGCAGGCTGAGCTGCTCGAAGCTCGGGACCTGTCGAGGGACGACGCGGAAGGCGAGTGAGATCGAGCCGCGCTGGCGGAAGGCGTTGACGCGAAAGCGTGGCAGCGCACCGCTCGTGTAGGCGGTGTCGAGCTCGCCTGTCGCGCCGAATGTCTCGAGCCGCGAAGGAACGACCTCGCAGACCTGCTCGAGCGCCTTCTCGAGCTCGCGCTCCGTCAGTTCCGCCCAGTCGTCGAGCGGCCAGAGGGCGCCATCGCGCCGCACGATCGGCGGCCGGCCGACTTTCAGGTGGACGTCGGTGGCGCCCGATTCGACCGCGTGCTGCAGCAGGCGATTGAGATCCATCCCCGCCTGAATCGGCAATGCTGGAAGAAGCTTTAGGCGGCGCGTGCGACGCCGGCCGCAAAGCGGCCTGTCCGCGACAGCGGACCAGTGGAGGGGGTTCGGGGGAACCGGGAGGTTCCCCCGACGGGTCAAGAACTGT
>Ga0136614_10000466_pt1 | contig 20196 bp, 18 predicted proteins | sample AntDrymUQ2792106_2_FD_106643 | JGI IMG/M metagenome (GOLD analysis project Ga0136614, IMG submission 106643) | Polar desert sand microbial communities from Dry Valleys, Antarctica - metaG UQ279 (21.06) | ecosystem: Environmental > Terrestrial > Soil > Desert | place: Antarctica: Dry Valley... | reverse complement strand
GCCGTCAATTGATCCGAATGCACAGTGTTGATTTCATTATGCGTTGTCAGTTTCACAGAAACTCACCAGCGGATTTTACCTAGGCGGAAATAATAACATCAATAGAAACATCAGAAAGGGTATTCCATGAAGGAATGCGCTCACCATTAACCCTGCGCGCCTCAGCCCTGATAGATGATGCCAATAAAGAACTATGAGTACAGGAAAGCAGAGGACGGCCAACAAACTTACAATAATGAATGTCAGGACGAACGGTAGATTAAGCCCTGAACTACCAAAAATCTTGTACTCAAAAGTCCACCAAATGATTCCGGCAAGAGGGATGAGCCACGCGAAACCGATATAAGCTGTGACGGTGCCATACTTCAGAGCAACCCATACGCTGGCACATACGAGCAAGAGGAATGTGATGAAAACTAAGGGCGCAGCCATCTTCAGTTTCGCAATCTCAAAATTGCTCAATCAGACGCATAACTTTCATTCACCGTTCATCATTTTTCCTGCGCGAACCATTCATCGTAGAACTGGCGCGCACGCTCGGCGACAGCGGCGGGGACGGTGATGCGGAAAGGATGCTTGGCGACGAAGGGCGGTACGCGCCGCACTTGCGCGCCGATGTGGGCGAAAGCGGCGGCCGCTTGTTCGTCATTCAATTCCGCGACGTTGAGAGTTTCCGCCGCTCGCCGCAGCGCGCCGCGCAACCTGTCCAACGGCAACTCGCGCCCGGCCAGTGCCTTGCCCCGCGCCTGAAATTCTCCGAGCGCGTAGAGGAGCAGGTCTTCGATCTTGAAGGAGGGGTCTTTCTCACTCGGCTCGAAAAGCGTCGGCTGATCCATCGCGATTTCAAGGGAAACAGATCGTCAATTGTCAGACTCTCATCAAAGCTAGGGTGTGTTGGCGCGGCGCGGGCGCGTCACTGCGTCGCCGCGCGTCGAGTTGTCGGCGGCAGGCGCGGCGGAAGCAGACGGCGCGGCCTCGCTTTTTTTCTTCAACAGATCGGCCTGTTCGTAAATATCGAGCCGCGCGAACAAATAGAAAACCTCTCCCGCGCGCACTGTGCCGAGATAGCGGAAAGTATCATTGATGATCTCGCCGGCAGCAAACTTTCGGTGCGCGGGCAGCGGATCGAAGAGCGTCGCAAATTCGTCGCCGGCGACGGCATACAACTCCGGCACGTAATCGTTGTGCGTCTCGCGCGCGAGTTGAATCGTCATCTGCCGCAGCGTGCGGATACGGTTCGAGTTGCGCCGGTAATAGACCGGGTTGATTTCGTGTCGGCTCGCGCGGTCGTCAACCACTTCCTGCTCGGAGCGCAAGTAACCGAGATAAGCGCGCACCACCGGCCCGAACTCCGCCTCCGGCTCAACCGCCGTGCGAGAACCTTGCCCGTGCGCGTCACTTGCAGCGCAAGCCAACACGATAACCAACAATGCTAGACGGACTCTCATCACCTTGCACCCACAGGCTCGCGCGCCTTCTAAGCCGGCGCAACCGGCCTCGACCGCACAAGCGCAAACTCATTGATCGGGGGCGGCAAAAGTTTACCACTTCGGGTTCGACGTTTGAAGTTTAAGATTCAAGGACACCCGATCTCAAATTTCAAATCTCAAATTTGAAGTTGTCTGTCTTCAAACCTCAAACTTCAAACTCCTGAGCCGATTGCGTGCTTTGTTCAGCCGGTGCTACATTCTCCACACGTCGAAACAAGCGAGATAGCGCATAACTTTCTATGCCGTCATCAACCGAAATTATTGAGAGCAGTTTGCCGCGCACGGGTTCGTGTGTCGCGCTCGGCGTGTCCGGCGGGATTGCGGCTTATAAGGCCGCTGAAGTGCTACGCGGATTACAGCGCGCGAATTGCCGCGTGCGCGTGGCGATGACCGAACACGCGACGAAGCTAATTGCGCCGCTCACCTTCCGCGCTCTCTCCGGCGAGCATGTGATCGTCGATGATTACGCGCCCGACAATCCCGATCCAATCGCGCACATCACTTTCTCGCAGACCGTCGATCTCTTCCTCGTCGTCCCGGCCACTGCCAACATCATCGCGAAGTTCGCGAACGGCGTCGCCGACGATTTCCTTTCATCAACTTATCTCGCTTGCAACGCGCCTGTGCTAATCGCTCCCGCAATGAACACAACGATGTGGAATCACCCGGCGACGAGACGCAACCTCGCACAGTTGCGCGCCGACGGCGTTCACATCGTCGAGCCGGACTCCGGCGAGATGGCCTGCGGCACTTTCGGGCCGGGCCGTTTAAGCGAGCCGGAGAGGATCGTCGCGGCGGCTTTGGAAATTCTCAGAGGGACCAGTGCAGCGGCGACGGTGCGCTGCGACCTCGCCGGCGAACGAATCATGATCACTGCCGGCGCGACGCGCGAAGAGATCGATCCGGTGCGTTTCATCTCGAACCGCTCGTCGGGGCGAATGGGCTTCGCGTTGGCCGAAGCCGCACGCGAGCGCGGCGCGGAAGTGACATTGATCGCCGGAGTGACGAGCGTCGAGCCGCCGGCTGGCGTTCGCGTCGTCCGCGCGCTTTCGGCGGAAGAGATGCACAAGGCAGTGTTGGCCGAAGTGCAAAATAGCACCGTCTTCATCGGCGCGGCGGCGGTCGCGGATTACCGCGCGGCCCGGCGCGCAGAGCAGAAGATCAAAAAATCCGATCAGGCGTTGACTATCACACTTGAGCCGACGCCCGACATTCTCGCGGCAGTCAGCCGCGCGCGGCACGACGGCTTGCTCGTCATCGGCTTCGCCGCCGAGAGTGATCATGTGTTGACGCACGCGCAAGACAAGCTCGCGCGAAAAAATCTCGATGCCATCGTCGCCAACGACATCACGCGCGCCGGCGCAGGCTTCGATACCGAAACCAATGTCGTCACGCTCATCGCGCGCGACCGCGCGACGCCAATTGAATTGCCGCTCATGTCGAAACGCGAAGCCGCGCACCGTATTCTTGACGAGATTGCACGCCTCCGCGCCGCTCGAACTGACGTACAACCGGCTAGTGATTAAACTGTAGCGCACAAGTTTCAAGCAAGAGATTGAACCACAGAGACACAGAGGCACAGAGAAGACATGAAAAACAAAGAAAGGCATTCGCTTAAATTTTATTCGCCTTCTCTGTGCCTCTGTGTCTCTGTGGTGAAGCCCCGACGTGCCAAGCTCATGTGCTTCGATTAACTAGGTTGCAGCAAGGACGTGCGAATTTTTTATGAGCGACGAGAAGCTGCTGGCAGAGTTATTAGATTTGACGCGAGAGGCCGGCGAACATCTCGCGTATTTGCGCGAGCTTGGCGTCGAGAGCATCGTGTTTCCGGCTGGCGCGATGCAGGTTGAGCCGGAGTCACAGTCACCGGCAACCACGCGCAACTTGCCCAAACCAACTCCGCCGCCGCCTGTCGAGTCAAATCGTTACGCCGCGCTGAAGCGCAATGCCGAAGCCGGAGCTAGAAAAGTTTTCACGCCGCCGCCCCCGATCACGCCTGCGACATCGCAGACGCCCACCGGCATTAATCTAACATCCACACAACAAGGTGAAGAGATGGCGAAACGTAAACCAGTCCGCGCGCCCGCAGCCCATCCACCCGCGCCGCAAGATACGCTCTTCGGTGAAATCAAGCCGAAAGACGAGTTGAGTTTGCCGCGCTCCGGCGAGACCTTCGAGGACATTTACACAGACATCGGCGAGTGTGTCCGCTGTCCGCTGCATCAAGGCCGCACGCAGATCGTCAACAGCGAGGGCAACCGGCAAGCGCGCTTGATGTTCGTCGGCGAAGCGCCCGGCGCGGACGAAGACGCGCAAGGCCGTCCCTTCGTCGGTCGCGCCGGCCAACTGCTCAACAAGATCATCGAAGCGATTGGCTTGAAACGTGAGGATGTCTTCATCGGCAATGTCAATCGCTGCCGCCCGCCCGCCAACCGCACGCCGACGCATGAAGAGGCAGCGACTTGCAAGCCATTCCTCTTGCGCGAAATCGCGATCCTGCAACCCGATGTGATCGTCGTCCTCGGCAACACGGCGATGAAAAACCTGCTCGACACGAAGGAAGGCATCACCAAACTGCGCGGCCAGTTCATGGACTACAACGGCATCAAAGTAATGCCTACGTTCCATCCTGCTTATCTCCTGCGCGATCCTTCAAAGAAGCGCGAGACGTGGGACGACATGAAGAAAGTGCGTGATTATCTCAACGCGAACAAAAAATAAGTTTCGGGTTTCGAGTTTCGAGTGAAAGACAGGCTGTATTAACTCGAAACCCAAAACTCGAAATCCGAATTACTATGCAAGACTCTTTATTCTTCGACCAAGCGCCCGCTGAGTCTAACGAGACGGTTGAAGAGATCAACGCCGAGTTATTGCAGCACGCGAAACAAATGCCGCCGTTCAAGGAGCGCGTCTTTATTTTTGGCGAAGGGCCGAAGGGTGCGCGGGTGGCGGTGGTCGGCGAATCGCCGGGAGCGCCCGACATTGATTCGGGCCGCCCGTTCATGGGGCCAGCCGGCCAGATGCTCGACCGCATCCTCGCCGCCATCAACCTCAAACGAGGCGACTGCTTTTTGACGAACACGGTCAAAATGATCTCGACCGGCGACGAGTTGACGCCGGACATTCTCAATTTCTTCACGCCGTATTTGCACCGCGAACTCTTGGCCGTCCGCCCGCGCGTCGTCATCGCCTTCGGCAACACGCCGACGCGCGCACTGCTTCGCACCAAAAAACCGATCTCACAAATGCGCGGAGAGTTTCACGATTTTAACGGCATGATGTTAATGCCCACATTTAATCCGGCTTACTTGCTCCGCGATCCGACGAAGAAACGCGAAGTCTGGGAAGACATGAAAAGGGTGCGCGACTTTCTCACATCGCAATGAGCAACGCGCCGTCGCAGCGTGTTGCGTGCTGCGACGGCGCGTTTCATTTCATCTACGACGAAGCGGAGAACAGACTTGATATTTGGCGGTCTTACTTTGCGCCCTTTGCGTCTTTGCGTGAAATCCTCTGGTCGCTCAGTGTCCCGAACTTTTCCACATTTACTTAACGTGTGAGAGCGACGTCTGCCGTCAGCTCTTCGACGTTGCGACCGAGACCTTCGGCGACACGCCTGCCGTATTCCTCGTCGCATTGCGTCAAGTGGCCGATCATGCGCTCTTGGATGTCGTCGTTGCATTGCTTGAGCGCGCTCACCAAATTGCTGATCAAGTCTTCGCGCTCCCAGTCGGGCATTGTCCGGTAACGCTCGCCCGCTTGTTTATAGTCGTTCGTCCGACTGATCTTTTGGCGGACGACTGGCCCCTCGACGTAGGGCGTGTGATCCTTGCCGGTCTTCGGAGCTTCGCGTAAGCCGCCTCTACTGCTCGGCTCGTAGTTGACGTGCGGATTAGCGCCGGCTTCGTTCCCGTCCACATGATAAGTCATTTGCCCGTCGCGTTGGTTGGTCGCGACGTGCTTCTGCGGGCGATTGACCGGCAGTTGCAAATAATTGGCCCCGACGCGGTGACGCTGCGTGTCGGAGTAAGAGAACGTCCGGCCTTGCAGCATTTTGTCGTCGGAGAAGTCGAGTCCGTCCACCAAGACACCGGTTCCAAAAGCCGCTTGCTCGACTTCCGCGAAATAGTTGACCGGGTTGCGATCCAGCACCATGCGACCGATAGGCAGCATCGGGAACTGATCTTCGGGCCAAATTTTTGTATCATCGAGTGGATCGAAATCGAGCTCGGGATGATCGTCATCGGACATGATCTGGACGCGCATTTCCCATTCGGGATAATCGCCCCGCTCGATGGCGTCGTATAAATCTCTCGTGGCGTGGTTGAAGTCGGTGATCGCATCCGCCTCGGCTTGAGTCAGCGAACGGACGCCCTGCTTCGGAATCCAGTGATATTTGACCAGCACGCCCACGCCTTCCGTGTTGTACATCTTGTAGGTGTTGACGCCCGCGCCTTCTTGTTCGCGGTAATTCGCCGGAATGCCGCGCGGGCTGAACAGCCACGAAATCATGTGCATCGACTCCGGCGAGAGGCTGATGAAGTCGAAGATGCGATTGGGGTCTTGCTGGTTCCTCACCGGATCGGGCTTGAAGGCGTGAACTACATCAGGAAATTTAACAGGGTCGCGGATGAAGAAGACTTTGAGGTTATTGCCGACCAAATCCCAGTTGCCATCTTCAGTGTAAAACTTGGTCGCAAACCCGCGCGGGTCGCGCAAATTCTCCGGCGAGTGGCCGCCGTGAATCACGGTCGAGAAGCGCACAAACACGGGTGTGCGTTTGCCCTTTTCCTGAAACAGCTTGGCGCGCGTGTACTTGCTTGCCGGCTCATCGCCGATAGTGCCGTAAGCCTCGAAGTAGCCGTGCGCGCCCGCGCCGCGCGCGTGGACGACGCGCTCCGGAATGCGTTCGCGATCGAAGTGCGTGATCTTTTCAAGGAACTGATAGTTCTCCAACACCGTCGGCCCGCGGTCGCCGACCGTGCGCGTGTTTTGGTTGTCATAGACCGGATGGCCTTGCCTGTTCGTCAAGATGGGCTGCTCGCCGCCCGCTCCTTCAGGCTTGCCTTTGTTGTCTTGCTCGCTCATCGCTTTTTCTCCCTCCATCAACTAATCAAGAACAATAATCATTGCCTTGATCGCCAAAAAATTTTACCGGCGGCACTCCCGGCAATAACCCAAGAGTTCCAGCCGGTAATCCTTCACTTCAAACCCCGCTTGCGGCTTAATCTGTGTTAGCAACGCGGAGTCTTCTTGAGCATCCAAATCCCAAATCTTTCCGCACTCTAAGCAGCGCGTGTGGTAATGATGATCAGTGCGAATGTCATAGCGTGCGGAAGCGTCTCCATAAGTCAGTTTCGACACCGCGCCGCACTTCACCAGCGCTTCCAGATTTTTATACACGGTTGCCAAACTAATGCGAGGAAGATTCGGCTTGACGGCAAGAAACACTTCTTCCGCCGTCGGATGATGCTTCACCCCACTTAGGTAGTCATAGACGGCAGCCCGCTGGGCCGTTAGTTGCGCCCCTCGCGTCTGGAGTTTCTCCCGCAACACAGCTTGCCGCTGCATGGATTTGTTCACGCGCATTGAAAATTACCCACTTGGTTTCAGACGATGCCCTATAGTGAAACCTCGTGCCAGAAAAGTCAATAGTAATAATTGTTATTGACTATTTGATTAAGCGATTGCCACCAATAGTCATGGCATCTGACTACCTTCAACTTTCTCGCTTATCTATCACTTACTCGGACAAAATTATGTATCGGAAAACGAGTTCAGCGTTGCGGCTTGAGCCGCGATACTCGTGACAGGATCGCGGCTCAAGCCGCAACTCGGAACTCTAATCTAATTGTGTCCGACTACTTATCAGATATTGCCGGTGAATAATTATCTACAAGGTCTCTTTATTCTCAGCATAAAGGATGAGCCACAGAGGACACAGAGAACTCAGAGGAAGGAATAACCGAAAGTGCCGCGCCTGCTCCCTCTGTGTCCTCTGTGTCTAGTCTTCCGAGAATGAATCAACCCTGATTTTTCTCCACGCTATATTGCGCTTTCAGTTTTCGTCAGCCACAATTTGATTTCCGTGCAACACTCAAAGCCTTCAATTAGCATCAACATCAACAACGCGCGAAGTTTGCAGAGCAATGTCCCCGCCCCGCTCTACGTGGAAGTCGCCGTGCCTTTGCGCGTGGCGCAGACATTCACGTATCGCTTGCCGTTGGCTCTACGCGAAGAAACGCAAGTCGGTTCGCGTTTGCTCATTCCCTTCGGGCGTAAATTGCTGACGGGCTATGTCGTCGCGCTGCACAGCGAACTCGATCCGGCGTTGGCATTGGATGATGCGGAGATCAAGGACGCGGAAGAATTGCTCGACGCCGAACCGCTGCTAACGCCGGGCGTGTTGGAACTGACGCGTTGGCTTGCCGACTATTACGCCGCGCCGTGGGGAGAAATTCTCAAAGCCGCGTTGCCCGCCGGCCTCAACTCGACCATCGAACAGGTGTTGACGATCACGCCGGAAGGCCGCGATGAATTGGCGAGATTGACCGGCAGAAGCGCGACGACTTTCAAAGCGCGCCTTTTGCAACAAGTCGCGGCTGAATTTGAATTGACATTGCGCCAAGCCGAGAGAGAGATCGGACAAGCGCGGGCTATGACCGCCGCGCGCCAGCTTGAGCAAGCCGGCTGGATCAAGATCGCGCAACGACCGCGCACTTCCACCGCCCGCGCGAAACGGCGCAAGGCCGTCCGCTTGTTGCCGCCGGAAAATCATCGACACGAAAAGGCGCGCACGCTGACCGACGCGCAACAGCGTGTTGTGAACGCTCTGATCGCGCAAGGCGGCGAGCTATTCTTCGCCGAATTGCTCGCCGAAGCGCATACGAGCGCGTCGGCGGTGCAGACGCTAGAGCGGCACGGCCTCGTCGAGACTTACGTGCGCGACATGCGGCGCGATCCGTTGGCACACGCAACGCTGCCAACTGATGAGCGTTTCGAACTGACGACGGAGCAAGCGTCGGCTCTCAGCGAGATCGAAGCCGCGCTTGAGCAGAACGCTTACGCCGCGTTTTTGCTGCATGGCGTGACGGGGAGCGGGAAGACTGAAATCTACATTCGCGCCATGCGCGCCGCGCTCCGGCAAGGCCGCTCCGCGATGATGCTGGTCCCCGAAATCGCTCTGACGCCCGTGTTCTCGCGCCGCCTCCGCGCGCACTTCGGCGACGAAGTCGCGATCTTTCATTCGTCTCTGACGATTGGCGAGCGTTTCGACGAATGGACGCGCATCAAGCGCGGCGAAGCTCGCGTCGTCATCGGCACGCGCTCCGCCGTCTTCGCGCCGGTCAGCGATCTCGGCATTATCGTCGTGGACGAAGAACATGAAGCGTCTTATCGCCAACAAGAATCGCCTTATTACCACGGGCGCGATACGGCGGTGATGCGAGCTTTGAAAGAACGCGCCGTCGTCGTCTTAGGATCGGCCACGCCATCTTTAGAATCTTTTTACAACGCGCGTGCCGGAAAATATCGTTACCAGCAATTGCCCAACCGCATCGCCAACCGCGAGATGGCGCGCGCCGAGATTGTGGACATGCGTGCGGTCTTTGAAATCGAGGGCAAGCAGCAGGTCTTATCGCCGCAGCTACTCAACGCGATTGAAGAGACGCACGCGCGCGGCGAACAGTCGATCATCCTGCTCAACCGTCGCGGTTATTCCTCGTTCGTCCTCTGCCGCTCATGCGGCGAGCGGATTCAATGCCCGCAATGCGACGTGACACTCACTTATCATCAACGCGCGAAGAGCCTCGTCTGTCACTACTGCGACTTTCAACGCCGCCCGCCGAATGAATGCCCGGCCTGCTCCGGCAAATTTCTCTACTTCATCGGCGAAGGCACAGAACAACTCGAAGAAATCATCGGGCAGCGTTTCCCCACGCTCCGCATCGCGCGCCTTGACCGTGACACGACCGCGCGCCGCCGCACTTACGAAGACGCGATCTTGAGTTTCGCCGCCGGCGAGTTGGATATGCTCGTCGGCACACAGATGATCGCGAAAGGCCACGACTTCCCGAACGTCACGTTCGTCGGCGTCATCTCTGTCGATGCGGGACTGGCGATGCCGGATTTTCGCGCCGCCGAACGAACCTTTCAACTATTGACGCAAGTCGCCGGTCGCGCCGGTCGCGGCAAACTCGCGGGCCGCGTGTTGATTCAAACTTATCACCCGGAGCATTACGCCCTGCGCCACGCCTGCGCGCAAGATTATGCCGGGTTCTACGATGAAGAAATTCGCCATCGCCAAAGCATGAGTTACCCGCCCTTCGTTGCGCTGGCTTCCCTGCTTATTCATCATCACGATTACACGCGCGCGCAAGAAACGGCGGCGATCTTGCGAACCGCGCTCGATCATGCGAACACCGAGCGCGCGTGCCGCATCTTGGGACCAGCGCCCGCGCCGCTCTCGCGTCTGCGCGGAGAGCATCGCTTTCAACTGCTGCTCAAGTCGCGCAACCGCCCGCGCCTGCGCCAAGTCCTCGACCTCGCGCTCGCCGAAGCCGCCGCGACGAGCGGTTGCGACATCCAGCAAGTCAATGTTGAAATAGACCCGGTGAATTTGATGTAGGAGATTTTCAGCAAGCGACACTGCACGAGAAGGCAAGCCGCGCTGTTCAACATGAGACTGAGCGAACTGGCGAGATTAACTGATACGACTATCGAAGGCGGCGCGAAAGATTTCGAGATCACCGGCGCGGCAGGGCTGGACGAAGCTGAACCGGGGAACGTGACCTTCCTCGCGAATCCGCGTTACACGCCGCGCGTCCAAAGCACGCAAGCTTCCGCGATCTTCCTCGCCAAGAATGTTCAACTCGACAGAGAGATCGCAGTCCTGCGAGCGCGTGATCCATATCTTGCCTACACCCGTGCGCTCCGACTTTTTCACCCTGCACCGGAGTTCGAGCCGTTCATTCACCCGACCGCGGTGATCGATCCGACAGCGAAAGTTAATGAGCGAGTCTGGATCGGCGCGCACGCCGTCGTTGGTCACTACGCCGAGATCGGCGCGAGCGTCCGGCTCTATCCTAACGTGACCATTTATGAAAACGTGCGGATCGGCGAAAGCTCAGTAATTCACTCCGGCGTCGCGTTGCGCGAGAACACGCAGGTCGGCGCGCGCGTCACGATCCACAACAACACGGTCGTCGGCTCAGACGGTTTCGGTTATGCAAAAGATGAGGCGGGCCGCTGGCTCAAGATTCCGCAGACGGGCCGGGTTGTGATCGAGGACGACGTGGAGATCGGGGCCGGCACAACTATCGACTGCGCCTCAGTCGGCGAGACGCGCATCGGGCGCGGCACGAAGATCGACAGCCTCGTCCAGATCGGCCACTCCTGCACCGTCGGCGAAGATAGCTTGCTCTGCGCGCAAGTCGGTTTGGCCGGCAGTTCGCACGTCGGCAGCCGCGTCATTCTCGCCGGCCAAGTCGGCGTCGCCGGCCATCTCACCATCGGCGATGACGCCGTGTTGACGGCCAAGAGCGCGACCAGCCACAACGTCCCGTCCGGCAAAGTTTTCTCCGGCGTCCCCGCCTTCGATAATCGCGAATGGCTGCGCGCGACAGCAGCGTTCAGAAGATTAGGCGAGATGCAACGCTCTTTGCGCGCCGCGGAAAGCCGCTTGACAGAACTGGAAAAACAGAAACTTGAAGAGAGTTAGAATATCCAGACGAACGATGTGCAATCAACGCGGGCAAGGTCTCTCCTTCAGGTTCATCGCACCTTCTGGCTTTCCAGAATCTCTCAAACAACGCGGGAACGAAAAACTGCTTGACAGCGCAAGGATGGATCAAGATAATAAGTTTTGAAATTGGATTTCAATTTCGCTCCGATTTCACTTCAGACTATTCAAACTTTCAGTTAATTCTTTTTAGGAGAAGGTTTTTCACAGTGCAAAGCGGCAATCATGCAGCGGTTCACACGCTCCCGGCAAAACACTCAGAGCAAAAAGTCGAACTGTCACTCGAACGGCATGAGGAAGAAGTTCTAGCCGTCCTGCGCTATTCGACTTGGACTGACGGCCTCGGTTGGTGCGGACAAAAAACCATTCAGATCGCGGCTGAACAACTTGATGATTTGCATCACGCCATCACGGTCGCGCGGCATCACTTGAATCGCCAGCGCGCGGAAGCGGGTCAAGTCGTCGAGTCAGCGCAAGTCATACAGTTCCCAACTATCGGCTAAAAACGGTCAATAGAAAAATAGAAGGCAGTAAGCAGAACATAAAGAGTCTGCTTACTGCCTTTTGTTTTGTCTGTCTGGAAAAACTTATCCGACTTGTCGCAACGTAATCTTCTCTTTTGAGATGCTAGCTTTACGCTCAGAAGTTAGCTTTTCCAATTCGTCGATATGCAACTGCTCCTGCGCGATCCGCTCTTCGAGCAGGAAGCGCGTCGCCAGTTCAACATCGGTGCAGCCTTCCCAAGCCGCTTTGTAGGCTTCTATCGCTTCACGCTCCAACTCCAAATCCTGCTTGAGCATTTCAGACAAATCTGTTGACTGGCGAATCATCGCCGGCTCGACGGTCGGGATGCCGCCAAGTGCGACGAGCTTATCGCCGATGGTGACGGCATGATCCCGCGCCTCTTCACTCTGCGCCCGAAAGAACCCGCGATAGACTTCGCGCTCCGCCCCAGTCACCAAAAAACTATGCTGCATGTACTGAATCACGCCCGCCAGTTCAAGGCTCAGAGCGCGATTCAAGCTCTCAATCAATTTATCATTCGCCATCCGCCTTCTCCTCCGCAATTTGTATCAGGTTATGAAGAAAATTCAAACTAGGCGGATGGTAACTTCCAAGAGCACTCGTGTCAAGCTAAAACATTGAAATAACTGGGCTTAACATTGAAATTCGATTTCACTTCCAAAGACGGAAATACTAAATCGAATGCAGCCCTCTTCAAGTTATTCGATGGAGATTGCGCGTACAGTAAATGCAGCGAGGCCGATCTCAAATTTGAGATTTCAGATTTGCAATTTGCGAGCGGGCTTTTGCGATTGCAGATTTGCGAGTGGCTAAGTGACGGCACCACCGTCCACGATGACGACTTCACCGTTCATAAAACTGTTGCGGTCGCTGACCATGAAGGCGGCGTATTCGGCGAGTTCTTCAGGGCGGCCCATGCGCCCGCGCGAGACCCAGAAATCGTGCATCTGCATCAGGCGGTCGGGCAGAGTGTGCGCGAGGTCTGTATCGAAGATGCCGGCGGCGATGGCGTTGACGGTGACGCCGAAGGTGGCGGCCTCGCGCGAGAGGCATTTGGTGAAGCCCACGACGGCGGCTTTCGACGTGGCGTAGTGAACGGCGGTCGGGAGCGCGCGGATCGCGCCGATGGAAGTGATGTTGAGGATCGCGCCCTTGCGCTGCCGGATCATCTGCTTATAGATCGGCTTCGTGACGGCGAAGAGGCTGTTGACATTCGTATTGATCACTTCGTCCCAAGCGCGATCTGTCGTGGTGGCGAAGTTATCGCCGCGATTGATGGCGGCGTTGTTGACCAGCACATCGATGCCGCCCCATTCTTCGACTAACTTGCGGGTCATCTTCTTCAGGCCGACGCGGTCGGTGACGGAGATTTTGAAAGCGTGGGCGCGTCGCCCGTGCGCCTTGATCTTTTGCAAAGTGACTTCGGCCAGATCGTCGCGCGTGTGGTAATTGAAGGCAACATCAGCGCCCTCGCGCGCGAAGACTTCGCAGAGCGCTGCGCCGATGCCGCGCGAGCCGCCGCTGACGAAAGCTCGCTTCCCTTCCAGCAGAAGACTCAAGAGAGTTCATCTCCAAAAAAGCCCGCTTCCCTCTCAGCGAAGCAGGCCAGAATTTAAGAACGTGAGAGTAGAGATGACGAATGCGCGGCGCTCGTCAACTATCACAGGCGCGCCGCCGTCAAGCGATCCGCGCGTCGTAAGTCGCCGGCTCTTCTTTCGCCAGAGCCGGCGGCAACAGCGCGGCGATCTCTTCGACGATCCGCTTCGTCGAGTGCGGCAGCGCAAGACCGCTCGTCGCTGCGCGCATCGTCGCGTAGTAACACGCATCTTCGACCATCCGGCGCACCGTCGGCACGATGTCCTTCGCGCGGTTAAGCAACACACCCGCGCCACGTTTCGCCAGCAGCGCGCCCGCGCCGGATTCCTGCGGCATCGGCGGCGTGATGGCGTCGGCGATGATCGGCACGCGGCAAGCGAGCGCCTCAAACGTCGTCAATCCACCGAGCTTCGAGACCATCACACTCGCGGCGTGCATCAATTGTTCGACTTGTTCGGAATACCCGATCACCTTCACCGGAAACTTCGCCCGCGCCGCCAGCGATTCGGCCTCGACACGCAACTCTTCGTTCTTGCCCGCGAGAAAGATCGCTTGCACATCCAAATCGCCGCGCACCAACTCGCGGAAAATTTCGGGGATGTTGCCGCCGCCGGCCCAGCCTGCGTTGACAAAGACGGTGAACTTTTCCGGGTCGAGTCCGAGCGCGCTCCGTGCCGCTTGCGCTGTCCTTTCATCCGGCATCTCAAACTTCGGATGCACCGGCATCCCCGAAACTTTGATCCGCTCCGGTGCAACGCCGTAATCGATCAACTGCTGTTTGGCTTCTTCAGTCGCCACCAAATACAGACGCACATCATCACACGCCCACCCACGCCAAAAGCCGTAACACGGATCGGTGACGACCGTGACAAGCGGGATCGTGTCAGCCAGTTTCAGTTCTTTCAGCACCCGCGCGAGAACATGCTGCGTCAGCGGATGAACGCTGACGACGACGTGCGGACACCAGCGCTCGAACAAGTCATGCATGTATCCCAAGCAACGCTTGTGGAAAAACTCGCGCGTCTCCGGTCGAAAACGATTGACGATCCAGTAGAGATACTTCATCCAGTGCTGCTTATTCCGCAGCACCCAGTTGTAGCAACTCACCAACTTTTCCGTCACCGAATGCGATTCCTCGACGGCTCGCACGACCCGCACTGCGTAAGAATCGCTCTGCAAAAACTTCTGTACGCCCGCCACAATCGCCGCCGCTGCCGACCGATGGCCGCCGCCCGTGTCGGAAGAGATGATCAGAATTTTCGGGATTCGCGTGCGAAACATGAATCAGTTTTCAGTTTTCAGTAGAACAAGTAACTGAAAACTTTTTACGCTTTGACTGTCAAGCCGTCGGCCTGCGCTTCTTCGCGTTCATGCGCTTTGCGCGCTTTCTTCATCTCACGCTCCAAACGCTTGATCTGGATCAAGTGCTTCGGATTGAATGGCAAGCTAGGATAGTAGCTGTTCGATTCGTGCGTGCAGAAACAACCGTCTTGGGCTTTCTGGCGGCGCGCTTGCATCGCGGGCGAGAGCCAGAGTTTTTGGAAGTTCCAGTCGTAGTCGCGCAGGTTGCCGACGGCTTCGAGATTCTCGCAGGATGAGACTGTACCTTCGTCGTAGATGACGCCGCCCGCTGTGCCGGCGTAGCAGGTCATCTGCGCTTTCTGCTCGCGCTGGGCTTTGTCGATCAAGCCGTGCATGTAAATGTCGATGGCGGCTTTGAAGAAACCGGCGTCGCCGCCGTAGTTGTTTTTGATCGCGGCGTGGCGCGAGTCTGCGTCGATCATCTCCGCGAGTCGGGCGTAGCGCGTGTGATCGATCTCCAATTCTTTCGGATCGGCTGACGGCGGACGAATGTAATTGAAGTTGACCTTGTCTGGCTTCAAGTCGTATTTGAGAAAATCGTACCACTCGAAGATCGTGTCCTGATTGGTGTTCATGAAGCAGGTGCAGGTCTGGATGTCGAGCCGTCCGTACTCGCGTTTGATATTTTGTAATTGCCGCGCGGTGTCGATGGCGATGTCCCACGAGCCGGGCTTTTGGCGAATCTTCTCGTGCTGAGTTTTGAGTCCGTCGATGCCGAGTGCGACCGCAACGTTCAAGTTCGGGCATTCTTCGAGAATGCGCGTCACGTCCGGCATGATGCGCTTCTGAATCTGGCCGTTCGACATTAAATAGACTGACTCAAGTTGGTTGTTCTCGTAAAAAGCGCGCACGATTTCCGGCAAGTCTTTGCGCGTGAACGGCTCGCCCCCGGCGAGGATCAGGACGCCGAGATTACCGCCTAAAGTTTCCGAGATGCGCTCAATCTCATGCGTCTTCATCTGCAATTTCTTGCGCGGGCGGTCGTCGAGTTCGTCCGTGAAGAAACAATGCGTACAGCGCATGTCGCAGACGGAGGTGACGAGAATGTTCAAAAGCACCGGCGCGAACGGCTGGCCCAGCGCGAGTTTGGCGTAACGCTTCAATAATTCTTTGGTCGTGTAATCCATATTTGCTTTTCAACATCGCGCAAACTCGCCCGCGCGTTAAAGGCTCTCGCTCAACTCAAGCGAAAATGAAATGTAACTGCCGGTGCGCCAGAAAGCAAACTTCGGCTCTCCGGCGCAGGCAACTTCGATGCTATTTGATGAGCAAAAGTTTTCGAGAAAAATCAGCCGCCCGCGCGTTCTTCGCGCACTTTGATGCCGAGGGCGCGCATTCGCCGGTAGAGGTGGCTGCGGTCGATGCCCAAGAGTTCGGCGGCACGGGTGACGTTGCCTTCAGCTTCGGCGAGTTTCTTTTTGATGAACTCGCGCTGGTGCGCTTCACTAGCTTCTTTGAAGGACGAGAAGCGCGAGATGGAAGCGGGCAGGGTGTCGTCGCCGCTGGCGAGCGGCGGCAAATCGTGTGCGCCGACCTTTTGTTTGGAGTGCATGATCACGACGCGCTCAATTGTGTTCCGCAGTTCGCGCACGTTGCCCGGCCAAGCGTAGCTTTGCAATATCTCCAACGCATCCGGCTCGAACCGCTTCGGCTTTTTGCCGTAAGCCTGAGAAAATTTTTGATTGAAATGCTCGACCAAGAGCGGCGCGTCTTCGGCGCGGTCGCGCAGCGGTGGGACTTCAAACGGGATCACGTTCAACCGATAAAAGAGATCGGGGCGGAAACCGCCGCGCTCGATCTCTTCTTCCAGACGCTTGTTCGTCGCGGCCAATACGCGGACATCGACCGTGATCGAAGTCGCGCTCCCGACCGGCGAGAAACGCTGCTCTTCCAACACGCGCAAAACTTTGGCCTGTACCCGCGCGCTCATGTCGCCCACTTCATCAAGAAACAAAGTCGCGCCATCGGCCAACTCGAATTTGCCGCGCTTCGCAACTGTCGCGCCGGTGAACGCGCCCTTGACGTGGCCGAACAGTTCCGACTCGATCAGTTCTTCCGGGATCGCCGCGCAGTTGACTTCGATGAACGGCGCTCCGGCACGGCGCGATTGCGCGTGAATCGCGCGGGCGACCAACTCCTTGCCCGTCCCCGATTGGCCGTAGATCAGCACGCGCCCGTCCGTCGGTGCGACCGCCGCGATCTGTTTTCGCAGAGCGCGCATCGCCACCGACTCGCCGACCATCCGGTACTCTTCGTTGACCGCCGCGACGAGCGCAGCGTTGACACGCGCGAGCGCGCGTCCCTTCAAAGCGTTGCGGACAGTAACAACGGTCTTCTCAATCGAGAGCGGTTTTTCGATGAAGTCGAATGCACCGAGCTTTGTCGCGCGCACGGCGGTCTCGATGTTGCCGTGGCCGGAGATCATCACGACGGCGCAATCCGTGCCCGACTCCTTCAAACGCGACAGAGTCTCCAACCCATCAATGCCCGGCAGCCACACGTCAAGCAACACACACCCGAACGGGCGGCGTTCGCAGGCGCGCAAGGCATCCTCGCCACTCGCGACCGCTTCGACTGCGAAGCCTTCGTCTTCCAACACGCCGCGCAACGTCTCACGAATGCCGCGCTCGTCGTCAACAATGAGAATTGAATCCATAAGCAGAGGATAGAGGATAGAGGATAGAAGCGGAGAACTGTCCTCTACCTTCTACCCTCTACCCTCTGTGATTCGTCCGTGACAGGGAGTTCGACGGTAAACTTTGCGCCGTGCGGGCGATTGGTTTCGGCGCGGATGCGCCCGCTGTGATCGGTGATGATGCGTTGGACGATGGCGAGGCCGAGGCCCGTGCCGCGCCCGCGCGTCGAGAAATAAGGTTGGAAGAGCCTTTGGAAATCTTGGCGCGCGATGCCGTGGCCGGTGTCCGTCACTTCGACGAGCAGCAGGCCGCGCGCCGGATCGTGTCCGGTGGCAATCGTGATCCGCCGCTCGCCCTCTGCATTTGCCATTGCTTCGAGCGCGTTATCGATCAAGTTGACGAAGACGCGGCGCAACTGCTCGGCGTCAAGCATCGACGATGGGAGCGTGCGCGCCAATAGCACGTCGAGGCGCATGCCGTCTAACCGATCTTCATAGAGCGCGACGGATTGCCGCACCACTTCGTTCACGTCCCCCACTTCGAGTCGCGCTTGCGGCAACCGCGCGAAACGCGAGAACTCATCGACCATCGCTTTCAGCCCGGCCACCTCACGCGTGATCGTCTGCGTGCATTCTTCGACGACGCGCGCCACGCGCTCTTCATGTTCGGAGATTTGTGCTGCGCCGTTGCCGTTCGTCGTTTGCGCTTCCCCGCTGTCGCCGTTTCTCGCGCGTTGAAAATTGCGCCAGATGCGTTCGGCGGAGAGTTGGATCGGCGTCAGCGGATTCTTGATCTCGTGCGCCATGCGGCGCGCGACTTCGCTCCACGCGGCGGCGCGCTGCGCGGCGAGCAGTTCGGACAAATCTTCAATGACGAGGACGACGCCGCGCCCGTCTGCCGATAGCGAACTGAGCGCCGTCGCCGTCAACGCGACCGGTAGTCCTCCGCTTTCATGCGCCAAACCGCGCCCTAACTCCATCTGCCACGCCGCGCGCCCCGCCCGCCGCGCACGCTTCAAGATTCGCTCCAAGACGGCGTGATCTTCGGAACTGATGATCGCGGAAAGCTCCGTCCCCGCCGCCGGCGCACCGTTCAACCGCAGCATCATCACCGCCGCCGGATTGATCGTCGTCACGCGATCCTGCTCGTCGAGCGAGATCACTCCGGTTGAGAGCGATTGCAGCACGGTCTCGATATAATCGCGCCGCTCGGCCAGCGCCATGTTTTTCTCGCGCAGTTCCGCCGCGTTCGTCTCGATGCGCCAACGGTTCTCTTCGAGCTGCTCGGTCATCCCATTGAACGACGCGGCGAGCAGCGCTAGTTCATCGTCGGCAATCGCCGTCACGCGATGCGAGAGGTTGCCACGCGCGACTTGATCAGCGGCTTCGGCGAGCGCGCGGATCGGCGTGCCGATGCCGCGCGCGAGATGGATCGCGCTCCACGTCGCGGCAAATAAGATGAGCAGCGTCATCAAGCCAAGCGTCGAGAGGCCGAGCATACGCACCTTCCGCTGCTCGCGGCGCAACGCCTCAAAACTTTCTGAGCCGGAGACGATCCGTTCGAGCCGCGTGTCATCCTTATTCGCGCGCGCGGCCAGCAACGTCGAGCCGTCGCCGAGCGGCACGGTTGCGATCAAGAACGGCCCGACAGTTGCGACTCCTTCAACCCTCACACCGCGCTCGCCGATTGCATTGCTAAATGAGGTCTTCAAATCTTCAGCCTGAGCGGACGTCGCCGGCGCGGCCACTTCCGCTCGCGTTACGCCGTCAGGCCCGCGCAATGAGAGCGCGACGAAGTTTCCCTGCCGCAGCAGGCGAGCCAAGTCTGGCTCCAGACCTTGTCCGAGTTGCTGCTCGACCGTCAGAGCGCTAACGACAGAGGTCTCGCGCAAGCTCCGCGCTCGCTGCGCCTCGTCCTCAGTGCGCGCCAACCGCGCCTCGCTCACCACATCTTCGGGGAAACGCCCGAACCATTTTTCGAGCGAGCGATTGAGGAAGAGATACGAGAAGACGGCCATCGCCGTGATCGGCAATAAGCTGACGGTGATGAAATAGACGACGAGCCGAGTCTTGATCTTCGAGCCGAGTTGCCGCTCGCGCCGCTCGCGCCGGAGTTTTAGTAGATTGCGGATCAGAATGAAGCTGAAGACGATGAAGGCCGCGAAGTTAAGCGACGAGAGCGCGTAGAGCAGCAGCGTGTCGAAGGCCGAGTCAGGCGTCAAAAATTCCCACAGCCCTGACATCTGCAAGACAATCAGGACGAAGAGGAGCAGCAACACCAATCCGCCCGCGAGCCACGGCGCGCTGCGCCGCCGCACTTTCGGCGGCTCGCTCAAGTGAAATGTTTTTTCCGTCGGCGTCTCGCTTGGCTCAGGCATTAGGAGACGGAGTTTATCACGCGCCGCCGCGCCGAAGCATGTCTGGTCTGAGAGAGAACGCGAGTTTCGGTTACAATCTGCGTGGCTTAAACATTCCTATCCGCCGGCCAAAATTCATGTCGCACTCACCGGAGCCTTTCCACAATAAAACTCTTGCACTCTTTCTAACCGCTTTCATCAACAAGGCAGGCCGCCTGCGTAGCGGCTGGCGCCATCTCTTTTTCGTCGCCGCGTTCGTTGCTCTCTACGTCGCCATCGCTGGGCTGCTCGGTGATCGCTACCGGCTCGTGATGCTCGGCGTGGCGACAGTTTTGGGATGGTTGTGCGGTTGGCTCTTTGAAGGCTTGCCGGCTCGCGCGCTTGGCTGGACATTGCATCGCGGATGGTTGAGAGACTTACTGCTCGGATCAATTTTCGGCGTTGCATCGCTGCTGATGGCGACTGTGATCGCGATGCTCTTCGGCGGATTTC
>Ga0136614_10000464_pt1 | contig 20233 bp, 13 predicted proteins | sample AntDrymUQ2792106_2_FD_106643 | JGI IMG/M metagenome (GOLD analysis project Ga0136614, IMG submission 106643) | Polar desert sand microbial communities from Dry Valleys, Antarctica - metaG UQ279 (21.06) | ecosystem: Environmental > Terrestrial > Soil > Desert | place: Antarctica: Dry Valley... | reverse complement strand
GATCGAAGATCGTCCCACTCTCGGCTGAAACGACCGGTTGCATGTAGGTCTCATGTTCTTCCGAACCAAGCAGGGGCATTTCAAGAAAGGGGACCACTTCGTCGAGCACTAAAGCATCGCCCGTGACTTTGATGTAAAACGCAGTCACAAACGGCAGCCACAGTAGATCGTCAGAGAACCGAGTGCGTACCCCCCGTCCGGTAGGTGGATGCCACCAATGCTGTACGTCACCTTCTTTGAATTGGTGGGCTGCTGCCCGGAGGATCTGTTGCCGGGCGATAGCGGGACGGCTGTAAACCAGCGCCATCACGTCCTGCAACTGATCACGAAAGCCAAAAGCTCCTCCCGACTGATAGAACGCGGAACGGGCCCAAACGCGGCACGACAATGTTTGATACAACAGCCACCGATTCAGCATCGTGTCCAGCGCTTTGTCAGGAGTCTTGACTTCGACCGTACCGAGTAGTTCGTCCCAGTAAGAGAGCACTTCCTCAAACGCTTCATTAACGACTACAGGCTGATTGAATTGTTCGATCAATTCCTCAGCCTCTTGTCTCGATGCCGCTTCACCCAGTAGAAAAATGATTTCGTGCGCCTCACGCGGCGCAAGTTCAATCGTGGTTTGAAGCGCGGCACAAGGATCCAACCCAGCGCCATCGCGCCCGGAAAGATTGGCGCGTCGCAACGCCGCAGGCCGAGCTGGCGATCCATTTCGTCCGAGGAATTCCTTGCGATCGCAAGTGGCGCTCGATACGGATCCATTGGTGGAAAGAAAAGCAACCCGTTCGGCAAACTCATTGTTGAAAGGATTGCGCGCAAAGATTCTTCCTGTGGCCGGGTCGATTTCGGTGATCACGTAAGGCGCGGAGTTACTGCGACTGAAACCGAGCACAAGTTCGTTATATTGCGTGATGGTCAACCGTCTCTTTCGGTCCGTGCGATTCCGCAAACGCAGCAGTGAAATCTTTACCGAACCTTTAAGCGGCGCGAACATCAGCAATTCCTGGGACAGGCCGTGACTCGTGTGTTCGAAGACGCTGTAACCCTGTCCATGGCGAATCGTATAGGGCTCGGCTTCGCGAATCGGAGAGGGCGTTGTTGACCATACTGTTCCCGTGTCTTCATCCCGCAAATAAATAATCTCGCCGGGGGGATCGGCTACTGCGTCGTTTGACCATGGCGTTAGTCGATTTTCGCGACTGTTAACCGACCATGTATAGCCGGCGCCGGTTTCGCTGACCTGAAACCCAAACTCGCTTTCGTTGGCGATGACGTTGGCCCATGGAGCCGGCGTCCACTGATCGGCGCCGAGCACGATCACATACTCGCGGCCACCCTGATGGAACCCTCCGAGCCCGTTGAAGAAAGTAAGTTCCGGGAGCGCGACGGTTGGTTCCGGGTAAGTTTGGGAAGGCAGACGGGGAATGAAAGGCGGTGGCAGGGGCTCGTCAACTCCGGGCCGCTCAAGTTGATCCTCAAGCGGGCCGCGTTCAGTCACGATCACTACGCGCGCGACTGCATGAAGCAGAATGCGGTCCGCCTCCGGCATAATGTCCGCACGTCTGAGGAAAATGCCGCCCGGTTTGTCCTGGAGCGCCTGCAAGCCGCTCGTGCGCAGCAGCATCTCCAACTCTCGATGCAATACCTGCATATAACCAGGCGGATGATCGTTGAGAATGACAAGGTCAATCTTCAGACCTTTATAGTGTAGATACTCATGTCCTCGAAGAATTTTCCGCACCATCGGCAAATCCTCCAGCCGATTGGTGCGGACGAGAAGAATCGGCAAGTCGCCGCTGATGGCGTACGCCCAGAGACTCGATTGGGCCCTGCTGTTAAGGGCGAGCACGTGCGGGCGGGGGCGTAGCGTGGGATCCGAATAGAGTACGCGTGCGGCGAGACGTTGGAAGAGATGAGCATCTTCGGCGTCCAGCGTCAGGTGGCTCATTTCCACCTGAGCTTTTGTCCATGCGAGTCTCGATTCGCGTTCAAAGATGTTAGGGTCGTGATACTTGTCCGCGAGCATCATCGCCTGCTCACGCGTCGTTGCGATGACCGTGCTGAAAGAAACGCGCGCGGTTTGATTTGGTCTGATGCGGACCCGACGGCGAAGACTGAAAACGGGATCGAGCACAGCCCCCACTGTGTTAGACAGGGGTCGTTCTTCCATCACCGCCAGGGGATCAGCAGGTGTATGACCGCGACCGAGGAAGCGCCCGCGATCAGTTTCGTATTGCACAGCTCCCAGCGTTTCGCCTTCCGCCACCACCGCGTGAACAGCCCAGACGGGCTCGTCTTCCTTTGCGCGTTGCCGCCGATGGGCCAGAAGCGCGTTCTCGGCTGCGAAGAATTCGGTCTCAATGAAGAGGTTGCTGAACGCGGGATGGGCTGCGTCAGCCTGCGGGGGCGCGAGGACGATTTCGGCATAACTCGTCAACTCAATTTCCCGTGTGCGTAGTGAATTGTTTGTGATTGACAGGCGGCGCACCTCCGCATTGTCTTCGGCAGAAACTACGACTTCCATGTGTGTAATGATGCCGGCATCGCTGCGCCAGAAATCGGCCTTGTCTTCCGAAAACAAGACTTCGTAAGACTGCGGCCGCCGTTGTACCGGTTGATGTCCTGCAGACCAAACACTGCCGCTGCGCACATCGCGCAGGTAGATAAACGCACCCCAGTGATCTCGAGTCACATCTTCCCGCCAGCGAGTGACAGCATTACGGCCGCAGGCCGAGTATCCGGAGCCCGCTGTTGTAATCATCAGGTGATAGGTGCCGTTTGAGAGTAACTGCGTGCGTGGGGTTTCGAGGTCGGGCGTGGTGTAAGAACGCGTGACCATGCCCGTCTCGGTTTTTACTACACGTCCGGATAGCACTTCTTCCGCGCGCGGATGAGCAGCGACCACGCCGGTAGGAATCCGTTCCTGCAGCAAAAGCTCCGTTGCCTGAACCAGCGGATCGGCGTGAAAGCGCTGTTCCATGAGTCCGTTGTGGAGGGCATTGTTCAGAGCAACCAGACTCATTCCCTGATGGTGAGTCATCAGGGCGCGAATCAGGACGCGCTTTTGATTTTGCGGCAGACGCTCCTTGGTGTAGTCGAGCGCTTCGTAGAAACCCATGCCGCTTAGCGCACCTTCCTTCTCGAGGAGCCGCAAGTTGCTTATTGCCGCTCGGGGTCGAACCATGGCCGCGAGAAAAGTGGCATAAGGAGTGATTACCAGGTCCTCGATGAGCCCACGCTTCAGTCCCAGACCCGGCACACCAAACGGCCCATACTGGTAATTCAGTTGGAGATCGCGGACATTGTAAGCAGATTCAGAAATTCCCCAGGGCACGCCCCGCTCTCGTCCATATTCGATCTGCCTGGCAACCACCGCCTGATAACTTTGATCGAGCAGCGTCCCTTCGTAGCTGCGCGTCACCAATAGCGGCATCAGGTACTCGAACATGGTGCCGGTCCAGGAGATCAGGGCCTGGCTGCCGTTAACGGAAGTAAGTTGCCGCCCCATGCGGAACCAATGCTCCTGAGGAACGTCGCCCTTGGCGATTGCCACAAAGCTGGCCAGGCGTGCTTCTGAGGCCAGCAGATCGTAATAGGAGTTGTCAGGTCTCAGATCAGTGACGTTGTAGCCGATAGTGAACAGTTTCCGCTCCGCATCGAATAGAAAGTGAAAGTCCATCTCCTCAAAGATCTGTTCACACCGTTCCGCCAACCGGCTTAGGCTGGACAAGAACTCTCGCGCGGCGCCGGCAGCGTCTTCAAGTGTTGTGGTCAACGAGGCGATCCTGTCGGAACTTGCGTCGCCGTCCACCTCTCCTAGTGGCGGCGTCTCGGAAGTGATGCCTTGCAGGGCCGCAAGTTGAACTAAAGCCGAATCGAGAAGTTCGGGAATCTCCGCCAGGGCAGGTACGGCGGTCAGGGGTTCGAAGATCTCATTCAATCGAGATGCGAACTCCGGTGCGACATCCTTGAGTAGGGTGTCACCCGAAAGAGCCGACGCCCATGGAGCTAAGGTATGCAGATCGTTTTTGAAGGACTGAACCTGGCGAGAAAAAGCGCCCACCCACCAGCCTAACTCCTTGAAGTTTTCCGCGCCGTGCTCATGGGAGAGCGCACCCACAATGTCGTCAATTACTGCCGCGTGATCTTCGAGGGATTCAAAGAATGGGATCCATGGGGCCAAAGACTCGGCCGGCTCGGAAGCCAGCAGCTCCTGGCAGGCCAAAATCTCATCGTGTAGTTGCCGAACAGTGATGATTTCGGTTCGCTGACGGCTGCTGCCAATGCGCGCGGCTTCGAGGCTAATTGCCTGCAGCGTATCTCCCAATCCCAGAAGGACACGAGGCCCGAGGAGTTTAGCGTCAGGAATCTCAATGCAAGCCTGTTTCAAAGCGATGAGATGACCGGCAAGATTGCCGCTGTCAACTGTCGAGATGTACTGCGGGATAAGTGGCTGAAGGGTTTTCGTGTCATGCCAGTTCAACAGGTGGCCATGCGACTTGCTGAGCTTGTCGAGAGTGGCGAAAGTCGGCTTCTGCCGTGCGACAAATTCGAGCGACCCGATATAGCCGAAGTCGTGTGCTGTGAGAGTGGAGAGCAGCAGCATGCTGATGTTTGTCGGCGATGTGCGGTGCGCCACCATCGGTTTGGGGTCTTCCTGAAAGTTGTCCGGCGGCAGCCAGTTGTCTTCTGTCCCAACGAACGTCTCGAAGAAACGCCAGGTAAGCCGCGCTACGAGCCGGGCAAACTGAAGATCTTCTCCGGTCATGATTCGAAGCGGCGTTGTTGTTCGCCGGCTCACCCAATAAGCAACGAGGGGAGCCGATGCCCAGGCGACCAAAAACGGCGCCATGACAGGCAGCGATGCCGGTCGCACAATCAGCGTCGCGACTGCCACCAAAATTACGAGTACTTCGGCAGGCAACATAAACCAAAAGAACTCCACGAAATCGTGACGCGCCGTGCTTTCCGCCTGGGCCGCAGTTACCCATTCGAGTAGTTTCCGATGCGAGATTAGTTTTCGGTAAAGCGTCCGAATGATCGCGTCGCACATCAGGTAAGCTTGATGCGGCAGCAATAGGAGCGATAACGCCACCTGGGCAGTATTGGTTCGGATATCACCCCAGACACTCCAGAAGTGGCTGGTCCAGGGAATTCCGCGTGGATGGATCAAGAGACTTGTTGTTACATGGAGATAGACGGGAAAGGCGAGTGCCAGGATCACGAACAGAGACCACATCAACGTAGAACCGGGAAACAGGAGCCAGGCTGCGAGCAGCCACAACAGTAATGAGGGAGCCACGAGGCTGCGTCGTAAGTTATCGAGAATTTTCCAACGCGAGATGATGGGCAAGGTATTGCGAACCTTACGTCCGTGTGCGTCTGGCACGCGAGGTAAAAGCCAGCGGCTGATCTGCCAGTCGCCGCGTGTCCAGCGATGCTGCCGTTTCGCGTAAGTGTCGTAGTGGGCCGGATAGTCATCGAGCAGTTCAATATCGGTGATCAGCGCTGCTCGGGCGAAAAGCGATTCGAAGAGATCGTGACTCAAGAGCGAATTTTCGGGGACGCGATCCCCAAGCGCCGCTTCGAAGGCGTCTACGTCGTAGAGACCCTTGCCGGTATAGTTTCCTTCGCCGAAGAGATCCTGGTAAACATCGGAAACCGCGGTTGTGTAGGGATCGATTCCAGTATTGCCGGAGAAGATGCGGGCGAATCGTGAACGGGAGGCACTCTCAAGGGAGATGCTTACGCGGGGTTGCAAAATCCCATAACCCTTCGTGACGCGATTAACAGAAGCATCCAGCTGAGGCCGGTTGAGCGGATGAATGGCCGTGCCCACAAGTTTTCGCGCTACATCACGTGGCAGTTGCGTATCTGAATCCAGCGTTATCACAAAGCGCACGGCAGCCAGCAGGGCATTGTGCGCCGTCTGCACGATAAAACTGGTGTCGCGAGCGCCACGAAGAATCCGGTTAAACTCGTGGAGCTTTCCTCGTTTGCGTTCCCAACCCATCCAGCGGCCTTCGCCCGGGTTCCAGCGTCGCTGTCGATGAAACAAATGGAAAGTTTGTGTAGTGCCATTGCCATACTGCTTGTTGAGTTCGGCAATGCCGGTGAGTGCGGCAGTAAGCAGTGCCTCATCCTCCGGCATTTCTTCGGCGGCGGCATCCGCGAAGTCGCTCAACAGCGCAAAGTGCAGATGCTGATCCTGATTGGCAAGGTAGTGGACTTCCAGTTTTCCCAGTAACTCACGAACGCTTTCCTCGCTGGAAACTATAGTCGGGATGACGACCATGGTTTTCCCCGCCGCTCCGATTCCGTCAACAGTATTCATTCGCGGCAACAGGCGAGGTTGGAACAGGTGCGTAACGTCCCAGTTCAAGATGCTCAAGGCGATGTCACTCGCCGGAATCAAAGCCAGCAATATCGTCGCCACCAGCAGTGCCGCGTCCGCACCCGCCTGGTACATTCCCAGCAAAAGCGTCGCGACGATTAAGGTTGTCAGGAGTGAAAGTGTGCCGAGATAGGCAAGAGTCGGATGTTGGCAGCACCAGCGCCGCAATCTCTCTCCCAGTCGAGGACGGTAGCCGAATGCCGCTTCCAACTGCGAAAGCCCTGCGTCAATTAGATAATATCCGACGTGCGATCCGCGCGTGCTCGTACCAGAATTGACTGCGCTTTGAGCCGCCAGCTCAACGGCGGCTTCCGCAATTTTCAATTCCGAGATCTCCGTTCGCTTGCTGATTCGTTCGACCACGTGACGATAGCGATCCCGTGAGGCGAACTCCATCTTTGCGTAAGCATCTGCCGGATCTCCACTCAGCAACGGATCCACCAGGCTCACACTTTCGAAAAAGTCTCGCCAATCCAGAGTCGAGAGCAACCGCATGCTGGTAATGATGTTGCCCACCGTCACCTGAGTAGCGGCTTGTCGCTGATGCTCAGCATGAATTATCTGCTCAAGACTCTCTTTTTGACGGGCCGCCTGCTGCTCCAGCCACTCCATTACCTGCATCACTGCGGGATCCTGTTCCCGCAGTCTTTGAACAAGTTGCACAACAAAGGCGTGGGGAATCGGCTCGCGCTTGGCGAAACGATCTGTTACCAGCGGCAGCAATGCAGTTGGTTGGCGAGCGGCAGTTTCAAGGAGTTTGTCGGCAAGCTTATCAGCTTGCTCCCGTTCTTCGCGGCCACGCAGGATCAGGTCGGCAAGTCGCCGCAAATTCTCTACCAAAGCAAGACGCAGGGTGATAGCAACCGCCCAGAGTTCGCCAATCGACAAAGGCGCCATCGTCTGGTAGGCGGCGATGAAACGGCGAAGGGTGTTGGTATCAAGACGACTATCGGTATGCGCGATTAGCGCGAGCGCGAGCGCATAGATCCGGGGATGATCTTTCAGTTTGCCGTCGGCAAGCTTGGGCAACTCTCGATAGTAGCTGTTAGGAAGGTCTTCCCTAATCTCTCGCAGTTGTTCCTCGATGATGTGGAAGTTGTCTACCAGCCATTCCGCGGCCGGGGATAGTGAGTGGCCGGCGCGGATTGCTTCCACAAGAGTTTGATACGCGAATACGAGTCTGCGGCCATTGTCTTCGACGCGAGGTAGCAGCCGGGCGCGACCCCGTTTCCGCACGATTCTGTGTTCTCTCGCCAGAACCTGGGCATACTGTTCCAACCGCTCGACACTAAACAACTCCTCACGGATTGGCTGTTCGTCGCCGGGGTTTAGATACTTTCCTGTCAGTGATGCCAAGAACTCAGCCATAACAACGGAAACTCACACAAGTTCCACATCCCAGACGAATGAGAACAACACAGGAGCGGAGAATTAAGGGGCTTTCAGAATATCACGAATCAAACGGCAGTTACTCGATGCCGACGGAGCTTCGCTTGCAATGTTGGCGAGCGATCTAAGAACTTAGAGATGACTGGTCAAATTGATAAGGCGCTCTTTTCAAATTGACCGTGACTTTGACCGATGAGAGAAAGAAGTGGCGGGGATAAGGGATTTTTGCTTGGTATTTTAAGGGAATTACGCCGTTACGAGAATTGCTGGTTGAGGAATGCTTTTTGCAGCTCTCAGGATTGGCGCGGTGCATGGTCCGCGCGGAGTTTACAGACGGCTCCTGGCCCTCACCGAATCCCGACGGCATGAACAACAAATCGCTGAGAAAGGTATTTATGTCGGTAGTCGTGACCGCCGGTGCGGCGATCGCGGCTTTCTCTGCTTACACATTGCCAACAGGTCAGCTTGATCGCCGGTTCATAATTCTGGCGCTGGCAATGCTGGTCGGTTCCCGAATCACAATTGAGATTCCCCGCGCCAAGGGGCACATTTCAGTCTCCGACACTTTTGTTTTTCTCACGCTCCTGCTCTTTGGAGGCCAGGCCGCAGTCTTATTGGCTGTGACCGAAGCCGTGACATCATCGCGCCGCTTTAGCAGGAAGGCATCAGTCGCGCTCTTCAACGGCGGGGTGATGGCTTGTTCTACAGGAGCAACCGCCGCTGTGCTGCACTTCGGTTTTGGCCCCTTGCTCACCCTGCGTGAGAGCTATTCGCCAAACCTCATCGTTGCTCTGTGCGCCATGGCGCTGGTGCAGTATGGCCTGAATTCGGGACTCGTTGCGGTCAGCGTGGCGCTCAAGCTGAATCAACCTCTGTGGTTTACCTGGCGGACCAATTTCCTCTGGACGTCGATCACTTATTTCGCAGGAGCTTCAGCGGCTGCAATCGTCGCCCAACTCATTAATCAAATCGGCTTCTACGCATTCCTTGCGCTCATTCCCATTATTGCCATCATCTACCTCACTTACCGCACCTATTTGAGAAATGTGGAAAATTCGGCGACACAGGCGGAACAGGCGAAACTACATGTGGAAGAGTTGAGCCGATTCATAGCCGAGCAGGAACGAATCAGCAAAGCACTCCAGGAGAGCGAAGAACACTTTCGTACAGCGTTTGACTATGCGGCCATCGGAATGGCGCTGGTGTCGCCGGCCGGCCGCTGGCTCCGTGTGAATCGTTCGCTATGTGAGATCGTTGGCTATGGTGAAGCAGAATTGTTGGAGTCTGACTTCCAGGCAATAACGCATAAGGCCGACCTCGGAAACGATCTGGCACACGTCTATCGCATGTTGGCGGGTGAGACTCTTACTTGTCAGGTCGAAAAGCGCTATATCCACAAAGACGGCCAGGAGGTGTGGGCGCTAACGAGTATCTCTCTCGTTCACGATGCAGAGGGCTCGCCGCTCCACTTTATCTTTCAGATCGAAGACATCACTGAGCGCAAGCGTGCCGAAGGCGCGATCAAGACACTTTCGCTCGTGGACGAGCTGACCGGTCTTTACAACCGGCGCGGTTTTCTGGCGTTCTCCGAGCAACACCTTATCTCCGTGCAACGCGCCAACAAGAGTCTGATGGTGGTTTACGCCGACCTCGACGGTCTGAAGCAAATCAACGACGCGTTTGGTCACAAGGAAGGCGATCGAGCGCTGGTCAAGACCGCCGAGATCCTGCGGGAGACATTCCGTGCATCAGATGTACTTGGACGTCTGGGCGGCGATGAATTTACTGTCTTCGCTGCTGTGGAGCCCGAGGGTGGAGTGGAAACTGTATTGGCGCGCCTGAACGAGAAGTTCAAAAGCTATAACGCGGAGAACGCTTCTCCGTATCGGCTCTCGATTAGCGTTGGTCTGGCCTTCATGCATCCGGACGAGATTCAAACGGTCGAAGACCTGATGGCACAAGCTGACGAGTCCATGTATCAGAACAAACGTAAACGTAAGGAAAATACTTCCTCGGGCGAAATTGACGTAGAGAGCTTCACTCAGACGGTGGCCTAACCACAGGTCGTTTCAGCACAAGATCAGGGGCAGGTTTTCACGACCTGCCATTTTTGTTTTGTAGTATGCTCAGCGCCCAGCATGCGCGCAGCTGTAACAACCGGGCCGGTTGAAGACCTGGCATTGCCTCAACGTTGGCGTGCTTTGGCCCTGCTTGCGACTGCGCAACTGCTATCAATGTCGTTGTGGTTCAGCGGTTCAGCAGTTTTGCCGGCACTGCGTGTTGAATGGTCGCTCAACGAATCAACAATTGGTTGGCTCACAATAGCGGTTCAGCTTGGCTTTGTTGCCGGCACTCTGCTCAGCGCATTCCTTAACCTACCTGACATTCTCACGCCAAAATATCTGGTCGCAGGCTCAGCAGTATTAGGAGCGGCGGCCAACGCCGCGTTCGGACATTACGCCGATGGGCCGCGATTGGGGATTGCGTTACGTTTCCTAACCGGGATGTTCCTGGCCGGAGTCTATCCTCCAGGGATGAAAATCCTGGCAACATGGTTTCGGCGTTCGCGCGGAATGGCGCTGGGCGTTTTGGTCGGCGCGCTGACCTTGGGAAAAGCTTCGTCTTATTTGATCAATGGCGTGGGCAGTGCGATTTGGCGAAACAACATAATCTTCATCTCGCTACTAGCGATGCTGGGAGCACTGGTGACACTGTTGTTCGTCGACAACGGTCCGTACGCGATGCCGGTGGCCCGCTTTGATTGGCGCCAGGTGATTGAGGTTTTTAAGAATCGCGGAGTGCGATTGGCGAGCTTCGGCTACTTCGGTCACATGTGGGAACTTTACGCAATGTGGATCTGGGCGCCCGTGATGATTCGCGCCAGCCTGGGGCAGGGAAGTCGTTCGGTTTGGGCGGAAGTGGCATCGTTTCTGGTAATCGGCTGCGGGGCGATTGGTTGCGTGGTGGCTGGATTCGTGGCAGATCGTGTGGGTCGCACTCTGGTTACCTCGGTGGCAATGGGGATCAGCGGCAGTTGTTGTTTGCTGATCGGGTTTCTGTTCGGCGCTCACCCGATCTTGCTGTTAGTGATAGCCGCGATCTGGGGAGCCAGCGTCGTCGCTGACTCCGCGCAGTTTTCCGCTTGCGTAACTGAACTCGGCAATCCTCAGTACATTGGCACAGCTTTGACGATTCAAACCTGCATCGGTTTTTTGCTAACCACGGTCTCGATAGAACTGGTGCCCTACTTTATCAACGCAGTCGGCTGGCGCTACGCTTTTGTGATCCTCGCCCCCGGTCCCTTGCTGGGTGTAATTGCGATGTTACGACTTCGGTCTTTGCCGGAAGCGGAGAAGATTGCCCAGGGCCGCAGATAACCAGCACAAAGAAGAAAGCGGAAGCGGAGAAAGAGTGAACCCTGAACTAAAACACCAAACAAGAAAAATCATCGCCGCCTTAAAACGCGCTTATCCCGACGCAAAGTGTTCGCTCAATCATGGGAACGCGTTTGAATTGCTGATCGCCACGATCCTGTCCGCGCAGTGCACCGATGAACGCGTTAACATCGTGACCGCCGATCTTTTTCGCAAGTATCGTAAGCCGGCGGACTACCTCAAGGTGGCGCCAACAACTTTGCAAAAGGACATCCGCACCACGGGTTTCTTTCGGAACAAGACGAAGTCGATTCAAGGCACAGCCAAAATGCTTACTGAAAAGTATTCCGGACGCGTACCCGAGTCGATGGATGAGTTGCTTGAACTGCCGGGTGTGGCGCGAAAAACCGCGAACGTAGTCCTCGGTAATGCGTTTGGGGTTTTTTCGGGGGTTGTAGTTGACACGCACGTAACGCGACTTTCAAGACGTCTCGCGCTGACAAAAGAAAAGCACGCGGAGAAAATCGAAAACGATCTGGTTGCAATTGTGCCGAAGAAAGACTGGGTCATCTTCTCGCATCTGCTGATTGCGCATGGCCGGAAGATTTGCAAAGCACGCAGCCCGCTGTGCGCTGAGTGCGTGGTGGAAAAGTATTGCCCGTCGTCATATCTTAAGACGGGAGTGACGCCGCCGAGCTGAACTTTGGTCAACGCGGAGGTACCACTCAATGTCAGAACCGGAAGCGGTAGCGACCGGGTCCATTCGCTCGATTGTCCGCTAACAACCAGTCCAGGTTCCTTTCCACTTGAATGCTCCGCTACCAACCCGGTCGCTACCGCTCCGGTTCTGACATTGAGTGGTAACGATCCTCACGACCCAAACTGAACCAGTACCCGATTCTAAACCCCGCTGGCACATATCAGCGAAGGCCGTTACAATGACGACGTTCCTTTCATCCTGAATCACATCGCCGCCCGTTTGTTGAGGACGTCTTGCCTTAGAATGCCGGCTTTCCTGAGTAATTTCACATCTTCACGCCAAAGTGAGTTTCAAAACGCGGTGTCATTCCATGGCACTGAGGCCTTATCTGCGAGAGGGGATGCGGCGTGAGCTATCGTTTTCCCTGGTATCAACTCACAGACGAGCATTTGCTCGACATGCGGATCGGGGACCTTCAAATCAAAATTAAAGGGTCCTTCCTCGAGCCACACATCAAGCGTCTCTATAGTGAACTGAACGAACGCGGGGTTCGCTTTAAACCTCACGTTTGGTTATCCGAAGAGTGGTTTTCACCCGACGGTGTTCCTGGCATTGCCATACCCTTCTATCTGGCTCATCCCCGGCTAATCAAACTTGAGCGCAAACAAATGCTTGAAGTGGAAGGCGGGACGGATCCGGAGTGCATGAGAATCCTGCGCCACGAAGCAGGGCACGCACTCGATACCGCCTTCCGCATGCACTTCAAGCGTCAATGGCGGGAGTTGTTCGGTTCCTTTGCGCGGCCGTATCCTGACTTCTATAAACCAAAACCTAAAAGTCGCAACTATGTCCTCCACCTGCCGGCATGGTATGCCCAGGCACATCCGGCGGAAGACTTCGCAGAAACGTTTGCCGTCTGGCTCACGCCACGATCACGCTGGCGCAGGCGTTATAAAGGATGGCCGGCTTTGCGCAAGCTTGAATACATCGATGAAGTAATGAACGAACTGGCGGGAAGCAAACCACGGAACCGTCTTAGAACGAAGGTTGAACCGCTTTCTGCTTTGAAAATCACGCTGCGCGAACATTATCGACGTAAACGCGAAAAGTATGACTTTGATTGGCCTGCAGTCTACGATCGAGATCTGAAACGAATCTTCTCTGAAGATCCTCGCGACACGGGCAAGCTCAGTGCGGCAACATTTCTACGGAGTGTGCGGCGTGAGGTGCGACAGATAGTCGCCGAGGGCACCGGCGTCCACCAATATACGATCGATCATGTGCTGGCAAACATGATTGACCGTTGCAAAGATTTGAGGTTACGTGTCACGAGCCCTCCTCGCGAAGCGCGCCGGCGCGTCATGATTGTATTGACAGTTCAGGTAATGAACGTGCTTCATTCAGGTTATCATCGCATCGCCGTATGACCTTCGAACCCAAAAAGAAGCTGCGCATAATCGTCCTCGTCCATCAGGATCTGGTCCCGCCTGATTCACTCGACGGCTTGAGCGACAAGGAAATAATTGAAGTCAAGACGGAATACGACGTCATTTCTACTTTGAAGAAGATGGGCCATGAGGTCTATCCGATTGGTCTGTATAACCAATTGAATGTGATTGGCAACGCCTTGATGGAATACAAACCCCACGTGGCCTTCAATCTACTGGAAGAGTTTCACGGTTACCCACTTTACGATCAGCACGTCGTAAGCTATCTGGAACTGATGAGGCAGGCTTATACGGGTTGCAACCCGCGTGGTCTGACTATGGCCCATGATAAGGCGCTGACCAAGATGATCCTTGCCTATCACAGGATTCAGGTGCCGGGCTTTGCGGTGTTTCCGCTGAACCGAAAAGTGCGGCGTCCGAAGCGGTTGAAGTTTCCTTTGCTGGTCAAGTCAATCAGCGAAGAGGGGTCGGTGGGTATAGCCCAGGCTTCGATTGTTCATGACGACGACAAGCTGACGCAGCGAGTGGAGTTTATTCATCGCCAGAACAAGACCGCCGCCATTGCCGAACAGTACATCAAGGGGCGCGAAATCTATGTCGGCCTCATCGGAAACCAGAATATTCAAACCTATTCGCCCTGGGAGTTGGTGATGGAGAAACTGCCGGAGGGCGCGGAAAACATCGCGACGCTGAAAGTAAAGTGGGATCCGGCTTATCAGGAAAAAGTGGGACTCGCGACCCGAGCTGCCGAACTCACCCCGGAGCAGCACAAGGCGCTCGAACGTCTTTCCAAACGCATTTACCGCTATCTCTTTCTCAGCGGCTATGCCCGCCTCGACTATCGCATGACGGACGAGGGGCAGTTTTACCTGCTGGAGGCGAATCCCAACCCGCAAATTGCCTCCGGTGAAGACTTCGCTGATTCAGCCGCGCATTCGGGTTTGCCTTATGATCAGTTGCTGCAAAAGATCATCACTGTAGGCTTGAACTATCACGCCGGCCAGGCCGCCTAACCTTCCCCAGATCCCTTGCTGGTAATCAGCAATGATTCACACTTTCTACTCTCTGTACTCGAAACTCAGACTTAGGTTTCTCCATGATCCTGGGACTCACTCTACTTTTTGCCCTGACCCTCTATCGCCAGGTAGCTCGTGGCCATAGTTGATTCAGCGCCTCCTTTGTCATTGACCGCAAGTGTCTTGTGATGAAACATCTTCCGAGCCTTCACGCTAAGCTCCACTTTTACTTTTACCATCTTCTGACCTCTTTCAGGTCGTATGTGACGAGGTGATTGTGATTCGTCACGAAACAGTCACATTGGTTCTTGTGCGGAGTTTCTCCAGCGTCTAGACTCACTTGGCTTTCATAGTGGCCCCCCTCACTCAGTAATAAAGATTTTAAAGAAACAACCAAGACTTAGGAGAGGTACGTTCCCCTTTCTATGACCCTACGAAACTGGTTCCCCTACTCGATTGCCGCGTGTTTAACCCTCAGCATGCTGTCAATCGCGGTCTCAGCTCAAACTGGCGAAACCCGACAACGTCACGCCCAAGATACTGAATCCCAGGTCCTCGCAACGTTGACGGACGAGCCTGTCGTTCTTTCAGTTGCGTCGCCTGAAGACATCAAGGCAGCGGAGATGTTGAAGGCACCCGGTGCGCCGCCTGCGAGATTTCAGGAGTTGATGTCCGCGGCGATCGACCAGCGGCTAGGTGCTCGATATTCCTGGGGCGCGACCGGCCCGTTCGCTTTCGATTGTTCGGGATTTGTTTGGAGCACGTTCAACTCGGTGGGAATAAACTTTGAACGCGCCAGCGCTCGATCTCTATGGTCGCGCTTTTCACCGGCGACTCCGGAAGAAGAGAACCAGTTTGGGACGCTCGTATTCTTCAGCGGCTTGCGTCATATCGGCATCGTCGCCGACGCGAACGGCTTCTATCATGCTTCTCGTCACCACGGTGTAGTCTATTCTCCATTCAATGATTACTGGCTGTCACGCATTAACGGCTTCCGTCGTGTGCCCCTTGCCGCAATAACGACGGCCGATTAACGGTTAGAGCTTTTTAGAAAGCAGAAACGAATCGAGTTTTCAAATCTTTGAAACAAAGCCTGCCCGGTGTCCCTCATCATCTGCTTCCCAGACGGCCACAATCTTATCGATAGCCACAAAGCACATCTTTTCTTCACTGTCCTTCAGATGCAGGACGCCACCTTCGACTTTGATTATCTCTCCGCGCAGACTGGAAGCGCTGCCGCAGTAGAGGTCAACTTTCTTGCCGATGAGTTTGGACAGCAATTCCTGCATGCGCTTAAACGACTAGCCACTGGCGTCGCGAAAAGTGATTCTCACAAGTGGTAACACGTCAGGATCATTCTGTTGCGCGCGCTCAAATTCAATCAGATCGTAATAGGCACAGCGTTTCGTCGTGGGAAATTCGTGACATACCGCGGGGCGCGCGTGGTAGATCCCGCACTGTCGTGTGACGGAATTAAGAAACTTGCAGGCCAGGCCGAAAATTGGGTCTGCCTTCCGTCGTAAGACGCGTTCATTATTATAAACTCGGGTATAGCGCAGCGTCGCGTTCTGGTAGCTTATGCCGAAATGTTTTGCCAGCCGTTGTACATCGCGTTTGGTGACCTGAACGCGGTCGTAGATCGAACAACAGTATGCCGGGCACTTTGTGCAGTCGAACAGTGCCGGAGGGGAATTAGAAGCGGTGTTACTCATGTTTTCCGTTAGTTCTTGGCCGCTAATACCAGACTCAGCGGCGCTTGGAACTCTTGTATTCCGACTTCAGCAAATCCATAAACTCGGCGCGCCGATCGTAGAGACGTTTCGGCTTCCTTGGTTTATGCTTGGCTAAAGAATAAGCCGTAATGATCGGAAGCGCCACTGTTGAATCGACATAACAGACCACTGCGTCCGGCAGGCGATCAGGATCAACCTTCCCCCACGACACAGCTTCACCCGGAGTAGCGCCGGACAGTCCACCAGTATCAGGACGCGCGTCGGTTACTTGCAGGAAGTAGTCGTGTCCGCGTTCGTCTATACCCAACACCTCTTGAATTTGTGGTTCTGTTTGCAGTAGAAAATTCTTTGGGGAACCGCCGCCCAGGATGAAGCACGCCGAAAGGCCCTTCCTCTTTCTGCCTCTTTTGAGCGTTGCTTCACCGGCATTCCGCTTTGCCGCGAGCACGATGGCCGCAGTCTCGTTAACATCCAGAGAAGGATCGAAGGCGAGTTTATACCCCTGTAATGCCTTGGCTGCGACATTCATCCCGATCGACGAATCGCCCGGTGATGACGTGTAAATAGGCACACCGTATTTATAAGCAACTCCTAAAAGCGATTTCTCTTTTAGACCTAACTTCAATTCGCGCTCATAAACATACCGGCCGCAGAGATAGTGAAACTCGGCGGTAGACATAGGCCGCTGGAATTCTTCAGCTTCGATAATCTTGCGGAAGAATGCGTCGGTATCCAGCAGCACTGAGTAGTCAAAGAAAATGTCGTAGATGCGCACAACTTCTTCTTCGCGCAGCACGATATCGGACGTTTGCGCGTTACCTTGATGCATCGAAAGGCCAATGCCGAAGTGGGTGTCGTGGTAGAGGTTGGCGCCAGTGGAAATAATCCAATCGATAAAACCTGCTTTGATCAGTGGAATCAAGCAGGAGATACCGAGACCTGCGGGTGTCAACGCCCCGGTGATAGAGACACCAACTGTGACTTCGGGCTCGAGCATTTTTTGCGTGAAGAGCTGGCATGCTTCGCGCAAACGAGCTCCGTTGTACGCCAAAAAGGCTTCGTCGACCAGATCGGTCACACTGGTTTTTGAGTTAATTGGGGCGGGATCAATTTTCTTACCCTGGAGAAACCTGCTTCTTTTGGTTGCCATAGCGAGGTCTTAGTCAGTAACCATCCTTCCATATTTCTCGATCAGCTCTTTCAGCCACCCATCGAAGTCGGCGATGGCGGGCGAGTTATCGCGTCGGTATTCGAACTTCTCGATCTCCCGTAGCAGCTCGCCCTTCACAAAGCGAAGCCCATTTTTGATTTCTTCTTTGATCCTCCGTGTGCGGATATCTTCAGAAGCCGCCGCAAACCGTCCTGAGAGTTCATCCGCCACGCCCAGGTCGACTTCTTCTGAAAGGGCGCCAATATCGCGTTTCAAATTCTTCAATGCCTGAGCGTGTCCGTTCGGTGGCATTTCTGAAAGCCTTCGCAGGAGCTTGTTAACACGCAGAAGTTGTATGCGAGAGCCAGCCATCTCCGCCGCCATTTCCGCGGCCTTGTCTGGTTCTCCCTCGAATGTCCCATCATCGAAGACGATTGCTGCAATGACTATCTCTCGTGTTGAAGCTGCCTCCCGTTCCGTTGCGTCTGGCGATAGCTTCTCTTCAGGGAAACCAAAGTGCTGATGAATCTGAGACGTGCCTCCCGGGGGAATGATGCGCGCTCCACTCAATCCCGACCCTCCACCGTTGCGTCCGTTCTCGCGACCGTACCAGTGAATGGCACTGATGTATTTGTGCGACAGGTTCCGTACGTTCAAGGTGTAACCCGGGCGATCCTCAGTAACCCTGGTAACCGTCAACGCCTGGGTCTTGTTGGTAACTTCAGGGGGACCAACGCTCCAGGGTTGAGCCCTGAAAGCTCTTACCTGAAACGGCAAGATGCCAAATCGCGCGGCTTCTACAATCGTAATGGTCTCCTCAGGCTGCAGTGCGCGAGAGACAACTATAGCGGTGGCTGCCTTGTTCCATTCGTCAGGTCTCGAGTGTGGCTCAAGCTTTCCGAGTACAGCCACAACTTCTATCCAGGGCAGACCTTCTTCCAACCAAAAATTAAGCCGCAAGGCCCCGACCTCAGCTAATACTCCGTCAGCAGCTTTCCAGTCAGGCACTCGCTTGAGATCGAGATGAGTAAAGTATGAGGACCGGGCAGGCGAGCCGGGAATCGCGAAGATATGGTTGCGACGGTCGAGATTCAAGACCTCAACATTAAAATCACTCGCCCGAGGCCGCGCCGGCCGCTCCTGCGAGATTGCCGTCGAGACGACCAGCGAGAGAACAAAGCATAACCAGGCAAATTGTTTTACTGGTTGCATGGCTCCTTGTGATCCATTGACCGGGGAGTTCTGCTAAGTCTCAGGCTGGTCGGGAGCGAATGCCAGCAAACAGTTATTGCAGAGACAGCCCTGATAACGAGTCTGCAACTGCGTACGCACCGTCTCGCTTAGTTTGACGTCAAAACACCAGCAATCCGAGACCTTCGCTTCGCATCCGCTGTTCGCGCCGCAACTAAACTCTTCCCCGCACGCCGCGCAGATCGAACTCGGGGAAACACTGGAACTCGCAGATTCTTTGATCGGAGCTGACATTAGTTAATGGTCGACTCGTTTCCGTTCTCATTCGGCGCGCGCTTAAGACGCAACCGGCCAATGCGTCGTTCATCAGCCTCCAGCACTTCCACTTCCAAACCGCGAAACGCCAGATGGTCACCCGAGCGCGGTACTTTTCCGGATTCATTGATCACGAGGCCCGCGATTGTCGTGAAATCGTCAGCTTCAATCTCCAGATCAAAGAGTCTTTCAATCTTCCCGATCTCTGTTGAACCCAGGACCTCATAAACACCGTCGCGGCCGCCGACGATCTCTTCTTCATCGCCGCCGATGTCTTCGTCTTCAATTTCCCCGACGATCTCTTCGAGAATGTCTTCCACGGTAACCAGCCCGGCCACGCCGCCGTATTCATCGATTACCATCGAAAGCTGGACGTGCGACTTTTGCATTTCTTCGAGCAGCTCGGCGACGGCTTTGGTCTCGGGGACAAAATAAACCGGCCGCACGAGCGAGGCAATCGAGCTGCTTTCATGCCCGTCAGCCCAACATTGCAATAGGTCGCGGACGTAAATGAATCCCTCGACATTGTCGATCTGGTCGCGATACACAGGCAGGCGAGAATATTTCGATTCAATAATGATATCTCGCGCCTCACGCACACTCGCGGTCGCCGGCACTGCAACAATGTCGGGTCGTGGAGTCATCACTTCGCCCACGCGGGTATCGCCAAACTCGATAATCGAATGTATCAGTTCGCCTTCTTCTTCCTCCAGAATGCCTTCGGCTTCACCGACATCGATCAAGGCCTGAATGTCATCAGTACTGTCCTGTTCATCATCGTCCTCGCTATTCTCCTGCAAGAGTTCTTTGCGGCGTGAACGATCAAACCAGCTGTGAAACGGATCCGCGGCGAACGCCATCACGCGAAAGAACGGACGCACCAGCGGTAGCAGCAGCAAGAGCGTTGCTTCGGGATTGCGATGTGAAAGTAAGAGGGGAATCAGTTGACGAAAAATTCCCGCCAGTACCAGACCGATTCCGAGTCCCACCAGTACGAAGCGCGTGTTGGAAAAAAGCCTTAGCGAGATTGAGGTGATGAGGACGGCCACGGCCACAAGAAGAATCTGAATAGCGGCCGAGAGTGTAAAACTAAAACGCTGACGATTCTCCAGAACTTCTCGCAGAAAAATTGTCGAGCGCGCGGTGGGACGTTCTTCGGCTTCGCTGATTAGGCGACGCAGTCCTACATCGCTCAAGTGGCCAAAAGCCATGTCTACTGTGGCAAGCAAGGACAAGACAAACAGCAGCAGAATCGTTAGCAATATTTCAATTTGCATGTGCTGCTGAATAGTAGAGCGTAATTCTCAGTTCGTAAATGACAGAGGCTGCCTGTGCGGGTCAGTTTGAAGATATTCGCATTGTAACCCCAAAGGCGTTCACGCGTTCCTTGGGCTAGTGAGACCCTCGGCAGTTAGCAGGATCAAATCTTGAGTCTTCGTCTCAGTTGCAGCTCCAGCCTATTCATTTGTCCGTTATCGGTTTCGTGATCGTAGCCACAAAGATGTAACAGCCCGTGGAGGATC